>Ga0255132_1000971_pt1 | contig 11005 bp, 7 predicted proteins | sample Law_Law_RepA_8d_FD_188551 | JGI IMG/M metagenome (GOLD analysis project Ga0255132, IMG submission 188551) | Freshwater microbial communities from St. Lawrence River, New York, United States - Law_Law_RepA_8d | ecosystem: Environmental > Aquatic > Freshwater > River | place: USA: New York...
TCACACCAGTCGCTGATGGAGAAGTCTCCGTTGAAATCTTCGCATCAGGCATTACTGATACTGCAGGAAACAGTTTCACGCCTTCGAATGCCATTACTTTCCAAGCAGACTACACTCCGCCAGCCGCCGTGATTTCACTTAATGTTGTTGCCGGCGGCTCCACCAACATCAACAACCTGAATGGCGAAGTCTCATTTGGCGAACCTGTAACGGGTACGCTATCTGTTAACGACTTCACACTCGTCAATGCCTCGATTTCAAACATCAACGGACCAGATGCCAACGGCATCTACACCTTCAACCTCAATCCGACTGCCAACGGATTGGTAGCCGTCTCACTCAACGCTGCAAATATCATAGATGTTGCGGCAAACAGCGCCACTCCAGCCAGCCCATTTGATTTCACTTTCGATAACTCTTCCGCGACGCCTACTGTCTTCTTGAATCCTGTCCCAAATAATGCCAGCAACGCCTTGTCATTCTTTGGCTCCGTTGCCTTCGGCGAAACTGTTACAGGGACTTTGCTCTCTAGCGATTTCAAACTCACCAACGCCAACGTTTCAGACATCAGCGGACCAAACAATACTGGAAACTATTCCTTCACGCTCACACCAGTCGCTGATGGAGAAGTCTCCGTTGAAATCTTCGCATCAGGCATTACTGATACTGCAGGAAACAGTTTCACGCCTTCGAATGCCATTACTTTCCAAGCAGACTACACTCCGCCAGCCGCAGTGATTTCACTTAACGTTGCTGCGGGCGGTTTCACCAACATCAACAACCTCAACGGCAAAGTCAGCTTTGGCGAACCTGTTACAGGTAATTTATCTGTCAACGACTTCACCGTCGTCAATGCCTCCGTTTCAAACATCAGCGGACCTGATGCCAACGGCATCTACACATTCACACTCAATCCGACTGCCAATGGTAATGTCGCCGTTTCGCTCAACGCTCCAAATATCAAAGACGTCGCGGGAAACAGCGCAACATCAGCCACCGCTATCACATTCGTATCAGACACCCTAGCACCGGTGCCAACCATTTCATTAAACCCTGCACCAACATCATTTAGTTCAGGTACACCAAACCTGTCATCATCAGGTGGCAATTCATCATTTACAAGTTCGACAGGCGGCGGATCGTCTAGTATGAATTTATCAGGCGGTGGTCAACCTATCACAGATAGCGGAACTAATCTTTCAGGATCTTCAGGCAGCGTATCAACTGGCACTAGCTCGGGAACTACAGTTGGCGTATCAAATAATACAGCATTAACAACACCAAATGGTGAATTGACGTACAGTGGCACTATTTCATTTAACGAACCAGTTTCAGGGACATTGCTAGCCAGCGATTTCAAACTCACCAATGCCACCGTTTCAGCCATCAGCGGGCCGAATGCGGCCTACCAATATCACTTCACGCTTGCCCCTATCAGCTCAGGATCTGTGGAGCTGCGCCTGAATCCGAATACAGTTGTCGACTTGGCAGGGAATGGTTCCGCAATCTCCAATCTGATTTCGTTTAACTCCACTATTGGCGCTACCGTCGACACAACTCCGCCAACATTGTTAAGCATTGGCACAGGCAAGCTAAGTAACCCAACAACCTATGTTCCGAATCAAAAATTTCTTGTCACGTTCAGTGAACCAGTGTTGGGTATCGATCCGTTTGATTTTTCCATCATTACCAACAACGAGTTCATTCCTTTACCCCTTCCGGCCATGGCTGGGCAAAATTTAATAGCATCACTTACCAGTATTACTAGGCCAGATGGTGGACCATTAACTGGGAGACCGATTTCGTCAGTTCTTGTCACGGTCAATTCGTCTGGCCGTGGAACGTTATCTCTCGAACTCTCACCCGCGGCAACCATCGCAGATGCTGCTGGCAATCAGATCGCTGCCCCCGGCGAATCTGTGTCCTACGGCTATTTCTCGGTCGACACCACACCGCTTCTAGTGCTGTCGGTTGGTGAGATCGTATCCCCTCGCACCACACCTGTCGACTCAATCAGTATCGAGCTTAGCAAGCCTTTATCGTCGCCTATGCAGTTGGAGCCTGGCATTCGCTTGTTGCGTAATGACAAAAACTTTCCATTAGGAAACTCGCTACTAATAACTCAAACCGGATATGCTTCATACAGTGTTTCCGACTTGGGAACACGGACAGGAGTTGAAGGAACCTATCAGTTCCTGGTTAGCGGTGCCAATCTTCGAGATTCAGTTGGCAATCTTGGAACCGGCCTTGCTTCCTCGATCTGGGTTTCAGATGGACCGCTCAATGTCATTCCCCCGGCAGAATTCAATCCGCCAGTCAGTTTTTACCAATTCGCGACAAATATTCCCAACCGCGTATTGCTGGCATCATTTACCGACACAACTGGCGGATCTATTTCAGACTATGTGGCACATGTTAATTGGGGTGAAAGTGGTAGTTCGATCCCGTTCGATGAGCTTGAGACATTGGAAATCCTCCCTTCCCTTACCCAATCGAACATGCTTGACGTATTTGGCACTCACACCTACACATCGGATAAAAATTACTTGGTCAATGTGCTGATCAAGGATTCGGCCGAAGCTGGTTCCTTCCTTTATGGCTTTGCTGAGATCCCTATTGTCGTTTTAACTCCGCGCCAGATCACTCAACAAAATCTGTCATCGACAACACCTGTTTTTGTTCGTGGAGACATCAATTCCACCGTTCTGGCGCTGAGCTTGTTTCCTGATGCCAATGCCAATTCCAACACGCGGCCACTGATACAAGCCATCTTCAATCAGGTGCCTGGTATTGGTATCGATGAGCGCGCACTGTTCTTGACAGGCTATGCCAGAAACCCTGAAAGAAAACCACTGCCAATTTCCACATCCGAAGTGGCTTCAGTGAACTGGCTTGACCTGCGCGCGTCTGGTGTTGATACGATCACCGATCCGACAGCATTTGTTAACGCTTCCTTTGCTTTTACGGGAAGGGCTGATCAGTCGATTCAACTTTTCTACTTCAACCCACTGACCAACACCTACGATCGCGTTTTTTCTTCTGGCGGCAATGCCCCTGTTGTGGATCTTGCTACAGGAACTGTCGTCGTTCTTTTTGATTCGACTTCCACTCCAACACTAGCCAATCTTAATGGAACTGTTTTTGCCGTGACAGTAAGCGCTCCAACTTCCGCATCCAATCCGCCAGACACCACAACACCAGTAATTGCCCCCACAACTCCAACCACAGTTTCACAAACCACCTCGACGACGTCGGCATCCTTGGTTCAAGCTTCACAGACGCTTTCAGAATTGGCTCGTTCTGACAAAATGAACGATTCCACTTCCGGAGTAGGTTCATCTGCTTTCTTTGTGGGCGGACGCTCCAGCACGGTGTCGTTGACTCCCTCGGCACTGGGCAGGGGTGTATCTGCTCGAACCCGATCGAGTGCTGGCGCCCGGACGCTGATGGCGTCTTCCAAAGACGCGGCCATGGCGTTGGGAAGTATCCTCAGAGGCGTTATCGCTCCAGTGGAACAGAAACTCAAGCCTTGGATCGAGGCATTCAGCACCGATAATGCCAAACCAATCCCCATGCCGGGTGGCGCCAAACCCGCTCCCATGGCTCCTGCCGCACAGCAAGAACAACCACCAGCAGGAGCCGTGGCGCCACAGCCAAACATGCAGACCAGCAGCATAGCCATGCCTGATGTCCAACATTTAGTGGCCCAACCTGTTCAGCATGCAAAGAGTGACATTGATGCTGACGAGGTCTGGCTGGAACCTATGTCTCTGGAGTATAGTGCGGTCCTTCTTCCTTTGGCTGGGGCCCTTGTACTCACTTGCAGCGATGTGCTCGGCCGCAAAAAATCACGTAAATGGACAGAGGATGATCACGGTCAAGGAGCTGCTTCCGACGAATCTTTCTCGTGAGTTGAACTAACAGAATAGGCCCTGTCCTTTTCTGCAATTGGTGAAGTTCCCTGCAATATAATGGCGCCCAGCGCAATCAATGCCATACCCAGCAATCCCCATGGGTGAATCGTTTCATTCCAGAGCAACCAAGCAGCAATGCTGACCAGTACCATCCCAAGGCCAGACCATAGAGCGTAGACAATTCCCATCGGCAACACGCGTTGAACCAGCGAAAAAAGCCAAATGGCCAACAAATAACAAGTGACGGCAAGTACTGCAAAAAGGGGTTGCGACATGCCGTTGCTGAGTTTGAGGAGGATGGTGGCACACACCTCCACCACAATCGCACCCAACAAAACAATCCATGGTCCGGGCAGTTGCATTGTGGTTAGCCTCGCAGCGGTTGGTTATTGAGCCTACCATACCTAGCAGGAGGAAAGTTCATGCATGTGTTGTCTGTTGGCGAAGACCTTCTGTTTTTCAGCCGCATTCGTGCCGAAGGAATTGCCTGCGGCCTGTCTGTGGCTCAGGCGCGCAACGCCGAGGAACTAACGGCTGCCCTGAATTCCTCCGCCGAAGTGAGCCTGATCCTTCTGGATTTGGATGCCATGGATGCCTCTACCGTGATCGCGGCGAGTGCTGGGCGGTTTCCAGTGGTGGCTTACGGTCCGCATGTTCAGGCCGAGCTATTGCGGAATGCACGTGAAGCAGGGTGCACACGCGTGGTGCCCCGCAGTGTATTTGTGAAGGAATTGCAGGAAATTCTGATCAGCGCAAAAGGTTGTTGAAACAACTATTCAATCCGATTATGCTATCTCCATGAGCCGAGACGACTTAACACCACGGGCGCCACGCTTCGATTCCCCTGCACAGGAAGCGTACTTGCGTCTTTGGCGCGTCTACGACCGGCTCAAATTGATCGAAGAAGAACTGTTTGCCGCGTATGACTTGAGTTCACAGCAGTACAATACGCTTCGGCTCCTTCGCGCCGCACTGCCCGGGTCTATGGGCACGCTTGAACTGGCTTCACGTCTCATTTCACGCGCCCCAGACATCACACGGCTTGTGAACAAACTCGAAGAACGCACATGGGTGGAACGCCAAAGGGACGACTCCGACAGGCGGAATATACGCATCCGGCTCACACCCGCTGGCAACAGCCTCTTGCAACAGTTGGCAGGCCCGTTGGCGGCTGTTCATGAACGCCAACTAGGGCACTTACCCGCCAATGAATTGAATGCACTGATTGCCGCTTTGAGTGCTGCTGGAAACCCTCACGAACCCGATGACAGCCACTGGAAGCCTCACCATGCTGATTAATGTAAAATCGATTGAAATTGAGCAGGTACTTCTGCTTCTACTGCTGCAAGTGAGTCTCATTATTGCCGCCGCGCGCGTCATGGGAATGCTCGCCAGGCGCATTGGACAACCCGAAGTCATTGGGGAGATCGTCGCTGGGCTGCTCCTTGGGCCATCTCTTCTTGGTTGGCTGGCGCCCCAAGTCCACCTTGCCCTCTTCGACCCGTCCGACATGCATGGGGTGCCACAGGGGCTGATGCCGATTATTGTGAAAATACTCAGTCAAGTCGGGCTTGTTTTGCTTCTTTTTGTGATTGGACTGGAATTCGATTTCAGCCACCTTATTCCCTCGGGTATGGCAACAGCGTCAATTTCCCTAGCTGGTATAGCCTTACCCATGACACTGGGTGCGGGACTGGCCGTCATTCTCTATCCAAGACTCATTCCGGAAGGATCAGCAGGCCCGGATTTTGGCAGTTTCCAGCTCTTTCTTGCCGTTTCCATGGCCATCACAGCCCTGCCTATACTTGGAAGGCTTTTGGTGGAATGGGGTGCTTCGCGTACACGACTTGCAACCATTACCATTGCGTCTGCCGCCATGGATGACGCCATCGGCTGGATTCTCTTGGCAACCATCGCCACGTTTGTGAAGGTGGGTGCTGCGGGACAGGCTTGGGTGCAAGGTCTGGCCATGGCAGGTCTTACTGTTGGACTGTTGATCGCACTTGTATTCATCATCAGGCCACTGGCATTGCGCTTGGTACGGTCGAGCCTTGACGCAAACAATGGAGAAGTGTCGTTGGGGCTCTTTTCCGGCGTGCTGATCTTTGCTTTTGGTTGCGCGGTGCTCACCAGTCTTATCGGCATATTTGCAATTTTTGGTTCGTTTCTTGCCGGCGCGATATTAAGCGGAGATGAACGCTTGTCGCGCGGAATTCAATTACGCATGCGGCATTTTGTTACGGCCTTTTTCCTGCCCATTTTCTTTGCCTATACAGGCACACGAACACGCATCGGTTCGCTTGCGGGACTTGAAATGCTGCTGCTAGCGTTGCTCGTTCTGGCATGTGCCGTGGTGGGCAAGTTGGTCGGATGCGGTCTGGCTGCCCGCTTGTCCGGGTTTTCGTGGAGAGAATCGGCGTGCGTTGGCGTGCTGATGAATACGCGTGCACTTATGGAGCTTATTGTCATTAATGTGGGAAAAGATCTGGGCGTGGTTCCGGATACACTGTTCACAATGCTCGTAATGATGGCACTAACCACCACGGTCATGACCACACCACTGATTGTACTGCTGGGAAGGGGCACGGAGTTCGAAGGCCCGTTGCAAGAAACTGGTTGGCTCAGTCGTCGTTGACAAAATCAACGGAGGGCAGCGGGGGAACAATTCCGACTTCCGCGCCCCGCCTCAACAGCTCACGCACAGCGGCGCGGCCACGATCGCCATAATCAAGAGTCCATTTATTCACATACATGCCGACGAATCGATCCGCCAATGGGCCGTCGAGATCGCGACCGTACTGCAGGGCATAGTCCAGCGCGTCGGACCGATGGTCGAGCGCATACTGAATGCTTTGTCGCAACAACCGGCTCACGCGCACGATCAGGTCGTTTCCCAGATCGCGGCGTACAACATTACCACCTAGCGGAAGGGGAAGACCCGTCGATTCCTGCCACCAAACGCCCAGATCAACTACCAGATGAAGGCCAAGAGTGCCGAAGGTGAGCTGCCCCTCATGAATGATGAGGCCTGCATCGACCCTGCCGGAGGAAACTTCTTCAAGAATCTGATCGAACGGCACTACCACATATTTGAAGTCGCGGCCCAGGAGCAGGTTCAGTGTGAGGAAGGCTGTTGTCAGAACGCCCGGAATGGCGATCGTGGCTGAACGCAATTCATCGACAGTCATGGGGTGGCGGGCAACAACCATCGGGCCGTACTGGTCTCCCATGCTGCAACCCGTGGGAAGCAACGCATAATCTGCGGCGATATAGGGGTAGGCATGCAGGCTTACAGCCGTGACTTCAAGTTCGCGGCGGCGAGCACGTTGGTTCAGTGTTTCGATGTCCTGAAGCTCGTGGCGGAATTCAAGGTCGCCCGTGCCGATTTTGCCATGAGCAAGCGCGTAAAACATGAATGCGTCGTCTGGATCGGGGCTATGGCCTACGCGAATCAGGGTTGTGGTCATTGTGAATGGCTCCAGGTTTGATATTTTTCTAAACCGTTACGTGGGGACCCGGAACAACATGGCAATGGCAACTGATAAACCTTTTCAATGCCCCAGTTAAGCCGTTCGCACGAAATAAGATGCCCATCGCTGGTCTTAGGAAGTGCGTCCGGTTATTGGGCAGAAAGCGACTAGCTGGCACGCTTGAGCTTCAAAAGTGAGATCCCTTCGCCCGTCGCCTCAAACGATTTAGGCCTTGAAACACCACGTTCCTGCGATTTGCTAACGCACAGGGTCCACTGATTGTCTTGAATCTGATAGATCCCTTCCAGCATGACTTTCTTTCCACCGACAGTAACCTCTAGGTCGATCTGGCCCGGATTACCCGGAGCCAACCTGACAACGGCGGCCCTTTCTGCAATACCCGGTTCAGCAATTGTCATGATGCCATTGGCAACGGTCACGGTGATGGTTGCAAGGTAATCGGGTCCAAGCTCACGACCGGATCGCATGCCGCCAACGGCTTGCCATTGGCCGTCAATAGATGGCACTTTGGGCTGGAACCCAATAACCGAACAGCAGGCAATAACCAGAACTGCAACAGATGAGAACCACGGTGAAAAGAGAGTCATGGCTGCGCCTCCATTTGGTATAACCTCATGATAGGAATCTGGCCGCTGGCTGCCTTGGGCAAGGTCGGGCTTTTTTTGATCAGGCAGATTTACAAGCCTGCCACAATCTAAAGGCCACCATGAATACCCCGGGCCCGCAACGGGCTATAAACGGAGGATCTCAGCCTTGCGAGGACGACTTGTTGTGCATGGTATCGGCGGACCTGCCAACGGTCGCGTCTGGGAGCTGCGTGCCAATGCACGTATTGGTCGATTTGAAGGTGTTGAGATCTGTATCGACGACGCCTCTGTCAGCAGGGTCCATGCAGAGTTGAAACTCACTCCATTGGGCTGGCGTCTCATCGACATGGGCAGCACCAATGGGACTTTAGTCAACGGCACCCGCATAACCAAGGCACAATGGCCCCTGCACCGCAAAGACGTTGTTGTGGTGGGTGGCGTGAGTTTGCGAATTGAAGAAATAGAGGCAGAAGCGGTCAGCCAATCTCCGGTCCCCGTGCCACCGGCTTCCGATGACCTTGGATTATTCCAAGGTCTAAATCTTTGGGTTGAGGCCACAACCAAATCTAACTGGCAAGACGCGCTCATCGATGTCGCCAGAGAACGGGAACTTGCAGGCCAAACCCGGGAAATGTTTGTAACCCTGCTCGATACAAGCCGCCATCTGGTGCATCTTGAAAGGGAAGACGACTTCCTGTCCCACGTGCTTGAGGACGCTGTCAACGTTCTGAGAGCGCAGGGTGGCGCGATTGTCTTGGCCGAGGGCACCCCTCCCGTATTAAAGCCCCGCTTGCAGGTTGAACGCGAAAAAAGCGCCGGCAGGCCTCGGGCCTACAGCCAAAGTCTGGCAGAACGTGTTTTCGAGCGCGGTTGCTCCGCTCTTTGTCGCACTTTCGAGGAAGACCCTCAACTATCGAAATCTCCAAGTATCTTCGAAGGAAACATGGCCTCGATTCTGTGCGTGCTACTGCACACCCCTAGGCGACGCTTGGGGGTGCTACACCTAGACAGGCCAGCCCATATCGCGCCTTTTGAAAATGGTGATCTGGCATTTGCCAACGCTCTGGCAGCGCAAATCTCCATCGGTATTGAAAGCGCCCAGATGATCCGCAAACAGCGGGAAACGTTTTTTGAAACCGTCAATGTTTTGGGTCAGGTCATTGAATTACGTGACGCCTACACGGGCGGTCACACCATGCGCGTGACCCATTATGCCACCCTCATTGCCGAACGCATGGGATTACCCTCCGACCAGTTGGAACTGGTTCGGCTAGGTGCCCCATTGCACGATATTGGCAAAATAGGCATTGCCGACTCCATTCTTCGCAAGGAAGGCAACCTTACGGACAGCGAACGTGAGCAGATGCGCGGACACACTGTGTTGGGTGACCAGATCCTGAAATCACATCCCGGGCTGATGAAAGTAGCGGCCATCGCGCGATCGCACCACGAAAGGCACGACGGCCTAGGGTACCCCGATGGTTTGAAAGGCGATGCCATTCCTTTGCTGGCACGGGTTGTTTCTGTGGCTGATACTTTCGATGCGATGACAAGCGATAGGCCTTACAGAGCGCGGATGAAACTCCAAGATGCTTTGGCATTCATGGCCGCCGAAAGCGAAAAGCAGTTTCACCCCGAAGTCTTGAAGGTTTTTCTCGAGTTCGCCTCATCCCTTTCCATCGCACCCTGAGCATTCCTCCAGATATTCCAGCAAGGGCCAACGGCACCGGTTGGAACGACCGCACGGAAAGAACGGGTTATTCCCGGCTGATCAGCAAGGCGCACGGTAGTGACCTTCCTGAAGGGCATTCGTGATGCGGTAGGCGCCTGCCTTTGGACGAAACCAAAACAAGCCTGGGAGTATATGGTCCGTCTTGGAGTGATCACATGAGTTGGTGCTGGATCCTGTTCAGCGGCTTGTTGCTGTCGGAACTCGACGCTTCACCCCGAGGCGTGGTTTTGGAACCATTGGAATTTGATATTACTTCCGAGCATCAGTTGCTCCATCACGATGGCCCGACCTTGGTCAATCCGGGCAATCGTTGGAATGAACCCGAATGGTCGCAAGGGCGGCCTTATGTGGTTCCGTTTTCCCACGACGGCGGGAAAGATGCGCGACTGACAGGCAAGCTGAAACTCAGGGTTTCCGGTGTTGCGCCCGGTTCTGAAATTCGATTGCGCGGTCTCAGCCACGAACCGGGCTTCAACGTGGATGGACAATTGATCGTACCGGCAGACGCTCCAGCGGGTACCAATTCGGATGAACGCATTGTCGAAGCGACCATGCGCGCCATGGCACCGGTAGGATCAAAGGTCCGCAAAATCCGCGATTCCATCGTCTGGTTTGCTGAAGTGCGCCCCATCGGCAACGAAGAAATCTCCAAACACGATCTAGGATCTACGGGTCCACTGGTGGGTTATATCCTGCGTGGCAAACCGAAACTGGCCGATGAAGCCCGCGGAACTGTCACCGCTAGACGTCTCGATATCGCTGTGGAACGCTACACGGTCGCTCACGATAATGCAGGGGACAACCCTTCATCCCTTGCGGTTGTCGCTGAACTGGTAGGGCGTATCGGGAAACATTATCTGCCCACCCGCCACTACGAGGCAGAAGGCGCTTGGAACGTGCCAGAAACGTGGACGATGTCACCACCCGGTGCCAGCTGCTTCTCAATCATTACGTACACGATCAATGTTTTAAACATGGTAGGGCAGGAAGGTGAATTCGAACTCGTCACCTACACAGCCAGGCAAAATGCTCCCGAAAAGGCTGTCATTGGAAGTCTGGGTGAACCACCAGTGCGCCAGTCCACTTGGAACGATACCTGGCAACTGTTTCTCGCCGACGACCGCAACACACGCCTTGGGCAGGTGGGCGGTTTGGGCGGCATGAATTTCTATGAAGCGGTCCTCCGTTACAAGCATGGCGGTCAGACCTACTTCATGCCGGGCGGAACATCCCGCGTTTACACCAATCCAGACGATATCCTTCGTGTTTTCCGGACCATGG
>Ga0255132_1000972_pt1 | contig 10998 bp, 5 predicted proteins | sample Law_Law_RepA_8d_FD_188551 | JGI IMG/M metagenome (GOLD analysis project Ga0255132, IMG submission 188551) | Freshwater microbial communities from St. Lawrence River, New York, United States - Law_Law_RepA_8d | ecosystem: Environmental > Aquatic > Freshwater > River | place: USA: New York...
GGATCACCCTCTCGAAGGCTTATCAGCTGACTTCGAAAATCACCAAAGACAACGACTCCGATGATCCAGCAATGGGTGAATTGCCTCGCTTTAGCCACTTTTACACAAGGCAGATGACAGCCGAGCAACTGTTCGCTTCACTGTCTGTTGCGACCCAAGCAAACCGAAAAGGAAGTCTAGACGAACAGCAACGTCGACGCGAAGAATGGATGCGTCAATTCGTAGTAGCTTTCGGTACAGACGAAGGTGACGAGACGACCACTTTCAATGGTTCGATTCCACAAAGCTTGATGATGTTCAACGGGGATTTGATCCGTTCGGCGATTTCCCTTGAGCCCGGCACTTGGCTTCACGAATTGAGCACTTCGAAGGGAACACCGCAAGAGAAAGTCCAATTCCTGTTCATTGCAGGTCTTGGTCGCCGTCCACGCCCCGAAGAGATAGCCGTGGCTTCGCAAATACTCGCGGCCCGCAAAGCGGAGGTCGGCGGCATGTTGCAAGACATGTGGTGGGCTATCCTCAACAGCAACGAATTCATTTTCAATCACTAATCGTCCATCAACAACCTTTTCCAGACCGTTCTATAGAACCGAGGTAAAACTATGTGGAACCGATACGCTACTCCTTCCGGGATGTCCCGACGACACTTTATGTCCCACATGGCTGGCGCAAGCGCCATGATGGGTGCTTCACTCTCGCTCGGACATTCGCTGCGAGTACATGCCGACACGCTCAAGAGCAACCGTAAGTCCTGCATCTTGCTATGGATGGGTGGTGGACCATCCAGCATGGACATTTGGGACCTCAAACCCGGTACTGACAACGGTGGGCCTTTCAAACAAATCAGCACATCCGGCGATGTCCAGATCAGCGAACACATGCCATTGATGGCGCAACAAATGCACCACATGGCCATCGTCCGCTCGATGAGCACCCGCGAAGCGGACCACAACCGCGGTCGATACTACATGCATACAGGCTACGTTCCCGATGCGAACGTGGATTACCCAAGCTACGGGTCGGTCATCGCTCACGAACTGATTTCGCAACGCTCCGAACTTGAAATTCCCCCGTTCGTCTCCGTCGGGGGAGCCAGCGAAGGCCCAGGCTTCTTGGGTATGTCGTGGGCCCCATTCAATGTCACAAGCAACGGTAGGGTTCGCAACTTGGAAATGAGCGTCGACTCCGATCGACTAAGCCAACGCCGTTTCGCTTTGGAAACCATCGAAAACTCCTTCATCAACCAAAAGCGCGGTACCGTTCTGGAAGATCACCGCAAAGTCCTCGGCAAGACCTTTGACTTACTCACGAGCAAGCAAATGCAAGCCTTCGAAGTGGACAAAGAACCGGAGGATATGAAAGAGCGCTACGGCAAAAACGGCTTCGGACAAGGTTGCTTGCTCGCTCGTCGATTGGTAGAGGCAGGTGTGGCTTTTGTCGAAGTCGACTTGGGTGGTTGGGACAATCACCAGAACATTTTCCGGACACTCGAGAACGACCGCTTGCCAGTGCTCGACAAAGCCATGGCCGCGTTGACCTCCGATCTTTCCGAACGCGGTTTGCTCGAAGACACCTGCATCGTTTGGATGGGCGAATTCAGCCGAACTCCACGCATCAACGCCGATGCCGGTCGAGATCACTGGGCTCGAGCTTGGAGCGTCGTTGTCGGTGGCGGGGGAGTCAAGGGTGGTCAAGCAATCGGTGCGACGAATGAAGATGGAACGGACGTCACTACCGAACCTTATTCCTCCGAAGACCTCATGGCCTCCGTCTGCCATGGATTGGGAATCTCGCTCGAGACAACCTTCACGAGCCGAAATGGTCGGCCGATGAAAATCGCCAACAGCGGAAAACTCATCAAGGGATTATTCGCGTAGCGTGCCCGAAGAACGATCGAATCGCGATACGCCGTTCGATCCGTCCGATTGGGATCCGAAAGCTCTGATCGATACTCACTACCAAGGTGTGTGGCGATACCTCAGAGCGATTGGGTGTTCGGCGGATTTGGCGGATGATATCTCCCAAGAAACGTTCGTCGCCGTGCTCAAACGCCCCTTTGAACAACTCCACCCACACTCAACTGCCGCTTATCTACGCCGTGTCGCATTCCATTTAATGGTCACGGCAAGGAAGCAGGCGGGAAAGATGATTGCGACCGACGAATTAGAAGTTCTCGATCGCACCTGGACACGTTGGGTGGGGGCCGATCTCAGCGGCGATGCAGTCATCGATGCGCTCGCCGAATGTTTCTCGAGATTGACACTCCGCGCCCAACAATCCCTACGCATGCGTTATGCCGATAATGCATCTCGCGAAGATATCGCCGAGTCGCTGAAAATCACCTCGCACGGTGTGAAGAACTTGCAACAACGAGCCAAAGCCCAACTGCGAGAGTGTCTCGAGGAAAAACTGAAACCATCATGACCATCCCCAACAGTGACAATACGCCCGAATTGCCACATCACCAGGCCAACTCGCCAGAAGAGCTCGCGTCGAACGAGCCGATGCTCGATGATGCAGCACTGAACGAGCCGATGCTCGATGATGCTATTCTCAACGACATAACGCTGATAGATGGGCTTCTACCAGAAATCTTCGATGCTCCTCGCGCGACGCGAGAAGCGACCGAACGAATCATGCGACGCATCAACGGCAGTTCCTCCGAAGCATCCAATAATGACGGTCCGACGGCAGATAGCAATGATCAAGTCACAAGCCCCACGAGCCGGTTTACTACCGCAGATCTAGAACGTGCAATTCAATCCGCCCAGCGAGATCGACGATCTAGAGTTGATGTTAGTCGAGCTCGCAAAGCGACCAAACAACGCCGCGCAATCCTCACCATGGTGACAGCTACGGGACTTGCGGCATCGCTTATGACCACAGCTTTTCTGGTTTGGAAACCTTCCTCCAATTCCTCCAACCAAAGCTTCGACGTAACCGATTCCAAAAAATCTACACTCCGAAATTCAAACCTAAATGATTCGTCTTCATCCGAGAACCGCACTACCAGCGCTTCCGAATCCTCCATCACCCGCAATACCTCTGATCTAAAAAACGAATCGCTTACGCGCGATGCAGAAGGCACGCAAAGCGTAGCTTCATCAAATACGCCATCCGATTCCGAAATCGCTTCCCCTGTTGGATCGAATCCGACGAAGTCATCGATATCCCTCCCCTCTGCGATTGCAAATGACTCAAATCGCAGTGCAATGAATGCACCGAACGAACCAGCAACAGCCTTGCTCGGTAGCGAATTTGATGCAGGTCTGGTAGGAAATGGCTTGATCAACACGGCCGCCATATCCGTCATCAATCACCAATTTGAAGACATGTGGAAAGAGGTTGCGTTCAGCACTTCAAATCCCAGCTCTTCAAATTTCCGCGTAGCATCTCCAAACGCATTATCCGAACAACATGTCGCTTCGCGGTCTGATCTGCTCGTCAACCGAATTGCATCACTGCTCGTTGGTCGCTCAGCAACCTCTTCCGAACTAGAAGCTATCCGGCAAGAGAACTTGCTGAAAACACGAAGCCTGAGCGAAAACCATTCGCAGTGGGTTGATGCAATCGCACAACGTTGGCTAGCAAGCGACGAGTTCTCGCAAACTTGGGGCAATGCCTTATCAAGTTTTTATCGAGGTGGGTATCCGGTAGATGCAGCGGACCGACAGCAAGCCAGGGACTTTGACGGCTGGCTCAAGGAACAAGTAAAGCTCAACGCATCGCTACGCGACATTCAGAAACAAGTCCTCGGCGGGCTTTCCGATAAGTCTCACCCAGCGCGCTTTCTGGTAGTCCATTGGTCAAAACTTGCTCAAGCATCCCCGCCACTCCCAACGCCTGCAAGTTCTGAACCTGCAAGTTCCTCGCCCGAAAACTCTGCTATTGCGAATCTCTCCGGATCGCAACAAGCAAAGGCACGCGATCGGAAAACTGCACCTCAAACATGGATTGGACTAAATGAACAGGAGGCCACAGCACTCACCGGTGTGACTAATCTGTTCTTGCATATTACCGACAACCCGATGTTGGCTTGCTCACAGTGCCATCAACAATCGCAACCACTCAACACAGCAAACCAAACTTCTCACGTTGGAGGAGAAATAGCCGTCATCACAGGTCGATCTGCGAGACCTGTATCATACGGTTCTGTCTCGGCCCTTCTTCTAAACGTCCTTGAATCCAACCAACGAGAGCTATTTACCAAGGACGAAGAAGACCGTGCGGTGAAACTTACTCCCGCCTTCCCCAACGGCAAAAGAGCCTCTGCGAGCGATACAACCGACTCTCTGTTGACGACCTGGGTGGAAGAAGGAAGCCACTCCCAAAGAGGTTTGGTCAATCATTTATGGAAGTCGTTTTTCGGAGTCCCATTAGTCGCCCCTGAAGAACAACACGGGCCGGCGAGCACATCGAGCCGAGAGGAATTGCTCAACTATATTTCTCAACAAGCGTCCGACCAGAACGTACCCGTCCGTCAACTGGTCTATTGGATGTTGCACTCCTCACCGACTCTTCAACCAGAAGTCGCGTTAGACATTCAAGATGTCATCGCCTTGAGTCAAGCGGATTTGCGAACGTTGCGAACTCGAATCGAATTGCAACATGTGATGATTCATCGCCCGATTAACGCAAGCTCCATCGAGGAGTTTGTGAAACAACTTTTACCCGTTCAGCAAGAGATTCGGGACCGAGCTCTGTTGGCGCAACCATCCACTCGGGAATCATCCACAGCGAACAAACAGGACACCGCAGATCGTACCGCTGCTGAAGTTGCAGCCAAAGCAAATGGTTTAGCCAAAGATGGTCGCGAAGCGATGGCAAGGCAACAGCTTGGCTATGCGCAACTTATCTACGCGGTACCGTCGGTGCAGGTCGCTGACTTGGCAAAACGCTTTTCCGAGAGCACATTGTCGCAACCGGAATTGATCGACCACACCTATGGGGTTCTGCGTGGTCGCAAGCCGAGTTCTGCAGAGCGAGCAATTTGGAATGCAAGTCGCCTCGAGGATTTCGCGAAACCAGACGCTGCCTTACGCATCCTCAGCGGCGTAAGTGCATTTGAATATCCAACCGAATAAACTTCGTTGACTGCGAGAGAGAATTACTCCTCCCGCTAACCATCACTGCCCGCTGACCATCACTGCCCGCTAACGAATCGCCGTGCTAACGAATCGCCGCGGCGACTCGTTAGCGACAATCACGTTACCTTACGGCTGTTTGTTGCTAACGGCCCCCGCGATGTATCGAGTCGAGCCTTCTTCAAGCAAATCCTCTTCGCTTCCTTGGCATTGAACAGCCGCGCGGAATCGATGATTGCCACCCTTGGCGGCCACACAAGTGACCTTCAACGTGATACTCTTCTTTGGCGGGATTGCGGGAATTGCATCGAAGAGTGCTTGACCAGGCACGATCCGTCCTGAGTGCCCATCGATGCGTTGAGGTTCAATTCCATCGGAGAACTGGGCGATTGCTAGAACATTCTCAGCGGCTTTCGATCCTCGATTAACAATCTGAATTTCATACACAACTGGCTGACCAACAGGTGCTGGTGCTGCAGGCTCAATGACGGTCAGTTCAAGATCTGCGATCGCTTCGACTCGCGTTGCGATAGTGCTGGCAAAATCGCGTCCTCCCTCCGCTCGGGCTTGGAACGCAATGCGTTGCTCGCCCGATTGGTTAACGGTCACTTTCAGAGGGACTTCCAACTTTTGATTCGCACCGATTGATGGGATCATCCAACGCAACTGGTTACCATTTCGCGCAATTCCGGCAGGTAGGTCCACAGGATCGAAACCGGTAGGTAGAGCGACCACACAAGCAACGTTCTTGGCAATAACATTGCCAGTATTCTCGATCACAAGGTTGTATTCAGCGTTTAGTCCTTGGAAGAATTCCGACGGGCCCGTCCACGACGCCGTCAACTCAAGTGTCTGAACTTGGACATCGATCCGCTCACGCTTTTCAAATTTCCCATTCGAAGATTTAGCTGTCGCAACGATTGGGAACAAACCTGGGTGATCAAAAGTCATCTCGACTTCGATACGCTTCGTCTCCCCAGGAGCCAGGGCACCGACCGAGGATTCATATTGTCCGGTTGTCTCGGTTTGCAACTGAAGGATCAATTCTGGCATAGGAGCTTTCCCGGAGTTTTTCACTTGGATCTGATACTTTTGGGGAACCCCAAGCTGCGTTTCGGAAGGCCCATTAAGGGTTAGTTCCAATTTCGGCTGTTGGACTTCAACCGTCATCGTGGTCGGCAACGGAGCTACAGTCCATTCCAAGTTGAGGGCAAAGCTCTCAGCATCGAGTACTACAACTTGCAATTCCATCGACTTCGAATCGTTGGGTGCAAGCGATTCGATTTCCCAAAGAACCGCGAGCTCTGTTTCTAACTCCTCGACTTCGTGAGCACCAACCATAGTGGTTACCCCATCGATTCGAACACCCCGAGGTGCGGCGGCTCGGATCAACAAGCCATCGATTTTGCTGGTTCCTTCGTTGGTCGCGTGAATGGTGTAGGTAGCCATTTGTCCAACGGGAATTGCAGTCGGACCATCGACCCGAAGCCGCAATTGCGGGGTACGCACATCAAGGCCGGCGAGCGATCGCCCATTGGCCATCGAAGTACTCTTCTCAGCCGATTCTTCAGAAGATTTTTTGGTCATACCACTCGCGTTTGATTTGCGAGTGACCGCCATGCTTGGCACTTGTTCGCTTGTCCCTTGAGCCTCATCTCTCAATTGGCCCACCGATTGGCCCACCGATGCATCGGATCTCCCCGCCGAAGCAATCTTCTGGGGAGCAGCTTGCGAACCGGCGTCTTGCGAACCGGAGTCTTGTAACTTGGTAATCTCCCCCTTTGCGATCTTGGGCTTCGATGCCGTTGAGGTTGGGGTAACGGGCACTCGGCGACGGGATGTATTAGCTGCATCAAAACCAGCTTCGGACGGTGTAACGTCATAGGTCTTCAACTCTCGCTTCGATCCAGCGGCAGGTTCGGGGATCGAAGGCTTTGCACCAGAGCGATCGTTAAGCGTTGGTTGTGTCTCAACATTTTCGTAGCTCTCGTCTGTCGAGTAGCTTGGAGGCACCGGTTGATTGCTGTCGGTTATACCGCTTGCACCGCGCTGAGTTGCTTGAGGAGCCGTTACCTGAGGCTGCGTTTCTTGCGGCGATACCCCTTGGGATCGGCCGTTGCCTCGCGATCCGGATTGCGATTGGGACAACGCGGGTGATTGTGCGGTTGGTAGCTGTGAGGATTGGCGTTGCCCTGCGGATTGTTTACCTGCGGCGGGCTGTTTGGGCGCGAATGGTTCTTTCGTCGGTTTTACAGCGCGGTTCAGTTCGATGGGTCCTTGGATGCTCCCAAGTTCATCTTCAGCACGTTTCTTCCAAGGGTTCGAGAAGCCTTGAACAGGAACGCGTAGTCCTCCAGTGCGACCTTGGACAGATTCTTCGTTCTCGCCCGGTTGCTTAGTAATCGCAGCACGAAAGCGAGAAACGAGCCCACCACCTCGATTTTCCGTCGCACGGCCTTCGGCGGATTCCGATTGCGCGGGAGTCGGTGAGGCTGAGATGCAGAACAAAAGGGTGGCTAAACAGCTTGCAAGAGCCATTTGGGAAGTCCGGTTCATCGAAGTCCGTTCCTTTCGATCAGCGTTATCTGCGACACCACCCCAAATGGGGGGTAAATCAAGGATGTGACGATCCGAGAAATCGTCATCTTTGTGACTCGGCAAGCCTCGCTCGGTAGGATCAGAAGAATTGGAAAGATTTAACGCCTTTGGCAACTTTACCGACTGAGAAAAGCTTGCCGATTCCGCCCGGCGTGTTCAATATTGCAACACTTCCTCCCTTCGGACTCTCTTAATCCGCACGGTTTCTCTGATCCGCGCAGAAGAAAAAACGCCTGCCAATCCGGTTTTCAGTGAAAATCCGCCCTGAAACAGATTGTTAACACCCCAGCCAAAACCGCTTAAATCCCTTAGAAAAGCCTGGGGAAATGAGTTCAACACCAAACTCCAAAGCTCCGCCAGCCAACAACGAACCACTTTGGCACAACGTTTGCTTGATGAGTTGGAGTAGTCCGAGAAAGAGGAGTGGTTGTGGATTGGATTAGTTGTCGGAACCGGAAGGATCGTCATGATCCGTTGGGTTACCCCGACAGTGGGATCCGATACCACCGAACGAATCTTTCTCGTTTGCCCCTTTTTTAATGGCAACATTTTGGGGGCAGAAATACGATGAATAGAGTTACGTTACCTTGTCTTGCCTTTTGAGCCATTCGGAGCGAGTCGCCATGCGGATTCACCGTACTCGGAACCAGTCCATTTCCTCGCAAAAAGCTATTCAACGACGCCGAAAGCGGCTTGCTGAATTAGCGATCGGGTTTGCCATTGCAGTCGGCACACCGATTTTTTCGTTCGACACCCAAGCAGTCGCGGTGCAACCTTCGTCGAAGGCAAGTCGATTGGCTACGGCAGAGAGCAGTGGCAAGACCGTCTTTGCCCTGAGCTTGATGTCCGGAGAGTTAGCTGAAGCGAGCCTTGCTCCGCGAGTGGCGATCCTTGTCGACACCTCAGCTTCCCAGAACGGTGCTTTCCGTCGCGAATCGATCGATATCGCAACCGCGGTTCTCGAAGCCTTGCCCGAAGGTGCGACGGTTTCCCTCTTGGCTTGCGATGTGCAAACCGACACGCTGATCAACTCAGCGAAACCAGAAGATACCCAAATTAAGCTCGGGCTCGATCAACTAGAACAACGCGTTCCGTTGGGAACCTCGGACCTTGCAACTGGACTTCGCGCTGCTGCGGCATCTCTTAAGGGAGCAGGTGAGAAGTCTATCGTTTACATCGGTGATGGCGTTCATCTAACGAATTTGATGAACACGAAAGAATTCGATGGATTGATCGGTGAATTGGTTGCCGAGCGTTGCTCGATCAGCTCGCTGGCAATTGGTCCACGGACCGACTGCGAATTTCTATCCACCCTCGCAAACCACACTGGCGGACGCGTCTTTGTTCGCAGCAATATTCAAGGTTTGACGTTGCAACAAATCGGTGGTGAACTTGCAAAGGTCGCATCGATCCCCGTTTTTTGGCCTACTCAAGCAGATTGGCCCGCTGGGATTGCAAGTCGATATCCAGAACGCGTTCCACCTATTCGCAGCGATCGCGATTCGATCTTGATCGGAGCTTTGCAGTCGAAGAAGCTTGAAGGAACACTTCGAATTGATGGCGAGATCGCCGGTCAAAAGAAGTCGTTGTCTTGGAATCTGGTTTCCGAAGACTCCAATCCTGATCTTGGATTTGTCTCCGCTTTGGTAAACAAAGCAAGCAGCAATGCAGGGGTATTGCTGCCTACCGCAGGCTCGGATGCTTTGCGTGAACTCGGTGATGTGTTGAGCGGATCGTCGGACACCCTGGTTAAAGACGCGAAGTTCGCTTTGCATGTCGGTGACCACATTGCAGCCAAAGCGATTGCCAAGGAAGCCCTTGATCGTTCACCAAACAACCTAGAAGCCAAAACGATCCTTGAAGCCGCTTCGATCGGTGGCGTTGCCACCAAAGCTGCTGCTGGGGTTCCACAGCGGGACGAGGCCTCTTCGAGCGGCTCAAAGAAAGAAAAAGTCGTCGGGCCGAAAATCGTCAAGTTCATCTCCGCACGTGTTCAACCACCTTCGGATGATCCATTCGGCGAACCTGCTCCTGCTGGCCAAGATCCATTTGGAGATCCAGCCCCGAGCGATACCCCAGTCGGTAATGCACCTGCTGCTGAGCTGCCATCGAATGCACCTGCGGACAATCCATTCCCAGCTGCTCGTCAGCCAGAAGCTGACCCATTGATGCCAGCTTCAGACGGCTCAGGAGCCCCACTAGCATCCGATCCATTTGGTGAGTTGTCCTCAGCAGGGGACTTGCTCAACCAAGACGCCGAAATGCGACGCGTCGCAGCGCAAGCCCTTGAACGACAAGTCATGTCGGAACTTAGCCGTGCTCGCGCTTCGGATAACCCATCGGTCGCTAAGGGTGACTTGAAGCTTTTGCTTGATCAAGTACGACGTTCCCCAGAGCTTGATCCTGCAAGCCGTGTTCAACTTGAGTCCCGATTGGGAGCTGGTATTCAAGCTACTGCGCGAGCTGAAGCTGACATGCGTGAGCGAATCGCTCGCTCCGAAGCGGTGCAATCGAGCGCATCGGCTGCACGCCGACTGCTGGCAGACCGCGACCGCCGAGAAGCAACCATTCAACAATTGGTACAACGATTCGATTCGTTGATCGAACAACAACTCTACTCTGCTGCAAACACCGAAATTGCACCTCAAGTGCACGACCTTGCACCAAACTCAGTGATCGACAAAGTCGTGAACTACGAGTCGAGTTCGCTTGCAAACTACCGGCTGATCATGGACGTGGTCAATCAACGATCGCGCGCGTTCGTCGATGCTTTGTATCTGACCGAACAAGCACTGATTCCGTTTGTGGATGAACCACCCGTTCGATATCCGCCAGCAGATGTTTGGCAAGCCCTCAGTGCTCGACGGCTCGAGCGCTACGGGACGATCGATCTTTCCGGCGGTAACGAAACCGAACGACGCATTTTCCGCGCATTGCGAGAACGAGGCGAAGTGACGTTCAACAACTCGCCATTGAGCACCGTGATGCAAACCTTCTCCGATCAATACGGAATTCCGATTGTGATCGATCCGAAGGGACTTGATGAAGAAAGCATTACTCCTGAAGAACCCGTATCGCTCAACGTTCCTGAAATCTCGTTGCGATCGGCTCTTAAGCTCATCCTTGAACCGATGAACTTGACCTACGTCATCCAAGACGAAGTGATGAAGATCACGAACAAAAAGAACTCCGCAAACGTGGTCCGTGTTTATCCTGTCGGCGACCTTGTTGTCCCAGTCATGAGCGGCATGATGGGCGGCATGGGCGGCGGTATGGGTGGTATGGGCGGCGGCATGGGTGGCATGGGCGGCGGTAT
>Ga0255132_1000973_pt1 | contig 10993 bp, 8 predicted proteins | sample Law_Law_RepA_8d_FD_188551 | JGI IMG/M metagenome (GOLD analysis project Ga0255132, IMG submission 188551) | Freshwater microbial communities from St. Lawrence River, New York, United States - Law_Law_RepA_8d | ecosystem: Environmental > Aquatic > Freshwater > River | place: USA: New York...
CACCCCACCCCCTATCTCAATTCCCAATCCAACCCACAGTCAGTTAAGCTGTTCAAATAGCCCTCACCGGTCCCACCACAATAAATGGATTTTCCAAAATGCTTGCCCTGCTGCTACTTGCCACTGCCCAACTCCCCCCGCAGCCAGACACAATCACCCCCAAAGAATTCCTCCTCATCGCCGCCGCCGCCAAATCCGGTCGCACACCCGTCCGTACCGATCCCGTCGAGGCACTGATCGTTTCCGGCACATGGAAAACCCCAATCCCCGGTGAAAAGCTGCCTCAAACCGATGCAGTTTGGGAAAAGGCAGATGCCGCCCAAGATGGCTCCATCTCCCACCGCGCCCTCAGGGGCGGCTACGCCCTATGGATTGTGCAAAGCCCAACCGACCGCACCATGGTGCTCGAAGCCCGCGGTCACGGCCTCGTCTATGTCAACGGCCACCCCCGCCCAGGCGATCCCTATGGCAACGGTTACCTCGCCTTGCCCGTCGCTCTCAAAAAAGGCACAAACGAGTTCCTCTTCGCCGGCGGTAGGGGCGCCATCACCCCCAAACTCCGCCCACCTTCCGGCCCGCTGGAGCTCTCCCCCGCCGATGCCACACTCCCAGACCTGGTCGAAAACCAATCCGGCACCCCTGTAGCCGGCGTGGTCGTTAGAAATTGCACCGCCACCCCACTCAACGATTGCCTATTCACCGCCACCATCCAGGGAGTTTCCCAATCCACCAAGGTGCCTACCATCCTCCCATTCAGCATGCACAAAGTCCCATTCCAATTCGAACACCCCGCCCTGCCTAAAGGCCAAGCCAAGTTGGAACTGCTGGTTAATAGCCCCAAAAATCAGTCCACCGCAAAGGCCACCCTTACTCTCGAAGTCAAACCACCCTCCGCCACCCGCAAATCCACCTTCATCAGCCAAATCGAAGGCTCAGCCCAATACTACGGCCTGGTCCCAGCAGCCACCCAACCGCCCGCACCAACAGCTTCCGCCCCGTCCCAACCAGAAAAACCCGGCCTCATCCTCTCACTGCACGGCGCAAGTGTTGAAGGCATCGGCCAAGCCGCCACCTACTCCCCCAAAACCTGGGCGCATGTTGTCGCCCCCACCAACCGCCGCCCCTACGGCTTCGATTGGGAAGACTGGGGCCGCATGGATGCCCTCGAGGTCCTCGACCTCAACCAAAAAATCCTCAACACCAACCCCGACAGAACCTGGCTCACAGGCCACTCCATGGGCGGTCACGGCACTTGGCATATCGGCGCCACCTTCCCAGACCGCTTCGGCGCCATCGCACCCTCTGCCGGCTGGATCAGCATGTTCTCCTACGCCGGCGTCAAACGCCCAGAATCCCAGTCCGAAATTGGCAAAATACTCAACCGTGCCACCAACCTCAGCGACACCCTCGGCCTCGTCCGCAACCTGGCCACCCGTGGCGTCTACATCCTTCATGGCGACGCCGATGACAATGTCCCTGTCGACCAAGCCCGCACCATGCGCACCAAACTGGCCGAATTCCACCCCGATTTCGCCTACCGCGAGCAACCCGGCGCCGGTCACTGGTGGGGCAACGCTTGCGTCGACTGGCCTCCATTAACCCACTACCTGTCCGAACATCCCAGACCTGCAAACGAATCCACCCTTTCGATCGATTTCCGCACCTACCACCCAGGCATCTCCTCCCGCATGGCGTGGGCCGAAATCCAATCCCAAGACCAATGGGGCCAGTTGTCCACCATCCAACTCAAGGCAAACCCCACCACCAAAACCATCACCGCCACCACCACCAATGTCACCGGCTTGTCTCTGCACAACCCAGGCTGGAAAGAAACCGCCACCTGGTCCATCGCACTCGATGGCCAAACCCTCTCCGTCCCCAATTTCGAAAACAACAAACCCATTCGCTTCACGCGCACCGACAATAGCTGGAAACTGCAAGATTCCCCAATCGCCGCCAACTCCAAAAAACCCGGCTGCGCCGGCCCTATCAAAGAGGCCCTCAAACGCAACATGGTCTACTTGGTAGGCAACTCCGGCTCCCCAGAAGAAACCGAAGCCAACTGGGCAAAAGCCCGCTTCGATTCCGAGGTCTTCTATTATCGCGGTAACGGCGCCATCCAAATCCACACCGATACCGACTGGGTTCAAAACCCCAAAGCCTTCCAAGGCCGCAATCTCGTGCTCCTAGGCAACGAGGAAAACAACAAGGCCATGGCCCTGCTGCTCAAAGATTCCCCCATCCATGTGCGCGCCAACCAAATCCAATGGCCCGGTGGCACCAAAGCGGGCCCAAACCTGTCTGCCGTCTTCGTCCGCCCAATGCCAAACGACCCCGAAGGCTCAATCGTTATCCAAGGCGGCACAGGCCCCGAAGGCATCCGCCTCACCCACAGGCTCTCCCTCTGGGTCTCCGGAAGCTCCTTCCCAGACTATTTCATCCACGACACATCCATGCTCCAAAAAGGCCCCGAAGGCATCCTCGCCACCGGCTACTTCAACACCAACTGGCAATAACCCAAAAAATTCCCGGAAGGACCCTTTATTGGCGAGCCGGGCGCGGAAGTGCCCGGGTGCTGGTGCAAACAAAACCCCGCAAATTTCATCTGCGCCCCCCCCAAGTACTTAATTGGCGAGCCGGGCGCGGAAGTGCCCGGGTGCTAGTGCAGACAAAACTTTCCATTTTTTTCAGCGCCACCCGGCAATCTATTTTCAAGCCAATCCTGGCGTTCAACTGGTCCAGAGCCCCTTCCAACGACCGCTCCCGGACCAAGTCTCGGCCTTGGATGCTGAAGTGCCACAGATTGCTAGCCACCGTGCTTGCCATAATGGCCCTCAGCCACCCCAGCCACTCCCCCTCGGCATACCCTCTAATTGGTCCCGTTCCCGGTGGGCGACCAGCAATGCCTGCTGAGCAATATCAGAGGCGTCTAGTATTCCGCCCAGTCCTTTGCCCAGGTTCATCCGGGCCAGAAGTCGCAGTTAGTTAGCATAAGTCTCCAGCGGACCGATTTCCCGGCCCGCTTCAGGCGATGCGCTTGGATGCGCTTCCGGCTCCGCCACGGCAGGCATGGTCGGTCTACCCATTTCACCCTGCGATCCAAATGCCTTTCCCTGACCGACATTCTGAAATCCCGAACCGGACCCCACAAACGCGAACCGGGCGGGATGGCCCCGCCCGGTTCGGTGTTCTTCAGAAGGCGCCCGAGGCGCGACCAATCAGATGTGAACCTGTAAGTCGCCGATGTTCCCCCTCCAGGATCGCGTCAACAGCCGCGAGATGTCCTGCGCGGCCAGCAGGTTTGCCAGGGCGGATGGGTCCGGTGTCCGAACCGAGGCAAATAGCCGGTCGAGATTGTCGTACTTCGCCTGCACGGCGGCGTTGCCGTTGGTGGTGCCATGGTACTTGTCAAGGAAGTAGGTCTCCCAGGTGGTGGCATAGTCCTCCATCGGGTTCCAACGCCCATAATTTCGTGCGAAGCCAGCCAGGGCAGTGTTGTACCACCACGAGTCGCCCGAAGCTCTGGAGGCGGAATACTGGGCCCCGGGGGAGGATGCCTGGTTGACCCAACCGCTCAGCGCCCGGAAATCATTGATGAACTGGTTCTCCCCCTGGGTGTCCCAGTTGTGCCCCATCTCATGGTAGACCACCTCGCAGGTCCAGATCTCGTTGGAGAAACCTGCGTTCGTGAAGGCGATGGTTCCCCCTCCGGAATTCCAGCCCCCGATGGTGCCACTGCCAGAGGTCTGGGCACCCGCGCGCTGGTAGGTGACGGCGCCCCCGGTCGCCGTTTCCAGCAGCACCGTGTTGTTGGTGTGGCTGTGCAGGTTGTTCAGCGCCGTGTCGATCGTCATGATCTCGGCGTCGCTCCAGGCGCCTGCCGCAAAGGTGCAGGACCCGAACCCGGTCAGATTGATGGTGGTGACCGGCAGGTTGACGAAAGTGATCGTCGCATCCATGGCTGCTGAGTCCATGATCCGCTCACCGGACATGATCAGGAACCGGTCCGCCCCGTCCTGTCCGTAGTAGGTGTTGGTTCCGGTGCCGCCGTACAGCCCGTCGTTGCCATCACCTCCGGACAAGTAGTCATTGCCCGTGCCGCCGTAAAGCCGGTCGCGTCCGTTCTCCCCGTACAGGGTGTCGTTGCCCGCACCACCCTCCAGCCAGTCGTTGCCATCACCGGCGATTAGGGTGTCGGTATCGTTGTTGCCGAACAGCGTGTCATCCCCGGCGCCGGCTCTCAGGGTGTCGTTGCCCGACCCGCCCTCCAGCCGGTCATTGCCATCGTCGCCATAAAGCTGGTCGTTCCCGTTCCCACCTGTGACATAATCATTGCCGTCCCCACCAATGAGGGTATCATCGTTTGCCTGGCCGTCCATGTTATCGTCACCCAGCCCACCCGCCAGCATGTCGTTGCCATCGCCGCCGTAGAGGAAATCGATGCCGGATCCGCCAAAGAGGATATCCGCTCCGCCATCTCCGGACAGGATATTCGATCCTTCGCCTCCCATCATCCGGTCGTTGCCACCTCCGCCCTGAAGCGTGTCGTTGCCGTCGCCGCCCCAGATCTCGTCGGCACCCAACCCGCCCTGAAGCAAATCATGGCCACCCTGGCCATTCAGGTAGTCCGCGCCCGAGCTGCCCTGGAATGTATCGTTACCCTCGCCGCCCCATGCGCTCATCGGCATGCCAAAGGTGTTGTTGGTGACCGTGTCATTTGCGCTGCCCCCACGGAACTCGATGCGGGTCACCTTGGTATAGTTCCATGTCGTGCCCCCCTCGACCACCTTCACCGAGGTGGTGCCCGACGGATTGAGGATCGTGGTCAGGGTAATGTCCGACTGCGTGTTGTCGGCGCGGATATCCAGCACCCCGGCGTTCAGCGCGATGCTGGCCACGGCGGGAGTGGCCCGCGTTTCAAGTTGCTCAAGACCAAGCCGCCTCTTTTGGTTCTTACCGTTCATCGCCGCGTCTCCTGCCCTTGGTTTTTCCTTTCAGGTCCGGGTTTGTCCCGTCCCGTACCGTTTAATGCTCCGGGCGGCCCCGATTCGGACATGGAATTTTTCCAATTCGCAAAAATGTGCGTGTTTCCGCGTTTTTTCCTGGGATTTCACTGCGCTCAAAATTCGTTGGTCGAATAGTTTCCAGAAAATTTCCCTTGCGAACCTTCCCCTCGCCCTGATCCCGGCCCTGATGGCCACCCTGTCCGCCCGCCGCACTAGGTTCCCAAACCCGGCCAGATCACCCCCGATACCCCCTGACCATGGAATTCTCGCGGGAAATGGCCGCCAGAACCCTCGATTCTCCCTCCCTGCCCTGCACCCGCGAGCGCCAGTGCGGCGCCTGCCACACCAACTACCCCTATTTGCTAGCTCGACCGGCGGTGGCGAACCAACCGGGTACAGCCTGGCCGAGGCGAACCGTTTCTTCGTGGAGCGCATCAAAAACTGGCAACCTGGGCGGCAAGGGGTGATGCGCCCCGTTGGGACACCGAGGTAGTAGCCACCTCCGCCACCATGGCGCTGGCCAATGCCAGTACCGGCTAAGTTGCGCCCTATCACCCGGCAGGCCCTCGACCCCAGTGGACTCTGGATAAGCCCGATGGCGCTTGGAATTGCTTGAAATGCGGCGGCCCACCCATGAAGCATGATGACGACTGCAGGTGCGTTTACCCAGCATTCGCTGTCAGCATGACCCCGAACCACTAAGCCCAAACCCACCACGCCATGCTGCTGGCCATGGCCTCAAAAAACATGAAAAAAGCCGTCCAGGAAAAAACAGGGAACTAGCCCAAATCAGCGCATTTTTGCCATCTTTGCAATACTTAGTTACCACCCATGTCACTTCTTCGACGGGTAGATCCACCAACTGGCGGCGGGTGGAGACGACCTACCAGACCAATCGCGCTCATTTACCCTATCAAAAAAGCAGAATTTCCACTTTTAACTCCCGGAGGGCTTGTTGGCGAAGGAGTGTGTGAACGAATTTAAAATCTGCAATACCAACTCTCATAAAACGCGACCAAAACCTGCCCATTTAAGACATGCAGTTAGTTGATGGCGGCCCAACTAAGCTTTTGGACTCATGCTGGCGACGGCCCCGTTTTTTTCACTCCCTTCAAAGCCTCAACCAGCCCATTCGGATCCTGGGGGCTGAGCAGCACCCCAAAACCCAAGTCGGTAGGAATAAACACGGCTTTGGAGGGGTCGGTCAAATACAGAAGGGCTTTGGAGCCGTCTTTCAGCCGGAACCACCCTCCCTGATATCCCGGCAGGCCGGTGCCCATGGTTCGCCAACTGGGCCGAAGGGAAGGTTCTTGTAGAAAGTCCACCACCCGCACATGGTCCACCTGAATCGATTCGAAAGGTATCAGCCTGCCGTACAAATCACCGCGCAAGCGAAGCCCCGCCTCGCTCACTTCAAAAAGGGCGGAACGGGCGCTCCATAAGGAGGCTCCAATCAGGGCGGCCACAACGCCTAGCACCACTAAAAGTACCAGACCGATAAGGCCCAAGCCCTTGATCGACCCGGGTTCTATGGGGAACGCTTGCATCGCAAAAGGGAATCCCATGGATTTGGTTCAGGCAATGGAATAGGTTCAGGCAATACTGCGGGATTCAAAAACCCCGATGGGGAAATAATACCCTCCTCTGGAACTTAGGTCGAGAAGGGGATCAAAGGAGCTGGATTCCGGGGCCTATATCCAAACAGATTCAAAAAGTTTTACGCTTTCTTTCACTGTCCTACCCGGCCCGCTCCAAGGCATCGAAATCAATGTCGCTCCCCTCGCATTTCCCCAAAACCATCAGTTTCGCGCTAAATGCCCAAGGCCGTCCGCGGTGCCCTTGGCGGTTTTGTCAAAAGACATATTGCGGGCAAAGAAAACCCCCTGCCTCGTTAATACCGCCCAGGTCCGCACTCAGAAAAACCATTTTCCACCCTGCTGCTTCTTTCTTCTTCAACATGTCCACAACCTACTTGCGAGTGAATTCCCGGCTTTGGTTTTCCGGTGCGTCCGTGCCTGGTCCTATCCGCCACCCAAACACCCCCACCAACAGCCTCCGCCCCGTCCCAACCAGAAAAAGCCGGCCTCCTCCGCGCATTGTCCTGACCTTGTTCCCAAAGTTGTTCTGTTGTTCGGTTTTTGCTTCCCGCGGCTGCCCTGCTGTTGCCGGTCAACAGCAGTCCACTTGCCGCGTCACCGGTGCGGGGGCAGGGCCCCGGCGTTGGGGATCCTACACAAAGTGTTTGATCCAAGCGGCCTTTGCTTCTATAGTTGACGGCGTCAACAGATTGCATCACATGAAAAAGGAATCAACAATGCATCAGGAAAGCTCGATTTTTAAGTTCGATGGTCAAAACTTCATCCGCATCCATACAACCTTGCGCACAGAAGCTGGCGAGTCAGCAGTTGGCACCAAACTAGATCCCAACAATCCTGGTTTCCCGGCGTTGATGCAAAAGCGCTCCTACACCGGAGAAGTCACCTTGTTTGGTCATCAATGCGAAGCCAACTATGCCCCCCTCACCGATCAGGATGGCCGATTAACCGGCGCTCTCATGGTTTGTACCCGGAAATAACTCACCGCCGCCTCGCAAACCCCTGACTCCAGCGGGAGAATGCGAAGTATCCCGGTTGGTAACCCGACTGATAATCCAGGGCCGATCTTCAAACGATCCCGCGCCTTCCCCCGAAAGATAAACCAGGCTCCCGACAACGGCTCATGGTCCAAATGGTCCCGCACCAACCGGGCCAGCGTGTCGAAACTCTTCCGCATGTCCACCGGAAGGCAGCACCACCCGCACCGTGGTCAAGCCCGCCGCGTTGTAGGTAGACTCGGTGGTCTTGTCATCAGTGTCAGACACCACGCCATCGACATAGTTTTCGATCGACTTGGTGACATCGCCCAAGGCATTGAAATAACCTCGGGTCTCGATCCCCCGGGGATCAATGCGCTTTCAGGCCAGCCCAGCGGAATTGTAGGCGGTAGTGGTGACCAACACCGTGTCGGACCGGCTGGGGACCGTGGATGGCCGGGTGTAGCTGGTGCCACCGTTGGTGACAACATCCACCACCCCGGTTAGCCGATCAGCGCCATCGAAGTAGCTAGCGGCGTAGCTGACCCGGGCCTTCACGCCGGTAGAAGCAGTGCCCAGCACCCCGGTGCCGGTCTCATCATGGAACCGCTGCTTCGCGGTGACCAAAATGACATGGGAGTTTCTAAGGGAGTTGCCATGGAAGGTGGTTTCGATCTGCTGCAGGACTGGGTCACGATTTGGTTTTTTCAAGGCGGGTGATTTTTTCATTTGCGTAAAAGAAGCCCTCCGCCCATTACCCCGATTCAGGACATGGTAAACATAGCCACCCCGGGAAGCCCTGGATGTTCGAGGCATTCCCCAATGCCTAACCGCTTTAATTCCATATTAAAAGTAGAATGTTCCATTTTTAATTGCTTGCCTCTAGAAATTAAGAAATGATTTTGATTCAATTACGTTCTCTGTATCTCCAATAACAGGATTTTCGGGTGAAAGCCTGTTTAAGAATTCATCGATTGATCCAGCAATTCGCCATATTCCTTGCTCATATTGGCTTTCATGATCCCAAAGATAAACGACTCCATCTCCATTAACACAAACCAAATTCCCACCTGGCGATTCTCCAATAGGGACAAATGAAGGTGGTAGTTGATCTGCATACCGTAATGCCTCTTTTTTAATGCTGTAGTCAGAATCACCAAAGCCAAACAAAACCTCAAGCCTCTGGTTGCCATTTCTATCGTTTAGGGGTGAACTTTCATCACATGTAAACATTGCTCCTTTATCAAAAATAATTGCTCCCCCGATGAAAGCCAATAACTCTCGGTAAATTTTTGAAGAAGTAGCAACTGGACCTATATCCTTTTGCACTAAAGCCAAATCCTTAGCCTTTTCTTTGAATAATCGGGGCCCAAGATTTAATAGTTTCTCGAAGGTCATTTTAGTATCCCCCCCTTAAATCTGAAGCAGAACCTATATGAGGTATATTCTTATGAAGTTGCGTGGGAATCAACTCAATTGTGTTTTTGTCTAAGTGATGAGGGGATAGCCCAACCTCCTTTAAATAATCCACAGCGGCATTCCGGCTTGGAAGGCCCTTTTTCTTTGCAATGTGATCATAAACATAGTTGAAATCCGATAACGAACCATTTAGGGTTCCCGGTTTAAATTCGATTTGCCCTTTTGACCATTCAGAAAAAAGTGGGCGCCCATTTTTAAAGGGAATAGGTTTACCACCTGTAATAGCGTTAACTTCGGGAATGTTTGATTCCCATAAACCATTTCCCGGAGAGCCTTCGCTCCATTTCCCATTCTTTCGTGGCAGGCGGGTTTTAGGGTTAATGCTAGGAGGCTTTACTAGTTTTCTAGCCTTATATATGTTTCTCGCGGCGACACCGGCCGCTCCAATTACTATCGCGCCAGCCGCCTTCTCTGCGGCATCTCCTGCCACTTTGTCAAGCATAACTGGGCCAAGTTGTTGAACCTCATTATAAAAGGACTGATCCAGACCATGGCCTATCGTTAAAGGTCCGTCAGAAATAGTCCTAATTTTGCTTTCAAGGTATCGCTGGGATCTTTTGGGATTAATGTAGGTTTTCCAAATATCCCAAACTAAATTCTGTTCTCCAACAGGTACAAAATACAATGGGTCAGACCAAAACCACCATTCATCCAAACCACTCGGATCCAACCCATTCCCCGGATTATTCCCAATTGCCCGGTACCAATTCTGATCTCCCGCTTCAAATCCCAATGGATCATTGCTCAGCCACCTACCCAGACTGGGGCTATAAACCCGATTCCTGAACTCGAAATTCCCCGCCGCGATCCTCTCGCCCCCCTGGTGCAAAAACACCCAATCCTTCGCCGAGCCTGACAGCGTAGAGCCGCTGCCATCCCGGAAGGTGACCTGCCCAAACGGCGTGTAGGTGTACCGTTCCTGGACCGTTCCGCCGGTATTCACCAGCGCCGTGGTGTTCCAGTTGGCATCCTGCAGCGAGTACAGCCGCTCATCCAGCGAGCCATTCCCATCGGTATCCCGATCCCTCAGCACCAAGCCATCCAAATAACCTGGACTCCAGACATTCCGCGTCACCGTATTCGAGCCAACCTTGGTCTCCAGTAACTGCCAATCACCACTGAAGAATCGATCCGTGACCGTGGAGCCCACGGTATCCGTCACATGCCGGTGCAGGGCATCCCGTCCATAAGTCACGATGACCACATTCGACGAATTCTTGACCTGGACCACCTTGTTCCAGGCGTCATACACGAAGCGGTAGTTGGCCTCATCAGTCGTCAGGTTGCCGTTGCTGTCATAGGTCGGCGTGGTGGCGCCGCTGACGGCGGTGATCTCGTTCTGCTTGTTGGCGGTTCTTGTCTGGGTGGTGCTGTTGGTGGTGATGGAGTCCCAGTTACCGACGGCGTCGTAGTCCCAGGACTGGCTGTTTGACGGGGAGCCAGTAACATCCGTCTTGCCACTGTTCAGGGTGCCCAGCTTGTAACTGGCAATCTGGTTCAGGGAATCGTAGGTGTACACCTCGCTCAGCGAGGCAAGCACCTTATTGTCCTTGTAGAGCCGGTTGCCATCGCGGTCGTAGGCGTACCGGTAGCGGTCGACATCGGTGTTGGAGCAAAGGGTAAATTCTACTTTCAATGGCTAGGACCGCCTGTTCGATGGACAAGAGGCGTTCCTGCGCTGACAATTCAAGGAAAACAAGCATCAGGCCCCTTCCCCGACGAGTTCGCGGCAGATCGGGTCCATCCATGCCGTGGCAAGCCGCAATTTCTGAATGAGCTCCAGCCGCTTGTCGGCATGTGGGCCCCCCCCAAAAAAAATTTCAAAAATTTCCCAAAATCCCTCTCGGAACAAATAGCCACACCCGTCAACAATGAAGAAATGTGACCCAAACAAGTAGCCAGGCAACCATGGTCTAGGCCTCCATGCTGCTACCTG
>Ga0255132_1000976_pt1 | contig 10984 bp, 5 predicted proteins | sample Law_Law_RepA_8d_FD_188551 | JGI IMG/M metagenome (GOLD analysis project Ga0255132, IMG submission 188551) | Freshwater microbial communities from St. Lawrence River, New York, United States - Law_Law_RepA_8d | ecosystem: Environmental > Aquatic > Freshwater > River | place: USA: New York...
GGTGAATCTTGATCCAATTCCGAATTTAGGCCTGCTTCGCAAATAAATCGCGCACGGCTTGCCCCTTGCCATCGTCTGTGGCATAAAAGGGACGTTTCTCGATTTCAAATGATGTTTTGGGTGATATTCCCATAGCGGAAAAAATGGTGGCATGTAGGTCACGGATGCTGACAGGGTTTTTGACAGTGACCAGCGGCCGTTCCGCGGCAGTTTCTCCGTAAAGAAAGCCTTTTTTCATACCCCCGCCGAACATCAGCACCGAACCAGACCCGGTGAAGTGCCGATGTAACCCATAGTGTTTCATTTCGCCAAGCTTGTCCGTTTTTGCCAGAGACTGATCCCGTGCCGTGCTGCCGGGAACTCCTTCAATCATCATGTCGCGGCTGAATTCGCTGGCCAGAACCACCAGAGTGCGGTCCAGCATGCCACGCATTTCCAAGTCTAAAATGAGTTGGGCTATAGGCCGATCGATTTCCTTCTTCATGCGGGCATAGGTGGAGTGGCCGTTTTCGTGAGTGTCCCAGTGGAGGAACGGCACATATTCGGTGGTCACTTCAATGAAACGGGCACCTGCCTCGGCAAGTCTTCGAGCCAGCAGGCACCCTTGACCGAATCTGCCGGTGTTGTATCTGTCGAAGCTTTCTTTGGGCTCATGAGTCAGGTCAAACGCTTCACGCTCCTTGCTGGTGAGCAGTCGTTGGGCATTTTCGATGGCCCGAAGCATGGATTCGTGATGGTGGTCGGTGGCGGATTGCCCCACCGGACTGCTCTTGAGCAACTCTTTCAGAACTTTTTGTCTTGCCGCAAAGCGCTCCGGCGTGAGTCCCTTGGGAGGGCGCACAGCCGAGGCGGCATCGTCTGGGAACGGTAGGTTGAACGGGCCGAATTCGCTGCCAAAAAAACCACCCGTGGTAAACGCTTTCAGTTCTTCCTGCTCGCCAACCCCTTCGAGTCTTTGACCAATATTGATAAACGGTGGAATCGCCGGATTCCGTGGCCCTAGCACCCTGGCGATCCATGAGCCGATATGCGGGCAAGCCACTGTTTGTGGAGGCACATACCCTGTGTGCCAATGGTATTGGTGCCTTGAGTGCAGAATGGTGCCAAGATCTGCAACCACTTGGGAACGGATCAATGTTCCGCGATCCATGACTTTGGCAATGTTTTCCAAACCTGCTGTCAATTTGATAGGGTCCACCACGGTGTCAATGGTGGGAAAGGTCGAGAGGATTTTATTCACAGGCACGCCAATTTCAAAAGGCGTGTACCGCTTGGGGTCGAATGTGTCCGGTGCTGCCATCCCTCCACCCATCCACAACAGGATGCAGGTATCGGCGGTGGGCCGCGGATTGGCTGCCCGCTCGTTGGCCAGCAATTTTGGAGCGCCCCCGGCCAGAGTAGTTAGGCCGGCAGCAGTCATGCCTTTGGCGAAATCGCGGCGGGAAAGGTGCGGTGAGTGCATGGTGGTTGTTCTCAGCGGATGAGTTGAAATTCGGGAAGCATGACAAGGGCGCCAAGAAGATCAGCGATATTCTCGGCGGTTGGTTTGTTACCTAGAAGGGCCAAAGCTGTGGCACGTTCATCGGGCCGGGGACTGCGGGCAAACGCCTGCATGAACAGTAATTCCGCAATCTTATCTGGAGAGGCCGTTGGATGGCCTTTCAGAATATTGCTTCCGCCAGAAGCGAGCATGGCGGTAATTGTTTTCCCGTTGAGCAGGTCAAGTGCCTGAAGCGTGGTCAAGTGTTCTGGCCTTGTGGTAACCACCTGCTCGCGATTGGGCCTGCCGAGTGAACGCATGAGATCATCGCAATGAACCAGCGTGGCGCGCACCAGACGTCTTTCGGCGGGAACTGTGGCTGGGAAGTTAGGAATAGCGGCCGGAGCCAATGGTTTGGCAGGTGCTGTACCTGTCATCATCCAGACGGTGTCCATGAATTGCTCTGCGGTAAGTCGTTTTATTTCCGGCCCGAGAAAAACATAATTGGCCCCCTCATCCTCGGTGCGCCTAGCGGTTGCCACCGACTGATACGCTTGGGATGTGGCGATGTGGACCATCAATTTTTTCAAGTCGTAACCGTTGTCAGCCAGGTAAATGGCAAGGTAATCGAGAAGGTCCTCGCTCCAGGGTTTCGTTCCCATCATATCCACGGGGTGAACAATTCCGTGCCCCATAAGACGATCCCACATACGGTTTGCAATGGTTCGGGTGAAGCGGCCATTGTCTGGATGGGTTACCAAAACAGCGAGTTGTTCTAAACGCTTTGTCTTGGAAGCGGCAGCATCAATGGTTCCAAGTTCTGGAAACAGAAATTTTGGCCCGGCTGTGGCGCCTGTGGGCTTGTCGCATCGGTGAATGGCCAAGGGTTTATCGGCAATAACTGCGGCAAGGCCGTAGGCATCTGTCAGTTTCCACGAGTCGATGAAGCTATCGTGGCATGAAGCGCATTTCAGGTTTGCACCAAAGAATACCTGACCGATATTCTGTGCGAATTGAAGTTCCACGACCTGACTGGCATTCACCGCCCCGCGCCACTGGATACCTTTGGCGAATCCCCCAGAGTCTGGAGTTGGATTGATCAGTTCCCGGGTGAATTGATCGTATGGTTTGTTATCCAATAACGATCGGTATAACCAACCCGTGATCTGGGTCCGCCCGTTATCGATGAAACCGGTGCCCTTGTATTCGTTACGGAGCAAATCGTTCCAGAATGCCATCCAGTGGTCGGCATAGGAACGATTTTCAGCCTGTAGTCGTTCCACCAATGCTGTTCGTTTGCCGATAGTCTGGTCAGCCATGAACGCTACAACTTCCTTTTCGGAAGGGGGCAGGCCAATGAGGTCATAATAAACCCGGCGGATAAATGTGCTGTCATCAAGAGTAGAGGGTGGTTGGAGTTTTTGATTCTTGAAGTAGTTGTCAATAATTCGGTCGATGGGGTGATCGCGGCCTCCGATCGATTGAGGTAGGGCAAATCGCCGCGGTTTTAAGGGAGCCACATAGGCTGCGGGCTTGAAGGAGAAACCGGATTCCCATTCAAGCCCAGAGTCGATCCAACTGGAGAGAATAGCTGCTTCTTTTGCAGTCAGTGGATTGCCCTTAGGGGGCATTCGGGTCGCTGGATCGTTACTTGTGACTCGTTTGATGAGTTCGCTGGCCGATCCTTTCCCTGGCACCACAGCCTTGGATTTTAGGAGTTCCTCACGGGTGTCGAGCGAAACGCCGCCTTTGTAGGATCCATTGGAATGACACGACGCGCATCGGGCTTTCAAGATCGGCAGCACATCGTGAGAAAAATCAACCTTTTGCTGAGCCCATGCGGAACTCCCGGCAAGCACAACTACAGAAATGACAACAATACAGCGGAACATGGCGGTCGTTTCCTTGTGCTTTCGAAATCGGTGCGGCGATTCAGATCGAACAATGATCAACAGTGTGTATGGCAGGTTGAAAATCAGGCGCGCCCAAAAATTGAGTCGCTGACAGTGCCTGTGCTGTCGGCAAATGAATCCATGCCGATGCCGAGTGATCGGAGAATTCCAAGGTAAACATTAGACATCCGTGTTTCGTTGTGGCGCCAGAAGTTGCCGTGACGCAACCCCATATTGCCGCCGCCGGCGATCAAGGTTGGCAGGTTGCGAGGGTTATGCGTGGTGCTGGCGCCGCTGCCAAACAGGACAATTGTATTGTCGAGTACGGTTCCCTCTCTGTCTTTGTAGTGGTTCAGTTTGCCGAGGAAATGCGCGATTTGCTGGCTGAGGAAAAGGTCGTACTTGGCAAAAGCCAACTGCCCATTTTTGTCGCCGGCATGTGAAAGGGCGTGGTGCGTTCCCGATAAACCGAGTTTCAGGGGGAATGTGTCGCTGATGCCCATTCCGTCTTCACGGTTGAGCATGAAGGTCACCGACCGAGTGATGTCGGCATCAAACGCCAAGGCGATCAGATCGAACATATTACGGTAGTATTCCGCAGGTTCACTTTCGTTGGTGGCATTCAGGTTGAGGTGTTTGTAATCTTGGGTCTTAAGTGGGATGTCGATCCACTTTTCAGATCCAATCAGCCGGGATTCCACTTCGTTCAGTGATGTGAGGTACTGATCCATCCGTTCCCGGTCGGTTTTCCCAAGTTGCTGGTTGAGCGATTTGGCACTCTCAGCCACGGCATCGACCAGTTTGATTCGCCTGTTCAGGGCAACCCTCTCCGATTGGAGTGAAGCCTTATCGCCGCGAAACAGTCGATCGAAGATACGGCGGGGATTGTTTTCAGCAGGTATGGGGCGGCCTTCTAGGCTATACGAAATGGTTCCTGTTCGTGACAGGAAGCCAGTACCGGCATCGATTGACAAAATGAGCGATGGTTGCCTGCAGTACTGTTTGGTGTGCAATGCCACAACCTGATCGAGCCCAACCGAGTTGTAAGTGCCTGGTTTAGGATTGTGAAGCGGCGCACCAGTCAGCCACATATCGGAACAAACATGTGGATCGGCTTTGGGGCCACTTGGATGGTAGAGTCCACCCATAAAGCTAAGTTGGCGGCGGAATGGGCTGAGTGGTTCCGTTGATTTGCCGAAAACAAAGGCGCCATCTTTCTGTTCCGTGGGGAACCAGCTCCATTCGTTGATTCCGTTTTCCGGCCGGGGCAGCGACATGCCGTTGGCGGTGTACAGTGCGCAGAAACGGCGAGGAATTTGCCGCGCAGCTTCAGCGCCCATGGCATCGAGAACAGGTAGTGCCAACGCTGTGCCGCCGACACCCATCAAAAAGGCGCGCCTGTCTAGTTGAAGTGGACTGCCCATTGAAAAACTCCACATGCATGAACGATCACAAATAGTCAACGCGCCATGTTATTTTTCCAAAAACATGGGGCTTTTGATAACAAAGCAAATGAGATCACGCATCTTGTAACCACCTTTTCCGAGTTTACTACCCTCACGTTTCAAATACGCCAGCTCACTGTAGGTGAGGCTACGTCCTGTCGCGTAGGTGGCCAGATGCCGCAGCATGCTGAATGCAACTTGATCGATTCGGTCGTTGGCGAGGTAGCGCTTCAGATCGCTGATGCCTGACACCTTTGTCTTGTCGGGCAGCACGGAATGAGCGTCGGTGGCCTTAGATTTCAGGCGACCACCTGCATCGAACTCCTCCAGGGCAATTCCCCAAGGGTCGATCTTGGCGTGGCATTGGGCACAACCGGGTTGATTGCGGTGATGTTCCAAACGTTCCCGCAGCGAAAGGCGTGGATCTTCCTTGACGGTTGGTACATTGGGCGGTGGATCGTCAGGTGGTTCACCAATGATTCGTCTGGCAAGCCATGCTCCCCGTTTGACAGGGTTCGATTCCCGACCATCTGACAATCCTGCCAGAATAGCTGCCTGCGTGATTACTCCACCACGAGTAGGACCTTTTACAGAAACTGGCTGAAAGCGGAATCCGCTGTTCACATGGTCTGAAAGCCCGTAATAGCTGGCGACAACCTCGTTTACCATTGCAAATTCAGAATCGACAAGGTTCCGCGCGGGCAGATTGTTGCGGATCAGATGTTGAACAAATTCCACGGGTTCTTGTTGCAATTGCGCCCTGACATCGCGTGTGAGTCTGGGAAATAGCTTGCGATCTGGTTCAAGCACCGCGAACTTTTCAAGCGCCAACCATTGAGGAGTAAATTCAGTGGTGAACCTGGCAAACCGTCCATCGCCTATCAGGCGCAACGTTTCTGAATCGAGGGAACGCCTTAGTGTGCCTTCGGCGGCAATCTTGAGCAATTGATCGTCTGGAGGACTGTTCCAGAGGAAATACGACAGCTTGGATGCAATTTCATAATCGTCGATGGGTTCCGGGGCAGGGCTGGCGCTTTTCTCGATCAAACACAAAAATTGAGGTGATGTGAGAACCACCTGCAGCGCGTCTTTCACACTTTGCTCGAATGACGCGCCTGCGGCAAAAGATTTATTGAACACGGAAATTAAGGACGCTTCTTCCTGATCAGAGATTGGGCGACGGTAAGCTCGCGACGCAAACGAACGGATGATGGCGCTGGCATATGCTGGCGGGTCGTTTTTGCGTTCAAAATCGATGAAAATGTTGCGGTGGGCTGGAGGTGGCCACGATTCATAAAATGGTCCTTCAAACTCCACTGAGCGAACGAGGAGTCGAGGCATGTCGCGGCCATCGGTGTACTCGCTGCGAACGCCAATTTCACGTATGCCTGCTAGGTAGTTGACATTGTCTTTTTCAACATCAGGGCTTGGGAAGTTCCTGATCGCACCTTCAAACCGATAAGTTTTGAAGTCGTTACTAGTCACTTCTTGCGGTTGGCCTGCTTGGGAAAGTGTGCTCCCACAGTCGCGTCTCAGGCCCATGTGTAAGCCCATTTTTGGCGAACGGCTCTCGAATGCCGCAAACTTTTGGGCCAATGGATTTTCCTGCCCAAGTGGTGTGAATACTATTTTATCGACCTGAGTTGACCCGGCATACCGTGTGCTTACGGGAAGGGGGCCAGCAGGAAGTCTCACGATAAGAAAAGAAGGCTTTTGCAGCATAGCTTGAAATTGACGGTTTCCCAGACTCAAAGTCAGCTCGTGCGGTTTCCCTGCAATGGCTGGAGGTACCAACGATCTGCCCGGTTCGACCAATGCCTGGATTTCAGTGACATCGAGTGCTCGGCGATAAATGGTTACGTTGTTGAGCATTCCTTTGAATTGATGTGCTCCCTGAATGCGGCCAAGATGCAGGTCGACATTAGGATTGTCGAGATTCGCATTACCTATATCGCCACTGGCTACAACTGTTCCATTGACATAAAGCCGGGTTTCACCCCTTCCACGCTTCACAACTGCCGCAACATGCTGCCAAACCCCAGCTCGCACAGCATTGGGTTGTGAGGCGACTGTGCCGTTTGCTTGGTTGTTCGGGCCTGCCGTTTCTATCCGCAAGACGCCGCGGTTGTTTGGCATGTCGAGATACCAACCGTGTGTCCAACTGTATTTTCCCAAGCAGACAATACCCGATTGCCGCAACTCGAGGGGATTGATCCAAGCTGACACGGTGAAATCACCGGTGCCGACGTTCATGGATTCGTGACGGGGGATCACGACAGAATCGCCGTTGCCATCCAAACCGATAGCTTTGCCGAATGGGGACGATACATATTCGGGGTTACCCACAAGGCGACCTGCCAGTTCCTTGCGGTCTGGAGAGCTGAGAGTTGTGCCGTTGAGTTTCCATAAACCGACGCGTTGATTTTCAAGTTTTGAAGCGTCAACAACCGGCGGGTTGTTGCGATCTGGCAAATGCACATCGACTTGGTAGATTCCGGCGTTGGGAATCATAACAGTTTGTGGTGTTGAGACTGGATTCTTGCAGATCGCATTGCCAGTGACGTTGCCGCATGGTGTTGCAGTGTCTGGATCCAGGAGCAGTCCATCATTGTACTTTGCAGCGTTCACGGAAACGCGAAAGCGGCCGTTGTCTGGTAATTCCCGCAACGATATTTTGAAATTAGCGCGTGGACCATAAGTGCTTTCCACCCCGAAAATTTCAGCGCTAGGAATGGCCGGCCTCAGGAGCAGACCTTCTGGGACTGTGTTGTAGGCGTTCCCCTTGGGATATCCATTTGTACCTCGCATGCAGGCGAAGACTGAATGATAAATGCTGTCGTAATCGCGCCAACCGCGGACGGTATCGTTCCCTTGATATCCCTCAATAAAGCGATGCTTGGTCTGCATGAAGAATGGAGTAAAGGGGAATGGTTTTTCGGGCACGAGTTGCTTGACCAGAAAATCCTGATTGTTCAAAAGCAAACTATCGGCACCAAGGATAAGCCTGTCTGGGCATGGTTCGGTGTTGATTCCGGCGCCAAGGTCAACGCGAAAGTTTTGGATCTGCGGCTTGGATGTGGGATCGACAATGCAGGAATCGAGCGCCTTGCCGGCAATTTCGAAATAAGACTCCAGAAGGAGGGGGGAAAGCGCCAATGTTTCCTGATTGTTGACAAAGCCATCGCGTGAGATCGCATCGGGAGGCAGGATATCAGCAAGATCATCCTCGAGTTTTAGGAGTTCGCGCAACGTATTGCGGTACTGGGATACCGTGAGCCGACGCACACTGCCGTTTTTGGGTGTGGGACGCAATCGCGCCGCATCGAGTCCTTGCGTGATCCATCCGACAATCCGATCGCGCTCGTCATTAGTCGGCTGTGGTTCCTCTGGCGGAGGCATAACCTTGTCGCTGATCTGTTTGCGGATGCTGTCCCAGAGCTTCAAATGCCGATCATCGAGTGCGGCATTGAGATGGTCGACTCGAACACCAGATGTTGATTTTTCCACATGATGGCACCGCTCGCAGTGTGCTTTCAAAAACGGTTTCACCGATTTGTCGAACGATACTTGGAAAGCGAGCGCGTTATCTGCCGCTGGCGCGGCAGCTTGAAAACAATAGAGCGATATCCATCCAATGGTCAGGCAGATGGCTGCCATCCATATGGTTGTGCGTTTTGTCATGTGAGAATTCCGCGCAATACTTCACCACCCACATCCGTCAACCGGAAATCGCGCCCATTGAACCGGTGTGTCAGTCGTGTGTGATCGAGACCTAGGAGATGGAGGAGTGTGGCGTGGAGGTCATTTACATGCACCTTGTTTTCCACTGCCTTGTAGCCAAATGGATCTGTTGAGCCGTAATGCATTCCGCCCCGAACTCCAGCACCAGCCATCCAGATGGTAAACCCGTTGGGGTTGTGGTCGCGGCCTTTATCTCCTTGTGAATCTGAGGTGCGGCCGAATTCACCGCCCCATATCACCAGAGTTGATTCCAACAACCCACGAGATTGCAGATCGGAAAGGAGTGCGGCGGCGGGTTGATCGGTGTACATGCCACACGATCGGTGATTGGTTTCGACATCGCTGTGGCAGTCCCATGGAACGTCGTTCACGCTGCCATCGCCGCCCACGCCTTTGCCAGCGAATATTTGAACAAATCGGACTCCGCGTTCTACTAATTTTCTGGCCATGAGGCACTGCCGACCGAATGTCGCGCATTCTGGCCGATCGGTTCCGTAAAGTTTATGCATGGACATCGATTCTCCTGCGAGATCGAGTGCCTCGGGCGCGGCCATCTGCATACGGTAGGCTAGTTCGAACGAATTGATGCGCGCCGCAAGGTCTGCCTGCGTGGGACGAGAGATAGCATGTTCTTGATTCAGTTGGCGGATTAAATCGAGTTGTGAACGCTGTTGTTGATCGGTGTGTCTGGCATCTCTTGACAGGTTGTCGATGGTTTCTTTCCGGCGGGCGTCGAGGGCCAACGCCTGATACGTTTTTGGCAGGAATCCAGCAGACCAGATCTGGTCGTCACCGCGTGGTCGGGTGTCGTGCAGTACCACATACGAAGGCAGGTTGCGGTTCTGGGAACCTAGGCCGTATGTCATCCATGCGCCAAGGGCGGGTAAACCCGGCCTATTGGTGCCACACATCAATTCAATCGATGCTGGGGCATGGTTGTTTTGCTTCAGATACATCGAGTGCAGAAAGCACATTTTGTCGACATGCTTGGAGAGATAAGGAAAAATATCCGGCACCCAAGTGCCAGAATTCCCATGCTGCGCCCATTGAAACGGTGATTTCAGGCACTTGCCGCTGGTGGTGAAAAATCCAGTTTTAGGATCCGCACCAGCAAGTTGCTGGCCATTTCTTTTTTGCAGTTCGGGTTTGTAATCCCAGGTGTCAACCTGCGAAGGCGCCCCGGTCATAAATAGCCAAATGATCGATTTGACCTTGCCGGGGAAGTGAGGTTCCTTCAAGGCCAGTGGATCTACTGCTGCCGGGGCAGCGGTTGCTTCGCCATGCAATAAGCTGGCCAAAGCGACCGATCCAAAGCCCATTCCTGCTTCCTGCAGGAAGCGGCGTCGGGCTGGCAACGCGAGTTCGGCGGGAGAGTAGTAGTGGAACATGGCCGAATCCTTGGTTGAAGTGTTCTCTGTCTTGCGGCAACAGTGTGCCAGTCTGGTGGTCAATCGACGTATACAAATTCGTTGAGGCAAAGCAGCACATGGCAGAACTCAACCAGCGCCTTATCGGTTGCTTGAGGGGTGGTGCCACCCGCCGCGGCCATTTGCTGATCAATGAAAGCAAGCATTCGAGCATGTTCCGGTGCTGAGGGGGATCGGCCAAATGCGATCCGGTATGCCAGTTCAACGGCTGCCGAGAGCGAACCATTCCCGGAAGGCTTGATGCGGCCAGCAAGCTTTTCTGCTTGTTGACGAACCATCGGGGAGTTCATCATGGCTAACGCCTGTGTGGGAACAGTGGTAACACTTCGTTCACCAATACTTTGGGTTGGTTCAGGCGCGTCGAACATTGTCATGATGGGCAACAGTTCGCTGCGTTTGACACGCAGGTAAATACTACGCCTTGCTGAATTTTCCAGAACGCTTGGGCCAAACATGGCGGGGTCGAGATTGCCTCCTGCCGTAAGAAGCGCGTCGCGAATGGTTTCTGCCTCCAGACGATGGGGCTGGAAGTGCCATACATATTTATTGGCAGGATCATTTTTCAGATTATCGGGATCCACCTCGTGCGATTGCTGGTAAACATCACTGAGCATCATGGCCTTGTGGAGAGGCTTCAGCTTCCAGTTATTGCGTACCAATTCGCTGGCAAGGTATTCCAACAACTCCGGATGAGTCGGTCGTTCGCCTTGCATGCCAAAATCGTTCGGAGTACCAACAATTCCTTTTTCGAAATGATGTTGCCACAGCCGGTTTACAATTACCCGTGCCAGCAAAGGACCAGCACCGCGATCGGTATCTGTCATCCACTGGGCAAGTGCTACGCGTGAATCCACCGGCGGGGTGGAAGCAAGAGGTTTGGCAGGCGAGTCGGCGCGCCACAATACCTGCAGAAAACCAGGCTCAGCTTTACCTTGCTTGTTATCCACTTCACCCCGACGCAGGAAAAAGACATCCTGCCCGCCCGGAGTGGTGGTATAC
>Ga0255132_1000979_pt1 | contig 10971 bp, 8 predicted proteins | sample Law_Law_RepA_8d_FD_188551 | JGI IMG/M metagenome (GOLD analysis project Ga0255132, IMG submission 188551) | Freshwater microbial communities from St. Lawrence River, New York, United States - Law_Law_RepA_8d | ecosystem: Environmental > Aquatic > Freshwater > River | place: USA: New York...
GCGCACCTCAGCCGTTGTGCGACTTTGTCAATTCTCAGCGACTGCCCTTGAGCTGATGCCCAAGATTTAAGGGGCTTTGAACAGTTCGCCGTTTTTCATAACGCAGCGCACTTTTCGCAAGGCTCCGATCTCTTGGCAAGGGCTGCCTTCCACGGCAATGAGGTCTGCCTCAAGACCTAATTGAATGCGTCCAACAAGGTGATCGACACGCAGGGCTTTGGCGGCGGCACCTGTTGCGGCGTGCAAGGCCTGTAACGGTGTCATGCCGTGCGCCACCAGCAGTTCAAGCTCACGTACCCCGTCACCGTGCGCAAAAACGCCCATATCGCTGCCATTGACGATTGTCACGCCGGAATCGAGAGCAGCGCGAAAACTGGCACGTTTTGAAATGATGTCAGCCGGTGGAGGTGTCCCTGTTTTCCAGCCAGCGTAACGCGCATACGCTTCGGACATCGACATTGTGGGGCAGTAACCGATTTTCTTTTCAGCCATCAGCCGGAACAGCGCTAAATCGCCGCTGTCTCCGTGTTCGATGGTGGCCACGCCGGCCACGGTTGCCCGTCGCATTCCTTCTTTCGATTGGGCGTGGGCTGCCACCAGCACGCCTGCATCACGCGCTGTGGCCACAACCAGTTCCAGTTCCTGCAAACTGAAGGCTGGCCGGGGTGTTTCGCCTGGGCCATGGGGAGTATCCGCGTAAACCTTGATCCAATCGGCACCGGCGCGAATTTGCCGGCGAACCACTTCGCGCAGATGCTCGCCGTCGGCTTCTTCGGCTCCTTGGGGAATGCGCCATTCGGGGGCAAACGACCGTGGCGCGTACGAGCCACTGGCGACAATGGCGCGTGTGGTGACCAGAAGCCGTGGGCCGGAGATTACCCGTTTTAGAATGGCCGATTTGAGGCCGACATCGGAAAACTGAGCGCCTTCGGTGCCCATGTCGCGCAGGGTGGTGAAACCAGACATGAGGTTGGCGCGCGCATGAACGGTAGCACGGCATACTCTTTCAGCCATTGGTTGACGGGAAACTTGGTCATCCCAGGTCGCCATGTCGTACGGCTGGAGCATCAGGTGGGTGTGGGCGTCGATAAGGCCGGGTAGCAGGGTGCAGCCCGGCAGATGAATGGTGCGTGCTCCCGGTGGGGTGGTTACGGTGCTAGCGGGGCCTACTGCGACAATCCGGTTGCCATCTACAACGACGATCCAGCCGCTTTGCAGGGTGGCTGTGCCATCGAACAGGTGGTCTGGTTTGAGGACTATGGCGGGGTTGTGGAAGAGGCAGGCGATGGTGGAGAAAATAAGTGGCAGCACGGGAAGGGTTCCTCAACAGTGGCAACTAATGATAATATGCTTCCTGAAGGGCCTGTAGCTCAACGGTCAGAGCAGGGGACTCATAATCCCTTGGTTCAGGGTTCGAATCCCTGCGGGCCCAGTGTAAGGAATTGTCTAGGGAGGCGGGGTGCGCCGGAATCAGCCTGGCACATATCCGTGGCGCCATGAGTTGGTGAAACCGGCCTCATAATCAGATCATCGAAAAATCATGTTCATTCGACTTTGCCGTTTGCCAATTTAATGCACTGTGGTCCACACACATAAGTGTACCAATTTAGTGTTATAGCTATGTTGTGAATGGTGAAAATACGCAAATTATATGTATTTTATTAGGCTACTTTGACGAGTAATTTATTTTACGTATTGTATCAAATGGTATAATTTATTGACGGAGTGACGCAATGTACCGCATTTTCTGGTCATTGATTTCTGTTGTTGTGATTGGAATCATGACCGGGTGTGGTGCCGAAGCTCCGCGAGTGGCCTCATCTGACGACAGGAAGCCCGTGGAGCGAAAAGCCACCTGGATGGAAGAAGATTCGAATGATGAGCCAGTCGAATCAGATGTTATGGATTATGAGCCGAAAGTCACCAAAAAACCAGTGCCTAGGGTGAAAACAAAAAGTCGTAGACCCGAACCAGACGCTGACAGTCTTGAGGATAAATCGATACCGGCCAGTGAGTTGAAGAAGTTGGATTTCGAACAAATAACCGGTCGGCTTGGTACTCCTGATGACATCTATCGTTCGACGAAAAAATCGAACGTGGGCCTAGCTGTCTGGAAAACAGGAGACAACCAGTACACGGTTGTCAGCTTTGTGGAAACGATCGATGGAAGCATGAAAACCATCGTATTGGCAGTTCTCGACAAGCGTCCCAAGTCGATCGTTGAAAACATGAGACGCAATTTCGATAAGGGACTCAAGTAAACAAACCATTGATATTATCGGGTTTCTGGTATTAGGTAAAACCAGGAAAGAACCCTCAAGTCCTTTTCATCCAAGCTTTCCCAAATCAAGGGGCGATTGTCAGCGATCGTTTGGCTCTGGATTGTTCGATCGTTTTTGAAATCAGGCTTTTTGGTTGAAACTCTATCGCCACGACGTCCTTTACTATCCCCAAAATTGGCGCCATAGTTTCTTTCCAGGATAGCTTTTTCATTTTCATAGCATCCCCAAACTGCTTGAATCTGAATTTTGCCGATACTCGTTGAATCCTTGGAAACTATGATAGCGTCTTTATCGGGAGCGGTTGGATAGACGGTTGTGAAAGGAGATTTTGTTGTCGCATCTTTAAGCCAGCCGTTGAATTCATGCGACTGATTAGGTTCGCAGGTCATGATGACCTTGTCACTATCTGGAAAGAAATCACGATCCTTGAATTCTTCCCAGCCCATTCCATCGATTACCAAGCGAAATGCCATATTGTATTTGGTCAGATTCTTGACATTAATTTTGTAGACGTGATTTTTATCAATAACAACGTTCCCTTGGAATTCTGTGGACATGCCTTCAAACCTCAATTGTTTCCATTCTTTGTTGCCTAATTTTTTACCTTCAAATATGTTCTTGTCCATTGCGAAAATCGCGAGTTCATAATAAGGTACATTATTCCGTAGAATGACTAGTCTGTTGTGTGGAACGAGGTCGGTTCCGGAAGCTGCAGTTACTCTGGCATTTTTCTGCAAATCAGCGGCTATTTGATTAACATTACGGAAAGCCGCGTCATTTCTTGTAATTTCATGCGATACAAATGTGCGTGGTGGTATACTATTTCCTTTGTCTAATCCGTATTGATGAACAAAAATTGGGTCTTTGAGGTGCCTAAAGATAGGATTATTCCATTCCTTCTGGGCAATCACCCGCATATTCGATTCCAGAACCAATTGAGAATGGACTTGGACAATATCATCTTTATGGGAATCATCGATATCTCTGAAAAAAATGGTCTTAATCATGATCTGTGGAGAATCATTGCTAACCAGACTTTTGTCGAATTTCTTTAATTTCTCAAGTAGCTTTTGATTGAATTTCGCAGCAAGTGGGTGTTGTTGTCCATTGAAACGGGTCGTTGAAAAGCGAACAGAAGTTAGACCCATATTTTTTATTTCCGTGGCAAAGCCTCGGGCGATCTGCTCCGCGACCCAATCGGAAGCGTCTGAAGGTGTCTGGGCCATAAGTCTTTTTGGTGTCAAGATGCTCATCAAGGCTAGGGCAATGAGAGTGGCTTTTACGTTGGTAGTCATAACTACTGGCTCCATAGTGATTGGCTTCTACTACAAGATCACCCTTTGAGGCTGCCTGCGACATCAAAAGAAAAAACCGTGGAACCTTTCGATTCCACGGCGCGCAAACTGTGATATCTAATTATCTTCGGAGCATTTCGCCTGCACTTCGAAGGGCTGATCCAGCCATTCCAAGATATCCGCCGACCCTACTTGCGCCAGCTATGCTGGTAATGGTTCCAGCAATTTGTAATCCTGCTCCAACCTTTTCAACTTTGGTGGCTGCTGATGTTGCTACTGCTGCCCTGCTTCCCTGCATTCTGCGACCAGCATCTGCAATCGTTCGCTTGCTGGAATTCGATTCCACGTTTTCCAATTGCTTGGCCTCGGCCAGTGCCTTTTGATTGTCTTCATAGCCAATCTGCTCCGCGACCCAATCGGAAGCGTCTGAAGGTGTCTGGGCTATAAGTCTTTTTGGTGTCAAGATGCTCATCAAGACCAGGGCAATGAGAGTGGCTTTTACGTTGGTAGTCATAACTACTGGCTCCAGAGTGATTGGCTTCTACTTCAAGATCACCTTTTGAGGCGGTCTGCGACATCAAATGAAAAAACCGTGGAACCTTTCGATTCCACGGCGAGTAAGCAGTGATATCTAATTATCGTCCGCGGCGAATTGCTCCTGCGCCGCGAACGATTGTTCCAGCCATTCCAATATATCCACCGACCCTGCCCGCGCCAGCCATGCTGGTAATGGTTCCAACAGTTTGTAATCCTGCTCCAACCTTTTCAGCTTTGGTGGCTGCCGATGTTGCTACTGCTGCCCTGCTTCCCTGCATGCTCCGACCAGCATCTGCAATCGTTCGCTTGCTGGCATTGGATTCCACGTTTTCCAATTGCTTGGCCTCGGCCAGTGCCTTTTGATTGTCTTTATAGCCAATCTGCCAATCCAGCTCAAAGTTGGCGCTTTTTGCGGTAAATATCTCGATTTCAGGACGTTGTCCTTGGCCTAAGATTCTGGCATTCTTGATGGTTTCATTTTTTGTTTTTTCCAGAACATCATTGAGCGAGATGCTTTCCTTATTGTCGCTGGTAGAAACAAAAGCCAGTCGAAGCGCGTTTGCAAAAATGCCGCGGTCTTGATGTATAATTGATTCTGATCCGCTCTGGCATGAGTAGATGACTGCCAATTGATAATCCATTTCCTCTTTTTCAGAACGCTTTCCATTAGCAAGCGCAAGTGCAGGATGGCTATTGGCTTGCAGGCTGTTGCCTTTGATGATCGTACCACTGAAGGTGGTTTGCGATGCGCTTGCCATGGTGTCGTCATAGACCAGTTGTCGGCAAGTGTCGACAATCAGCAGTTTTTTGGAAGTAGCCAGGTTACCAGAGCCAAGAGCCTTGATCAGACTGCTGGTATCAATCCAAAGTTCCTTGTTTTCCTTGGTAGCAACAATCACATTCGGCTCTGGATTATTGCTATTCTCAAAACCATGACCCGTAACATAAACAATCAATTCATCGCTCTTGGCAATGGAACGATTGATTTTTTCGAGATTCAGATACAACTCGCTTGCTGAACCATCACTGATTGAATGAATGATCTTTTTAGTCGGACTTTTTTCCATGATTTGCTTGAAGCCCTCTGCTTCAGCGACGTTGCCTTGAAGATTTGGAAGCTTATGATTGCTATAATCCGATGTGGAGAAAATAACAACATGCCGAGTGCCTTGCTCATCTGCCCTGATACTGTTTCCAATGAAAAGTGCGACGCCTGTAGCAACGGCGTAGCCAAATACTTTGGTCAGGCGAGAAAGCTTCCAGTTATCCTTTCGATTGGAAGTAGCTGAACCCTTAATAGGGCTTTGGTTTGCTGAAACCAAACCAAACAAGCGGTGAAGATTCATGATTGGCTCCCATATCTTGCTGCGTTTCAGGGATCACTGTGTTCCCTTTCAATGGAGTAATCACGGGTTGCGATGATTTGCGACAACGAAAACTGATCTGATGGTTGGAATGTCGGATTTCTTGTTACCCGGGTTTTTGCCAAATGGCGGGTGAACAGAAACAACGCGCGCTTTCCTGGAATCAGGCAAGCGCGCGTTGTTTTCGCTTCGGTATAATCAATCGCTATTCGTCAGACGCTACTAGCACTACTCGGAATCCGATCATGGAATTGCGGGAAGAACCTTTTTCCTTGCCCCTTGAGGCGGAACGACAATTCATGCCAAGACTTGCCCAGCTTCCTCCCCGTAAAACCTTGAAAGCGTTACTATTCGCGGTGTACTGGTCAAGACACCATTCCGCAACATTCCCATGCATGTCGAATAAACCAAGGGCATTTGGTTGATAGGAACCTACCCGAACTGGTTTGCCATTTCCATTTGGATGGCTGCCTTCAAAGTTCGCGTCGGTTGCCGTTATCGATTGGCCATGGCTAAATGGTGATCGGTTTAAACCCGGACCTCCACGACAAGCATATTCCCATTCAATTTCTGTGGGCAAACGAAACACGAAACCGCGAGGAGCCTTTGCTACAGTTAGTTTTTGGCAAAATTCATTGGCTTCTTCCCAAGAAACATTCTCAACGGGTAGGTTGGAACTATCTTGACCAACATCATTGGCGTTGAATGCAGGAGTAGAAAATTCGTTATAAAACGCAGTTGTATCTTTGCGACGTCCATTTTTGCTAAAGGCGGAAGGGTTGTAACCCATGATTGTTTCGAACTGAGATTGAGTTATTTCAGTCGTCCCGATTTTAAATGATTTCTTGATTTCAACTATTCCAGCTGTTTCGTCTTCTGATCTATCATTTTCATCTTCGGGAGATCCCATTACATATTTACTTGGCATGACGTTTACCAAGCTTATAAATGATGAAACAAGTGTAATGTCGCCTAATTCATATGCTGAATGGCGTGGTTGCTGAACGGCATTATCACCAATTATTCTGCTGGCATTGGAATTCACCTCGTTGTATGTATACTCCACGAGTTTGTTCCATGTGATGTTTCCAGCAGCATTTGCCGCTTTCCCATTGAGACCTGACAATAGAAAATGAAAGAAAATCCCATGGTTAAGCACTGATGATTCGTACGATCTTTCGCCGCTCTTGCAACTAAAAAATGTGGCTACCTTTGGCTTCAGTGGGACTTGTTCCTCCTCCATTGATTTTGCCGCCGCCTGCATTTCATTGCGGCAAGCATCCATGATCAACAGTCTTGTGCCAGCATCAGATCCATTCAAGAGGCTGATCACTTGGTTAATGCTGACGTGATGGTCAGTATCTCCAGTTTCATAGCTGATTGTTGGAGTTCCAGTGGCGTCTGTCGGGCAGAAATATGGATACATTTTTGACGGGTTTTTTGATTTCGGGTCATTGACCACGAATTGCGCGCCATGCCCCGACATGGCTACCATAACCAGATCATTTCTGTTCTTTCCTTTTACAATTTCGGTTGCGGCATCGATAATATTTTTAGCTGTAGGGTTTAACAAGGGATCATTTTTACCTTTCCCTGTTGTAAGGATTCGGACTGAATAACCGTTTTTCGCAAGAACATCCGCCAACGCCTCAGCATCATTTTCAGAATATTTCAGCTTATTGAAGTGGCTGCTTTGGTATTCTCCAACTCCGACAATGAGCGCATACTTTTTGCCAAGATTATTATCCGCCACTGCTGTTCCGTTGAATAGGAAGCCCCCAGCCACCACTATAAAAACCATTAGAATTCGTTGCGCGAGTATTCGCCCAGTAATTCTTTGAACGGTAGCCATGATGATTGATCCTTGCGTTGCAAATCCTGAATGACTAGCTCACCAAGGTTTAATCACCAGTTGTGATCTCTTGCGACAATTCGGGAATGGATTTTCGATGATTTGAGTAACATTCCGTTGTGGGTTACATGACCAGAAATCTGCAGAATCACCGCCGATTAATTTATGAGACACCATTTTATATTCGATTGTATCTTTTGTGCGAATAGCGACTCTACTGTTGGATCAGTAGAGTCGCTATAAATGGCTTACTAAAGTGTTAATTATAATTATTTTGTATATCGGATGCTGACAGCTTCTAGTAATGGCCCGACAGTACGTGGTACCAGTTCTGACTGTTCCTTAATGTCTCGGCCCAATCCTGTTGCAGATGCTCCGCTGTCTTTACCTCCGGCAAATTCATCGGGGATTTTGTTTCCTTGCCAGGATGGATGGAAGCACGCGGTAATGGTGCCGATGGTTGAGCTTCCTTTCAGTGCCTTGTTGGCAGCACCTTCCGCGAAGGAACCTACCAAGAATGCGCTGACGTTTTCAGTTCCTCGCGACCAGCCTTTGATTTCACGGAATGCCTTGGATGGAACCAGAAAAACATTCGGTCTGTTTGATTCTGGCGTGTAGAACTGGAAAGCATCGACACCATCAATGGTGATGGATACAGCTGCCTCGTGGTTTGATTGATTATGGATTTTGATCACATATTCATCGCCACGTTGGACTTCAACTGTCGCCTGTCCGTTTTTGTTCAATGGGGTAAGAGTTTTTGGCGCGTTTGCACTGCCTGCCTTCCGGCTCAAAATCTCGATAGCATACGGGCTATTTGATCTGGTTTTTACTTTGGTTGCTTCAATGAACAGGGGAGGCGCCTTTAATTCTTCTTTGAGTTTTTCATTCACTGTTTCACGATCTGATTTTAGTCTTTCAGTATTGTCCGTGTTCAGCGCCAACAGTTTTACGAGGTCATCGTTTCCACGGAATCCAATATCAGCGACGATTTCATCGATACGTTTGCCGGATTTCGTGTCCACCCGCATCTGAATTCTCACGGTAAGAGCACCAGCCTTGTTATCTACAATAAAGTAGTTTCCTCCAACAAATACAAAAGCATCATCATTGATGCCAACTTTGAGTTTTCCAAGTTCCTCGATAAGGATTTGCTGGATCATCGGTCCGGCGCTTGTTTTTGGTGTTGGAGGCCCAGTGAATTCAGAAATTGCCACTTGGTTTTGTTTCTCATCTTTGAGCAATCGCGCGATTTCCTTGGCGAAATTGGTGACCTTTTCACGTATCTCGCCGGATTGGCCAAAGACCTGAGGGATAAATCCAAAGCACATGAGAACTGCTAAGATGACTTGATTGCCAGACATAATTCGATTCCTCCTATTCGTGTTTCGATTCAATTTCAACGACCAACCACCCGTCGATTGCCCAGACCCAATGCCCGTGCAGTTTTGTGAAACAGCGAGTGTCCATCTGGGTCGGTGAATGAAAGGCGATCGCCGTTATCCCACAAATCACGCTTGATGGCTCCACCTGTTGTCAGAATCCTTAATCCCAATTCACGTAGGGTCTCTGATTTGGCGATTGCCACCTTGAGTTGTTCCACCGAAACCCCAAGTTCCAAAGCTGCGGTGTTGAGCGACACATCGGGATTGTACTGCTTGACCAAGATCTCATTGACAGGTTCCGATACAGTATCCACTGGTTTATTCCTGTCGGAATCTGCCAGAAAAGGCTGCATTGCCTTTAACAAGGCCACGGCGTAACGCTCGTTGTCTTCTTGAATCAAACGCTGCATCCGCTCCTTGGTTACGTAAAGCTTCCTTACCCTGCTAAGTGCTTCGCCAGATACAGCAGTCCCGCTGCGAACATCATCACGTACAGAATCGATCAAGCCTTTGTTGTGACAGCACATGCATGAAAGGCCGTTTACAATTTCTGCCGTGCCAGACCTTTGATTCGGGTCGGAAACTACATCTGCAGGACCTTTGTCGATGAATTTTCCCTTTCCATCTGAAAGGAAATAAGCCTGAAGGCCATTTGGTAGATGAAAAATCATTTCGCCACCATCATGCCGAAATGCGAAATCCTTGAATATCGCAGCATCTCCAGGACCTGGGTCGGGACCTAATGGGAATTGGAACAGATCACCTTTTGTGGAGCCTTTTCTAAAATCATAGCTTTTCCAGTAGGCCCCGTAGAGGGCATCGTGACGTTCCACCAGTCGATTTTGGCTGCTGACAAAGCTTTTGGAGAAACCTGCACGAGCAGCCCGGCTTCTGGCAAGATTATCGTTAACGTCAAGTCCCAATTTGTTTTCGAGTTCGGAAGCGGTGTTTGGCAGTCTTAATACCAGTTCGTACAGCGGTGGTCTTGTGGCACGAGCCACAAACCAGTCTGCACGCATGATTGCTGGTAACGATCCAGCTAGCTTGAATATTTCGTTGTCCATTTTCTCAATTTTCGGGTCGTTCGCATCTGTATGTGCCAATCCATACGGATATCGCTTCATCATCTCATTCCAGCGATCTTCTTTTTCTGCTCCTTTGCGATCCCAATCCAAGTCTCGAATATCGATACTGAAAACTGTTCCCAATCGATCAACCTGACGAGGTCGTACTATGTTGGCTTTCCAGTGCATGCTGTTGAGGACTTTGGAAAGTCCAGCCCTTATTCTGGATAGTCGGTCATTGTCGATATTGGTGTCATTGTGTAGATGGTCGAAGGTGAAATAACGAAGGAATGGCCTATCGTCTGCATCGGCATCCAATTGGTGCGTTCTAATGGCGTCCAGTACATTGGCAATGCTGACATATGGGCGCTGAGTGTGTTCTCGTTGAATGGGAGGCAATGGTGTTCCTTCGGAAATCCAGGCCTTTAATAGATCCTTGTCTGAAGAATTTAGCTGTCGGTCAGGGGGCATGTCGCCATTGTTGATTCTTTGCCACAGATAGGAATTTTCAGGATTACCCGAAACGATGTACGGGTTTTTGCCTTGTGAAAATAAGGTTTTCGGCTCGCGGATATCAAGTGTCCCGCTGACTCGTGTTACCCCATGGCATGAGGCGCAATTTTTTTCCAATACTTCAAATGCTTGTAAGGCCAAAGCTTGATGCGACAACTTTTTTTCCTGAGACGCTCCCGTATGCGGTTTACTTAAAATGATTCCTATCACCAGCAATGGGGCGATTAATCTGCGATTCAACAAACTGTTCATTTTTTCGGTCCCCAATGCTGTTCTGGTAATTCCCAGTAGGATTAAACGTGGTTCGGAAGAACAGCGCCTCCTAATTATCCAATCACCATTTTGCAGAATTAATGACAGGCTGATCATTTTTCGTACCAATTTTCCGAATTAACCCCAGTGGCATATTTCAAATGAATAAGCCAATATGCCATTGTGTTAATCAAAGTTTTGATCTGATTGGCTTAGTGTGATCGTGTTTTATCTGGTATGCATCATGATATATTGACTGGATTTCTTGTGTTATAATATTATATGCGATCGCTAACCAAACAATAATTCTTCTTTGCTTTTTTTGATGGGGTTGCGTTTAAGGGAATTATTTCAAACCGATTCATGGAGAATGAAAGTCATGGGAAAACGATTGAGTGAAGTTTCGGAAGTTTTTCAAGGGTTATAC
>Ga0255132_1000980_pt1 | contig 10970 bp, 11 predicted proteins | sample Law_Law_RepA_8d_FD_188551 | JGI IMG/M metagenome (GOLD analysis project Ga0255132, IMG submission 188551) | Freshwater microbial communities from St. Lawrence River, New York, United States - Law_Law_RepA_8d | ecosystem: Environmental > Aquatic > Freshwater > River | place: USA: New York...
CAGCCGGATCCCGCGGCTTCTCGCGAGTTCCAGCGCATTCATCTCGTCGACGGAGACTTCGTCTGGCACCGGCACCGGCGCGTTCGGCAATTTGGACGGCATCACGTCATCGTCGTTGTTATTCATAGCCGCAGCGGCGGTGGGCGCCCCAGGCGATTTACCTGCTCCTTCAGGCTCCATCGGCGCCGCGCCCTCGGCCGGTGGCCGCATACCGGCGGCCTTGTAGAACTGGTCGACGTTTTTCTTCGCCAGCGGATGGCCCTGCTGAGCGGCTTCGCGGAACCAGGTAAACGCCCAGTCGTCGTCGCGCGGCACGCCCTCGCCGAGCAGGTACATATTGCCCAGATTGAACTGGGCTTCGGCGTTACCGAGTTTGGCGGCCCGCTCGTAGAGCGCGGCAGCTTGCGCGAGGTCACGGGGAACGCCCTGCCCGCGCTGGTAGCGCGTGGCGAGAACCACCAGAGCTGCGGGGTCTTCGGCGGCAGACGCCGCTTGCGTCGCTAGTCTCGCGTTGGCGTCTGACGTGGCGGCGTTGGCCCCCAGCGGGGGCGCCAAGAGCACGGCGGCCAGCAGCCAGACCGGCAACAAGGGAGTGGGCGCGCGATAGGGATTCGTGTTCATCACGCCACAGTATATTGGGGCTTTCGGTCTAACGTCACCCAGATGTTGCGTACGAGAGACTACATCGACCGTCAGGGCACATCGCGGGCGAAGTCCGCCGACTATTTTGCGACGGCGCGCCCCGTGCCACGGGATTTGGGTTTGACCCCGGGCAACAAAATGGCCCGCCCCTGCAGAGCGACGTGCTTCTGCTGTTCCATTTCCTTCAACACCTTGCCGACCATTTCGCGGGAGCAGCCGATCAGCCGGGCTAACTCCTGCTGGGTCACGCGAACCAGAGTGCCGCTGGCCTGCACCTCGGCATCCGGCTGTTCGCAGAGTTCCAGTAGCGCGTGCGCCAGACGTCCATAAACGTCCATGAAGGCGAGGTCGCCGAGTTTGCGGTTGGTGGCGCGCAAGCGGCGGGCCAGTTGACCGGTCATCGCAATGAGCACCTGGGGATAGAGTTCGGTCAGTTCCCGCAATCGTGCGTAGCTGATTTGCGCCACCGCGCAGTCTGAGCGCGCCCGCACCAGCGCCGAGCGACCTTCGTCCTGCACAAACAGGCCGATTTCGCCAAAGAATTCGCCGGCATTCAGGTAGGCCAGCACAATCTCCCGGCCTTGCTCATCGGCCAGCATTACCGACACGGAGCCGCGAACAATCAAGAACAGCTCGGTTGCCGCGTCCCCCTGACGAATAATCGGGGCGCGGGCGGCGTACTGCCGGACCCGGCAGTGGGCGAGAAAAGGTTCCAGCTCGTGCAGCGCTCTCGCGGCCTCAGGCATCTCGGATCCCTCCAACCCAAAATGGGGTTTCGGTAGTTCAGGCAAGCCTAGACGAGGCGCGTTTCGAGGGGAAGCTCACGGCGAGGCCTTGGTGTCGACAGGCGCTTGCAGGAGCGAGTCGACATCAACTTTGGGCCGTCGGGCGGCGTCCGTTCGCAGCGCCTGTAGCGGGACCCAGCGCCCGGCCTCACGGTCATAGCGAAAGTGCGCCAGCGGTGACCCGCCGCGCGTGGCGCGGAAGCTGCGCACCAGTTCGCCTGCCACCAGTTCAAGCTTCTCCACAGACGTCGCCGGGAGCGGAGGCGACACTTCCAGCGGTGCGAGCGCCAGCGATTCGAACCATTCGCCGGTCCAACGCCAGGCGTGCAGGGCGGGCGCAGCGCCAGGCGCTGCGACTGCCGCACTCAGCAACAACTCGGGATGACCATCGCCGTCGACATCCAGCGCCCAACAGCCTTGCAGTGGCCCCTCAAGCGGCACATCCATGCGCGAACGAAGCGCGGCATCCTCGGTCGTGGAAACCTCAACCCCGCCGTCCGTGGTGCTGACCGTGACGCTCAGGGGCGGTAGTTTCAGTTCGCAGGTGCCGGGATTCGCGACAGCCGCCAGACTGCCGGTGCCGAGCAACACGGCTGTCAGCAATCGGGACAATCCTGAAAAACTTGTGGCCGTGCGCCTTGATCTCATGAATTCGAGTCCCTATCCTTTAGCACTACTCACCGGAGAGTGCTAATAACACCCCGGTCGTTCGAGTAACACCCTAAAACCAATTAGTTCGCAAGTCTTCAAGGAGAAGAGAGACCATGAAGATCCGTCCCCTGCACGACCGCGTGATCATCAAACGTCTGGAAGAGGAAAAAACCTCGCCGGGCGGCATCCTGATCCCCGATTCCGCCGCCGAAAAGCCCGTTCGCGGTGAAGTCATGGCTACCGGCAACGGCAAGCTGCTCGAAAACGGCTCCGTCCGTCCGCTCGACGTCAAAGTCGGCGACAAGGTGCTGTTTGGCAAGTACTCCGGCACCGAGGTCAAAGTCGACGGCGTCGACTACCTCGTGATGCGCGAAGACGACATCGTCGCGGTGCTGGGCTAAGCCTCCGCGCCTCACCGCAACTCCATTACTAGAGGAATCTGAACAATGGCTGCAAAAGAAGTCCGCTTTTCCGATGACGCCCGCGCGCGCATGGTGCGTGGCGTCAACATTCTCGCCAACGCTGTAAAGCAGACGCTCGGCCCGAAAGGCCGTAACGTCGTGCTCGAAAAGAGCTTTGGCGCCCCGACCGTCACCAAGGACGGCGTTTCCGTGGCGAAAGAAATCGAACTGGAAGACAAGTTCGAGAACATGGGCGCCCAGATGGTGAAGGAAGTCGCTTCCAAGACTTCCGACATCGCTGGCGACGGCACCACCACCGCCACCGTGTTGGCTCAGGCCATCGTGCGTGAAGGCATGAAAGCCGTCACCGCCGGCACCAACCCGATGGACATCAAGCGCGGCATCGACAAGGCCGTGGCCGCTGCCGTGGCCGAGCTGGGCGCGATCTCCAAGCCCTGCACTGACACCAAGGCGATTGCCCAGGTCGGCACCATTTCCGCCAACTCCGACACCAACATTGGCGACATCATTGCCAAGGCGATGGACAAGGTCGGCAAAGAAGGCGTGATCACGGTTGAAGAAGGTTCCGGCCTCGAAAACGAGCTGGACATCGTGGAAGGCATGCAGTTTGACCGCGGCTACCTCTCCCCGTACTTCATCAACAATCAGGAAAACATGAGCGTCGAACTCGACGAACCCCTCATCCTCCTGCACGACAAGAAGATCTCCAACATCCGTGACCTCCTCCCGGTGCTGGAAGGCGTGGCCAAGTCCGGCCGTTCGCTGCTGATCATCTGCGAAGACGTCGAAGGCGAAGCGCTGGCCACCCTCGTGGTGAACAACATGCGCGGCATCGTCAAAGTGGCCGCCGTTAAAGCCCCGGGCTTTGGCGATCGCCGCAAGGCCATGCTGGAAGACATCGCTGTCCTCACCGGCGGCCGCGTCATTGCCGACGAAATCGGTCTGTCCCTCGAGAAGACTGAACTGACCGACCTCGGCCGCGCCAAGAAGATCCAGATCTCGAAAGAGAACACCACGATCATCGACGGCTTCGGCGACCAGAAGCAGATCGAAAACCGCGTCCAGCAGATCCGCGTCCAGATCGAGGAAACCACCTCCGATTACGACCGCGAAAAGCTGCAGGAACGCGTGGCCAAGCTGGCTGGCGGCGTCGCCGTCATCAAGGTTGGCGCTGCGACCGAAGTCGAAATGAAGGAAAAGAAAGCCCGCGTGGAAGACGCGCTGCACTCCACCCGCGCTGCGGTTGAAGAAGGCGTTGTGCCCGGCGGCGGTGTGGCCCTGCTCCGCTCGCAGGCCAAGGCCCGCGCTGTGGTCGGCGACAACCATGACCAGCAGATCGGTATCAACATTCTGGTGCGCGCACTGGAAGAACCGATTCGCCAGATCGTGGCCAACGCCGGCGTCGAGCCGTCCGTAGTCGTCAACAAGGTCAACGAAGGCACCGGTAACTTCGGTTACAACGCCCAGACCGGCGAATACGGCGACATGATCGCCATGGGCATTCTGGACCCGACCAAGGTCTCCCGCTCTGCCCTGCAGAACGCGGCCTCCGTTGCCAGCCTCATCCTGACCACCGAAGCCATGGTTGCCGAAGCGCCGAAGCGTGATGGCGGTGCCCCGGCCGGCGGCGGTGACATGGGTGGCATGGGCGGTATGGGCGGTATGCCCGGCATGGGCATGATGTAAGCCTCGCGCTTACTTCTCCAGTCCGTGATGGAAAGCCCCGCTTCGGCGGGGCTTTTCTTTTGGTGGCAGGGCGATTCAGTCGCCGATTTTTTTGCTCAGATGCGGCAGGCTGTCGGCTTCGCCCCGGCGCATATAGCGCGACTCGCCCCCGCTGCGGGTCACGTTTTCGTACACCCCGTCGTCGCGCTTCACCAGCTTGGTAAAGCCCATGTTGCGGATCTCCGCGTTGCTCTTCGGCACCGCGATCCCGGGCGGTGTGAGCACCTTGCGCACGCTGGCCAGAAAGTCGGTGTCGCCAAGCGGGATTTGCGCCGCGTAACAGACCTCGCCCCAGGTGCCGAGCGCCTGATCAATCCCGTGGCGCACTTCCACCGTCTGGCCGTTTTCTTCACACAGATACACATACACCGGCATTGGCATACCCCTCTCATTCCAGACTCAGCAAGATTGCGGCAAGCAGGCCCGAACGCAAGCGCGGCGGCTATACTCGGGGCCCACCCCGCCACGGATGCCTGCCATGCTGCAAATCGAACAGATTCCCTGCTTAAGCGACAACTACGTTTATCTGGTGCACGAGCCCACGCAGGGGCTGACCGCAGTCGTTGATCCGGCAGAAACCGCGCCCGTGCTGGCGGCATTGAAAGCCCACGGCTGGACGCTGACCCATATCCTCAATACGCATCACCATTTCGATCACGTGGGCGGCAATCTCGAACTCCAGGCCGCCACGGGCTGCCAGATCGTGGGCCCCGCCGCCGACCGCGAGCGGATTCCCGGCATCGCGCTCACCGTGGCCGATGGCGACACCTTCACTTTTGGCGCGGTCAGCGCCACGGTTTTTGATGTGCCCGGTCATACCCGCGGCCACATCGCCTACTGGTTTGCCGCTGACGCCGCGCTGTTCTGCGGCGACACCCTCTTCGCGCTCGGCTGCGGACGGATGTTTGAAGGCACAGCGCCGCAGATGTGGCATTCGCTGTCCAAGCTCCGCGCCTTGCCCGGCGACACTCGCATCTATTGCGCCCACGAATACACGCAGTCGAACGGCCGGTTTGCCCTCAGCGTCGAACCCGGCAACGCGGCGCTGGTCGCCCGCATGCGGGAGATCGACAGCCGCCGCGCGAAGCACCAGCCCACCGTGCCCTCGCTACTCGCCGAAGAACTTGCCACCAATCCTTTCCTGCGCCCGGACAGCGCGGAGATTCAGCAAACGGTGGGACTGGTTGGCGCGCCCCTGCATGAAGTCTTCGGCGCGACGCGCGCCCTGAAAGATAATTTCCGGGCTTAAGCGGCGCGTAAGCGTTCCGCCAACGCCGCGATTTCGTCCAGGCGCGCCAGCACGCCGTCCCCGGCTTGCGGCAACAGGTAAATGAGTTTGCGGAAGCCGCGCGCGATCCACTCGCGCGCTTCGCTTTCTTCGCGCGGGGCGTCCATCAGCGTCAGCGTGAGTTCATCAAAATTGCGCCCGGCAGTCTCACAGGCCGTGCGCAAATCGGTCGGCGCGTCGCCCTTGTAAATGCCCCGGTACACAATCCAGCCGTCGGCATAATCCGCCACCCGGCCCGGCACCGATTTTGAGTTAGACCCTATCCATACCGGCGGCCCGGCGGCCTGCACTGGTTTGGGATAGGACGCCATCGGCCCGAAATTCACGAAGTCACCGGCAAACTCCGCCATGTCTTCCGCCCAGATGCGGCGTACCGCGAGCGTGCGTTCGCGGGTGATTTTCCAGCGTTGCTTGAAGTCACTGCCGTGATTGCGCATGGCCGATTCGAGCGCGCCGCCGGCTACCCCCAGAATCACCCGGCCGTTCGACATCAAATCGAGCGAGGCCACCGCCTTCGCGGTGTTGATGGGATCCCGATGCGTCATCAGGCACACGGCAAACCCGAGCAGCAGGCGCTCGGTTACCGCCGCCGCGCCGGCCAGCGCCACGAAGGGGTCATAGAGGCGAGTCAGCGGATCCATCAAGCCTTCCACCGGCGGCCAATCCTGCCGGCGATCGAGCGGCATATGGCTGTTTTCGGGGAACATGAGGATGTCGAGCCCGCGCGCTTCCACTTCGCGCGCCAACTGCACGGGCGAAAGCGAGCGATCGGTCGCCAGCGCGCAAACGCCGAACTGCAGCGAGGAAGGCACCAGACAGCGGGGCTGAGACATCGTTACTTCCAGAAAGGGGCGTTGAGTAGCATACGGCGCAAACCGCGATGTGGGCCTTAGAGCGCCGCCGGGCGCAAAGACGCCACTTCGGCGGCACTCAGGTGCCGCCACGCGCCTTTGGCCAGCGGCCCGAGCGACAACGGGCCAATCGCAACCCGCACCAGTCTCAGCACCTCGAGATCGAAAGCCTCACACAGCCGGCGTAAATGCCGGTTGCGGCCTTCGTCGAGCGTGCATTCGAGCCAGGCATTGCGCTCGCCGTGGCGGAGCAAGGCGACCTGCACCGCGTGCAGGCGCTCACCGTCGGGCAGCACGCAGCCCGCTTCCATTGCCTGCAGTCGCGCGGCATCCGGGATCGGCGAAACCTGCACGTGATAGGTCTTGGTCAGGCCGTGCACGGGCTCGGTGATCCCCGCTGCCCACACCGTGTCGTTGCTCATCAGCAGCAGGCCTTCGCTGGCCTTGTCCAGTCGCCCGACCGGCGACAACCAGGGGAGGGTTGCGCCTTCGAGGCAGGTGTAAACCGTGGCGCGGTCTTGTTCGTCGGTCGCGGTGGTGACCAGACCGCGCGGCTTGTTAAGGGCGAGATAGACGAAATCCACCGCCGCCACCGCGAGTCCGTCCACTTCAATGCGACTGGCCGGGGTGGTGGGTGCTTCCGGGTCGCGCGTGATTTTGCCGTTCAGCTGCACCCGGCCCGCGCTAATCAGCGCGGCCGCCGCCGTGCGCGAGCAGTAGCCGCGCTTGCTTAGCGCGCGCGCGAGCCCGCTGCGGGGAGTTTGTTTGCCAAGGCTCATGTGCCGGGAGTTTACGCGCTGGCCAGCACCTGACGCGACGCGCAGAATCGCGCCCATGATTCGCATCCAGCATCTCAGCCACGAGTATCCCGGCGTGCGCGCCCTGCACGATGTCAGCGTCAGGATTGAACCCCAAACCATTACCGCACTCGTGGGCCCCAACGGCGCGGGCAAAACCACCCTCATGCGCTGTCTCTGCGGGCTGGAACGCCCACTCGCCGGCGAGATCGAAGTGGACGGCATCAACGTCATCGAAGAACCGCGCCGTTCGCACGAACGCATTGGCTATCTGGCGGACTTCTTCGGGGTGTACGAGGCCCTGAGCGTCGCGCAGTGTCTGGAATATGCCGCCGCCGCCAACGGAATCCGCAGCGGTCTTGCCCCGCGCGTGCTCGAAACGGCGACCTCGCTCGGTCTCGCCGACCGCCTTCAGCAGGCCGCGGGCACCCTCTCGCGCGGATTGCGGCAGCGGCTGGCGATTGCGCAGGCCATCATTCACGGCCCCCGGCTGCTGGTGCTGGATGAACCCGCGGCCGGGCTCGATCCGGAAGCGCGCCACTCGCTGGCAGCGCTCCTGCGACATCTGCAAGCGAGCGGTATGACCCTGCTGGTGTCCTCGCACATCTTGGCGGAGCTCGAGGAATACGCCACGCACATGCTGATTATCGACGGCGGCCGCATTCGCGATTTCCGGCCGCTGGCGCCGGCGCTGCGGAGCACCCGCTCGCTGGTACTCGAACTCGCTACCGCCACGCCAGCAGCCACCCATGTCCTCGGCGCACAGGCGGGGGTGGCCAATCTGCGGCAGACCGATGCCGCGCTCAGATTTGATTTCACCGGCGACCGCGCCGCGCAGGCCGCCCTGCTTAAGACGCTGGTGATGGCCGGCGTGCCGGTAAGCGCGCTGCACCCCGAACGCGTCGATCTCCAGCAGCTCTACCTCGACACGCTCAAAACCCCGGGCAGCCCGCATGAATCCTGAGTTCCAGCGCAACCTCTGGCTGGAGTGCACTCAGCCGCGACTGGTCAGCGCCTTCGCCGCGCTGGGCGCCTTGCTGGCGCTGGCCTGGCTGCTCAATGGCCGCGGGCTCGGCATCGTCACTGCCAACGCGGGACTCGGCTGCTTCGTCCTTTTCACTTTGGCGTGGGGCGCGCACCTCACGGGGGAATCGCTGATTCAGGAACTGCGCAGCCGCAGCTGGGATCAACAACGCATGTCGGCTCTCGGCCCCTGGCCCATGACATGGGGCAAGCTCCTCGGCGCGCCAGCGGCGGCCTGGATCTGCGGCGGGCTGTGCGTGCTGGTCTATCTGCTGAGCATCGAGGTCACCGCCGACGCCGGCTGGACGCTGCTGATGCTCGCGGCAGCGGCCATCGGCCTCCATGCGTTTGCACTGATCGGCGCGCTCCTGCTCGCCCAGCGAGGACATCAGGCCGGTGCCCCGATGAGCCTGCGGATCGCCGGCGGATTGGCCGCGCTGTTACTGGCGAACGCCATTCTCAACCGACCCGACACCCATCTGCGCTGGTTCGGTCAGGACTATCCGGCTCTGGCTTTCAGCGCGTGCGTGGTGGCCGCATTGGCGGCCTGGGTAGTGTTTGGCAGCTATCGCCTGATGTGCGAAGAGTTGAAAGTTCGCACCCTGCCTTGGGCGCTCGCGGGCTTTATCGGATTTCTTGCCGCGCTCGCTACCGGCAGCGTGGTTTCGCTCACCGATTCCCCCGCCCTGATCTCTGGCACTTTGGCCAAAGCGGGCTTCGTCTGCGCGTTGCTGGCGGCTTATCTGTGCGCCTTCGTGTTTGCGCCAGATCCCATGCTGCCTCGCCGTCTGCTCGGCTATGCGCAGCGCGCGCAGTGGCGGCGGGTGGCGGAAGAGTCGCCGCTGTGGGGGGTCGGTTTGCTGTACGCCATCGGCCTCGCGCTCGTGCTGGCGCTCAATGGGCATCCAAACATCGCGTTACCGGGCAGCTTGAGCCGCTTCAACGGCGACGCCGGCCCGCTGCTGCTGTTCGCCACTCGCGACCTGCTGGTGTTCTTCGGCATTGCCTGCCGCGCCCCCCGCCGCGGGGTTGAGGGCTCGCAGCTGATTTATCTCGCGCTCGCCTACTGGCTGCTGCCGGCGATTGCGCATCTGGCCGGCGCCCACAGCCTCGCCGGTCTCCTGCGCCCGCAAACCGGTGAATCCCTCACGGCCTGCGCGGTGCTGCTGCCTCAGGTGATCGTTGCCGGGTTATGGACCCGCCGGGCGTGGGCGGGGCGGATGGCTTAGGGCTGTCGCCTCGCGGGGCTGCCATTGACCTGATAGACGCTGGCTGGGGCGGCGCATGGTCGCGGGCTACCCGATAAATCATGCGTGATTCAGTGCTCCACCTTCCAGACCGTCGCCACTAGCACTCATGCGCAGGAGGCCGCACAACAAAGGGGTTAAAAGCCCGCCAAATCGAGCGACGTCTCCGCTTGGCATAGGCTGCTGCATAGCGCTTGAATAATCTCTTCAATCAGCGGAGACGAGCAAATGGATCTTGTTGCCTACAACAGCCTTGGTCGCGGCCTCGACATGAGAGGTTTTGTAAACGGCGTGGGGATTGTCGTGGCAGATCCGTCCGTCGAGACCACCTTTCTAGGTTCGCTCGATGACTACACACTGGCCTATTCGGTGTACGGCGCGCCTTGGTCGTATATGACTATCACAGGTACCGCGACCTTTGATCCCGTGCTCCAGCAGTACACCGGTGAAGTGAACCTGACCGCCATCGGCTATTACGCCGCAGACGGACTGACCTCCATGGTCACCATGTCAGACATGGACGTTTACACCAATCTCTACGATTTGGGCTCGGTGAACATTGCCAGCCTGTATACGGGTGATGATTTCCTGTGGGGCAACGACTATGTCGATTACCTGCAAGGAGGCCCGGGAGCCGACGTTCTCTGGGGCGAAGGTGGTAACGATGTGCTGAACGGCGAATCGGGCGCAGACGTGATGCTTGGCGGGGGCGGCAACGATACCTATTACGTTGACAATGCATATGACCTCGTAGACGAACCCCGAGGGACCAACATTGACCCAGGCGGCAGCGACCGTGTTTACGCTACCGTTTCCTGGACGCTGGACCGCTACATCGAAAATCTGACGCTCACCGGGACCGGCAACCTGTACGGGAATGGCAACAGCCTGCGCAACACTCTGGTGGGTAACGCTGGTAACAACGCTCTCCGTGGCGCTGGCGGCGACGACGTCCTCTCGGGCGGGGCAGGTTTTGACCTTCTGGCGGGAGACCTCGGCAGAGACACGCTGAATGGTGGCAGCGGCACCGATATCTTTGCCTTCAACACCAAGCTCTCCCTGAATAATCTTGACGTGGTCAAAGACTATTCCTTGCGTGACGACTTTATCGGTCTCGATGACGACATCTTCCGAAAATTTGTCGGTAGCGCCGATGGCAAGACCATTGGAAGTGCCAACTACCGTATAGGTGCGGCCGCGCTCGATACCAACGACTACCTTGTCTACAACCCAGCCACTGACCTGCTGTCTTACGACGCCGATGGGAGTGGCCGCATTGCTGCTCTCCCAATCGCCACCATCGTTCTAAGCGGCAACAGAGCCCCAGCCTGGTCTGACTACATTGTTTTTAGCTGAGCGCCTCAGTCTTCACTCGCCATCGGCTCAACCTCATGGAATTTGCCGAAGTCGACTAGCTCGGGGCCTTGCGCCGGCCGCGAGAAGATATCCGAGTAGCGGTGGTTCCAGCGCAGGTCTTCGTGTTCGTAGTAGTGCCGGGCGCGGATGTCCTGCCCGTAGGTTTCATCGAAGCCGTTAATG
>Ga0255132_1000982_pt1 | contig 10954 bp, 10 predicted proteins | sample Law_Law_RepA_8d_FD_188551 | JGI IMG/M metagenome (GOLD analysis project Ga0255132, IMG submission 188551) | Freshwater microbial communities from St. Lawrence River, New York, United States - Law_Law_RepA_8d | ecosystem: Environmental > Aquatic > Freshwater > River | place: USA: New York...
CACAAAAGGCTGGTTGGTTCCATTTATCTGGGGCCACCATAAGCAACAATCTGGCCAAGGGTGGTTTGGCCGGATCTGCTAGCGGGGTGCAGGATGCGAGCCTGGCGGGCACAAGCCAGGGGATATTGCAAACTATCCAGAATTCAGCGGGGGGGTTCCATCAGGGCATTCAGCTTGAGAATGTGATTGTGGAGAAGAACACCTCGGAGGGTTCGACAGTGGATGCTGGGGCCATCAACAATGGCAACGGTTCGCTGGTGCTGAACAATTGCACGATTTCGGGCAACACGGCGACGACCATTGCTGGTGGTAAATTTGCCGCATCGGCGGCGGGAGTGTTGTTCACTAGCTATTTGCAGCCGAAGGGGACAGGTTTTCAGACGCCTTTGGTGTCGCTTAACGGCACCTCCATCACCGACAACAAGACCACTTCCACCCTTGCTGGTGGGGTGAGTGCCGGATCGGGCCTGGTGATCAGGAACGGTGGAACTGTGACCTTGGCGAGCCCCTTGTTAGTGACCCTGACCGATTCGTACCTGAAGGGGAATGATGACTTGTCGGACAAGGGCGGTGGTCTTTATGCTGATTACCCGCAATCGCAGTTGACGCTGGTGAACACGAATGTTGCCAGGAACAATGAATCTGACAAATACCCGCTCAATGTGTTTATGGGATTGAGCAGTTCGGTGAGTGTGCAGCCTTACATTTATGTGGGTTCTGGTCCGGGGGTTCAGGCCCAGATAGGTGTGTACAACAGTCAGGGCGTGTTGGTGCGGGCGGTGCATGTTTTTCCGGGATTCAAGGGTGGGGTCAATGTGTCGCAGGCGATAGACCCGAATACCGGCCATACCTTTGTGGCGGCGGGGGCAGGGCCTGGTGGAGGCAGCTCCATTTGGGTGATGGACATGGTGACAGGAAAGTCGGTTCAAGACTTGGTTCCCTTCCCCGGTTTCAATGGCCCCATTTTCTCGGCGCTCGGCGATGTGAACAATGATGGCACGCTGGATGTGGTGGTGGGGGCCGGTCAGGGTGGGCCGCCTAGTGTGGTGGTATTTAATGGCAAGACCAAGACCTACACGAATGCCTTTTATGCGTATGACCGCAGGTTTTTGGGTGGCGTGCGTGTTGCCCTTGCGGACACCACCGGGGATAACCGATTGGACATAGTGACCGGGTCGGGTGTGGGTGCGACCCCCACGGTGGCCATTTTTGACAGTGCTAACAATTTTAAATATGTGAACGGGTTCTTTGCCTATGCGCCTGGATTCACCTCGGGGATTTACATCTCTGCGGCGGATGTGGATGGCAACGGGATTGCGGATATCATCACCGGTGCTGGGCAAGGTGGGCCACCCAATGTGGTGCTGTTTGACAGCAAGGGTGAGAACCCGCGGAGCTTTTATGCTTATGATTCAACTTTCCATGGGGGAGTGGATGTAGGTTCGAGCCAGCCGGTGGGTTCTGGTTTGAAGAGCGATATTCTGACGGCATCAGGGCCGGGGGCGCCGGGCACGGTGGCAATTTTCAGCAAAGTGATGCTTGGAGACTACAACCCGGAGCTGGTTTTTAAAACTGGCGCTGATTTTAGCCAGAACGGGATTTGGGTGGCCTAACGCGGGTGAATGATTCATGAGAAAACCAACCCGCAAGGCCTTGGGGCTTTGCGGGTTGGTTTTTTTGGTGTTTTTTTGCAGATTTGTCAAATTTAGGCGAAGTTTGGTTTTTTTGAACCTGTTTGACCGGTTAGACGCATAGAGTTCATGAAAACGGGCGGTTTGGTCTTTCTTGCTTTGGGATGGGTGAATCGCCCTTACAGCGCGAGGTGCAACATGGTGCGACGCGATACCTTATTGAGGCTGTACAACAATTTGCTGAAAAGGCGCGAAGAGCTGGAAAAGCGTTTGAGCGCTGACATGCGTGATTTGGGGGGTCATGGCGCATCGGGTGACATGGCCGATGCAGCCCAAGATTGCGATGGCGATGAGGTTTCATCGTCTTTGGCGGAGCATGAAAGCGAAGAGTTGGCCCAGGTGGACCATGCGATGGACAGGTTGAAGGCCGGAACCTATGGCCTGTGCGAGGGTTGTTCCAAGAGTATTCCAGCCAGCCGGCTGAATGCGGTGCCCTTCGCGACTTTGTGCATCGGCTGCCAGCGGCTGAAGGAAGAGGAGCCTAACTGGGAACCTGCGTTCCAGGCAGGCAAATACACGCATATTGGTGAGGTGAAACTGACCCGAGAGGAATTGCGAGATCCGGATTTACGCGACCTATCGTTAGGCAGATGAGTTGGCAAAAGGGCCTGATCGTTCCGGTTGAAACAACGAAGACAGGGTGAACCGGGGAGAAAATACTCCCCGGTTCTTTTTTTTCTCATGCCGGGGCAGCCATACGAGGCATAGACTTGACTGGCCCCCCATGTGTTTTTTTGTGGGGCCTCATTTCTGGTGTTTGATTCGAATCTGTCTGATTCAGTCCGAATAAGGGTGCCCGCATGATTCGTGAGCGGATGATCCTATTAACGGTGTCGGGTGCCTGTTCGTTTATGGGCAGTTTTGCCGCTTGGCGCATGATGCCTGGGGCGCATGCGGCAGACCCGGTCAGTGGGCCAGTTTCTATTGGAGGTTTGCCGAGGGCAGGGTTTCCCGATGGCATGGACCGGAAGTTCGAGTTAGTGGCGCGGCAAATGATGCCTGCGGTGGTGGCGGTTGAGGCAGTGAGGCCGCCGGCCCAAGGCCGCGGCAAGCCAGTGGAAGAGTCGGGCTCGGGGGTGCTGGTGCGTTTGCCCGAGGTTTCGGGCATATTTGCCCTGACCAATAACCATGTGATAGCGGGTGCTCCTGCTGAGCAGATCACGCTGTCGCTATCGGACAACCGGGTGCTGCGACCGAGTCGGGTGTGGGCAGACCCGGAGAGCGACATAGCAGTGTTGCGTTTGGATGAGGCCAACCTGCCCACGGCGGCTTTGGGTGATAGCGAAGGCGCCCGGGTGGGGCAGTGGGTTTTGGCTTTTGGCAGTCCGTTTGGTTTGAACCAGACAGTGACCCATGGGATATTGTCGGCCCGTGAGCGGGGCCAGGTGAGTTTGGGTAGCACCATTCGGATCAAGGATTTTTTGCAGACGGATGCGGCTATCAATCCTGGTTCAAGCGGTGGTCCGCTGGTGGATTTGGAAGGGAATGTGATTGGGATCAACACGGCTATCGCCTCGACGAGTGGCAATAACACGGGTGTTTCGTTCAGTATTCCCATCAATCGCATCAAGCGGGTTAGCCGGGAGCTATTGAGAACGGGAAGCGTTTCGCGTGGCTACTTGGGTTTGCAGGTGGCCAACACCTTCGACCCGGCAACTGCCCGCAACCTGGGTTTGGACAAACACGAGGGTGCGTTGGTGGAAGCGGTTTATCCGGATACACCCGCCGCCATCGCAGGGCTGCGGCCTGGTGATGTGGTGCTGAAACTGGATGGCCGGCCGGTGAATAACGAAAACCACTGCATTAACCTAATCGCTGATCTGCAATCTGGGCAGCGGGTGAAGGTGGAATTTTGGCGCAACCGCCAAGCATTTGTGGTGGAGGCCCTGGTGGGCGATTGGACGCAGGGCCAGGCCCGTTTAAAGACCAAAGGGCAGTAAAGCGCTTGGCAAAAGCGGGCAAGATGGCAGCCCCCGGCAAGTTTTGCCGGGGGTTAATTTGTGGGTTGGGAACGATCGCGTTTTGTTGGTAGCAGAGGCAGGTGCTGGTAGCAGAAACAAGCGGGCCCTTACTCGTTGGAGTAAGGGCCCGCTTGTTTTGAGTGGTTATTTGATATTTGTTGTTAATCGAGCAGCTTGGCGCTGGCTGGATCAACGAATTCCATCATGGGTTTCAGAATTAGCGAGGTAGTTTTAGTGCCATTGAAAAAGCCAATGACACTATTAAGGATTTCAAAAGACATCAAGGTGAGCAACACCAAGCCGATCACGGTAGGGAGCAGGACCAGAGCGGGAAGTGCTCCCCAAGGCTGCTGAATCGCAGTGGGTACAGCGATAACAGGTTTGGGCGCTATCTCATCATCCTCTTCGGCAAAACTGCTTTCGGGTTCGTCTAAATCCAGTGGCTCTTCGTCAATCAGCTTTTGTTTGCGGGCTCGGCCCCTGCTGGGAGCGGCGACGGTTTCGGCGTTGACATCGCCTTCTTCGTCTACGGCGACCAACTGGCCATCGGAATCTTCGGCGTCGCCAAATTCTTCGACCAGTTCATCGTCGCCAGAACCGGCCAATGAGTCGGAACCATCGTCCACGATCATTTCGGCGTCGAGTGCAAAATCGCCATCCTCCACCATTCCAGAGCTGTCTTCGAGGTTGATTTCGAAGTTGCTGTCGCTGCCGCCATCGATGGCTTCGGAAGCTTCGAGCTCGAAGATGCTGGAACTTTCGTCGAGCATGAAGGTGCCGCTGGACCCGTCGTCGAGGTTGAGGCCCGTGCCGCTGGCACTGTCGTCACCTGAGGGAATGTTGAGTGCGTCGGACCCCAAGGTGAATTCGCTGTCGCTGCCCATGCCTGGGTCGAGGTCAAAATCGCTGGAGCTGTCGGTTTGGGAGATAGCGACGCCTCTGACATCGCTGGAACCGGAGTCGCTGTCATTGCCGGGTGCCAGCATCATGGTCTGTTCAGCGGCGCCCGAGGGGATGGAGAGTTCAATGTCATCGGGTAGTAGGCCAATGCCGCTGCTGTCGTCGAGCACGAGGCTTTCGCTTGAGGGTTCGTTTGGGTCGTTGAGGAGAAGCGGGGCGTTCTCGCTGCTGTCGTCGAGAATGAGGCCGTCGCCGGAGGGTTGGCTTGGATCGTCGAGTAGAAGGGGGTGCTCGTCGCTGCTGCTAGAACCGAGGGAGAACGAATCGCCTGAGGAGGAATCGTCGCCTAGGTTCAGTATGAGGTCGTCATCGGCGGGAATGAGGGTTTGCTGAGTGGGCGGATTTTTTTCAAGGTAGGCGGCAATGTCTGTGTCTTTAAAAACCAGTTTGCCGCTGTCGAGCATGCTGCGGATTTTTTTATCCTTAGCGAGCGCACGCAAGGCCTCCCCGGGTAATCCGAGTTTGTTAGCCGCCTCTTCCAACGACAAGAATGCCATGGTCGAAGACTCCCGCGCCGTCCAAACGAAAAGTCAGTAAATAATAACACCTTTGCCCAAACCTACCCCACCGCTGCCCAATGGCAAGCTGGGATCCTATGCTAAACACCTGAGAAGCACAGGGAATTCGTACCAATTATACCGATTGTGGGGGCTTGGCGTGTTAGACCCGTCTGCGAGCATGGATGGAACATGGGCGTTGCCTCCCGAATGCTATACGCAGGCCCAGTATTCCAAGCGTGAAAGTGAGCAGGTTTTTGGCACCAATTGGTTGCCCGCATGCCGGGTAGAACAGGTAGCCCAAGCAGGGTCGTATGTGGCTTTGAACCTCGGAGGGGAGCCGTTGGTGGTGAGCCGGGACCAAGATGGCCAGTTGCATGCCTTCACGAACATTTGCAGGCACAGGGCGGCCCGGGTGGCCCCGGAGGGCTGTGGAACGGCGATCAGGTTCAGCTGCCCTTACCACGGTTGGATGTATGATTTGGCGGGTAAGCTGACGGGTATCCCCCAGGGGGATGGGATGACGTGCTTCAAGCGGGAAGAAAACCCGCTACCGGCTTGGCACCTAGAGGTGTGGGATCGCTGGGTATGGGTGCATCCGCCCCATGCAAGTCCCGGTTTGCTTGAAGAGCAACTGGGGCCCTTACAAAATTGGCTGGGAGAAAGACTCGCAGACTTCCACTGGGTTGAAACTCGGGAATACCGGATTGGCTGTGACTGGAAGGTTTTTGTCGATAATTATCTGGATGGAGGCTATCATGTTGGGCCTGTGCATCCGGGATTGTCAGCAGGGCTGTTGGCCAGGGGCTACAAGACGGAAATTTTTGGGAGTGCCTCGCTGCAATCGTGCCCGATGAGTGGGCCCGCGGAAGGTGGCATGGCGTGGTATTGGCACCTGTGGCCCGCTTGGATGATTAATATTTATGGTGACACGGCCGACACCAATCTGGTTTTGCCTGATGGGCCTGGGCGGTGCCGTGTATTGTTTGATTGGTTCATGCGAGGAGAGTTGGAGCCTGGGCGGGTTGCCCGGGCGCTGGAATCGAGCGATCAGGTTCAGCGCGAGGACATGAATATTTGCGAAGAGGTTCAGTCGAACCTCGCGAGTCGCTTTTACCGAGGTGGGCCATTTGTGCCCAAGCGTGAGTTGGCCGGTTGGAGTTTTCACCAAAATTGGGCACGAGCCATGGGATTTGGATTAGAAGGAGAGAAGGATGATTGATGGCAAAAAGGTGATACTGAGTGTGGGCCAATGTTCGTTTGACCATGGGAACATCAGTAGGGCCATTCAGGGTAGGTATGCTGCCTGCATCGAGGCGGCTGCTACGCGGGCTGAGGCGCATGCGTGGTTGCGGGCCCAACGGGCTGATGTGGTTTTAGTGAATCGACTCTTTGATGAGGATGGAGATTCTGGAATGGAGTTCTTGCGCGAGGCCAAAGCAGCGCATCCGGATCAGCCCATGCTATTGGTGAGCAATTTGGCCGAGTATCAGGCGGAAGCGCGGTCGGCGGGTGCTGGAGTTGGTTTTGGCAAAGCCGAGTTGGGCACACCTAAAATGTCTATCGCGCTAGATCCGTTTTTGAGTTGATGGCTTTATTCGACGCCTAAAATCCATCCTTCATGGTTGGCGATTTCCCTTTCTTCTGGCGCAAGTGCGGGCTGAAAAAGATTGGCCAGTTGGCATTTTTGGTCGAGCTCCTCAAACCAGCGCGCCAGGCTGTAAGCATCGTGCTGGTCTGGAGTTCGGCATTCTTGGGGATAGAGTTTGGAGCAAAGTGCCGGGTATGCCTCGGTGAGGACCGATTTGCCTTTCGTTGGGGCCCAGCCATCGAAGGGCCAGTAATGAACCGCGGGGAGCTGGCTGGTGAGTTGGTGAATCCAGGGCAGACCGGCGTGTGTGCTGGTGGCAACACTTCCAGGCACATCGAAATGGAAAACTGATTTGGCAGCGCAGCGTTTTTCTGGCTGCCTGCGCCAACGGGGTTCACCGGTGCGCAGGTTATTTGGTCGCAATTCCCTTACCGTTGTGTTTGCCTGATCGGTTGGCCAGTGGGTGTGGAAATCGGCCAAAAAGGACCGCCAATTTTTTTCCAGACCATGGTGCTGGAAGTAGTTTGATGGAAACGACAGGCCGTGATCGATTCCCACCAAGGTGGGGGCGCCGTCGGCAAGGGTGTAAGCCAACCATGCAGCCAGAGCGTCGCGTGACCAATGGCCAGACGGAGGCCTTATTTCAATGGGTGGGTGGCCCGGAGTGGTTTGGTAGACCCTAATGCCGGTAAGGCCTGTTCGCGCAGTGGCTGCACCGGAATAATCGATGCCCAGATATCGAAGGAACAGGCGAGAGAGCACTACTTTTTCTTTGCCTTGAATTCCTTGATGTATTTTTCGGGGTTTTCATTGAAGGCGTCGCGGCAGCCTGAGCAGCAGACATAGAAAGTTTCGCCTTTGTAGCTGATGGGCATGGTGCCGGCACCGCCCGAGACAACGCACAGCTGTTTAGAGTCTTTAGCGGCAAGGCTTTCGCCTTCACGGTTGCCCTGCACCAAGTAGACGGGGGCGAATAATTTGCCGCCGCCAGTGGCTTTTTTAACGCGGTATATAAGGCGAACTCCTTCGGCGGCTGTATTCATGGTGATTTGAGTACGTTCTTTGGTAGCGCTGTCGAGGTGCTCGAGGGTGAGGATGTCTTTTTTGAAAGAGCCTGTGTAGTTTTGGGTTTTGCCGCCTGGCATCTTGGCGCTGAGGACATAGGATTTTTTGTCTTCATCCCAGCGGAGGTCACCACTTTCAAAGACTTTGCCGCCCTTCACTTCCAGGGTGAGCCAGGCATCGTCGCCCTTGAAGCGCCAGTTCCAGTTGATGGTCTCTTTCCAGTTTCCTTTGAGGCTGCCCTTTTTGCCATCGGGGCCGCCATTTGCTTCCCATGTGCCGATGAACTCTTGCAATTCTTGCAGTTTTTCCTTGGTTGGGTTGTCATCGGCTTGGGCGAAAAGGGCCACGCTACCCAAGAGTAGGGCAATGACGGCCAACGACAGAATATGGCGCATGAGAACTATCCAAAGAGGGGGCCATGAAAAAACCCGGCGAGTCCAAGAGAATTGGAGTCGCCAGGTTTATGTTTGGTTCCAGAAGCCGGGGAGTCAACCGGATTTTTGGAAGGTTAGGACTTTTTGTTGGGCAGGTCGGCCAGTTCTTCCTTAACCTCGGCGTAGTGGCTGGGCTCCATGGTGAAGGAGGCGGTGCCGCTGGTTGAGCCGCGGATGTCGGTGGTGTAGCCGAACAATTCGGCCAGAGGCACCTGGGCCATGATGGTGACGCGCCCATTGGCGGTGACGGTATCTTGAATGATGCCGCGTCGACGGGAAAGGTCACCTGTGAGTGAGCCCATGTACTTTTCGGGCGCAACCACTGCCACCTTCATGATGGGCTCGAGGAGCAGGATGCCTGCAGACTGTTGAGCATCGCGGAAGTTTTCCCATCCGGCGAGCTTGAAGGCGTCTTGTGAGCTATCTACGGGGTGAATCTTGCCGTCCACCAGGCAGGCCTCGATGTCGACGCAGGGGAAGCCATACTTGGCACCCTTGACTGCGGCATCGCGAATGCCCTCTTCTGTTGGTTTGACATATTCTTTGGGCACGACGCCGCCGGTGATCTTGTCGTGGAAGTAGATGTTGTTTGGATCGGGCAGTTCGCCCTCCTCTTCCATCTTTTTGGCCCAGATATCTTGCTCTTCTTTGTTGAGAGGCTTGTACTCGACAACCACAACAGCAAACTTACCGCGGCCACCAGTTTGTTTGATGTAGCGGGTTTCCTGAGTGATGGCTCGAGCGATGGTTTGGCGATAGGCCACCATTGGTTTGCCCGTGGCAACCTTAACGCCTGGGAAGCGGTGGAGCTTATCGACCGAAACTTCGAGGTGCAACTCACCCATACCGGAGAGGATGAGTTGTTTTGTTTCTGGGTCGGTGTGTGCCTTGATGGTGGGGTCATCGCGCAGCAGCCGCTGCAGTGCATCGCCCAGCTTGGATTCGTCGTTCGATTTGTCGGGAACAACAGCCATGCTGATGACGGGCTTGGGGAAGGTGATCGACTCCAAAGCGACGGGCGCATTTTGGCTGCAAAGGGTATTGCCGGTGAATGTGCTTTTGAGACCGATGACCGCAACAATGTTGCCTGGGCCGGCAACCTCGAGTTCTTCCCGCTTGTTACCCATCATGCGGTAGAGACGGCCGATGCGCTCGGAACGGTTGTTGGTGGTGTTGTTGACGGTATCGCCGGGCCGGAGTTCACCGGAGTAGATACGGACATAAACCAAGTCACCTGTTGGCTCGGCGACGGTTTTGAATGCCAAACCTGAGAAAGGCTCTGAGGTCTCGGGTTTGCGCAAGACTTTTTCCTTCGTCTTGGGGACGATGCCATCGACTGGGGGGCGGTCGGTGGGAGAAGGCAGGATGTCGATGACATGGTCGAGCAGTTGTTGCACGCCGTGGAAGTTTTTGCTGGAGCCGCAGCAAACTGGTGTGAAGAGCATCTTGAGCGTGCCGGCGCGGATGGCCGACTTCAGTTGGTCTTCAGAAACCTCTTTGCCTTCGAGGATGAGCTCGGCGAGTTCGTCGCTGGCGAGAGAGGCCATTTCGAGCAGTTCCTCGCGGCGCTGTGCAGCTTCTGCAGCATGGCTTTCGGGAATCTCGTTGATGAGAAAGCCGATGTTTTTCTTGTCGGCGGGATCACGGGTGATGAATTTCATCCGGATGAGGTCGATGATGCCCTGAAAATCCGTGTAGGCACCGACAGGGATGGAGAGGATGGCGGGTTTTGCCATGAGCTTTTCGCGCATCTGTTGGACGCAGCCGTAGAAGTCGGCGCCTGTGCGGTCGAGCTTGTTCACGTAGGCGATACGAGGCACTTTGTATTTGTTGGCTTGGAACCAAACAGTTTCGGACTGCACTTCGACGCCACCAACGGCGCAGAACACACCGATGGCGCCGTCGAGCACACGCAGTGATCGCTCGACCTCCGCGGTGAAGTCGACGTGGCCTGGGGTATCGATGATATTGATGGCGTTCTCACCCCAGTCGATGGAGACTGCGGCGGAGTTGATGGTGATACCTTTGGCCCGCTCGAGTGGGTCGAAGTCGGTGGTGGTATCACCTGAATCGACATCGCCCACTTTGTGCTTTGTGCCAGAGAAGTAGAGGATGCGCTCGGTGGTGGTGGTCTTACCGGCGTCTACGTGCGCGATAATGCCAATGTTCCGGACGAGGTCGAGGTTCTGAGCGGCCATGAGTCTCAATCGCCGGGTGAACCGGCGCCAAATGGTGCAATGAATATCCCTATCCGGAGAGGTAATCAACCGCTCTGGCGGGGGATGCGCGCGGAAACGCCGCGCCCGGGAAAGAGATATTCTAACCGAAAAAACAAGATCCCGGCGAGGCCAAGTGGCTCACCGGGATCAATCTTCATCTGAAATTTACCGTTTTTAGGCCCAATAACCGCTAGAGTTGTCAAGCTTGAGAGGGGTAAAACTTATCGGCTGACCAAGCGAAGCATGTCATTGTTGCCGGAAAGGCGAACAGTTTGAGCCAGCTGTGCCTTCGCATCATTTTGGCCACCGCGCAGGTAAACTTGGTAAACGCCGGAGGGCAGATCGGCCTGGAATCGGCCAAAACTGTCGGTTTGGGCAACCAAGTTGGTACCGTTTTGCTCCATGGGGACAAAAGTCACCTGAGCATTGGACAGGGGTTGGGTGTTGAGAGAAAGAACCTGGCCTCGGACTGGGCTGGCGGAGGCGCCGGGGATGGAAGTGAGACGGTCTGGACGCACAGCGGAGGGGCGAACTGG
>Ga0255132_1000988_pt1 | contig 10896 bp, 7 predicted proteins | sample Law_Law_RepA_8d_FD_188551 | JGI IMG/M metagenome (GOLD analysis project Ga0255132, IMG submission 188551) | Freshwater microbial communities from St. Lawrence River, New York, United States - Law_Law_RepA_8d | ecosystem: Environmental > Aquatic > Freshwater > River | place: USA: New York...
GCGGGAGGCAGGGGACGATGCGGCCATGAACTTCGATTTCTCCGAAGAGCAGCACCAGCTTCGCGACCAGGCGAGGCGCTTCCTTACTGAGCATGCCACCTCCAAGCGCATCCGCCAGGTGCTGGACGGTGTTGCACCCTATGATCGCGCCATGTGGCAGGAGATCGCCGCCATGGGCTGGCTCGGCGCGGGGGTGCCTGAGGAATACGGTGGGGCGGGACTGGGGCATGTCGGCCTTTGTGTGCTCGCTGAGGAGCTTGGCCGGTCGCTTGCTCCGGTGCCTTTCTCCTCCAGCGTTTACCTCGCCACAGAGGCGCTGCTGGTGGCGGGTAGCGCCGAGCAGAAGGATGAATGGCTTCCCCGGCTCGTTGCCGGTGAGGTGATTGGCACGCTGGCGTGGGCAGAGGGCAACGGAAACCCGTCGCCTGCCCGGATCAAGGCGCGCGTCAGTGGCGGCAAGCTGACGGGAGCCAAGTGGCCTGTGCCCGATGGCGGCGTTGCCGATGTGGCCATCGTTGTGGCGCGCGACGAGAGCGACCGGGTTGTGCTTGCCCTTGTCCGCCTGGGTTCTGCCGGCGTGCACCCAGAGACACTCGCGACGCTCGACCCCACCCGCGAACAGGTGAAGCTGAGCTTCGATGGTGTGCCCTGCGAAATCCTGCCTGGCGATGGCTGGGCCGCGCTGGAGCAGGTACTGGAGCGCGCTGCGATCCTCACCGCCTTCGAGCAGGTTGGCCTTGCCCAGGCGTGCCTGGACATGTCTGTTGCCTTTGCGATGGAACGGCACGCCTTTGGCCGCCCGATCGGCTCGTTTCAGGCGATCAAGCACAAGCTCGCCGACGTGTATGTCGCCACCGAACTGGCCCGGTCGAACGCTTACTATGGTGCCTGGGCCATGACGGCCGGGGCGGCTGAGCTCAAGCTTGCATCGGCTAGTGCCCGCGTCAGTGCCACGGATGCTGCTTGGCTCGCTGCGAAAGAGAACATCCAGACCCATGGTGGAATTGGCTTCACCTGGGAGATGGACTGCCACCTGTACTACCGGCGCGCCAAGGTTCTTGGACTGTCGCTGGGCTCCGCGCCGTTCTGGAAGGACCGCGTGGTGGCCGCCCTCGAAACCCGCAACGCAGCATAGGGATGCAGGATTTTTGGGAAAGAGATGAATAATTTATCCGTATGCTGCGAACTTCCCTGATCAGTTTGCGCTGTTGGATAGAAAATTTCGTTCATTCTGGTTCAAAAAATCTAGCTCCCTTCTAAGGAGACTGCACGATGGACTTTGAAGATACCCAGGAAGAAGCCGCCTTCCGCGCCGAGGTGCGGGCCTTCCTTGCCGCCAACGCGGAGCCCAAGAAGCGTGGCGTTCCTGCCCGTGCCCGCCATGTTGACGCTGAGGCGCTTTCGCGGGCGAAGAGCTTCCAGGCCGCAAAGCATGACGCTGGCCTTGTCGGACTCACCTGGCCGAAGCAATGGGGGGGGCGCGAGCTGCCGCAGATCTTCCAGGTGATCTACAACCAGGAGGAGGAGGCCTACGCCGCCCCTCGTGGTGTGTTCGAGATCGGGCTTGGCATGTGCATCCCCACGATGATGGCCTATGCCACGCCGGAGCAGCTGACGCGCTATGTGCCTAAGGCCCTGCGAGGGGAGGAGGTCTGGTGCCAGCTTTTCTCCGAGCCAGCTGGTGGCTCTGACGTTGCTGCCGTGCGCACGCGCGCTGAACGCAATGGCGACGAATGGACGATCAACGGCCAGAAGATTTGGACCTCCGGCGCCCAGTTCTCCGACTTTGGCATCATGGTGGTGCGCAGCAACCCCGACGTGCCGAAGCACATGGGGCTCAGCTTCTTCTTCCTCGACATGAAGTCCCCGGGGATCGAGATCCGGCCGATCAAGCAGGCCTCTGGAGCGTCTCACTTCAATGAGGTGTTCTTCACCGAAGTGAAGATCCCTGACAGCCAGCGCCTGGGTGCGGTGGGCCAGGGATGGCGCGTGGCGTTGACGACGCTGATGAACGAACGACTTGCCATTGGCGACGTGCCTCGCCCGGACACTGAGGACCTGCTGGATCTGGCTCGCAGCATCGAGTTGGACGGTGAGCCGGCGATCAACAATGTTTCGGTGCGCGAGAAGATTGCCGATATGCATGTGCGGAGCCAGGGGCTGAAATACACCCGGTTCCGTACAATGACGGCGTTGTCGCGCGGCCAGACGCCGGGGCCGGAATCCTCCATCGGCAAGCTCGTAAACGCTGCCAAGCTGCAGGAGATCGCGAGCTTTGGTCTCGATCTGCTCGGCGCCGGAGGTAGCGTGATGGACAAGGACCTCGCCCCAATGCATGCCATGTTCCAGGAGGCGCTGCTTGCTTCGCCGGCATCGCGAATCGCGGGGGGCACGGACGAGATCCTGCGCAACATTATTGCGGAGCGTGTGCTCGGCTTGCCGGGCGATATTCGCGTGGACAAAGACATACCCTTCAATCGCCTGCCCAGTGGCAAGCGGTAATGGAGCGCAGGCTCTTCGGTCGCACCGGGCTGCACTTTGGCGTGCTTGGGTTCGGCCGCGGACCAGGAGAGGGCCGTTGCGCGGGCCATCGCAGCGGGTGTGAATTACTTCGATACCGCGCCTGACTACGGCTCCGGCGAGTCTGAGAGCAACCTGGGGCGAGTGCTGCGGGAACTGCGTGCCGATGTGGTGGTGGGAACCAAGGTCCGGTTGCGTGAGGTGGTTCCAGGGCGCATCGGTGCGGAGATTGTTGCGTCGTTGGATGCCAGCTTGAAGCGGCTCGGACGCGACAGCGTCGATCTGTTCCAACTGCACAATCCGATCGCGCCTTCGGGGGCTCCCGCGAACCTGACGCCGCAGGTGGTGCTGGAGGAGGTGGTGCCGGCATTCGAGCGCCTGCAGGCGGATGGCAAGGTGCGGTGGGTGGGTGTGACTGCCATCGGTGAGGCGGAGGCGATGCACGAGGTGGTGGCGTCGGGATCACTCGACTCCGCACAGGTGCCGCTGAACATGCTCAATCCCAGCCCGGTGCGCGGGCTTCCGAAGGGGTTTCCCGCAACGGATTATCGGCGGTTGATGCTGCGGGCGCGGGAGAATGGTGTGGGGGTCATCGGGATCCGGGTTCTGGCAGCCGGTGCGCTTTCAGGCCTGGAGGATCGGCATCCGACGGCGATGCAGAGCGTGGCGCCGATCGGGTCCTCGCCGACGTACGATGCGGACCTAGCCCATGCTCGGATGTTTCTGCCGCTTGTGCAGGAGGGGTTTGCGGGCTCCTTGGCGGAGGCGGCCATGCGATACGCCATCAGCAACGATTGCATGACGACGGTATTGGTGGGGTTCTCCGATCCTGACCATCTGGATGCTGCGATAGCGGCCTTTGAAAAGGGGCCGCTTTCGCCTTATGCAATGGCCAGGGTCGCCCAGCTACAGGCCAGGATCGCGATGGGGTAGGCGGGCTACCAGCGTCTGGCATGATCCATCGCGTCGAGATGCGATTGAAGCGAGCGTGTGTTTTGTGCGGTCGCTTCATCCTGCTCGATCTCGGGCGTGATGACCGGGGTGTGTGAGTCCTGAGGAGCGTATCCGATCAGGCGCTTGGTCGTTTCAATGTCCCAGCGCATTCCGGGGTTGTCGCTCATCAGGTTCAGCACGGCGAATGGCAGGTTTTCTGCCAGGACCGCTTGCTCCATCGCGTGGCAGAGATCGCGATTGGACAACCACATCAGCTGGCCCCAGCGCCCCCAGCCCATGTGTGGGCCGGGGAGGTTGGCACCGGTCTGGCAGTAGCCGATGCGGAAGCTGATTGAGGAGACACCGCGGTGTAGGGAGAAGGCGTGGCCAATGTGTTCGCCCACGAGCTTTGAGATCCCGTATGGGTTGACCGGGGCGGGCTCTCGGTCGGTGGTGAGGGGGAAGTCTGCGAAGCGGTGGCCCGCCATCGTCCAGTTTGAGCTGGCGAAAATGACGCGCCTGGCACCATGTCGAGCGGCGGCTTCATAGACATTCTGGGTGAGGTCGATGTTCAGGCGCTGGACCGATGACCATGAAGCCGACGGACTTGGGTTGCCGGCCAAGTGGATGACGGCATCGGCATTCTGGAAATGGACAGCCCAGCTTTCACTGTAGGTTGCGAGATCTGCCTCATGGATGGCGCTGTCGCCGCCCGCGTTGGCGTCGATAAGCCTGACGGTCCAGCCCAGTGCAGTGAAGTGGTTGCGGAGCTTGGTGCCGAGGTTGCCACGTGCACCGGTGATCAGGACAGTTAGGCTCATCCCAGGGCCTGCTCAACGAGACTAGTTGCGGTGCGAAGGGAATAGGCGAGGCGGTTGGCGGCGCGGCGGGCACTGACGGTGTGCAGGTGGGCGTCATCCGTTCCAGGCGTGGTGGCGGCGAGATCCCTCAGTGGCTGGAGAATGGCCCAGTCCGGGACAGGCAGGGCAGGGTCGTGACCGAAGCGGTCGGTCTTGGCATAGTCGATCGGGACGAGGATGCGGGAGAGCGCCATCAGCGCTTTGTTCGTCTTGGCGGGGTTGATGGCGCCACTGGCTGGCGCCAACTGCAGGGCCAGACCGTGCAGGTGATCGACTGCCTTCTGGAGCGTTGACAGGTCGAAGCGCTGTGCGAGCTTCGGCCCCAGTCCGGCGAGTTCGTCGCGCAGGGTTTCGACATGGGCAGCGATGTCGAGCGGCAGGACCGGATCGACCAGCAGCCGGCCAACGACGTGAAGGAAGACCTTTGTGTCCCGAACAAGGTTGGTTTCGTCGACCTTGTCGATCAGGTCTTCCGGCGTATGCCACCACCAGCCGAGCGCATTGCGCATCTTGAGTTGCGTGGGTGGCTGCTCCGACAGGGCACCCAACATGGACGGGACGCCAAGGGCGGGTAGGGACTCGTCGCTGGAGCGGTTCTTGCGCTTGCCCTTTAGGGCCGCGCTGGTCTGGGTGCTCAAGGCATCGCGCAGGAGGGCTTGCAGGGGCGCCATCGCCGCGGCGTCTTCCAGCACTGTGGCGCCCACCCCGCCGGTTGAGTCCACGTTCACATGTGCTGCGCAGCGGCGATCGAGTTCATCCCAGTGATTGTCGACATACCAGGCGGAACCGGAGTAGCGGCCGTGGCTATGGCCGGACCAGAAGCAGAGGCGCAGGCCGCGTTTCCAGGTGCTGCGGCAAGCGGTTGCGAGGCGCGCCACCTCCAGCATGGTGGCGTTGGCGCTGCCGTTGTCCATTACGCCATAGTACCAAGTGTCGTGGTGGCCGCTGAACAGGATGAAGGGAGTGTCTGCGTTGCCGCCGGGGGCGCTGAGCTCGGCCTCCAGGATGGGGGTTTTGCGCCAACCGGTGTCGACCTCGGCGTGAAGGACAACCTGAGGTGATTCACCCGCGGCAAGCCGATCGCGTATCGCACTGCCGTCTGCGTTGGAGATGGTGCAGGCGACCGTCGCGGGCAGTTGGGTGACGGACCCTGGATCCGGGTTTCCCCACACGGGCGAGATGCACATCTCATGGAGGTGGTGGTGTGGGCTGATGTGCAACTGCCCGACCGCGCCGGCGTCCCGCGCAAGCGCTGCGACGACCGGGGTGGCGATGCCCTCCGCCAGGACGATCTTGCCTTTGAGATCCTTGCCGGCGAAATCTGCGGCTGCACCCTGGCCGACATAGACGAGCGGTGCCGACAGGCCGCCAGCGGGTGACGAGCGGCTCATGGAATGGGTGATGGCCGTGAGCGCCATGCCGTCGACCAGCACCCGCGCCTTTCCGGGGAGGCTGATATAGGCGTCGTGCAGGATGATCCGGGTCTGGTAGCCGTACTCGTCCAGCCGGGCACGGAAATAGCGGAGGCTTTCAGCCTCGTCTTCCGTACCGGAGAGCTTCACCCAACGCGAAAGCGCGCGGCAGTGATCCATCAGCAGGGGGCCGGACACTTCAGCAGCGAGCGCTGATGGGGAGATATCGGTCATCGGAGGTTGCTTCCTTCTTCGCCGGGAAAGCGTAGTGCCGACGATTGCGGGCCGCCAGGGGTGGTCTTAGGGTCTGGCACGAATGCTGACGGAGCCAACCATGAACGAGACTTCCACCAATCGGCCGGTCTTGGATGCGGACGAGATTCTTGCAGGCATTCGTGAGTGGGTGGAGATCGAAAGCCCCACTACCGATGCTGCTGCGGTCAACCGCATGGCGGACAAGGTTCAGGCAGACTATGCCGGGATCGGGGCGCGGCTGGAGCGGATTGCCGGGCGAGACGGGTTCGGTGACCATTTGCTGGTGACGTCGCCTTGGGGTGGCGATGGCCCGGGAATCCTGGTGCTGAGCCACCTGGACACTGTGCATGACATTGGGACGCTGGGGACGAAGCTGCCGTTCCGGGTGGAGGGCGATGTGGCCTATGGGCCGGGCATCTATGACATGAAGGGCGGCGCGCATCTGGCGTTCGCGGCCATGCGGCACCTGGCGCGGGAGGGGCGGGAGACGGTTCTGCCGATCCGTCATCTGCTGGTGTCGGAGGAGGAGGTGGGAAGCCCGACCAGCCGGGCGATCATCGAGCGTGAGGCACGGCGGGCGAAGTTCGTTTTGGTGACGGAGCCGGCACGCGAGGGGGGGAAGATCGTGACGGCTCGCAAGGGCACGGCTCGGTTCGAGTTGCGGATCAAAGGGCGGCCTGCGCATTCCGGCGCGCGGCATGAGGATGGACGAAGTGCCGTGAAGGAGCTGGCCCGGCAGATCCTCGACCTTGAGGCGATGACGGACTACGCCTTGGGGGTAACGGTGAATGTGGGGGTTGTTTCGGGAGGGACGCGCGCAAACGTCGTTGCCGAGGAAGCCTACGCCGAGATCGATATGCGCGTGCCGAACCAGGCCGTGGGGGATGCGGCAGTGGCGAAGGTGCTGGCTCTCAAGCCCTATGATCCCGATGTCACCCTGGCTGTGACTGGTGGGCTGAATCGGCCAGGCTACGAAAAGGGAGCGGACATCGAGGCCCTGTTTCAGCACGCCAAGCGCATTGCCGCAGGTATTGGCTTCGAACTGAAGGACCTCAAGACCGGGGGCGGTAGCGATGGGAACTTCACGGCCGCCATTGCGCCAACGCTTGACGGGCTGGGTGTGGACGGCAAGGGGGGGCACACGGACTATGAGCAACTCTACGTATCATCTCTGGTGCCGCGGGCGCGGCTGATGCTGGGGCTGTTCGAGGAATTGTCGTGAGCCGGGACGCGGCGATCGCGGCTGCGCATGCGCTCTGGGATGGCGGCAGCTATCTGGAACGGCTACGGGAACTTGTTGCAGTGCCGACCGAAAGCCAGATGCCAGACCGGGTTGGGGAACTGCAACGGTATTGCGATGCCGTTCTTGGTCCGATGGTTCGGGACATCGGCTTCGAGACACTGGTGCTGGACAATCCGGAGCCAGGCCGGGGCCCTGTGTTACTGGCGAGCCGTGTTGAGGATCCTGCCCTGCCGACAGTGCTGGTTTATGGCCATGGCGATGTGGTTCGCGGGGAACCTGCGCGATGGCGCAAAGGGCTAGACCCCTGGGTTGTCACCGTAGAGGGCGACAAGATCTACGGTCGTGGTGTGGTCGACAACAAGGGCCAGCACCTGATCGCAATTGAGGCGTTGAGAGCTGTGCTGGCGACGCGTGGTCGGCTTGGTTTCAATGCCAAGGTGCTGGTGGAAACGGGGGAGGAGGTGGGCTCGCCGGGCATTCGCGCCTTCCTGGCGCTGCATCGCGACCTGTGCGCCGCCGATGTGTTCATTGGGCTCGACGGGCCCAGACAGACAACGTTCATGCCCGAGGTGAAACTGGGCGCACGAGGCGGGGTGGCGTTCGATCTTGTCTGTGACCTGCGCGATGGTAGCCATCATTCGGGACATTGGGGTGGGGTTCTTGCCGACCCTGGCTTCATCCTTTCGCATGCACTGGCGACGATCGTCTCCCCCGGCGGGCAGATACTGGTGCCGGAGTGGCTGCCACAGCACGTGCCAAACTCGGTGCGGCAGGCGTGCGCTGATATTGTGTTCGAGGACATGCCGGGATTGCCGGAGGCAGATCCCCGGTGGGGCGAGCCAGGGATGAGCAAGGCGGAGCGCATCTTTGCCTGGACGAGCGTGATTGTGCTGGCAAGCATCACTGGATCGCCGGATGCGCCGGTGAATGCGGTGGCTGGAACCGCGCGGGCACGGTTGCAGGTGCGGCATACCGTGGACATCGACGCAGCGCGGATCGTTCCCGCGCTGCGCGATCATCTGGAGGCAAGGGGGTTCGCACAGGTGCAGGTGCAACCCGTGCTCGAGCGCGATGCGTTCCCGGCTTCCCGCACTGATCCGGATGAGCCGTGGGTGAAAGTTGTGGTGGATTCCCTGACGGAGACGGCGGGGCGGGCACCGAACGTGATTCCGAATTCCTCCGGCTCTAACCCCTCCCAGATTTTCAAGGAGGAGTTGGGGACGCCGGTGATCTGGATACCGAACTCCTATGCGGGGTGCCACCAGCATGGGCCGGACGAGCATGGGTTGGGCTCGTTGCTCCGCGAGGGACTTGGGCTGATGGCGGGCTTGTGGTGGGATATTGGTGCAGGGAAAGTGCCTGGGCATCCGAGGTAACGCAAAGAGTCGCAGGCCGAATAAACGTTCGGCCTGCGATACATCGCTTTGCTTCTGGGCCGAAACTCTGGCCAGCTGTTGCCTTAGCTGCTCCGCGCGAACAAGGCGAAGGCGTTCTGGCCGATATGATGGCCGGGAGGGAGTTCGCCGTAAGGGGGGAAAGGGACGCTGCCCAGGCAGCCTGTAAAGACGCTGTCGTGGATCAGGCAATTGCCGCGGATGGAGGGCCATACCGTCTCGGACAGCAGGTCCTGATCGATGTGGTTGCCTTCGGTTCGCCAGCCGCGGCGATTGTTGAACAGCAGGTCCACGTTGGGGAGGATGCCGCCGACGCCGCCCCACATGCCTGCGAGAATGAGGTCGGTATGCGTGTAGAAGTCGCGCATGATGTGGAAATGATACTGGGAGGCCAACCAGGCATCGACGGCGACGCGCTCCTTGATTGTCAACAAGGAGTCGGCGTCGCGGATCAGGTAGCGGCGGACGGAGGGGTCGCTGAGGACGGCAAAACGCCAGAGCAGGCGCCGGTGGCCTGGCATGTTCGGTGGAAGTTCGAAGTGTACGACTTGTGCACCCATCCGTTGGAGGTCGCTGCGGAAGGATTCGGGCACCGAGGTGTCCAAATGAACGCGGATCGTCCAGGCTGGGAAGAGGTGGTTCAGGAGCTTCAGGTTCTCGGCGAGGGGGGCGAAGTAGCGGTCGTTCTCGCCCCACAGGGAGTAGGAGATGACGTTCTCTGCCCGATTGTGGGGATTGAAGGGGGGAGGTGGTTCCGTAGGCATCGTGGCGAGGCGGGTGAAGCTGGAGAACATCCGGTCTTTCGCCTCCAGCGCGGCGCGGCCGTACTCCACTGCGAGATCGGCGCGGCCGATGCGCCCCGCTGCATGTGCCAGGCAATCATGCGTGTTGGGGCTGGTACTGCCGCATTCGAGGGCGCGCCGGCTAGCTTGGATCGCCCCACCATTGTCACCCAGCGACAAGAGCAACACGCCATGGTTTTCGTGCAGGCTGGCTGAGTCTGGGAACTGGCGCAGTGCGTCGGCGATGACGCCGAGTGACTCAGGGATGCTCCCGCGCTGGAAATGAAGAAGGGCGAGGAAGAGATGGGCATCGGGCGTGGCTGAGTGGGTTGTGACCAGGTGGGCGAGATGCGCTTGCTGAGCCTGAATCGCCGTGGCCAAGTCGCCTCGCGCATGGGCTTCCAGTGCCAGTTGCCCATTTTCGACCACTGGCTGTGGTGATGGAGGGTTCAGCAGGTTGGACATGGATCAGGTGGGGATAGGTGCTCGTGGGTCCAGCAAGCGGAGTTGGCGCAGTTCCTCCCACATCGCGGCAGGGATGGGATGCCGCAGGAGTGCGAAGTTGCCAAGCATTTCCTCCTTCGAAACCGCGCCGGGGATGATGGCTGCGATCGCAGGGTGGGCAAGGGGGAACTGTAGTGCCGCGGCCGCGAGTGGCACCCCATGTCGGGCACAGACCTCCTCGATGCGGGCGACACGGTTCATCACCCATTTGGGGGCGTCGCTGTAGTCGTACTTGGCTCCTTGGCGCGCGCCGGTGGCCAGGACGCCCGAATTGAGAGGGCCGCCGAGGATCACGCTGACATTGCGTTTCTCACAAAGCGGCATGAAGTCGTCCAGCGCCTTTTGTTCCAATAGGGTGTAGCGGCCTGCGAGCAGGACGCAGTCGAAATCGCCGGCACGAACGAAACGGGCGGACATGTCGGCTTCGTTGAGGCCGACGCCGATCGCGCCGATCACGCCCTGGCTGCGCAGGTCAACCAATGCGCGATGGGCGCCATCCATGACGTCGCGGAAGCGATCCTCGAGCACCATCCGGTCGCCGGTGGTCCAGAAGTCCACGTCGTGGACCAGGAGAATGTCGACGCGGTCCAGGCCGGTGCGCAACAGGGACTGTTCGAGGGAGCGGTGGACGCCATCGTAGCTGTAGTCGAAGGTCGGGTAGTGGTTGAGGCCGCCGCGGCGCATGCCTTCGATCGTGGTGCCGCGCGGGACAGGTGTCATCCAACGGCCGATCTTGGTGGAGACGACCAGATCGTCGCGCGGGCGGTCGCGCAGGGCGGCGCCCATGCGCAGTTCGGCGCGGCCGTAGCCGTAATAGGGCGAGGAATCGAACAGACGAACGCCGGCCTGATAGGCGGCATCGACGGTGGAGATGGCGTCAAGCTCGGGAATGGTTGTGCGAAAGCCGGCGAGCGGCGCGGTGCCGAAGCCGAACTGGGTAACCTGTAGGGATGTGCGGCCGAGACGGCGCCGTGCGGTGGGGTCGTACATTGC
>Ga0255132_1000989_pt1 | contig 10893 bp, 7 predicted proteins | sample Law_Law_RepA_8d_FD_188551 | JGI IMG/M metagenome (GOLD analysis project Ga0255132, IMG submission 188551) | Freshwater microbial communities from St. Lawrence River, New York, United States - Law_Law_RepA_8d | ecosystem: Environmental > Aquatic > Freshwater > River | place: USA: New York...
GAAGGTGGATCTGCCGAAGTAGAATTAGTTCAACAATATGGGGCCAAGGCCGCGGAAATGCTTGCCTCGCACCGCGCATCGCTCACCCAAGGGGGCCACGCAGTTGCGGTTCTAGAACCAAGGCATCGTTACAAAGACCTGCGCAAACGGCTCGCTGGAGTCGTCACACGTCCCAAGGAACGACAAAACACGTTTTCAGATCGCCTTGATCGCTGGTTAGTCCATCCGATTTGGGGAGTAGCATTCTTCTTGTTTGTAATGCTCCTGCTGTTCCAATCTATTTTCTTTTTCGCCAGTCCCGCTATGGACGTGATTGATGGCGGGATGGAATCACTTCAGGATCTAGCAAGAAACAATCTGCAACCAGGCCCTTTCACCAGCCTTTTAGTTGATGGTGTCTTGGCAGGTGTGGGCGGGGTCGTTATTTTCTTGCCGCAGATAATTATCCTTTTCGGATTTTTGGGCATTCTTGAAGATTGCGGCTACATGGCGCGTGCTGCGTTTCTAATGGATCGGATCATGTCGAGATGCGGCCTGAGTGGAAAATCGTTCATTCCATTACTGAGCTCATTGGCTTGCGCTGTACCCGGAATCTTGTCGACACGCGTGATTGAAAACAGGCGCGATCGTCTGGCCACCATCCTTGTTGCCCCACTCATGAGCTGTTCAGCGAGATTGCCGGTATATACCCTGTTTTCTGCCGCATTTTTCCCAGATCCATGGTGGCTGGCCGGAACGGTTATGTTTGGGCTTTATGCAACCGGATTCGTGGTAGCCCCTCTGGTGGCCTTGATCCTGCGCGGAAGCCTGCTGAAAGGCGATGTTCCCCTTTTTGTTTTGGAAATGCCAACGTACCGCCGGCCTGCAATTCTCCCCACGCTTAAACGGATGTGGGATGCCGGAACTAGTTTCCTTTACCGGGCAGGAACGCTCATCCTTGCCACAATGGTTTTAGTTTGGGCGCTTCTTTACTTTCCTTCAGCAGACTCCAATGGATTGGATTTTCCGACGAGGATTGCCAATGCAAACCCCGAGGATCAGCAAGGGCTGGTTCTTGAATGGAAAGAACAGAGCTGGCTTGGAAGAACTGGCAAAGCACTGGAGCCGGTTTTCATTCCATTAGGCTGGGACTGGCGCATTGGAATGAGTGTTCTTGCCAGTTTTCCAGCACGGGAAGTTGTTGTAGCCGCGTTGGGCGTTTCATTTGGTGAAGGGGAAGTGGCAGCGAACGATGAGGAAGGACGCAACAAATTGACGCAAAGGCTAAAAGCCGCAACCTGGCCGGATGGAAGGCCGCTATTCACTACTGCTTCAGCTCTTTCATTGCTCGTTTTCTTTGCCCTATGCTGTCAGTGCGCTTCAACACTGGCAGTGATTGCCCGAGAAACGCGCTCGATAGGATGGGCCGTTTTTACGTTCAGTTACATGACAACACTTGCCTATGCCGCTGCGTTTGCCATCTATCAGACAGGGCGACTCTTTGGTTAATCAGAAAGATTGGTAGCCATGCAACAAATTCAATTAGTTATGACAGCAGTTGCCATTGGATTATCAGTTATTTTTGTGATGCGGTCTCTTTTACCAAACAATAAAAAAACCTGCTGTGGCCATGGATGCGGAACAGAGGCACCTTCGGCAGGAAGGGTACCACTCACTATGACAGTAAAAAGGCTCATGCGTCGAATTACACCTGAAACGGAGATGTCTGGCATGATTGCGCATAATGTTTACTTCACACTGAACGACCCAACTCCGGAAAATATTGCGGCACTGGTAGCAGCCTGTCACAAGTGGCTTCCACGCCACGAAGGCGTGGTGTTTTATGCGGCGGGCGATCTTTGTCAGGACTTGAGAAGAGAAGTCAACGACGTCGACTTCCACGTGGGCCTTCACGTTGTATTCCGTGATATGGCAGCCCACGACGCTTATCAGATAAGTGCGGACCACAAGAGCTTCATCGAACACAACAAGGCAGGCTGGAAAAAAGTACGTGTTTTTGACTCAGTCGTGGCAGGCAACTGATTTTTCATGTGTTGACTTGAGTACCATCGGCGGAGGCGGCGCGTTCACGCGCCCGCCTTGCCTCAACAAATGAGCGGATGGCCAATATCAGAAAAACCACATTCAACAGAATTGTCAAACCGAAAGAAATCAGTTTGTTGCCCTCTGGGAATTTAATAGCAGCTCTGCCACCTACCAACACTACCGCCAGCAATGCTGCGGTTGCGGCAGCATGCATGGCATGTTTGCGGGTTGCGGGGGCCATTGCGACGATTGCCCCCGAAATTGCAATGATCAGGCCGAAACCTGCTGGAATAAGGGCCGTAAGCGACCGGTGCTCCGGCTCACTTTGTAAATAGCCGGCAAAACCAACAACAACCTGCGCACCACCAATAACCAAGCTAATCCATTCCATATGCCGATCTCCGTTTCGAATACTTCATCCTTTGACATCATAGAAAAATTGGCATCATCGTGTTGGTGTTGTCATGTTTGTTGGGCAGTGATACGTTTCGAATGCCTCTGCGGTGTTCGTGAATGAGCGTTCTTTTGGCGAACCGATAAGAGTACCTGCGGGGAGCTTTCGCTTCGGCGTAGGGATGGAAGGCGCGCACGCCCGCCATAAGCGCGGGATTCGCAAGATTCATCCCAGGCTTCCCAGCTTAAACAGCGGGTTCTCAAAAGCGCTCACACGGCACAGGTGGAGGTATTTCTTTCACGTACTGCCGATATTTTGCTGAATTGCACAATCGGGTTATTTTTCGTTTCAGGCGGGTTGACAGTCGTTTGTAAAACTTTATCTTCTCAACATGAGTCAGGTTTGCATCTCTTCACAAACCAGATTCGCCTTAATGCTTTATCTCTAACATGTCAAAATATCGATGCGCTTTCGATAATTTTGGCCAAGGGAACAGGCGTCAGTTCTCCGGCAGCGATTCACCAAGGCCAGGGATGGCCTACGATATTCGCCGGGATCGCGTGGGTCGAGGGACAGTGTGGTATGCACGCTCCCGGAAGATTCGCTGTCGGGAACTGATTGCCTTGCTGGACAAAAAATCATCATCATCGCAGACTTTTGCAGGCCTTAGGTCATGCAACTATCCCATGAGTTTATCCATCTACAGCTTTCGACCTGTGCCCGGTCCATTTGCCGGCTAATATAACAGCATCTTTGCAACTTCCGTGGTTCTGGTCACGTGATAACCATGCCCCCACAAGACTCCTCGTCCCGCCTGCATTCAGAGCTTGAACGCCGTATTTTAGTGCTCGATGGTGCCATGGGATCCATGATCTATGCCCACGAACCAACAGAAGCCGATTACAGGGGCACCCGGTTTGCCAACCATTCGGTTCTCCTGAAAAACTGCACCGAGATCATGGTGCTAACCCAACCCGATCTAATCAGGTCGATCCATGTCGCCTATCTTGAAGCAGGCGCGGACATCATTGAAACGGATTCATTCAACACCAACCGTATTTCAATGACCGAATTCCAACTTGAGGAATACACCCCCGAACTGAACCGCAGGGCTGCTGAAATCGCTCGAGATGCCGCTGATGAGTTCACACGCCGCGACCCGTCCCGTCCTCGTTTCGTTGCGGGCAGCATCGGGCCGACCAAAAAAACACTGTCTTTGGGAACCGACGTCGAAGATCCAGGGCGACGCGACGTTACATTTGACGAAATGGTGGCCACGTATGCCGAACAGGTGGAAGCCCTTATTGACGGTGGCGTGGACATCCTTCTGCCTGAAACCGTGTTCGACACGCTGGTATTGAAAGCATGCCTTTACGCGATTGAACTGGTCTTCGACAAGATCGGCCGCCGTATCCCGGTTATGATTTCAGGGACCATTTTTGATAACGGCAGAACTCTCTCAGCGCAACCAGTAGAGTCTTTTGCAATCTCAGTAGAGCATTTCCCGGCGCTCAGCGTCGGCCTTAACTGCGCGGTGGGCGTGCAGCAGATGCGCCCGCACATTCAAAAACTGTCGGAAATGTGCCCACACCTTGTAAGCTGCTACCCCAATGCAGGTATGCCCGACGGATTTGGTGGGTTCACCGGAAACACAGCAGACACTGCTCGGGCGCTCGGCGAATTCGCCCGCGCCGGGTGGATCAACATCGTTGGTGGATGCTGCGGTACCAATCCTGAATGGATTGGCGCGATTGCAGGGGCAGTTAGGGGCGTCCCGCCCAGACGAATTCCAACATTGGAGCCGCGCACGGCATTGTGCGGTACTGAACCGTTGATCCTCAGACCAGAAGTTCCGTTTCTGATGGTTGGCGAGCGAACCAATATTTCCGGATCACGCAAGTTCGCAAGAATGGTGCGTGAAAACAGGCTTGAAGAATCAATAAGCATTGCCCGCGAACAAGTTGAAAACGGCGCAAACATCATTGATGTCAACATGGATGAGGGCCTCATCGACGGCATCGCCGCCATGACGCGATTCCTGAACTTAGCGTCCGCGGAACCGACCGTGGCACGCGCTCCATTCATGATCGACAGCAGTAATTTCGCCGTGATCGAAGCTGGTCTCAAATGCCATCAGGGCAAGGCCATTGTCAACTCGATATCACTCAAGGAAGGCGAGGAAAAATTCCTGGCTCAGGCCAGTATCGTACGCCGATTGGGTGCGGCGGTTGTTGTGATGGCGTTTGACGAAAGCGGGCAAGCCGTTACCGCTGACCACAAAGTCGCCGTATGTGAACGCGCCTACAAACTTCTAACAGAAAAAGCCGGTTTCCCACCAACAGATATCATATTTGACGCGAATATTTTGACTGTAGCCACTGGCATGGCTGAACACGATCGATATGCCGTGGAGTTTTTCGATGCCATCCGCGAAATCAAGAAACGGATGCCATTGGCCCGCACATCCGGCGGCGTAAGCAATGTTTCGTTTTCGTTCCGTGGACCCGAGTATGAATTGGTGCGGGAGGCGATGAATTCAGCCTTTCTTTACCACGCCATTCGCGCCGGCCTCGACATGGGAATCGTGAATGCCGGGCAACTTCAGGTTTACGAGGAAATTCCAGCGGACCTAAAAGAAAAAGTCGAAGATGTTTTGCTAGCCAGACGGCCAGATGCCACAGAACGTTTGGTTGAACTGGCGCGCACCCTCGGCCGGAAAGGCCGTGAAGATGTTGCTAAGTTGGCTTGGCGTGATCTGCCAGTAGATCAACGACTCGAACACGCCCTTATTCATGGTCTCGATGATTTTATCGAAATCGATACCGAAGAACGCCGCGCAACAAGCACCAGACCCTTGCATGTCATTGAAGGCCCTCTGATGACCGCCATGCGAAAAGTTGGCGATCTCTTTGGTGCGGGCAAAATGTTTTTGCCACAAGTCGTGCGCTCTGCGCGCGTGATGAAAAAAGCTGTCGCATACCTCACACCGTTCATGGAAGCGGAACGGAATCAGACGGGAACCCACACGGCCCGTGGCAAAGTGTTGATGGCCACGGTAAAGGGAGATGTTCACGACATCGGCAAAAATATTGTAGGTGTTGTGCTTGCATGCAACGATTTTGAAGTGATCGATATGGGGGTTATGGTCCCTTGCGAAAAAATTCTAGAAAAAGCCATCAGTGTTGGAGCGGACATGATTGGCCTTTCAGGCCTGATCACGCCATCGCTTGATGAAATGGTGAATGTGGCCCGGGAGATGCAGCGCCAAAATTGGACCATGCCCCTGCTGATTGGCGGTGCGACAACCAGTGCTAGGCACACCGCCGTGAAAATTGCCCCTGTATACACCAGTGGACCAGTGATTCACGTTCTCGATGCGTCACGTTCCGTTGGAGTGGTTGAATCACTTCTTAGCGAAGATCGCGCCGCTGCCTTTATTGCCTCCACAAAAATCGAGCAAGAACAAGATCGCGCAAGCTTCAAAAAGCGACTCGACCGCACTCTGGTCCCATTGGCCACTGCAAGGGAACGCGCCTGGGCCATTGACTGGACAGCAGAACCACCTCCACCAGCTCCCAAATTCCTTGGGGTGCGCGTTGACCGTAACATCCCTCTTGAAAACTTGGTTCCATTCATCGATTGGTCTCCATTTTTCATGGCTTGGGAATTGTCTGGGAAATATCCCGCCATCCTTAATGATTCGGTGGTTGGATCTGAGGCCCGTCGCCTTTTCAATGACGGAAAGCGGTTATTGGACACGATCATCGAAAAGGGTTGGCTTCGTGCCCATGCTGTTTGGGGGTTTTTCAGAGCCAACTCTGAAAATGATGATATCTGCCTTGGCAATGCAGATGGATCGCCATTGACCCGTATTCACATGCTCCGTCAACAATGGGAACGCAAGGCGGAAGCAGGCACAGCGCGATTCCGGTGCCTTTCCGACTACGTAGCGCCCGTGTCGTCTGGCTTGGCAGACCATGTAGGGGCATTTGCTGTCACTGCGGGAGATGGTGCCTTTGAGCTCGAACAACGTTTTGCCAGCGAATTGGATGACTACAGTGCCATCCTTGCCAAGGCTCTGGCAGACCGATTGGCTGAGGCTCTGGCTGAATACCAACATCTGATAGCGCGAAACCATTGGTACGCTCCATCCGAGAAACTGTCGTATGGAGAATTAATCGATGAAGCCTATCAGGGAATTCGCCCTGCGGCAGGATACCCGTCGTGCCCCGACCACACAGAAAAATCAACCATTTGGCAATTACTGACTCCGGATCAACAGGTGGGAATCTCGCTTACAGAAAGTTTTGCGATGTCACCCGCGGCTTCGGTTAGCGGCATGTACTTCGGGCACCCACAGGCAAAATACTTCGCTGTCGACATGATCACGCGAGATCAAGTTCACGATTACGCAAAGCGAAAATCCTTGGACGCGGCAACCATGGAGCAGTGGCTGCAACCGGTATTGGGATACGATCCAACATGATACCACCCGGCGACGTTTCTACCATCAGACGATTGGTTTTAGAACATACGCCATGTTTGAATGCCCGTGTGGGCCCCGCACTCACCAATAATTTCGGTGTGGTCCTGGGTGAAGATGTATTGGCTGATGGCGATATGCCAGCTTTGCCCACATCGAGGATGGACGGATACGCGCTTCGTGCTACAGATGTGGTACTTCATCGGGTTCTGGAAATCGCTGGCACCACTCGGGCGGGGGATCATCGAGGCCAACCATTGCCTGCCGGAATGTGTCACAAGATTACAACCGGAGCCGCACTTCCCGAAAATGCCGACTGCGTGATACCCGTTGAAGACACCCGGACAGTCGATGGCGGAATTGAAATCATTGCTGTCCATTGCACCGACCACAGGTTTATAAGGTTCCCGGGCGAGGAATTCCGCCAAGGGCAGGTCCTAGTTCCAGCGGGTACTGTGCTTGGCCCGGTCGAATATGGGTTGCTTGCGTTGGCAGGCCGAACCGCAGCGCTTCAGTATGACGCACCTAGGGTTGCCGTGTTGTCTACTGGCAACGAAATTGTCGAACCCGGCATGCGACCTGGGCAGCATCAAGTGCGCAATTCAAATGGCCCAATGTTGATGGCTCAACTCTGCAGAGCAGGGGCATTACCACGATTCCTAGGGATCGCTCCCGATTCCGAAGCTTCCCTGCGATCACTCATACGTGAAGGTCTTTGGCATAATGTTCTTGTGATATCAGGCGGAATATCTGCTGGAGACAGGGATCTGGTTCCTTCAGTCCTAAAATCAGAAGGCGCGCGGATTTTGGCCCACGGAGTGTCCATGCGCCCTGGTAAACCATTCCTTTTTGCCACACACCCATGCGGCCCTATCATTTTCGGTCTTCCTGGAAATCCTGTGAGCGCTTTCACATGCATGGAGTTATTTGTAAGGCCTGCCATTGAATCGATGCGCGGCTTGCAGGCCCCTGCCGAGAAACAATGGCAGAAAGCACCATTAGCTACCGACTTCAGTTGGAAAGGTGACAGGCCGTTTTATCCCCCCATGCGCCTTGATTCCAAGGGATTGTTACACCCAACGCACCTGTCTGGTTCAGCCGACCTGCGTTCAATTGCCGGGTGCAATGTTCTGGCGCGCCTCGCCCCCCAAGGAATGCTCCACGCCGGCGATCCGGTTGACATTGCAATTTTGGAGTAATCCCATGGCACCGGTGACGACTCCACTAAAAACATATTCCCTCTTTTTGCTTGCCATGGGCGGCGCACTGTTGCAATACCTTTGTTTTTTTCCATTCAATTGGGGAATCCTTGGTTGGATTGCGCTCGTCCCATGGCTTCTGCTCATACGCCTTCCCACAACTCAATTGACGCCATGGATTCTGTATCTGGGTGCTCTCTCCCTGAATCTGGCGCAACTCAAGTGGATGACCGTCGCCGACGTGCGGATGATCGGAACATGGTTATTGCTGGCCTGGTGGTGCTCACTGTTCCCAATGGCTGCGTATTTTCTGATTCGTAGGCTTACTTTCCGTTGGCAGGTACCATTGGCTTTATCCGTCCCCGTGGTTTGGGTAACCCTTGAATACGCCAAATCGTTCCTGATGACTGGTTTTCCCTGGTATTTTCTGGCACACACACAACACGAATCTCTCCCCCTGATTCAGTCAGCTGATTTTGCCAGCACTCAAGCACTATCGTTCATTGTGGGAATGGCGAACGGTTGGGTCGCAGATTTGATACTTTGTCGCTTGAAATTGGATAACGTCCGGATCGTTTCACGCGGCACTTTAGCCGTGACTGCTGCTGTGACCTTGGCTCTTATCTCCGGCATGTGGGGATATGGCATCTGGCGCATCAACACAATTAAAATCAACAACGGACCTACCGTTGCCTTGTTGCAAGGCAATCATGCGCAATCAGTCCGCAACAGCGAAGAGCATTTCCGCCAGACTTGGCTCGATTACAAATCAATGTTAGCCACTGCCAAAAGTCTCCAACCTGACCTGATTGTATGGCCGGAAACTAGCTTTCCATTTGAACTTCCCGCTCGAATCGACTCACCAGGTCCCATTCTCGGACAGAATGACGAGCAGGAAATATGGTCTGGCCCACCACAATTGCTGGGGGTCAATGTCGCTGTGTACGAAGGGCGAGACGTAATCTCCCGACACAACAGTTCCATGCTTCAGGACTTCAAAACTGGAAACGTGACACGCTACGACAAAATCCACCGTGTTCCATTCGGTGAATACATCCCGTTCAAGGACTGGATTCCCGCCATGAACTGGTTGTCACCTTATGATTTCGATTACAGTATCAGGGCAGGGGTTGAGGCGACTCGTTTCCCGCTGGCTTGGAATGGGCAAAATCTTTCATTTTGCACCCTATTATGCTACGAAGACAGTGATTTTGCCCAGACACGTTGGGCTATGAACTCAGCTCCTCCCCCCGATTTCTGGGTCAATCAGTCCAATGATGGCTGGTTTCAGGGCACAGAAGAACATGCGCAGCATCTGGCCACTGCGCGATTTCGCACCATCGAGACCAGAAGATCGATGGCCCGCGCCGTGAATTCAGGTATCTCCGCCCTCATTGACCCGCTAGGCCGCATTCTTGCACCCAGTCCAATTGAGGGGAACACATGGCGCGCAAACGCCTCTCCTGCTGAAGTTCCGCATGAGACATGGGACCGGTTCAAGGCCATGGACATGGTCCTAGTTGGCGAACTTCCGCTTTGCTCAGCCAAGGCCCCTTATTTGATTTTGGGAGATTGGGTTGCTTGGCTTTGCATAGTGTTGGTGGGCGCGGGATTGTTCATAAGACCACGCTCCGCCAGACCTACCTGACCTTTCGCCCAAGTACACCTCCGTGGTATGCAAAACATCACATTGGAGGAATGACCATGTTGTTGTTTTGCTGCGCAATCATTACCAGCTCCCTGCTTTCCGGACAAAATCTGGCCTTCCGCTTTCAGGCCGGGCAGGCCATTACTTATCGCATTGAGCAGGAAACAACTGCGACAGACACCATGGGCGACAATTCCAGCAGCGTGAAAAATCGCACTCGCGTTCTCAAGCGGTGGACTGTCGTTGAAGTTTCATCCGCCGGTGTTGCTACTTTGGAAATGCGACTACTTGAGCTAGTTCTTGAGACAACCCGTCCTAATGGTGAAGTTTTGAAGTTCAATTCAGGCACACCTGATGGGCCTTTGAAAGACAGCTTGGCACCACTGATTGGCCCTGTTGTGGCAAGGCTAAAAGTTGATTCATTGGGCCGTGTGCTTGAAGTGATTGAATCAAAATTTGGCAAAGCTTCCCGCTATGAAACTGAACCTCCATTTATTGCCATCCTCCATGGACAAGGCCCTGTGCCTGAACAATCCTGGCAGCGCACCTACCAGCACACGCTGGAACCGCCAGCGGGTACTGGTGAGAAGGTCGACCTTGTGCAGAAATATGTCACAAAAGAAGCTCAGGAAGGTATCGTCCGATTGGAAATGGAAACCACCCCAGCTAAACCCGCCGCCACCCCAGCCGACGAGGCCCCCTTGTTGCAGTTACTTCCCAAGGGGACCGTTGTCATCAACACAAAAACCGGACTATTGCAATCTGCCGCATTGACTATCGACCGCGAGGTCAAAAATGCAACCGGACAAGGCAGCACATACCGGTTCCAGAGCAGTTACAAAGAAACAATGGTAGAACGCTAAAAAATGCGTCAACCCAGTAGCTCGGAAACCGCTTCGCGCTCTACCTGAAGTTCCTGTAGAGTGACGGCCAATTTGTTCTGACCGTATGCGTCGTGGCTGAGTCCTTCCACCACTTCGTAACGGCCTTCACCAAGAGTGCGGCACGGGAAACCAAATATCAAACCCTTGGGAATCCCGTACTGACCCTGAGAGACCACCGCCATGCTGACCCAATCGTTGGCTGGCGTGGTTTTTAGCAAGCTCTTAACGTGATCAAGAGCTCCGTTGGCCGCTGATAATGC
>Ga0255132_1000991_pt1 | contig 10874 bp, 9 predicted proteins | sample Law_Law_RepA_8d_FD_188551 | JGI IMG/M metagenome (GOLD analysis project Ga0255132, IMG submission 188551) | Freshwater microbial communities from St. Lawrence River, New York, United States - Law_Law_RepA_8d | ecosystem: Environmental > Aquatic > Freshwater > River | place: USA: New York...
GTTCAACACTGGATTTGCGAATCAGGTTGATAGCTTCTTTCAGGCTATCACATGTGTAGAAAACCATCTCGTCAGCACGGCAATCGTCCAGCGCTCCCATGATTTCGTGATGTAGGACAATGTAGATTTTCATGATCTGCTGTGAACTGACCCGTCGATTGATTATGTGATCCTATTACCAATGAGCATCTGACCATACGAGTCAAATAAACTGCGTGACTCCATTCCAGATTCGAGGGTATTTACCGAAGACTTTCCTGTCCTTTATTGGCAAGTCCTTTACCAAGCACCGGATCAATTGGACCTCCTTCTGGTGGCTTTGAACTTCGATCCATTCGATGATTCTGTCGAGGTCTCGGAACCGGTGGCTGAACCTCCCGACTTCTCAAGAATGAATGTAAGTCTTCACGACGGATTCGGTATCGTGGACGATTTCCGTCCCCGACATTGATTACCTTTAACTCTGCTCTGCGAATCCAGCCAAGAAACTTCTCAGGAAATATACGAAGTAACTTTGCAATTTCTGGTGGCGTCAAATACGGCTTTCGCGAATCGGTCATGCTGGTTTCCTATAGCCCCTACTCTCCCAAGTCGTTCACGGTGGCAGTTCGATCCTTCTTGGGTCTTGTTACCCCCAGTTTCTCAGCGATCAATTCAAATCCAAAATCGTTTTTGAACGGCTCAATCTCTTGTTGCAGCTTCTTCAACTTCACTTTTTGCCAAGAAGAACTAGGGTCGTGATGCAATCGAATGAACTCGTTAGAGAGCGTGTAGAACTCTGGTTCGAGACTCCCGGATGATCCATCGTTTTTTCCAAAGAACTTCCCAATGTTCAGGAAGGCGACAATGAGAAAATCGAATGCGTCAAGACTAACTTCTTTTAACGGAAAGCCCCTATCGCAGTCGCTTGCGTAGCGACTCTTAACCTGAACTCGGACCTGGGGCAATTCATCGCCCTTTGGCTGATGGCGTGGGTTTGGATGGATACAAATCAGGTCATATCCCTCATTGTTTGGAGGCGCTTTGTAGGCCAGGATATTCCGGCGCATCAAATATCCCATGACCAGGTATTCGGCACTTGCTGAGACGACTGGGAGTCGCAAAAAATCTTGTTTTGCCATTCATCAATTCACTCTGGAAACGAGTTAATGCCTTTGTCCAAAAAACTCTTTTTCGATCTCCGCCAATTCCACGACGGTAAACACATTGTAGTCGGAAAGTGCTTTCATGATGTCTGAGCTTGGAGGTTCATTCAGTTCGAGTTCGCCAATTGATTCACGTAGCTCTTTGCAATGGTCAGGCAAGCACTCCCTTGGTCGAGAAGGCGGCGTGCCCCATGTTGCAGATTCACCGGGGATATAACGCACTCTCTGGACAATCAGCAACGCCGCCCTTATCTGTCCGAGGAAATTAAGTTCTTTGCATACTTCCTGGAGATAGTCAGCATCACCTAGATTGTCGTAGACGCTGTACAGATAGCCTTCGCTATAGTCCTGCGATGTTTCAATGCCATAGGTTGCAATCTGAAGGTATTTGCAGAAACGACCAATTAGCTTGTTGCGATTCACCACTCCTCGCACGTGGTAGACGTACAGCAGACGAACCAACGATGTAAAAACATCGAGGAAGTTCTCCATGCCGTTGATATTGCCACGTTTTGCGTGTTTACGAAGACGCTGCTTTTCGTGACGGTCCACAAAGTCATAAATCGCATCAGCAAGATCGGCTTTATCCTCTTTGGCATTCAAGAGCCATTCAGGTGCTTCGTCAGCCCTAAACGGATCACGAACACGAATTCGGAAACGTCTGCCAGCTTTGAGTCCACTTCCACCATCGTTGAATCGAATATTCAAGTGACGAAGGTATTCAACAACTCCCGCTACGCCATCTCTCTTACCAAGCACTTCAAGAAACTCGGTTAGTCCTTCACCCGTCTCCTCTACTTTGGATTTGGATGATGAAGAACCTTCTCCACTTGGCTCATGTGTCAATTTCCCTTCCTGTATGATCCAAAAAGGAGGGCTTTCTTCACGGCGATCACCCACTTCGGCGACTAGCGATGCAAGAATAGTTCCGTTAGCATCCTTCAGAGTCGCATCTGAAATCTTCAGTGTGGTGGAGCCTTTCGACCTAATTGGTATTTCCAGCGATGCACGGGGTCTTGGTTCTCCCGGTGTCCGAATTGCAAGTCTTAGACTGGTCGGAGATTCCTTCAGTTTATGCCGATAGCTCACTTGAAGTTCCCCAGATTCGGCGAGCAATGCACACGTTATTTGGAGAGATGACTCATCCGAATCATCGGACTCAGGTGCATTCTCCGTCCCCGGCTCAAACTCATCTATCTTGATAGTTCGTTTGACAAAATGGCCGTCGAACAGATCATCAACAATCTGCCCTGCTTCAGACATCAAAAGGCAAGTCTCAACATTTCGAGCATCGAAAGCTGCTGTCGTGAAGTTTGCACTTCCTGCTACACAGCCGACACCTTTTGGCGTTTCCCACATCAATAGCTTCGCATGTAATCGTCGAGAGGAGTTCCGAAGTTCAGAGAGGGTGATCGATTTCTCAATACTCCTGATTGCCGCCACCGGAAGATTCGATGTCAATTGCTGTACGACAATCTCAAGTTTGCATTTAGGCCATAGTTTGAGGATTCGATGAGCTAGTTCTCCATCTTGATCGAAGAATGGCGAGATGACGAAGAATCGCTTTGGCGTAGCGCCATTCAGTGCATTCACAACTCGGTCCCACAAACTACCTTCATAGCTGTGTATTAGTTGCACAGGACCATTTCTGTCTCCAAAATTGTCCGGCACCAACCAAGGGAAAGCGGTTCCTATTTCCTTTAGCCATTGGCGGGCGATTCGACCAGTTTCTTGCTCGGCATCATCGCAAACTAACGTGAAGAATTGATAGGCTTGCTGGGCGAGCAATACTTCGTCCGAACTTTCTGGGGTAATCTGGAAGGAGTTTATCAACTCCAAATTACTCGTACAGCCGGATCGAGTTAGGTTGTTACTCCCACAAAGCACATGGCCACCATCATCTCGAACAAGCAGGCTCAACTTCGGATGAAACACTCCTTTTTTGGGTCGAACAGGAACGACCAAATACCTTCGATTCATGAATCTTGCAGGTACGTCCTGACGCAACAATTTGAACCACTGACTCGCATCCATAAAGATCAGAATCCTTCGAGCCTTGAGCAATGCTGAACATCGCAACAATCGTCGCTCAAAATAATCTGGGTCGAATTGGAACGTAGAAAGAACTGCGAGTTGCGCTGGCGTTGATTCGAGAAGGCTAGAGAAGTCAATAAACTTCATGTTATGGCCTCGTCGCCAAGCTCGACGCTAAGGAAAATCTGGCCCTCTGGCGTGAGTTTACGGCCACTTTCTTCATCGTCTTCCATCAAACCAAGGTCAACGAGGATTTGGAATGAACTACGAAGACGGGGATTGCCCAGTCCAATTTTGTCGAACCCGCCAGTTGATACAACTTTGTCGCCATCAACTTGAAGGAGGCAACGCTCACCAGACCACGTTTTCTCGTATGACATCGACTGATGCTGCTGGATGATGTAGCGTGTCAATACGAAGCTAGTCAACTCACTGAATGGCGTGTTCCACCAATCACTGAAGCGACGTGTTAGCCCAGTCGTTATGAGCGGTGGTACAAGGTCCAAATACGGATCATTGGCCACGTTTGCGAGCCACTTTCCGTAGTCCGTGGTTTCCCATTGAGAGAATCTGGCGAGAGTGCCTGCGAGCAATATCATCGGCAGCGCCAATCCAGTGGGACCAAAGTGATGCTCACCGCCACGAATCACGGATTCCAACGAGTCTTCAGCCATCGAAGAGAGGCTTGTCAACTTCTGATCGAACAACTTACTAGCTGTGACATCAAGATTTTGTACAGATACGCCCGCCAAAGCGAACAACTGCGATGGAGTTAAATCACCGAAGTTTCCAACTATTTGGACACCGATTACTTCGCTAACTTGTTTTGTAACAGCACGCTCAGAGATTTGCCGAACCAAGTTTGGAACCGTTTGCCCCGCAAGTCCATGATTACTGAGTTGCGAAACGAGCCATGCGAACAACGCTTCCAAAGCAACTGCCATAAAGTGGTGAAAGTAAAACATGCGCCATCTCATTGCGATGTCAGCCAATGGCTTTGGAATTGAGACGCTAAGACGGCGTTCTTCATTGCACACTTCGTCGAAATAAACTGCACCGCAAAATCCCGGCTCGTCCAACGCCCAACCTTCGACACTAAGTTGGTGGCAAAGTTGCATGGTCAGCAATAACGACAGACGGCGAACTGGATGCGACTCGCCTTTTGTCTCGACCTTTGCAAAAAAGATATCACGCAGTAGCTCTCTATCTGCGCCTTGTTGCGATAGCTCTGAAAGCCCTGCGTATCTCCCAAAATCCTTGAGTGACTCTACTGTGCAAGTTCGATCCTTGGCATTGAGAGCTTTTGTGGCTGTTAGGCTCGAAACCTTACGGTCGAAGTGCTTTGCCAATTCGATGCCGACTTCTGAAAGCTGGATGTCATCAAAAGTAAGCTCCTCTTGAGTCTCTTCATCATCAGTGTCCGGCTTTTCCGCATCTGTCTTGAACATCCCAAGATTTACAAGCGAATTCAGATAAGCACCAACGGCATGGTTTTTTGAAAACTGCTTCTTCATGATCTTCTTGAAGTCAGCATATTCACCGCTATTGGCGTACCATTTCCTTGCTTCTCTTGAACCAACCAGACCACCACCTGGATCGGCTTCGCCCTCGTAAAATGCAATGCTCCCAAGCGTAAGAGCCTGCTCCCTTAGAATGATTCCATCTCGCAACCCGAAAGCGTAGGGAAGTCCTTTTTCACGCTCGGTGTGGTCAAAGATACACCAAGGAATAAAGGAGAAATACCTCGCCCTTGGTGTGATCGACGTAATGCAATACAGCAGCCGACTTGCAAGGCGTGTTGAGCCACGCAGTCCAAGACCTAAAGGGTCTTGGACATCTGTGGATGGAACATGGTCGCTCCATCGAAGCAAGATTTGAGAGGGCTGCGTGTTTTTCGCCATATTGTGCGAAGTCTTCCAAAGTTAGTTGATACCACCATCAATTGGTAATTGAAGCTAATCATTTCCATAGTCAGGTTCATAGTCTGCTTCACGCAATTCTGTTCGCATGAACTCCTTGTTTTGCACATCAGCAATCTCAAGCTCATCTTGGCCATCAAGTTTTAACTCACAAATCTTGCATCGCAACGCTGAAACGACGTAAACAGTGTCAACAAATTCGAGCCAAGGTTCTTCAGGGTCTTCGGCATTGGTGATTTCCTCGCTCCATTCTTCACCCGAAATACCACACTTACAGCCACAGGCAGGGCAAATAGCTGCGTCGTAGGAGTCACCAGCAGAGTCCTTAAAAAGCGGTAGAAAAGCGAGGTAGTCAAATGTGGTTGTCGTTCGTATGGACTCTCTATCCGCTTCGGTAGGAAACTTGCTTTCAAACTTCGCTTTACTTGCCTTGAGTTTCGCATATACAATTTTGAGAGTTGGCGCTTTCGCAATTTCTTCCTCAGCAGCAGATGCGTCTTCTGCACCGATCCAATCAATAAGTGTTTTGTTTTGAGATTCGAGGATGATCTTACACACCTTCCACATTTTTGGCACCCATGCAATTGCCCGCATACCAACGAACGGAAGCTCTCCCGAATGTAGCTCTGCATTTCGACGATTTGCTAGTTCCATGCAAAAGTCTTGCTCGTCTTTAAGGAACTGTTTGCTCACATGTGAAAGCCTTTCAAAAACGGTCTTCGCCATAATTGATCGGCGCTTAACGGAAAAGGGCTTACCACATGCTGCGAAAAGCGAATCGATGTTGTCCGGGTCCGCTACGAGAACCGGGTGAATTTCTGCAAGCGCAGCCTTTCCGAGAAGTTCGATACTCAAGGACGCCCAAAGTTGAAAATCTTCTAAATTGCCATCCTTCTGAGCAGCAATTGCTCGTCCTATGTATACTTTCGACTTTGCGTACAGCGATATTGCTTCAAATGCTTGCGTCATTTTTTCCCCATAGATTAGATTGAGTTTGAACCAATACTCTGAGCAGTAATCGGTCATCATCTTCAGGACCGTCTCCTCGTCCATGAAGAGTTCTCCAATTGTCGATCAATAGGATATCGCCGGGTCGCCAGTTGATCGCAACAGGAGTGGCTTTGCCAATTTTGTGTAGGGCTACCTCCCATGCTTTTTCAGCTTGGGATGTTATCGGTGTCATGCAACCGGGGTCAAAGCGAATATACCTTTCATTCTCTGGCATCATGCCTGAATAGAAGCTACTTCTGCCGTTGGTTACGAGAAAAACACCTTCAGTAAAAAGGCGACGATCTGTTGGCTGAAAATCAAGCCTATCAACGGGCAAAATAAGAGTTGGACGATTCGCTTGTCCTGGAGACACACAGGCAAGAACGACGAAACGAACAGGGGCAAGCCAATGTGCTGTGTCGGTATGAAAGGGAAATGCCCCAGTGCCGAACCTAGCGCTCAGTGAACAGGGATGAGATTTCTCGGTCGCAACTGGCGTTAGTTTTTCGACCAGCCCTTTCCCTTTTCTTGAGGGTCTGGGTTCGCCGATCTGGTGAGCAAACTTCAAAACCGAGTCTTCTAGTCCAATTTCAGTAGGGCCCAGCTTTATCCACCCGTCAATTCTCAGTTTAAGAATCTCTCCTTCACCTAGAGCAAGTTGACTTTGTGTCGGATGTCCTGGCCCTCGTATCTCCATCTCATTTGTTTTCATCAATTTGCTCATCAGTGTCTATTTCCGACTCTACTTCGACTGATTCAATTGTGACCGTATCTGAATCGGTTTTTGACTTTGCCTCATCAGAACTACCTTCAGCTTCATACCATGCTGAGGGAACAAGCCTAACTCCATTGCGCCATCGCTCCTTTACCGCAGCCTGAAACCAATCCTCATTCAAATCCGCATGGTCTGTAAGGATTACTTGAAGTTTTGACGATAAACTGGCAGTTATCTCAGAAATAAATTCAAACAATCTTCTATCGGCACCACGGTCATCGTCTGGCAATTCATTCAGCGATCTGTCTGATTGCGGTACTGTTGGAAAGTACACCTGTGTTGGCTGATAGAACATGCGCAGCCCTGGAACTGGTCGATTCTTTTCTGCAAACCATTTTTGTAAAGCAAGGTGAGTTATAACATGGTAGCCCATCCATTTCTCGCCGCTTCCCATTTGCGGCATCCGAATTGAACCGGACTCTTTGTAGGCGATGACCGTGGGGTTCGTCAGGTCAAACCCGATTGGCGTTTCACTGTGTTCGAGGTCCAAGCGTTGTGACCAAATTGACATGGTTCTTCCAATGATCTGGAGGATTGAGTTCAACTGGTCATCCATTAGGTCATCTGTCAAGCTCTCCTCCAACTCAGCAACCTGTTTACGCAAATCCGAAACCTTTGCCGCAAGGGAATTGTCTTCCACCTGACGCAAACTATCGATAAATAGACTTAATCCTCCAATTACACGGGCCTGCTCTACAATTTGATTTCTCTGTTGCTGTAAAACCTCTTCTTGTGCGATCAGGGCTTCGATAGCAGCCTTGCTTTCAAGTAACAATTGTCGCAATTCGCACTGACGACTTTTCTTTTCGGCTATCCACCGCTGTGGGAATGGGAAAACCGGGGGGATTTTGAAACACAGAGCTCACAGAGGACACGGAGGGAGGGAGAGGGAAAGAGAGAGGGAACGAGGAAGAGGAGCGGAGGGAGGGGCAAGGCAGGTAGCAGTTAGCGAGGGATAGGCCTTCGTTGAACTGCTTTGTAACTGCGAATTTTGAGTGTGGGCAATCGCTTTAGGCAAGGGTACGGAGCGCTCTGGGGAGGGGGAAGTGGACGTCCTCACGCCGAACTTCGCGAAGCTCCACCGTGGCTTGAAATCGCTCTTCTAACCAAGCTATCGTGCTTTGGACTACTTCCTCCGGCGCACTTGCTCCAGCCGTTATCAATACGACGTCGTCCATAGTAAACCAATCGGGACTGATGTCTTGCGGGCCATCGATCAGATAAGACGGTTTGCCCCGTTCTGCCGCAAGCTCCTTGAGCCTCAATGAATTACTGCTGTTCTGAGAACCAAGTACGATGACCTTGGTCGCTTCCTCTGCAATGATTCGTACCGCCTCTTGGCGGTTCTGTGTTGCGTAACAAATGTCTTCCTTCGGCGGACCGACGATCCAAGGAAACCTCGATTTTAGCCGCTCGATGATTCGAGTCGCATCATCAACACTCAATGTCGTTTGGGTCAAATAAGCGAGCTTCGTTCCCTCGGGAAAACTCAATTGATCGACTTCCTCGGTATCTTCGACCAAGTGAATGGCTTCCGGTGCTTCGCCCATCGTACCGATCACTTCGTCGTGACCTTCGTGCCCAATGAGGATGATGGTGTACCCCTCTTTAGCAAACTTGATGGCTTCGAGGTGGACTTTGGTTACCAATGGACAAGTCGCGTCGATGGCGAATAGCTCCCTTTCCTGCGCGACCCGGCGGATTTCCGGAGAAACACCGTGAGCGGAGAACAAGACGGTCGATTTCGGTGGGATCTCTTCGAGGTGGTTGACGAATACCGCCCCTTTACCACGAAATGTCTGTACCACGTACTGATTGTGGACTATCTCGTGATAAACGAAGATCGGAGGGCCAAAGTGATTCAGGGCCAGATCCAAGCTTCGGACGGCCATATTGACCCCTGCGCAAAATCCACGGGGAGCTGCAAGCAATATTTTCATCGTCATGCCATGTGTTCTGTTAAAAGCTTTGGTTCTAGAATGAGCTTCCTTAGTGTAAAATCTTAACCGCTCTTGCGGTTTTCGCGAGGCACACCGAGTCGAACTCGGATGTTTTCGCCAATACGACGGTTTTTGCCAATCCTATAGCGTCGAAGAGTGCATCGTTGGGTGTTCGAGCTGGTTCGAAACAAGTAATCCAAGACCTTTCCTGGTGCGGTCCAGGTTCGGCTCAGCGTCGTATGGGAATCGATGAAGCTTTCGAGTACTGTCGAAAGCTTGCGGCAAACCACTACGAAAATTTTGCTGTCACAAACATTTGGATTCCATCGGACATCCGCCCCCATTTCACCAGTGTCTATGCCTACTGTCGCTGGTCTGACGATCTGGCAGATGAAATGTCCGACCCCGCCCAAGCCACGGAATTACTCCATTGGTGGAAGGATGAGTTGCACAAAGGATTCTCGGGCCGATCATTCCACCCAGTCTTCGTCGCCCTTCACGAGACTCAGCGAAATTATTCGCTTCCAATCGAACCCTTCGAAGATCTGCTGTCTGCTTTCATGCAGGACCAAAGCATCCATTCCTATGAAGATGACTTGCAGGTTGCAGACTATTGCTCTCGCTCTGCAAATCCAGTCGGCCGGATTGTCTTGGCATTGGCTCGTTGTGCCTCCGAGCACACAATCCGATGGTCGGATAGCGTCTGCACAGGTTTGCAACTGGCGAACTTCTGCCAAGATGTCAAACTCGATGCGGAGCGGAACCGATTCTACCTACCTCGATCCCGAATGCTCGCTGCTGAAATTGATGCAAGCGATTGGAGTCGAGGCTCGGGGCGTGCCAAGGAGGCTTTAGCAGATTGGACGAAGCTTGCCCGAGAATCGCTACTCGGCGGCATGCCGCTGGTCAGCACCGGCCCTTCGTGGTTCCGCCGCAGCATGCGACTCTTTATCGGAGGTGGTTTGCAAATCCTCGATAACATTCAAAACGCGCAATGGGATGTCTGGAATCAATCGATCGAAGTTAACAAGTATCAGAAAGCTCGACTGGTTGCGAAAGCTTTCCTGGGACTACCCAAGCAAACTAGTGCGGATGCACTAGCTGCTCAACCACGATCGGCTACGCCTAGGTCTTCAAGGTCACGTGCTTCGAACTCGCTTACGCCTGGTCAGCCGGGTGCTTCCTCATGACCGATTCCCTTGAAATGTCCTACAAGATCTGCCGAAAGGTTGCTCAATCAAGCGGCTCGAACTTCGTTAGGACTTTCGATTTTCTCCGCGAGGACCGTCGTCGCGCGATGTTCGCTCTGTACGCATTTTCCAGGCTTGCTGATGACGCTACAGATGGCATCGAAACGGATGAGAAATCAGCTACAAGCAAAGAGAATAAGATTGAGTCGAACCCAACATGGCAACTTGATCGGTGGCTTGAGTGGATCGACTCGTTGAGTTCAAGCGATCGCGATTTTTCTCGTGAAGCATCGAGGAAGTCGTCTGCATCCAATCTGAATCCCAGTCTCCGTGAAGTTGACTTTTTAGAAGTTGTCGATCAGATCCGCCCAGCACTTGCAGATAGTGTGCAGAGGTTCTCGATTCCAACGGGTTTGCTCAAGGAACTCGTGCGCGGTGTTGATCACGATGTGCATCATTCGACGATCGATTCTTACACGCAGCTACAAACCTACATGGATCGAGTAGCCTCTGCGGTAGGACTTTGTTGTTTAGCAATTTGGTCACCAGAGGGCTTACCAAGCCCAGATAGCGAGCAATGGCAAGACGCAGTGCACTGCGGGCATGCTTTTCAACTGACAAATATCCTTCGAGATGTTGTTGAAGACGCTCAACGAAGTCGGATTTATTTAGCAGGTGAAGACTTAAAGAAATTCGGCTTCGATAGTCCAAGCTGGATCGAAGCATTGAATCAAGCGGATCCCAAGGCCCGCGAGGCATCGATAGCTTCGAAGGGAAATTGGCTGGGGCTAATGCAAGTCTACCAGCAGCGAGCCGAGGGGTGTTACACTCGTGGTTGGAATGTGCGCAAGGGTTTAGAGCCTGATTCTTTGCGCATGTTT
>Ga0255132_1000994_pt1 | contig 10861 bp, 10 predicted proteins | sample Law_Law_RepA_8d_FD_188551 | JGI IMG/M metagenome (GOLD analysis project Ga0255132, IMG submission 188551) | Freshwater microbial communities from St. Lawrence River, New York, United States - Law_Law_RepA_8d | ecosystem: Environmental > Aquatic > Freshwater > River | place: USA: New York...
TCCTATTGCTCACAGTAAGTCACCATTGATTCATGAGGTTTTTGCAAAGCAAACACAGCAAGCCATCCATTACGGTCGAATTTTTTCAGAGCTTGATGATTTCAAAAAAACCACCCAAGAATTTTTTGAGCGCGGTGGCAAAGGTTTGAATGTCACGATTCCGTTCAAGTTAGAGGCTTATGAGTTGGCTCAACACAAAACGCCCCGTGCACAGTCTGCGCAAGCAGCGAACATGTTGTGGTTAGAAAACGGACAACTGTGGTGCGACAACTCTGATGGTGAAGGCTTGACGCGAGACTTGCGCCGCTTGTTAAAGCAGCGCTCTGGAGCTGCCTTGAATGGCATCAATGTTTTAATTTTAGGTGCCGGTGGTGCAGCTCAAGGGGTGATGGAGCCTTTGATGGGGGCTGGTGTTGCCAGCGTCACCGTGTTTAATCGCACCCATGAAAAAGCTGAAGCATTGGTCAAGCAATTTACAGAGTTGGCATTTAAAGACAAAGTTCATTTGAAGGCGCTACCTTTGTCTGAGCTTAAGAATGGCTCATATGATTTGATCATCAATGCAACTGCAACTGGCTTGAGTAATGAGTCACCAATTGCCAAAGATGTTTTGCAAGCCATCATTCATCCTGATACTTTGGCTTATGACATGGTCTACGGTAAAGAAACCTGTTTCATGCAAGATGCCAAAGCTCTTGGCATTCAGGCAGTCGACGGCTTGGGCATGTTGGTTGAGCAAGCGGCGCTTGCTTTTGAAACTTGGCGTCAATTAGATCTAGAGAAGACTCCCTTGGACATCAATGGCGCGATCGCTGCTGTGAGAGCCAGTTACTAATTCAATGAAATATTTGCGTTATTTCATCATTGTTTTTATTGCCAGTGTTATTGCTTTACAAGCTTTTTTCTTTTTACAGATAGTTGCTTGGCAATGGTTCAATCCAAGTGTCACTGCATTCCAATTGGCCGAGCGTCATCGTTTGTGTGGTTGGAGTATTCCTTATATTCATCCATGTGGGATTAAGCGCGAATGGATTGAGTTTGAAAAAATACCCAAGCATTTGAAACGTGCGATCACCATCAGTGAAGACAGTGATTTTTATCGCCATCCTGGTTTTGAGCCGCAAGCAATGAAAGACGCTTGGGATAGAAATCAAAAAAACAACAAACATTTAAGAGGTGGTTCAACCATCACGCAGCAGCTTGCAAAAAACTTATTCTTGTCTGGTGAGAAAAGTTATGTCCGCAAAGGGCAAGAGTTCATCATCACGGGCATGTTGGAATTGGTTTTATCCAAAGATCGTATTTTTGAGATTTATCTCAACAGTGTTGAGTGGGGTGAGGGAGTGTTTGGTGTCGCATCCGCCTCACAACATTATTTTGCGGTGAAGCCTCATCAACTCAGTATTGAGGAAGCTGCTTCATTGGCATCCGCTTTGCCAGCGCCTAAGTGTTATGACAAGGTGAAGTATTGCAGCAAAGCCAGAGTGAATTTTCCAGCAAGGATCGATTTCATTTTAGAAAGAATGAATAAGTAAAAATTGGTCATTAATGTTAATTATATAGAACATAAATGCCGGATATTTAAAATATTACCTTGAAATATCTCCATAAATGTTCTATAAATAGAACATTATGAGTCAAAGTCTACAAAAAGCCGAACAAATAGGCAGTCTATTGCGTGAAAAACGCAAATCAATGGGTTTAACCCAAGATGAGCTTGCTCAGCAGGTAGAGGTGCGCCGGCAAACGTTGGCTGATTTAGAACTAGGCAAAAATGTTGGTAGCCATTTATTGATCAAGGTGATGGAGCACTTAGGGGTTGGTTTTGATTTGTTGACCTTTAACAGTAATCAAAAAGCAGTTACTTCCTATCCTCAATCAATCAGAGAAGAGGCGCAAATTTATGAGGTCTCAGATAAATTTGATTATCCATATGACTGGTCAAATCCGGGTCATTTGCCAGATGATGTTCTGATCATGAAAGTTTTAAAAAGACTGAGATTTGCAGATATTGTTCGTTTATGTAAACGATTTGGTGTTGACCGAATTGATCAAGAAATCAAGTCAGACTTCTATGATGATGTGCGTGATGATTTGGAAGAAATCATGGAAACCATTCATGAAGCTTATGCTAGAAAAGTAGCTTGATATGAAGCAAAAGAAGAATCAAGCAAAGAAAAATAAGCTTTATCTGAGCACTCTGCCTATTGAGACTCTCAAGCTATTTGAGAGTCTCAATGATCATGCAAAATTAATCAAAGATTTAAAGTTAGATCAACATCTTTGTTTGGTTGGTGGGACAGCTTTGGCATTACAAATCAATCATCGAAGAAGCAATGATCTTGATTTAGCATGCTTTGATAAGAAGCTACCCAATCATGCCATCGATCAATTTTTATCTGCATTAAAAATCAAGCATGATGTTAAAGAGCTCAATGCTGTTGCGCAGATATCAAAATTTAAGATTCAAACGGGTCTTAATTTATTGGACTATGTAAGAGATTTCAGTATTGATGATGTAAAGGTGACATTTTTTACATTGGGCGAAAACGAAGAGCAAAGACAGTTTTATAAGAGCACGCCAAAGTTAATTGATCTTTGGGCTTTCCCATTAATGGGTGCCGAAGGTTTGGAGCTTGCTAAAAGTCTTGTGTTGAAAAATAGAGTACGTTCAAGAGATTTGTACGATTTGATGGTTTTAATGGATACCCAGGGCTATGCCTTGGAGTCATTGTTGAATCATCTAAATAAATATTTGGTGAGTAATGACCTTGAGTACTACCGTGCTGTTTTAACAGGCAAGATACCTTTGGATCGTGACGATGAGGGTTTGCTGGCTGTTGATGTGCAGGTTGGCGTTGATCAGATTTATCAGTTTTTTAAAAAAATATTTAAAGAGCATGATCTTGAGCTTGCTGACAGATTGTTAAATTCGTAACAAGTCGAGTAACTTTCTCAAAGAAAAATCGCAGGCTTGCTGCCGTACCTGCTGACGATTGCCTTCAAAGTGTTTTGTTTCACTGACTATTTGATCATTGGCTAAAGCCCATGCAAAACAAACAGTGCCGATTGGTTTTTCTGGGCTGCCACCTGTAGGGCCTGCAATCCCAGTGATTGAAAGAGAAAGATCGGAGCCACTGTTTTGTTTGGCACCAAGAGCCATGGCGCGCGCTACTTGATCACTGACTGCGCCATGCTGCTCGATCAAGTTTTGTGACACATCAATGTCTTCAGATTTGGATTGATTGCTATAAGTGACATAGCCACGCTCAAACCACTCACTGGATCCTGCGAGCTCAGTGATGCTGGCAGCCACCATCCCGCCTGTACAAGATTCAGCAGTGCTGAGATGCCAGTTATTTTTTATGAGCACCCTTGCTAAATCATGAGTGATCTCATGAAGATCAATGTTCTGTGGGGTATTCAAAATACTCTGACCCAAATGGCAATCACCAACAGTGTGGCGATGGCTGCCGCGATGTCATCAATCATCACGCCAAAACCACGCACTACCCAAGATGGTATTTTTTTAGGTTGATCTAAGCGTTCAACCTTGGGTTGCCAGGTTTTGAAATAACGATCAATCGTTTTGATCGGGCCTGGTTTGACCGCATCAAAAAATCGAAATAATAAAAATGCGCCTACTTGACCCCAGATATCTGTTGGCATGATCATGAACAGAATCAACCAAAAGGCAATGAACTCATCCCAAACAATGCCGCCGTGATCAGGCACACCTAATTCTTCGCCGACCTTGCCGCAAATCCAGATGCCGGCAATCGCACCAACAGCAATGATCCAAGCAATCGTGTGAGTGGAAAAAAGAATTTCAAATAATAGGTAGAAGGCCCAAGCGTAGAGAGTGCCGACTGTTCCAGGGGCTCTGAAGGAAAGACCTGAGCCAAAGCCAAAAGCTAAAGCGCGCTCTGGTCTAGACCAAATCCAAGTGCGTTGCGGTTGAATGCTCATTTGGTTTATTTAGCTTGGCGCAATGCATCGCGTGTGGCGATGGCGGCTTGTCGTGCAGCATCTGCAAAATTCCCATCTTGACTCGCGTACAGAATGGCTCTTGAGGAATTGATGATCATGCCTGTGCCAGGAGCGTTCGCGATCGTGCCTGCTTGAACCGTTGCAGGAATATCACCACCTTGAGCACCGATGCCTGGAATAAGAAGCGGCATCTCACCAACAATCTCTCGTACTTTGGCAATTTCTTCTGGGAAGGTGGCTCCGACGACCAGACCTAATTGACCAGTTTTATTCCACTGACTGCTGGCCAAGCGAGCCACGCGTTGGTAGAGCAACTCTTTGTCAGCTTGACCTTTTTCATTAACTTCTAAAAACTGCAAATCTGAGCCACCTGGATTAGAGGTGCGACACAAAACAATCACACCCTTGTTGGCGTATTTCAAATAGGGCTCTACTGAATCAAAGCCCATATAAGGGTTCACTGTCACAGCATCTGCTTGATAGCGATCGAATGCTTCGATGGCATATTGCTGAGCCGTGCTACCAATGTCGCCGCGCTTGGAATCAAGAATCACGGGCACTTGTGGGTGTTGACGATGAATGTGATCGATCAGTTGTTCTAGTTGATCTTCCGCTCCATGGGCTGCAAAGTAAGCGATTTGGGGCTTGAATGCGCAAACCAAATCGGCAGTGGCATCAACGATTTCTCGACAGAAAGCCAAAATAGCACCGCCTTTGCCCTTGATTGAAGCAGGGAACTGTTTTGGATCTGGGTCGAGTCCAACGCACAGCATGCTGTCTTGGCTAGTCCAAGCATGGGCCAGTTGTTCAGTGAATAAAGGGCGGTTTTTCATGGCTATTTCATCAATCTTTCATCTAATCACATTAATATCTCATGAAAATCTCTAAAGAATTGAATGTGATGCTTTAGTTTTCTCAGACTATAGGATAAACTCCGCGAACCCCTGTGGCTAACTCCTCAACATAAATAGTTGAAAAACAAGATCGGAGCCCCGGCATGATCAACCTATTCGTATTACAAAAAGGTCGCCTAGCCCAGGAGCAGGTGGATGACCGTCAAGAACTGCTAAAGCACCATAACCCTATTTGGATTGATGTTGTTGACCCTGAAGAGGAAGAGCTTCGGTGGATCAAAGAAGCCTTTGGCGTCTCCCTGCCCGAACTAGAAGATCTAGGCGATTTAGAAGCATCCGCTCGTTATTTCGAAGCGGAAGATGGCCATTTGCACATTCGTACGGATTTCATTTTGGATGATGATGAAAACCCACGTAACGTGCGAGTTGCTTTTGTTCTCACTGACAATATTTTGTTCTCAATTCATGAACAAGATTTACCTGTGTTCCGCTTAGTTCGCTTGCGCGCTCGTTTGCGCCCGGGCTCAGTGAGAAACGCCAAAGATGTTTTATTGGATTTGTACTCAACAGATGCTGAATATTCTGCGGATGCTTTGGAAGAGGTTTATGAAAACCTTGAAGAAGCAGGTAAGCGCGTCTTGACTCATGACGTGACCGACAGTGATGCTGCTGGTGTTTTAGAAACCATTGCCAAAGAAGAAGATTTGAATGGTCGTATTCGTCGCAATGTGATGGACACACGACGCGCTTTGTCTTTCTTGATGCGCAGTAAGTTGTTATCTGATGAACAACAAGAAGAAGCTCGTCAGATTTTGCGAGACATCGACTCATTAGAAAACCACACGGCTTTCTTATTCGACAAGATCAACTTCTTGATGGATGCAACTGTTGGTTTTATTAACATCAATCAGAATAAGATCATCAAGATCTTCTCCGTGGTATCGGTTGCTTTGATGCCGCCAACCTTGTTGGCCAGCGTTTGGGGCATGAACTTCGAACACATGCCTGAATTGCGTTCGACCATTGGCTACCCAATGGCCATCATCGTGATGATGATTTCATCAGCCATTCCTTTGATTTACTTCCGCAAAAAAGGTTGGATGAAGTAAGTGGTCATTTAGCTTGAGTGCAGCAATTACTTAAAGTGATCAAAAGACTTTAAGTATTGCTCGCTCAGCGAACTCGAGAGTTCTTGACCCTGACCATCGATTAATCGAATCAATTTTTCAGTTCGCTCGGTGATCGATCCAATCTTGGTCAATGCAAGACCTAGGCGTGAAGCTAATGCTTCTATCTGTGAAGACTTTTCTTTGGCTGCTGTGAAACACAATTCATAGTCATCGCCACCCGTCAATTTACATAAACGTTGTAGTTCAATGGATTTGCTGTTGAGGATCTTTGAGCCTGGTACCTGGTCAATCAAAATATCAGCGCTGACCGATGATTGACGCAAGATGTGACTTAAATCACCCAGTAATCCATCAGAAATATCAATCGCTGCATGAGCAAGACCAATCAGGTGCTGCCCCAGCTCTGTTCTTGGGGTTGGGTTGTGCATGCGCTGGCTGACTTTTGCAAACTCTTCAGTAGATAAAGCCCACTCTTGGCGCAAAGCGCCAAGACTTAATCTAGCATCACCCACTTCATGGGAGACCCATATATCGTCCCCGACTTGAGCCTTATTTCGGTTCAGAGCTTTGTCTTGCGACACTTGACCAAAAATCGTGATGCTGATGGTGAGTGGTCCTGCGGTGGTGTCACCGCCAATCAATTGGCAATCATGTTCATTGGCCATATCCCACAAGCCATTAGAGAAAGATTCTAGCCAGTCAACTTTGACTTCTGGCATGGCAATCGCCAAGGTGAATCCAAGGGGGCTTGCACCCATGGCTGCAAGATCGGATAAGTTAACTGCCAAACATTTGCGCCCAAGCAAATAGGGGTCAGCGCCCACTAAGAAATGACGGCCCTCAACCAACATATCAGTACTGATCGCGATTTGTTGATGGTTGCTGGGGTTGATCAATGCACAATCATCGCCAATACCCAATGCGATCCCTGAGTTTGGATGTTTGACAGAGCGCTGTTTAAAAAAGCGTTCGATCAAATCAAACTCTCCGGGCCTGCCAGATGGGGAAGTGTGTTCATGGACCATGTATTCATTGTATGACCATTGCTTAAAAGAGACCTTTCCCCAATTAAATAAGGGTGAGAATCGAATGGATTGGACGGTTTTTCTAGAACAGGACTAGAATCTAGTTAATAACTAAAAAAGTAGCAAAAATAGCAACACATAAAAGTAATAAATAAAAAGAGCAAGAGATAAAAGTAAGAGACAAACATTCAAAATAAAACTCAACATACCCACTTTGTTTGGGATTGAAAGAATTATTCAATGACAACAGCTGACAATAAAAAAAGTTCTAGTGATCAACAAAAAGAAGCGCTTCGCAAAGCCGCTCTCGAGTACCACGAGTTTCCAACGCCGGGTAAGATTGCCGTCACACCCACCAAACAGTTGACCAATCAACGTGACTTGGCTTTGGCTTATTCACCAGGTGTTGCAGCGGCTTGTGAAGAAATCGTCAAAGATCCTAGCAATGCGTTTCGTTACACATCCCGTGGCAATCTCGTGGGTGTAGTGACCAACGGTACAGCTGTTTTAGGTTTGGGTGATATTGGTCCTTTGGCCAGTAAGCCTGTGATGGAAGGTAAGGGCGTGCTCTTTAAGAAGTTCGCCGGCATTGATGTGTTTGATATTGAAATCAATGAAAAAGATCCTGATAAGTTAATTGAAATCATTGCCTCGATGGAGCCAACTTTTGGCGGTATCAATCTAGAGGACATCAAGGCTCCAGATTGTTTCTACATTGAGCGCAAGTTGCGCGAGCGCATGAAGATTCCAGTCTTCCATGATGACCAACACGGTACAGCGATCGTTGTGGGTGCTGCGATCATGAACGGCTTAAAAGTGGTTGGTAAAGACATTAAAAAAGTGAAGTTGGTGACTTCAGGTGCTGGTGCTGCGGCCTTGGCGTGTTTGGATTTATTGGTTGACTTGGGTATGCCCATTGAGAATATTTGGGTGACCGACTTAGCGGGTGTGGTTTATAAAGGCCGCAAAGAGTTGATGGATCCAGATAAAGATCCATTTGCAAAAGAAACCAATCAGCGCACTTTGGCTGAAGTGATTGAAAAAGCCGACGTGTTTTTAGGTTTGTCTGCAGGCGGTGTTCTAAAGCCTGAGATGGTGGCAAAGATGGCAGCAAAGCCTTTGGTTTTTGCTTTGGCCAATCCAACGCCTGAAATTTTGCCTGAAGAAGTGAAGGCTGTGCGTGAAGATGCAATCATCGCAACTGGTCGCACGGACTATCCAAATCAAGTCAATAACGTTTTGTGCTTCCCATTCATTTTTCGTGGCGCTTTGGATGTTGGTGCAACCACCATCACCCGTGAAATGGAAATTGCTGCAGTGACTGCTGTTGCTGAATTGGCTCAAGTGGAGCAAAGCGATGTAGTTGCTTCTGCCTATGGCGCAAGCAATTTATCGTTTGGTCCCGAGTATTTGATTCCAAAACCATTTGACCCTCGTTTGATTGCCATCATTGCGCCTGCAGTGGCAAAAGCTGCGATGGATTCTGGTGTGGCCACTCGCCCAATCAAAGATTTCGCAGCCTACAAAGATCAGTTACAGCAGTTCGTGTACCACTCTGGCACGATCATGAAGCCTTTGTTCTCTGTTGCCAAAAAAGTTCCAATGGGTAACAAGCGCATTGTTTTCTGTGAGGGTGAAGATGAGCGCGTATTGAGAGCAGTTCAAGTTTTGGTCGACGAAAAGATTGCCAATCCAATTTTGATTGGTCGTCCAGGAGTGATTGAGCGTCGCATTGAGCGTTTTGGTTTGAGGATGACGCCTGGGATTGATATTGAAATTTGCAATCCTGAAGATGATGATCGTTATCGCGATTACTGGCAAAGCTATCACCGCATGACTGAGCGCAAGGGTGTGACAGAGTCATACGCTCGTTTAGAAGTGCGTCGTCGCAATACATTAATTGGTTCTTTGATGGTTCAAAAAGGTGAAGCAGATGGATTGATTTGCGGCACGATTGGACAAACAGGTGCGCACTTGCATTACATCGATCAAGTGATTGGTCATGAAGCTGGTGCCAAGACTTACGGTGCCATGAATGCCTTGGTATTGCCAGGCCGCCAAGTTTTCTTGGTTGATACGCACATCAACATTGATCCAAGTGCAGAGCAATTAGCTGAGTTGACTATTTTGGCGGCTAAAGAATTGCGTGCTTTAGGTATTGAACCCAAAGTAGCTTTGTTGTCACACTCTAATTTTGGTTCGAGTGATGCGCCATCGGCCATCAAGATGCGCGAGACCTTGGCGATTTTGCGTGAAAAAGCACCTGAACTAAAAGTAGATGGTGAAATGCACGGTGATTGTGCATTGGATGAATCACTCCGCAAATCAATCATGCCTGATTCAACGTTGATGGGCGATGCCAATTTATTGGTCTTGCCAAACATCGATGCTGCCAATATTTCTTATAACTTGTTAAAAACTGCGGCAGGTAACGGTATTGCGATTGGCCCAATTTTGCTAGGTGCGGCAAAACCGGTGCATATTTTGACGCCATCTGCCACGCCACGCCGAATTGTGAACATGACAACCTTGGCAGTTGTAGAGGCAGCGCAGCAGAAATAACTCTTAAATCCTATATGTGAGCGAATGCTCACATATTTATTTTATTATAAAAAACAATGACTTATTAAAAATAAGCCATTGCGTCACTTGTTTTCGGGGGTTAAAAAGGGTACTCTACTCCCCATCATGACGATGAATATTTCAGAAAACAATCTTTACGGTCAGCCTGCTCTGGCCAATCTGAGCTCGTCTGTTGCGAATACACAGGCCATAGGGCCAAAAACTGCGCCTACTTGGCGCACTGCCCTTGCCGCACGCGAAGCAGGCCCTACAGCTGCTTTACGCGCCGTACGCACCAATATTGTTCAATCGATTCGTGCATTTAGAACGGCTGACTTGATGGAAGCAGCTGAAGAATTGGGCAATCATTTTGTTTATGCCAATGCAACTGAGGCCATCACCAAGTCAGAAGTTTTGGACCGAATCGCTAAGGGTTTTTATTTCCCAAGACAGCAGGCGAAAAATTTCGACAACTTATTGGATTCATTGACAACTTTAATTGATCGTTCTGGACCACAACCTGGTTTCGTGATTGTTCTTGAAGGTTTGCCATGTACTCATAAGTTTGACAAAGAAGCGCGTGAAACTCTTTTAGATGTTTTCAGAGACGCTGTTGAGTTCTGGGCGGATCGTCGTGTTTCTTGCAGAGTTTTTTACTCGTTCGCGTGATCTCAATTTAGAGTTAAATCAAAACAAATTAACTAATCAAATCAAATGAAAAAAGCCGCTAATTAGATTAGCGGCTTTTTTTATCTGTGCTTTTTAAAATTGATTCCAAATGGTGTGGATCGCTGCGAGAGCCACGATGCCAGCGGTTTCAGTTCTCAGAATGCGTTGCCCCATCGATACTGGTATGAAGCCCGCTCGTTTGGCTTGCTCTTCCTCTGATTCACTTAAACCGCCTTCAGGGCCAATCAACAAGGTTAAAGCTTGAGGTGTGCAGCGCTTTAAAACACTGAGCATCGCTTGATCAGCGCGAGGTGACAGCATGATGCGCAAGGCTTGGTCATGGGGATTAAGACTGGCCAACCAAAGAGGTAAATTTTGTACTGGTGCCAGTTGAGGAATCACCGTTCTGCCCGATTGCTCAGAGGCGGCCACCAGAATGCCTTCCCAATGGATGGCTTTTTTGGCAGCACGTTCACCATCGAGCCTCACCACTGAGCGTTCGGTATGCAAAGGGATCACAGAAGAAATCCCCAGTTCGACTGACTTTTCAATGAGCCAGTCCATTTTGTCGCTGCTGGCCATGCCTTGGGCCAGGGTGATGGGGGATTTTGTCTCGGTGCGGCGATTTTCT
>Ga0255132_1001005_pt1 | contig 10802 bp, 10 predicted proteins | sample Law_Law_RepA_8d_FD_188551 | JGI IMG/M metagenome (GOLD analysis project Ga0255132, IMG submission 188551) | Freshwater microbial communities from St. Lawrence River, New York, United States - Law_Law_RepA_8d | ecosystem: Environmental > Aquatic > Freshwater > River | place: USA: New York...
ACAATGCAGCTGGGGCAGGGATTGGTTCAGGGTGGGATGTCGGGCTTTTGGAATGCGCCATTAATTTGGGCGCGACGCACACCAGACTGGGGGCTGTCGGAAAAGCGCGGTTGGGACGAGTTTCAAGGGCATACGGGGGTGGCTTTAGGATATAGGATTTCAAAGTGGCGAATGCGCGGAATGCTTGGTGTATCGCGGGGGAGGATATCTACCAGGATTGATTCGATGGGCAGGATAGGCAATTTGATCACGGATGGGAATTTTGCTTCAGAGACGCTGCGCGGATACCAAGGAAACACATGGCAGGAGCATGTTACGGGGGCGATGTTGTTTGGGTCGGGGGTTGGCATGGCATGGAGTAGTTACCGTTACGATCGGGAATGGTTGGGCAAGAAGGAGTGGTTGCGGCCCGCGCTGCGCGCGGGCCGCCTGTTCCATTATCCGGAATGTTGGTTCACCAAACACACGTCCCACGGCGGCCTCGCCTTTCTGCATATCGCGCTACAATGTCAGCCCAACCAATCGCCAAAACCCGCCGCCGTGGGCGGTTGGATTCGGCCGCTGAACCGCCATTCCGATATTTCGCTTCGCGCCTATGTCATCCACAACCAGTTTAGACCACCACAAGGATTGTTCAACCAACTCATGCCCAACCATTGGAGTGGATCCGCCACCTATTCCCGCGGCACCACCGGCAAGCGAAGCTTGCGGTGGGCCGCGGAACTCCGACAGCCCCTCCTGCCCAACACACAACTCGAACGCCCCCTGTATTACAAACACCAATGCTTTTTTGAACAACCGCTGTCGCGCAATCTCAAGTTCCACTGCCTTTGGCAGTGGAACAACCAAGCCAACCAAACCGGCTGGGAATCCTTCCTCGGCGATAACGCCTACCCAAACTCAATATCTCTCAACAATACACTCAGCCCTTTTTATACCTCTTCCAATAATCACAACAACCCCCAATTGGCCTCCGCCCACAAAATCACCCTCAACCTGCGCTGCAAACGTTCACCCTCCAACACCCTCGACCATCAACTCACCTTCGTGCCCCAGCCCAATTCCGCCCAAGGATCCTTCCTATTCGGCGTCACATTCACCCACCGAAAACCCTTTTCCCCACTCAAATGGGCCGCGGAATGCATCGCCTTCGATACCGATATCCCCCTCTACTTTACCCCACAAACCCTGCCCCATGAAATCACCCACTATACCCTCTCCCAAAAAGGCGTTGCCGTAAATGCCCTCATCCAATATGCCTTCAAAAACCGGGTTACAGCCACTGTCCATCCGACAAAATCACCCCAAAACAAACCCCATTCACACCCAATCAAAAAATACCCTAACAAACAAATCCACTTCGCCGCCCGCTCAGAAATCATACTCAAAAACACAACAGAAAACCGCATCCAACCCCGTATTTTTGTATCGCTATGGCTGAAATAATGTCCCCCAAACTATCCGTTAACGTCAACAAAATCGCCACCATCAGAAATGCACGCGGTGGCAACAACCCCAACGTACTGCAAGTGGCCTTGGATTGTGAACGCTTCGGAGCCCAAGGGATTACCGTGCATCCACGTCCGGATGAGCGACATATTCGCTTCACCGATGTGCACGACCTCTCAACCAACATCGCCACAGAATTCAACATCGAAGGTTACCCCTCTGAAGATTTTCTACAACTCATTGAAAAGGTAAAACCCCATCAAGTAACCCTCGTTCCAGACCCCCCGCATGTGCTCACCTCCAATGCCGGCTGGGACACAATCACCCATCAAGAATTCCTCACCCAAACCATCGCACGCATCAAACTAGCAGGCGCCCGCGTTTCTATTTTCCTCGACCCCAACCCCGACCTCATTGCCTCCGCCAATGCCACAGGCACCGATCGCATCGAACTCTACACAGAAGCCTACGCCTCACAATTCCACCAAAATCCCGCCACAGCCATCGCACCCTATGTAGCCACCGCAAATGCGGCCCTGGAAGCAGGACTTGGAATCAATGCCGGACACGACCTCGACCTACACAACTTGCGTTACCTGGCGCAAAACTTGCCCGGACTAGCGGAAGTTTCTATCGGACATGCACTGGTCTGTGATGCACTTTACCACGGATTGCAAAATACCATCCAACTCTATTTGAGGGCACTAAACACCCATTAAAACCGGAAAAATTCGGGAGAATCTATAATATCCACGCCGCCGATCAACCGTTTCAACATCCATGTTCATCCGAAAATTCCATACCCTGAACAAACACATCGCCCTGATACTGCTTTGTTTGTTGGGAGCACAGCAACTGGGCGCATGGGGGTTTCTCGGACACAAAACGATCAACCGTCAGGCCGTATACGCCCTGCCACAACCCCTGTTTGGATTCTACAAATCACACATTGATTTTATAACAGAGCATGCGGTAGACCCCGATCAAAGGCGGTATACAGACACAGCCGAGGCCTGTAGACACTACATCGATCTAGAGCGATACGAAAAGGCGATGCCCATCGATACCTTGCCCAAATTTTGGAAGTTGGCGGTTGAAAAATACTCCGCAGACACTTTGTTTGCCTACGGTGTAGTCCCTTATCATGTGCAAACCATGCTCTACCGGCTCACCGAAGCCTTCAAAAACAAAGACGTAGATCGGATACTGCAATTATCAGCCGACATCGGCCACTACGTGGCCGACGCCCATGTGCCATTGCACACATCGCTGAACTACGACGGACAGCTCACCCAACAAAACGGCATCCATGCACTGTGGGAAACCCGTATACCAGAAATCAGCCTGAGCAACTATGAGCTCACCGTGCCCATCGCGCACTATTTAGACAACCCCAACGACAGCCTTTGGCATTGTATAGAAACCTCGCACAGCCATTTGCCTGCGGTGCTCAAAAACGAAAAACAATTGAGCCTGCATTGGGGAGAAGACCAAAAGTACGAGCTCACCACGGACAGCAAAGGAAAAACCAAAAAACAGGTGAAAGAAGCCTTTGCCTTAGCCTACGAAACCAGCCTAAACCACATGGTAGAAGACCGCATGCGCACAGCAATTACTGCCGTTTCAAGCTATTGGTATACTGCTTGGATGTTGGCCGGACAGCCAGACATGACAGGTTTATAAGCAATAAGTCTCGGTGATGAATCGTAAAATTGACGGTTAAGACGCTTTCAGGATTACCAATTCAATGCGTCGGTTCTTCGCACGTCCTTCCTCTGTGTCGTTCGCGGCCGCAGGCCGCGAATCGCCATACCCCTTCCATTTCAAACGAGCTGAAGCAATACCCGCCTTCACCAAATAGGCAACCACAGATGCCGCGCGGTTCTCAGACAACTTCACATTGTATTCCGCCGCACCCTGATTATCCGTATGTCCGGTAATCATCACCTCCATCTTTGGATTCATCTTCATCAATTCCACCAACTGCAGCAACTCTTCCGCACTCTCCGGTTTCAAATCGTATTTATCCGTATCGAAAAACAAATTCCGCAGCACAAATACCGAATTGTTGTTGATCGGTGTGAGTTTGGCAACCACCGAGAATGGCTGATCCAAGGTAGATGCAGTGGGTTGAAAATTCATGCTGTGTGGCACATATCCCTTGGCCGTTGCAAACAATGCGTAGTTTCCACCCGCTGTCAGCGGAATAAAAAAGTTAGAAACACTGTCCGAAAACACCACCTTACCCGTACTCAGCTCAACCACGCGAACCCTCGCCATCAAAGGCAAACCACCCTGTGCGTCCTCAATTCGTCCCGATACATACGTCACCGGAATGGGCTTAAACTTCTCAGGCACATCAAATTGATAAATATCCAGTCTGCCCAAACCACCCTTGCGATCCGAAGCAAAATATCCCTTTTTGCCCCCCGCATCAATGTACAACCCAAATTCATCCTCCGAGGTATTTAATCCTGAACCCAAGTTCTCCGGGGTCGACCATTGGGCATCGGCACCCATGCGCGACATAAAAATATCCGAGCCCCCAAATCCTGGATGACCCAAACTGCTGAAATACAAAGTCACTCCATCGTAATGCAAAAAAGGAGCATCATCGTCGTCCCGGGTGTTAATCGCAGGACCCATATTTTTCGGAACACTCCACTTCCCTTGCTTCAAATAACTGATCCACAAGTCTTTGCCTCCAAATCCTCCTGGTCGATTACTCGAAAAAATCAGGGTATGTCCGTCTCCACTAATTGCTGGCTGACAATCCCAAGCCCCCCCATTCACGGGCGATCCCAAATTGCTACCGCGCTTCCATCCCCTGCCATCCAAGTCACTCACATACAAATCGCAACTTCCCAACCCACCAGGCTGATTGCAGCGCGTGTAATACAAGGCAGACCCATCGGCCTTTACGCTCAAAGTACCTTCATTCTCGGGGGTATTGATCTCACCGGGCGCAGGATACGCTTTCCCCCAAAGTGAATCGCGCAAATCACTCATGTAAAAATCCTCTTGCAATATGGCATTTTCAGTCCCACCCAAACGGCGCGTAAACACAAACCGATCGCCTGAAAAAGGCATTCCCGGCCAATACTCATCTTTGTCGGTATTGATACTCGGACCCATGTTCTTAATCCGCAAATTCTCCGCGATATTCACATCGTCCATGGCCGTTTTCACACTGGCCTGCAGGCGCGATGCCTTCTCTTTCAATCGGATTGATGCTCCATGTTTCTGGGCGATAAACCCCGCGCGATTGGGCACTTCATCGAACTGTTTCAAGATGGCCGATGATTCTTGAAGTCGCTTATTTCGGTACAGATACTCCCCATAATAAAAATACATGGGCTGAAACAACGGTGCTACACGCAAACAATTCTGATAAGATTTACTGGCATTTTGGGTATCGCGCATCGCCTCGTAAACAGATGCCTGCAACGAGTAGGCATCCGCGTAGGTAGGATCGATCTTGATGGCTTTATTCACCGCTGACAACGCCTTGGGAAATTCGGCGGCATTGAACGAGACAAATGCCTCATCCAACTGTTTCTTTGCCTTTGGATTTTGGGCGCTCAAACAAGCGGTTAAACCAAAAATTACCCAAACACCACAAAGGCGAATATGCTGAATAATGGGGTTGTTTTTCGCAAATCTCATTTTTTCCAATGCATGGTTTTGATCATGTGATACACATCTTGTTCCACAAATTGAAAAACCGGTGCAACACTATCAGATTCGGTGCGTTTATTGAAATACAAAGCCCCCCGCACGAAATGTTTCACACTGTCTGTGAGATAAAAATTAAAGTTCGTGGCCGTATTTCCCTGAATACTAAACACCAAGCCTTTGGCCTCTGGATTGAATGCAGAAGTAGGACGTTCCAAGATATCATCCGCTTTCTGCAAATGCTTGTTTACCAGCTTCCGTGTATCGTAAATCAAACTGTCGAAAAACGCCCAATCCTTGAATTCATAGTAGGTCATGTGAAGCGTAACGTCGAACAGCGGAAAATACAAATTATACCAACCTGGCGTATGTTTTCCTTGGGCATTGGTATCGGCCATCATGCGGGCATAGGCAGGCAATTGCAGATCCATGGGCAAATCGGCCGCTGAAAACGGTTGATACGATTTGATGGGTAAATCCATGCGCGGATAGGCCTTGGGCTTTGGCACAAACGACTCCCCGGTTCCGCCGCCGCAGGCGGCTAGGAACAATACAACACAGAGGCCCATGGCCCTCAACATCTTATTCCCCAACATGATTTTTCTCTATAGTAACCCGGATCTTTTTCACCTTGCGTGCATCGGCCGATTCAACGTTGAAATGAACCTGTCCTACCGAAACCTCATCCCCCCGTTTGGGCATCCTGCCCAAACGCTCACTCACCATGCCACCCAAACTATCACTCTCCAACTCCAAATGTTCAAACAAATCCAATGAAAGTCCTACTTCCCTGATAAAGTCAACCATCAACACCTTGGCCTCAAACACGTACACACCCTCTTTCAATTGCACAAAGCCCTTTTCCTCGTCGTCAAATTCATCCTGCATATCGCCAAACACCTCATCCAAAATGTCTTCCATCGTGATCATTCCACTGGTTCCACCAAACTCATCCACCACAATCGCCAAGTGATTGTGATTCGTACGCATCTCACCCAAAGTATCATCAATGGCCTTGTTTTCTGGAATGAAATAGGGTGCCTTTACAAACTGCATCCAATCAAAGTCCGACCCCGCATCCAAATGGGGAATCAACCGCTTAATGCTCAACACCCCCACAATCGCATCAATGGTTTTATCGTACACTGGAATGCGTGAAAAACCACTTTCCCTCACCACCGACAACAGTTTATGGTAATCCGTGGAACGCTCCACCGCCGTCATATCCACCCGCGACCGCATGATTTGCTTTACCTGAATGCTGCTCATGTTCACAATACCCTTCAAAATTTCTTTCTCCTGCTGGGCATCCTCTTGGTCTGTGGCCATGTCAATGGCCATGGATAATTCCTCTGGCGTTAACTCATGGGCTTGAGGCTTCACACCGCGCTCTAACAAACTGCCAAACTTTACCAACAAAAAGGTAAATGGAGAAAAAAACCAAACGAAAGCACGCATCGGATACACCAAGAAACGCGACGCCGACTTGTAGTTTTGGGTCGCAAACACCTTCGGCACAACCTCCCCAAAGACCAATATCACCACCGTAACAACAATGGCCTCTACAAAAAACTTCAACCAAGGCAATGCCTCGAGGTTGAACAATTTCTCTGTCAGCAAAATGGCAATCAATACAAAAGCCACATTCACCAAACTGTTCAACAACAGCATGGTCGCCAACAATTGCTTGGGCCTTTCCAATACCTCCAATATGTATTTTGCCGTCTTCGACTTCTCTTCACGCAATGCCTCGGTGTCAGAATCGCGGTGTGAGAAAAATGCGTTTTCCGAACTCGAACAAATGGCCGAAATCAGCAAACACAACAACAATATCAACGAATAAACCACAATTTCGGGCACATCAGCCGCTGAAATGGGTTGAATAATGGTTTGAAATGTCAAGCCCGTGGGACCAGGATCATCTATACTCATGATTGAAAATTAAAATGGCAGTCCCTCATCCTCTTGATCCATATCCATGGCATGTCCGCCATCGGTAGCATTCGTATCGCCATGAGCATCGCTGCGCGACCCTTCCTCACTGCGCGAAGCCAACAAAGACCCCATCATCTGGAAATTGTTGACACGAATCTTGCGAGTCTGACGTTCCTGTCCTTCCGCATCTGTATAACGATCGGTCCGAATCTTCCCCTCCACATACAACAAACTTCCTTTTTTGAGGTATTTCTCGGCCGTTTCTGCCTGCTTATCCCACATCTCCAAATTGTGCCACTCTGTACTTTCCAAACGCTGTCCATCCTTCGTGTAATAGTCGTTGGTAGCCAAAGTAACGTTTGCTACAACCCTGCCATTGTCGAGCCGACGAACCACGGGATCTTTCCCCAGTCTTCCCAATAAAATAACCTTGTTAATCATAATTTGCGCTGTATTAAATGCTTGAAACTCTTGTTTGTTTAGGTAAATCTAATCATTTTTTCCATCAAACGATGCAAGGGCAGGGATAGAATTTCGTCTTTTTCCAACCATTGCCAACCGTCTTTCTTTACAAACTTATCGCTGGAAAGGCACAAATACCAACACTTGGCGTGAATCGTTTGGTGGGTGAGTTGATGTTTGATCGTTTTCTCGCCCTCAACGATTATTTTTTCCACAATACCCCATCGTTCCAAAACAATATCCAAATCCCATTCAGGCGTGTCGCCTTCAATTAGCGGGAACTCGTGCAAATGCGACCAAATACCCACATCAGAGCGACGTACCACAACATGGTGATTACCACACCGGATATCCACGTAGTAAAAGTACTTGTCGAGGGGTTTTTGCTTTTTTCGCGTCACTGGAAGTTGTTTTTGCAATTGTTGCAAACGGGCTACACAGGCATCGGCAAGGGGACAAATATCGCACTGTGGCTGGGTAGGAGAACAGACTGTGGCACCCACCTCAATCATCGCTTGGTTGAACTCATTGGCATCAGCAAAAACCATCGCATCTTGTAACAAGGAAAACAGCTTTTTCTGGAAGGCTTGCGATTGAATATCTTCAAACAATCCGAAGAATCTCGCCCCAACCCGCTTCACATTGCCATCGATGGCCGGCACTTTTTCGCCAAAAGCAAAGGATGCAATGGCACCCGCAGTGTATAAACCCACCCCCGGCAACTGCTGTATGTCTTGGAAGGTAGACGGGAACACCCCGCCCAGTTCGTTCATGACCATGCGCGCCGCCTTATGCAAATTCCTCGCCCGCGAGTAATACCCCAACCCCTGCCAAAGCTTGAGCACCTCGCCCTCATTGGCAAGCGCAAGTGACTGTATATCTGGCAACTGGCCCACAAATCGCTCGTAATATGCCAAGCCCTGCGCAACGCGGGTTTGCTGCAAGATGATCTCCGAAATCCATATGCGATATGGGTCACGGGTTCGTCGCCAAGGCAAATCCCTTGACTCAAGATTATACCATCTTGACAAAGTTTGGATAACTATTTGCATATTCAATGGCAAAAGAACAGCTTTTGTATTTTTTTTGCACCTCAATTTATTATGACAAAGTCTGAAATCGTAAACGAAATTGCAGTGCGCACAGGTTTGGAGAAGACCGCGATTGCTGACACTATCGATAACTTCTTCGTAGTTGTTAAGAATTCAATGGTTAATGGTAGCAACATCTACCTCCGTGGATTTGGTACATTCGAATTAAAAAAGCGTAAAACAAAGGTAGCCCGAAATATTAAGCGCAACACCAGCTTGGTAGTTCCCGCTCACTATGTGGCCCGTTTTAAGCCAGCCAAAGAATTTGCAACCCTTGTAAAGGATAGCAAGACGTTGGCTGACAAGCTCTAATCAACTTTACCTACCTTTGTCGCGTGGGAAATTTGAACCTCCGCGTATGGATGATTGCCGCAATCATTGGATTGCTGGGTATTTTATTGGTCGCAAACCGTTGGAAAACTGCTGAATTCACCCCGGTGGAATCAGAAAAGAGTGCTGAACCCATGCAAGGAATGCAGGGCGATGGTTTGCCGCAACAAGAAATTTCGCGCATCGAATTCCTCAATGCCGTCTTTGAAAAGACCAAACCCAGTCCGCTGGTTACGCGCATCCTGACCGCAAAACCCGGTACCTACCCCAAGGATTCCTTGGAGCTGGCACTCCGATGGGCGGAAGAAACCAGCAATGTTCCTTTGGTTGCCCTATTGCAAACCGATTTGGCAGAGCAGTACAACGCCAACACCGACGAAAAAAGCAAGAACGAAGTAGCCCGAAACCTCATTTTCTCGGCAGCAATGTCTGTAGAAAATCCCATCGCGGCTGCCTACCTCTTCCAATTGGGTAAAAAACACATCGATGCAGGACTTGAGAAAAATCCGAAAAACTCGGATCTACTCAACGCGCTCATTGTTTACCAAAGCGAGTATTTGAACGCCCCCATGCAGTTTTTGGGTACGCTAAAATCAGCGCTGGCAAGCGATAGCAGCAACATCGAAACGCACTACATTCACCTAAATCTGTTAAAAAAGTCGCAACAGTGGCCGAAAGCACTGAAAAAATGCGAAAAATTAATATCTTTGCAACCCCAAAATCCTCGATGGTTGTTCGAAATGAGCGAAGTCTTTGGAGTAATGGGAGATTCTGTCAATGCAAAGGTTTACCTCAATTTGGCAGTAAAAACACAAAAAACAGTTCAATAATTTAAACAAAGGAATATGCCAAGCGGTAAAAAAAGAAAACGTCATAAGATTGCCACGCACAAGCGTAAAAAACGTTTGCGCAAGAATCGTCACAAGAAGAAATAAGTTGGTTCTTCCACAATAACTAGGCATTTTGTCCAACGAATTAATCATACAAAAAGGTTCGTCTGGGGTTGAAATTGCTCTGCTATCGAACCGTAAACTCATAGAATTTCACCGCGAAACCGCCTCTGACGGATTTCAAGTTGGTGACTTCTACCTAGGGAAAGTCAAAAAAATCTCCCCATCCCTCAATGCTGCCTTCGTTCACGTAGGTGGTGAAAAAGATGGGTTTTTGACCTATTTCGATCTCGGCCCAAATCTCAAGTCCCTGCGTAAAGTGGTTAAATCTGCCATTGGTGGACATCCACGCGCTGCAGATCTTGACGAGTTCACCATCGAGGAGCCCATTGTAAAGACGGGCAAAATCGGACAGGTACTCAAATCCGGGGAACCCCTTTTGGTGCAAGTCATCAAAGAGCCCATCGCCAACAAAGGACCCAAAGTCACTTGCGATATTTCCATCCCAGGTCGCTACTTCATCCTCGTTCCCTTCACAAACCACATTTCCATCAGTCGGAAAATCGGGAATCCCAAAGAGAAATCCCGCTTGAAAGACCTCGCCAATAGCATCCGTCCCCATAACTTCGGAGTCATCGTGCGTACCGTGAGCGAAGGCGTGGCCATCGAAGAGCTCGACAAAGACATGCGTGATCTGATCAAAAAGTGGAATGATCTGATCAAAGGACTCAAAAACGCGACCACCGCCACCAAAGTACTCGGCGAAGGCAACCGTTTGCAAACCCTACTGCGCGATATTCTGAATGACTCCTTTACCCAAATCGTCACCAACGACAGCGAAATCCACGCCGCCGTGAAAGAGACCCTGGGTAAGTACAATACCGACGCCGATAAAATCCTCAAACTCCATGCAGGCAAAAACAGCCTGTTCGACCAATACAATGTAAACCGACAGATACAATCGAGTTTC
>Ga0255132_1001007_pt1 | contig 10793 bp, 10 predicted proteins | sample Law_Law_RepA_8d_FD_188551 | JGI IMG/M metagenome (GOLD analysis project Ga0255132, IMG submission 188551) | Freshwater microbial communities from St. Lawrence River, New York, United States - Law_Law_RepA_8d | ecosystem: Environmental > Aquatic > Freshwater > River | place: USA: New York...
TGCCTTCCCTCCTCTTCCCTCTCTGTGCCTCCGTGTCTCTGTGTTTCAAAAAAAGAGCATCAGACCGCGCGCCATCCATTGCGCGGACTTTGGAAACACGGAGTCACAGAGTACACGGAGCCTCCGTCCTAACCCCCAAAGCCTCTCCTCTCTGTGCCTCTGTGCCTCAGTGTTTCCCCCCCCCTCCCATGCCTGACTCACACCACGAAAAACTCGACCGAGGCCTTGGCCTCCTCCACGCCACCGGCTTGAACATCGCGAACATGGTTGGCATTGGCCCCTTCATCACCATCCCTGCGTTCATCGCCGCCATGAACGGTCCTCAAGCTATGATTGCTTGGGTGCTCGCCGCCATCGTTGTTCTATGCGATGGTCTTGTATGGAGCGAACTTGGTGCGGCGATGCCAGGTAGCGGTGGCACTTATCACTTTCTGAAACAAGTCTTCCACGAATACCGTTGGGGACGAATATTGCCATTCCTTTTCATCTGGCAATTCATGGTCAGCGGCGCGATGGAGATGGCTTCCGGATATATCGGAGCACTGAACTATCTTGAATACGCAGCTCCCCAGTTGACCAACCTTTGCAACAACATCCCTGGCGGCTCTCGTTGGCTCGCAGTCCTCGCAATCGCCTTCATCACCTTTTTACTCTGCCGACGCATTCACAGTATTGGATCGATCGCATTGCTCATGACCTGCGGAACGATCCTTACCGTCCTGATCGTCATAGTTTGCGGTTGGTCGAACATGGATTGGAACAAGATTCAGTTCCCTCATAACGCATTCCGTCTCGATGCTTCATTCGCATCTGGGCTAGGTGCTGCGATGCTCATCGCCATCTACGATTACCTTGGATACTACAATGTCTGTCACCTCGGTGACGAAATCCGAACCCCTGCAAAAACCATCCCGCGAGCGGTCATCGGCTCCGTCATCATCATCGCCCTTATCTACATGGCAATGAATTTGAGTATTATCGGCGTGGTCCCATGGGAGCAAGCGATGGTTTCAAAAAACATCGCCGCCGATTTTATGGAAACGCTTTATGGGCGATCCTGGGCAGTGCCGTTCACTTGGCTGATTCTTTGGACCGCCCTTGCGTGTATGTTCTCCATCACGTTAGGCTATTCACGAATCCCCTATGCAGCGGCGAAACAAGGAGACTTCTTTCCTGCGTTTGCGAGACTTCACCCAACAGGTAACTACCCTTGGGTCTCCCTACTTGCCTTAGCCATCCTAACGTCCGCTTTCTGTTTCCTGGAGCTCTCGACCGTCATCAGCGCTGCGGTGTGCGTTCGGATCGTAGTTCAATTTCTAGGGCAAATCCTCGCCCTACATCTCGTGCGAACATCTCGCCCGGAAATTCGGCTCCCATTTCGCATGTGGTTGTATCCCATCCCAAGCTTTATTGCGGCAATTGGCTGGATCTTTGTGCTCATCACCGCAGACCCCGTCCCACTCGCTTGGAGTCTCGCGGTCATCGCAAGCGGACTCGTAGCTTACGCCATCACAAAATCGAGGCGTTAATCCCACAGAATTCTCACGACATCGAGTCGAAGCCAATAGCGAGTACACAGCAAGCACCCACTCTCCCTACCCCCAACTCTTCCCTCCCTCTCTGCGTCTCCGTGTTTCAATTCCCCCCTTGCTCTACGCTGCAACAGTGTTACTGGAAATGCTTACCTGTTGACCTTCCGTAAGTCACTGCTTTCTCTGCGACTCGCTCGAGCTCCTCCGCGTTCAGCGAAGCCAACGCACGAAAGACCCCTGGCTGCTCTATGATGCGATCGACAATACGCTTCGGAACATGATGGGCAAGAAGTAACAACTCCTCCTCGTCCCCCTCCAAGAAGTCTGCCAGTCGGTGAATCAATGACACCGATGCTGTCCCCGCGAAATCAAGTTTGTCATTCTCCACTTTGCTCAAATACGAAAATCCCACTCCGACCAAAGGCGCTAGCTGCCTGAGAGAATAGCCTTTCGCCTTTCGGAGTTCACGAATTCGGTCGCCAAACTTCCCCATCTTCAATCCCTGCTTGTTCCTTTGAGCTTTACGTTGTACGTTTGTAGCAGCTTGCAGGCAACACGCATCCACGCCTCAAGTACATTTTTCACAGCCACCCATTGATGGAGCGAAAGGTTGAACGCGGTCGAGGTCGAAGAAGCAGTCAGTAAACTGGTCGAAGAGCCGAGGCTCGGAACTGTTAAACAACTCTTAACAGTTCAGTACCAGTTAACTGCCAAGGATTGCTTGAAAGTTCAACTTTGGACTTTTTCTGCGATGAAACAAGTTGACACGCTATACTTGAAATCTGCCAGGAATCATCCAATTGGTACTAGGGTTATCGCATAGAGTTACAATAGACAACAAAATTGAGGTGAATAATGAGCTCCGTAACGATCGAAGTGGATTTGCCCGACGACTGGACACGCTTTAGCCTTCCGCCAGCACTCGATGCACGGCTCACAGCGTTACTCGACCAGCAAGATCAATCTGGAGGGTTAGCCGAGGCAGAGCGGGGTGAGGCTGATGCACTGTGTGAACTCGTTGACATGCTCACATTGCTAAAACTGCGAGCCGAACGTGCGTCGAGGAAGTAGAAATTGAGTCCACATATCCCAACGCAGTTAGCTCAGGAGGTGCGTGACAGAGCCCATGATGCCTGTGAGTACTGCCTGCTTCCCCAAAATTCACAAGAAGCAACATTTCACATCGATCACATCGTTCCAAGACGGGAAGGCGGCGATACGCATGCAGCAAATCTTGCACTTGCTTGCGTGACCTGCTCGCTCCGCAAAGGAGCAAGGATGACTGCGATCGACCCCAAATCCAAATCGCAGGTCAGCCTGTTTCATCCCCGTGAAAAAACTTGGTCAGACCACTTCCGCCTTAATGATGAGTTTGAGTTCGAAGGTTTGACGCCCTCCGGACGAGCTACGATCTCCGCACTTGGAATGAATCGCCCTGCGATTGTTTCGATTCGTAAAGAGCTTCATTTTATCGGACGTTTTCCAGGAATGCATCGCAGTGAATGAACAGGGAAATGCGATGTAAACCAATTGACTGGAAAAGCGATTTTTACAATTCTGCGGCGATGCCGCAACGGTGCTGACGCCCGAGGATGAACGTCGATTTATGATGGTGACCTACACCTGCTACGAACAGCTCACTGCCCCACAAATTCCTCGCCCTCGCTCGGATGGACCTGGCGTTGGCAGTTCGATTCGGCGGAAAGGGACACCCCAGAGAATGGTTCTTAGTCCCGTTACCGGTCGTCGAAAAGGTTGTCGAGCAGATCAAAGATGGATCGATCAGCGATTATGTGTTTGATGTAGAAACCGCGAGTATGACGCGACGAGGTAAATAGAAGCCAAACGGAACCGTTACTCGACCATCAGGTGCAACCCAGAAAATTGGCCGAGACTCAGCAACACGATGCAGAACAACGTGAGCGCGATGCGTGGAGTGAACTCTCGTTGCGTGAACTCGTTGGGTAGCTCAATCTTTGTGTGGCTCTATCGTAGGGTGGCTTTATCGTGGGGTGGGGTTCCAGCCCGCCATGCTGCATGAGGATAAGCTCCGACCCACCAGTAATTCTCAATAGGTCGCGCACGCGGGATAAGAATCCCACGCCACAATTGGACTCCCACCCCAACTCTTCCCTTCCCCTCCTCTTCCCTCTCTGTGCCTCCGTGTCTCTGTGTTTCAAAAAAAGAGCATCAGACCGCGCGCCATCCATTGCGCGGACTTTGGAAACACAGAGTCACAGAGTACACGGAGCCTCGGTCCTAAAACCCAAAGCCTCTTCTCTCTGTGCCTCCGTGCCTTTGTGTTTCAAAAAAGAGCATCAGACCGCGCGCCATCCATTGCGCGGACTTTGGAAACACAGAGTCACAGAGTACACGGAGCCTCGGTCCTAAAACCCAAAGCCTCTTCTCTCTGTGCCTCCGTGCCTCCGTGTTTCAAAAAAGAGCATCGGACCGGTAGCAGCCCAAGCTATCCGAACTACGCTTGTGCGACTGCCTTGCGACGACGCTTCCAAGCGGCAACACCTGCACCACCCATCGCGAAGATAGCAAGCGAAGTTGGCTCAGGTACCGGGCTTGCACCGGCTGCGATCGCTGTATTCGGCGTCGATTCATAAGCATAACCGTGCAGAATCACGTCGCCTGAAACACCGATCTCGTTCAAGTTGGTCACTGTCGAGACCTTGACCCAGCCGTACACCAAATCTTCTGTGCTCGAAAGGTGCACTCGGAAGCCGATGTATTTTTCGGTTACACCTGCGAAATTACCTTCGGTAGGATTTCCGGTGTTCGAATCCCAAATTTGCACCTTGGCTCCGAAACCAACGTCTGCAACATTCACATTCCAGGAATAAGCGGAAAGTGTCTCGCCTACCGTGAACCCACCAGAAAGTTTCGCGGCGGCATCTTTGTCCTGCACGTCTTGGCTGTAGTCATACGAAGTATTTCCGTCAACAACCACGCCTGCGTAGTTCGTTGCACCGGGTACAACGTCTGTATCCACCGGACGCACCGCAAGCGCGAAATGAATCAAACCACTATCGGCACCAAAAAGGAATACGAGATCAGATTCACCATCTTGCTCCAAGTCAATCGACGAAGAAAGATTTGAGGACATGGATAAGTTTAAATCCGTCTGCCCGTAAATCCCAGCTTGAACAAGAGAGCCGCTACCAATCACCGTCGTACTGGCGATCGCATAAGCGAGCAAACGACGATCGACCGAAGAACCCTTTACCATTTTTTCCATCAGAAAACCCCAGGCTCCCAAGTGGGAGAAAAGATTACAGGTCAGAGCTTGTCAGCCCAAAAATGGGCTTGCAACACAAGTCGTACAATTACTCCAACCATTACAAACCGCAGATATTGACCGATTACCGAAATGCTGTCAATTACTCATCTCTTATTGTTTTAATCAAAAACGCCAAGAACCCACCTCAAGAGGGGGTTGCGATTTCAAAGCCCAAAAAAGTACGAAAACCCAACGAATTCATGACGCGCGAAGATCTTCAACACACCCCAACCTCACGCTGCCTACTGATCCACTGGCCCACACTGGACTGGGAGAAAATCAAACCCATCCTCGAAGAGGGCCAACTCCCCGCTCTGAACTCCCTCGTCGAACGCGGACTAATGGGTGAACTCTCGAGCGTCGCACCGCCGATCCCCGCAATCCAATCAAACTCGTTGATCACCGGTCACCGCGCCGATCATCACGGTATCCTCTCGTCGCATCAACTCGATGAACTCTCCGGTGAGCTTACACCCGTCGGCTCACTTCAACGCCGAACCCCTTCCCTCTGGAACATTTGCTCGCGCGGAAACCTACCTTCGATCTGGGTCCACTGGCCTTACAGCCACCCCGCCGAACCTATCCTCGGCGTAAATATCAGCAACATGTTTGCTACATCCGTCGCTCCCTTCGATGCCCCTTGGCCCATTCCCGAACAATCGATCGCTTCCTCGGGTGTCTCCTCCAATTTCGACCCCGAAATGCTCAGCGATCTGCGTATTCACTTCGGTGAACTCTCCTCCCAAGAACTCGCTCCACTATTGCCTGCCGTTAAAAACTGGGCGGAACTCGACGATCCGAAACTCGCACCTCTTGCGGACGCAATCGCAACAACTGCAAGTATCCATGCGATCGCTACGGACTTGATCGAAAACGAAGATTGGAAAGTCGCAGGGATCCATTACCCGGGACTCGAAACAATCGGCCTACTGTTTCCTGATCCATGTGCTTGGAATGATCTCACCACCCAACCTTCGACAAACCTCTGGTACGAAGGTGTCCTTCGCAATGTCTATCGTTGGCATGACATGATGCTCGGGCGTCTGCTGGAACTCGCCGGCGAACAAACGATGATCGTTCTCGTCTCGGAACGAGGCGCCGTCATTCAAAACAAACCGACAGCATTCGCCCACAATGGCTCCATCCTTTTAGCTGGACCATCAATCCTCGAAGATGAATTGATTCACGGCGCTCACACCCTCGATGTCGTTCCAACAATCCTCGCGGCACTCGGGTTACCCGTCGGCAAAGACATGCCAGGGAAAGTCCTACTTCAAGCTTTCCGCGCTCCCCCAACCATCAACTACATCAACTCCTGGGAAGATGTACCGGACACATTAAACCCTAATCCGACATCCCCTACCCACTCGGATTCCGATGCTGCCGACGAAGAGACAGCCCAAGCTCTCCGCGAACTCATCGCCCTCGGTTACCAAGAGTTCATACCGCAACAATCCGAAACCGCTGTGCAACTGCAATTGCAGCAACAGATCAATCTCTACCAAGTCCAAATGGATTCGGGAAATTATCATCAAGCGTCGCAAACGCTCGAGAAACTCTGCGAAGCGATTCCACAAAACCCATGGCTTCGATTAGCCCATGCGATGTGCTTGATGAACATCGGTGAATCGGTGCAAGCTCGCAATATCCTCGAAGCTCTTTTAGAGCAGCCAGCCCCCAACTCGGTATCGCACTTGCTCCTCGGCTTACTTGCCACCCATGAAAACAATTCCATCGAAGCCCTCGAACATCTTCGCGAAGCTTCCAAAGAACACGCGCATTGGCCGGAACTCCACCGCCGCATCGGATGGCTACTGACACGCTTAGGAAAACACGACGAAGCAAAAACTGCATTTCTCGAGTCCTTAAAACTCGCCCCTCAACTTGCTTCCTCCCGACTAGGACTCGCAAATGTCGCCATGCACCAAGGGCAACTTGAAACCGCGATCGATCACGCACTAGCAGCAATCCAATCGAAATTCCATTGGCCAAACGCCCACGCACTCCTCGGAATCATCCTTATCCAAAGCCGCCGCTTCGAAGACGCGGAACGCGCGCTGCTGGTCTCTCTCTCGCAACAACCAAACCACCTCGCTCACACTTGGCTGGCAAAACTCTACCGTGAGCTGATCCAAGACGAGACAAAAGCTTCATACCATCAGCAACAAGCCGAAGCCTTACTGAAACAAAAGAGCCTCTCTACTGGCTCCAAGGATGTATCAGAATAATGCGAAGCAAGTAGCACGTCCTCCTCTCATACTCTGCACTCTTCTACATCCTTATCCTCACAGATCTCTTCTGCCGCATACAAACGCTTCATAGCCCATGCAACCAACAAGCAACCTAACACAGGTCGATCCAAGCAATAACTTCCAAGGCAAAGTCGTTTGTGTTACCGGTGCAAACGGCGGCATTGGCAAAGTGATCACACAAGCCTTCGCAAGAGCAGGAGCTTCGGTCTGGGCGTTGGACATCCACAGCCCTTCAACAAGCGTTCCGCAACCAGCCAGTCCACAAACAGATCCTAATACTTCGTCTGCTCCGTCACTAAACATCCATTCATTGCTCTTGGATGTTCGAGCCCTTGAGCAATGGAAGCAATGTGTCGATCAAGTCCTCGCGATCGACAAGAAAATCGATGTGCTGATTCAATGCGCAAGCGTCGTAAAATTCGCTTCGATCGAATCAACTTCTCTTGCCGACTGGCGGAATGTCCTTGAAATCAACCTCGACGGCGTTTTTCTTGGAATCAAAACCATCCTCCCCATCATGAAGAAACAACGTCGCGGGGTCCTTTTGCAGATCGGTTCCTACCTCGCCTCTCGCCCCTCACCCGGACTTGCCTCTTACTGCGTTAGCAAAGCCGCCGTCGAAACCCTCACCCGTACTGCGGCGCTCGAAGCCGCTGCGGCATCCCCCGATATCCGCGTCAATGCAATCCTTCCAGGTGGCGTCAAAACCGGAATCTGGAAATCCCACCCCGCCTGGAATCAACTTGTACAAGTAGGTAAAAGTGAAAACGCAGCCTTTCAAGCCCTTGCGAATTCAACACCGCAGAAACGGTTTGCCGAACCAGAAGAAATCGCTCAACTGTCCCTCTACCTCGCTTCCGATGCCGCAAGGTTCGTTACCGGTGCACTATGGAGTATCGACGGCGGTATTACTGCATAACCCTGTAGCATGATTACCTACATGATCACCTAACTGCCTTATCCACAAGCTCCGCGATGCAAACCCGAAATCTGCTTCGCCCTTCTCCTGACCTACACTCCTCCTCCCGGAATCCAACTATGGAGCTCGAAATCCTCCAACCCACCGGACTCGAACGCAGAGCCGCTTACATGCTGCTTCCGGAAATCAAACCAAACTCCTTCTGGAACTACTTCCTCCTAGCCAAAGACCCAAAATCCAAACGCATCCTCGGTGCCGCTGCCTCTTGCCCCGGACGTAACGAACAAGGCTTACCACGCCTGCACACCAGACTCCACGTCCCCCCTCCCTACCGCCGTCAAGGTGTTGGCCGCAAGCTGATCGAATCCCTGTGCACCTATGGAAAAGAACGCCAATTCACCGAGCTGACCGCCAAATCCAACACGGTCTCCGAACCTACCGCAAGCCCCTTTCTATCCGCTTGCGGATTCCTCCGCGTCGACTCATACCGCGAGTACGAAACGACCACCGAAAAACTCGCGAACTACGTGCTCCCCTTGAGAAACTGGCTTCGAGAACGCAACGAGATTCCTATCGAAGCTCGCATCATACCCCTTGCTCAAGCTCCTCTCGAACAAGTCGCATCCTTGCACAGCAACGAACTAGCCGGTGAGTACAACGAAGTCCTCAAAAACTTACGCACAATCTGCACGCAATCCCATGCACAAGACAACGCGGTCCTGATGCTAGATTCCCAAGTCATCGGCTTGTTGATGGGCACAACCTCGAATCACATCACCACCATCGAAGCGAGTATCATCGCACCACAGTACCGCGGTAGCAGCCATCAACCCGGATGGGCCAATCTTGCGCTGATGGCCGAACGAATAGAATGGGCAATACAACTCGGCTCCAAACTCTGCCGTTTCGGAAGCCTCCAAGCTGCTACACCAACCCAAAAACTCGCCAAGCGAACCGAAGCGACCCTCGTCAAAGAATCCGACTTCTTCGCGCTACCCTTGAACTGATCGCGTTAACATGGCAACCGTCCTCGATTGCTTGATCATCGGCGCAGGCTTCTCCGGAATCGCGCTTGCCTCCGAGCTTAAGAAACGCAACCACTCCTTCTTACTAGTCGACCGCGCCCCGAGCATCGGTGGGACATGGCAAGCGAACCGTTACCCGGGAGCACGATGCGATACCCCCACCGTCGACTACGCATTCCACACCGACGCTGAATTCGACAAAACTTGGGAATGGTCCGAAGACTACGCGACCCAACCTGAAATACTCGAATACCTCCAACGCTTTACCTCATTCCAGCAACTCGATCACCATCTCGAACTCAGTGCCACCGTAAACGAGATTGCGTGGGACGCTGCACGATGCTGCTGGCAAGTGAAACTCTCTACGCACCAAACCATCGCTTGCCGATTCGTCGCACTCGCGCTGGGTGCGTTGTCGAAACCATTCACTCCCCCAATGACGAACTTAGCACAGTTCCAAGGCACCGTATTACACACTGCAAATTGGCCTCATTCTCCACCCAACTTTCGTGATCAACACGTCGCAATTCTTGGCACAGGAGCTTCGAGCATCCAACTCGTACCCGAACTTGCAAACATCTGCAAACAACTGGTTATCTTCCAGCGAACACCATCCCTGGCGATGCCCCAAGCGAGAAACGAAAATGCATTCAACAATCGAAAGCGAATGAAGCGACACCAACGTCAACTCTTCCTTTCAACACTCTCGCGAAATCGATACGCAAGCTCCTCACCATTCCATACCGACCTTGGGGAATCGCTCTCTGAAGCGCAACTGAAATTGCGGTTCGACCAACTTTGGGACAACGGCGACTTATTTGCGATGGTCGGAATTGCCGCAGACCTCTTCACCGATCCAGCATTCAATAACCGCGTACGAAAACTTTTTATCGATCGCATCGAAGCCCAATTCAGCAACCAGAACTTCGATCCATCCATCACCGATATCGACTATACGTTAGGTACGAAGAGAATCTGCATCGAGCGCGGGTATTACCGAGCACTTCAGCAAGCGAACGTGCAACTTGTCAGTACCAAGAACCAGTCGCTATCGCTTAGCCACGACTCGATTCTCCTGACAAACTCTTCGCCGACTCAAGAGAACCAACAATGCGGCTTGCCCACAGCTCAAAGAGCTTATCGCGTCGACACCATAATCTGCGCGACCGGATTCGATCCCTTCACAGGTCCACTCCTCGATGTTGACATCCAAGGCCAAGGCGGGCTTACCCTTCAATCACACTGGGATTCCGAGATCAAGAGCATGCTAGGAATGCTAGTTCATGGCTTTCCGAACATGTTCTTGCTTCAAGCCCCAGGATCACCGAGCGTGTTGAGCAACATGGCGCAAAGCAGTCAATTCCAAGCGAACTGGATCGCCCGTTGCATCGACCAAATCAAACCCAGGTCACAACCGGTATTGAGCGTATCAGCCCAAGACGAAGCGCGGTGGACAACCCACGCAGAGACCCTCGTTAAGAATTCTCTCTTTGTCGATTCCAAGTCTTGGTACAATCGAAAATCAGAGCGAAACGCAAACGGAAACTTCCTGCCCTACATCGGCGGCCAGCCCAATTACGCAAGAGAGTGCGAGTCATTCCTCCAACGCCTCTAACCACCTCCCTCTCTGTGCCTCTGTCCTAAAAACCCAAAGCCTCCCTCTCTGTGCCTCCGTGTCTCTGTGTTTCAAAAAAGAGCATCAGACCGCGCGCCATCCATTGCGCGGACTTTGGAAACACGGAGACACAGAGCACACGGAGCCTCTGTCCTAAAACC
>Ga0255132_1001009_pt1 | contig 10781 bp, 7 predicted proteins | sample Law_Law_RepA_8d_FD_188551 | JGI IMG/M metagenome (GOLD analysis project Ga0255132, IMG submission 188551) | Freshwater microbial communities from St. Lawrence River, New York, United States - Law_Law_RepA_8d | ecosystem: Environmental > Aquatic > Freshwater > River | place: USA: New York...
CACCCAGATCCGAGCGCTGTTCGACCACCTGCTTGATCGCGGCGTCCACCGCGCTAAGCGCTGCCTGCGCATCGCTGACAGTCGCGACGCTGGCGGCGGCGATCGTGGTGGTGCCATCGCCGAGGTCCGCGGTATCCATGGACTTGAGTTCAATGCCGATTTCTTCGGCCGCGTTACTGGCGCTGGCCCCGGCCTTGATGTTCAAGGTCAGTCCGCCACTGGTGTTGAACAACTGCTTGCCGTTGAAGTTGGTGGTGTTGGCAATACGGTCGATTTCCGCAGCGAGCTGTTTGACTTCGGAATCGAGGTAGCCGCGGTCTTCGGCGCTGTTGGTGTCGTTCAAGGACTGAATGGCCAGTTCACGCGTCCGCTGGAGCATGTTTTCGACTTCGCCCAGGGCGCCATCGGCGACCGACGCGAGGGAGATGCCGTCGTTGGCGTTCTTCACGGCGGTGTTGAGGCCGCGGATTTGCGAGGTCATGCGGGAAGAAATAGCGAGGCCCGCCGCATCGTCGCCACCGCGATTGATTTTGAGGCCGGTAGAAAGGCGTTCCATCGCTTTTTCGGTGCTCATGCGCGAATTGCGCAGCGCAGCCTGGGCGGTGATCGAAGACACATTGGTATTGATCGTGGTCATGTCTGAATTTTCCTGAATTAAACGTTCATCAATTAAGAAACTGTTGCTGAATGATTAGCCGCGATGGTCCGGGAAAGAGGGGGGCAGGTGCCCCCCCTGGTCCACGGACCCTTTGCGGCAATCTGTTCTTACTGCAGCAAGGCCAGCACGCTCTGCGACATCTTGTTGGCCTGGGCCAACATCGCCGTACCCGCTTGCTGCAGGATCTGGCCGCGCGTCATGTTGCTGGTTTCCACCGCGTAGTCCGCGTCCTGAATCCGGCTGCGGGACATCTCGGTGTTGGTCACCACGTTGGTCAGGTTGGACACCGTGTGCTCAAGGCGATTGCTCACCGCACCCAGATCCGAGCGCTGCTCGACCACCTGCTTGATCGCTGCATCCACCGAGCTAAGCGCTTTGCCAGCGTCGGCGACAGTCGCGACACTCGCGTCGGCGATGTCGGTCGTGGCGTCGCCAAGGTCATCGGTGTCCATCGACTTCAGTTCGATGCTGATGTCTTCGGCGCTATTGCCCGCGCTGGCGCCCGCCTTGATCTTCAAGGTCAAACCGGCTGCGGTATTGAACAGGTTTTTGCCGTTGAAGTTGGTGGTGTTGGCGATGCGGTCAATTTCCGCCGCCAGCTGCGTGACCTCGGAATCCAGATAGCCGCGGTCTTCGGTGCTGTTGGTGTCGTTCAAGGACTGAATCGCCAGCTCGCGAATGCGCTGAAGCATGTTTTCGACTTCGCCCAGGGCACCGTCGGCCACCGAAGCGAGCGAAATGCCGTCGTTGGCATTCTTCACCGCGGTGGTCAGGCCACGAATCTGCGAGGTCATACGCGAGGAAATCGCGAGACCTGCGGCGTCGTCGCCACCGCGATTGATCTTCAAGCCGGTCGACAAGCGCTCCATGGCTTTTTCGGTGCTAGCACGCGAATTGCGCAGCGCCGCCTGAGCCGTAATCGAAGACACATTGGTATTAATCATCGTCATAGTTAAAAGCTCCTAATACGCCCGGATCACGGGCAATCATGTTGAGAATTCAAAAAAGCAAAACCCTTATTCGCTACTGTCATTCCTTACTGGACCCTCGAGACCTGGCTGCGGGAGGTCTCTTTCCGTGGGCGTTGCGCCCAATCAATTTCAAAATCCCCAAGACACGGCGCTGCCGGTCTTACTTCCATGGGCGTTGCCGCCCGTTCATTGCCCGAGTGCCGGCGCTCCACAGCCGCATCCCCAACGCCACGGTCTCCCGCTGACGCTGGTAACGCAGGCGACGAAGCAGTCCGTCCCCGACTCAAGTGCTTGCCCTCCGCAAGGCACACCCGCCCGTAAGCGAATTCACCCGCTGTGGCCATTGGCCCCAGGCTGTAGTGCCTGGCCGCCTCATCGGTCTGTGCGTGGCCGCTCTACTGTTGGGACGCATATCGCCGTCTGCTCCTCAAGGCGCACTCGCCCGTGGGCCAATGCGTCGCCGATTCATGCCGACCTCCGGCGTTACCGCCTGGGGTTAGCGTTGCGCCGTTCATGGCCGTGGCTCCAAGCCGCGTGCCCCAGCTGGCGGCGTGCTGACGGATCCCCGCCGGGTCACGACTGCCACCGCGAAGACGCCGCGCCCTGACCTGAGCGCCCAGCGGCGAGCGGCGTCGGTGCCGTGCACCGCGCGCTGCGCTGGCTGACTTGCTGTCCGTCTGCTCATCGCCGCCCGCTCCTCAAGGCGCACTCGCCCGTGGGCCAATGCGTCGCTGATTGATGCCGACTTTCGGCGTTCCGGCCTGGGGGTCGCGTTGCGCCGGTCATGGCCGCCGCTCGAGGCCGCGAGCCCCAGCTGGCGGCGTGGAGACGGATCGCCATCGGGTGAACGAGGCCGTCTGCGAGAGCGACCAGACCTGGCGGGATCGCACAGCGGCGAGCGCCGTCGGTGCCGTGCACCGCGCGCTGCGCTTGCTGACTTGCTGTCCGTCTGCTCATCGCCGTCCTCTCCTTAAGGCGCACTCGCCCGAGGGCCTATGCGCCGATGATTCATGCCGAACTGCGGCGTTGCCGCCTGAGGCTCCCGTTGCGCTATGCCCTGGTCGCCACTCCGGGCCGCGTGCCACTGCCTTTGCTGTGGACGCAAAACCCCGGCGCTCGACCAGCTCAGCGGCGAGAACAGCTCGGCCTCTGCGGAGCGCGCAGCCACGAGCGACGTCGGTGCCCTGCACCGCGTGCTGCGCTTGCTGACTAACGCCTCGTTTGCTCATCGCCGTCCTCTCTTCAAAGCACATTCGCTCTTGGGCTAATGCGCCGCTGCCTTGTGTTGGTCTGTCCGAGAGGTCTCGCCTTGGGCCAAGACCTTCGACGACCCCTTTCTCCCGGTGCCAGGACCACCGCAGTCGCCCTGGCGCTTACACCAGCCAATCCATGGCCTGGTCTCCTCGCAGTCGTTGAACTGGGCATCGCCGTCGCTGACCTGCGCGCAGTTCAGGGCAAGCCCTCCCCGCGTTCGCCGCCGTTCTCGTCCCTCCTGCGCAGGCACACGCCTGCCCCAGGAAGTCCTTCGCGGTTTAGTGAGAGATGCTTGCCAAGCTCAGCCTTACTGCAGGAGCGACATCACGCTCTGCGACATCTTGTTGGCCTGGGCCAACATCGCGGTGCCCGCCTGTTGCAGGATCTGGCCGCGCGTCATGTTGCTGGTCTCCTGCGCGTAGTCCGCGTCCTGGATCCGGCTGCGCGCCAGCTCCGTGTTGGTCGCGATGTTCGTCAGGTTCGAAACCGTGTGCTCCAGACGGTTCTGAATCGCACCGAAGGAGGAACGCAGGTTCGTCACGTTCTTCAGCGCGGCGTCCACGGCCTGAACGGCGGCGAGCGCATTGGCTCCCGTGTCGAACTCAAGCTGGTTACCCGTCGCCGCCGTGCCGGCCGCCGCCACCTCGATCCCAAGCACCGAAGCGCTGGTTTCCTGCAAGGTGATTTCAACCTTGTCGCTGGCGCCGGTGTTCGAGCCCACCTGAATCTTCAGCGTCACCGTCGACGGGGAGGTCGGCGTGCCGCTGCCGGAGAACGAACCGAAGTCGCTGCCGGAAAAGAGCTTCTGGTTGTTAAACGTGGTGGTCGCCGCCACGCGGTCGATTTCGGTCGACAGCGCTTTCAGTTCGGTTTGCAGATAGGCGCGGTCGTCCGAGCTGTTGGTGTCGTTCGCGGCCTGCAGGCTCAGTTCACGCATCCGCTGCAGCATGTTCTGTACTTCGCCCAACGCGCCTTCCGCAGTCTGCGTCAGCGAAATCCCGTCCTGGGCGTTCTTCACCGCCATGTTCAGACCCTTGATCTGCGAGGTCATGCGCGAGGAAATCGCGAGGCCTGCGGCATCGTCGCCGGCGGAGTTAAGCTTCAGGCCGGTGGACAAACGCTCCATCGCCTTCTCGGTCGACGCGCGCGTGGTACGCATCGCGGACTGGGCCTGGATGGAAGAGATATTGGTGTTGATCACGGTCATTTCAGTTCCTTATAAGACCTGGCTTCGGGAGGTCCTGGTTCCGGAGGCACGATTGCCCTGTTGAAATAAGGAAACGACCGGACGCGAAATGTTTTAGGGCTGATTAAAAAAATTCTTTCAGGCAATCGTCTTTACCGCGATCGCCCCGCCAAAAACGACAGGGCCCGCACACCCCAAGGGGATGTGCGGGCCCTGAGTAAGGCGACAGCGGGGCTTATTTGCCGCGAAGACCGTCGAACACCTCGCCAAATGAAGGCTTGTTGTGATGGCCAATGCCAGAGCGGGCGGCTTCAATCACCAGCGGCTGCGGGTGGCCGTGCAAACTCGCCACAATAATCTGGCGCACCACCTGATAGATTTCGCTGTCTGCATCAATCACCTGTTTCATGCGGTTGGCCAGCGGCTCGATGACGCCATAGGCCAGCAGCACGCCCATGAAGGTACCCACCAGCGCACTACCGATGAGTGCGCCGAGTACCGCCGGCGGCTCATTAATAGAGCCCATGGTTTTCACCACGCCCAACACGCAGGCCACGATCCCGAGCGCGGGGCAGGCGCCGGCCATTTTCTCCAGCGCCTCTACCGGGGCGAGTGCCTCGTGATGATGCTTCTTCAGGGCGTTGTCCATCACGTCATCCACGGCATAGGGATTGAGGTTGCCGGAGGCCACCACCATCAGACGAATGGTGTCGGCAATGAGATGAATCAGCGTGTGGTCTTTCAGCAACTTGGGGTATTCGCCAAAAATAGCGCTCGATTCCGGGCTTTCCACGTGGGATTCCAAGGCCACCGGGCCATCACTGCGCAGCACCTTCATGAGCTTGGAGACCAGAAAAATAGCGTCGAGATATTCCTGCTTGTGATAGGTCGGACCCTTGAAGGTTTTGCCAAAGCCAGCACCCACCGCCTTGATGGTGTCCAGACCATTACCGCAGACCATCGCGCCGATCGCGGCGCCGCCGATGGAGGCCAGCTCCGCTGGCGCGGCATGGATAATTGGCTCCAGATTACCGCCGTGCGCCACAAACACGCCAAACACGGCGCCCATCACAATTACCAAACCAATCACACTTAACATTGTTGTCTCCGTTGCGCCGGGATAAGTCCAAACTTCTCGTCGGGTTGTCGTTGGCCACTCATGCGCGGCTTATGGGGAATCGGTCAGCAGGGTGACGCTGATGCGTCGATTTCGGGGGTCATAGGGATTAGCCGGCACCGACGGATCGGAATCAGCCACGCCTTCGATGCGCGCAAAGCGATCCGGCGTCACCGCCGAGGATTCCAGCAAGGCACGCGTGGTCTCGGCCCGATCGGCGGACAAGGTCCAGTTGTTGCGGGACTTGGCATCCGAAAAACCAAAGCTGTCGGTATGCCCGCGCACCGCCACCTTGTTAGGGGCTTTCGCCACGATCTTCGCGACGGTTTTGAGCAGGGTCTGCGCCCTGGGCAGCAGCTTCGCGGTCCCTAAATTGAACATCGAGAAATTAGCCTGATCGACCAAATCGATGTGCAAGCCGTCCTTGTCGCGCTTGATGCTGACGTTGGCGGCGAGGCCGGCTAACTCGGGGTCGTTAGCCAGCGCCGCTTTGATTTGTTGTTCCACTTCGGAGAACTGCTTCTGCTCGGCGGCTGCTGCGGCCGCCTTCTCGGCTTCGGTTTTGGCCTTGCCGCCCGCTTTCTCGGCGCCCTCGTTTTTGCCGGAGGCACCGCCTTGTTCTGCGCCCTGATCCTTGCCCGCACTCTGACCGCCCGAGCCGGCACCGGAGCCTTCGGCGTCCTCGGTGGACTCGTCTTTATCGGTCGCGTTCATCCTGGGCGGCGTGGCGGTATCAAAAATACTGGTCTGCATCGCTGCATTGGGCAGGCCTTGATCGTCCAGCATTGAACGTCCACCAAAGACGCCGTTAGAGCCTGAGCCTTTGGCCAGATCCACGATGCTCTTCGGCGTGGGCTTGAAGTAGTCCGCGATGCTCTTGCGCTGCGACTCGTTCGTCGCCCCCAGCAGCCACATGAGCAGGAAGAACGCCATCATCGCGGTCATCATGTCGGCGAGCGCGATTTTCCAGGCGCCACCATGCGCACCGCCATGCCCCGCCTGAATCTTTTTGATGATGATTGGCGCGAGTTCTGGTTCTTTGTCTTCGCTCTTCTTTGCCATGGGCTTTCTCGAATTAGGCGTTAACGCGCGGAGGCGAGGAGATTAGTCCCCAACGCAAACCGAGTTCGCGCAGGTTCTGAACCAACTTGGATAGGAAGCTTGATGACCGATTGACGTCATCCACCGTGTGACTTGTAATGCAGGCCTCTTCCGACAGCGACCGCGTGAGTTTTCTAATGGCCAAAACAAGTCCTGCTGAATGGATTTTCCGAAGCATGTCTGCCATTGCAGCTCTCCAGTTTCTTGAGGGCGAAACGCCGCTGGAGGACCTTTTAGTGGAGGCCCGCTCCGCACTGGCCTCCCAATACCCCGACGACCTGCGACTCACCGACGACATGGCCGCACTGGCGACCGAAATGCTGGGTGCACTGGTAAAGCTTGAAGCGCCAGATCCGCCGGCGATCCTGCGCGCATATGCCGCCAATTCTTTGCTGAGTAATCCCGACGGCGGCGCGCGCAAGCTCAAGCGACTGCTGGGCTCGGTACTCGACCCCGAAGAACCTGCGCGCTTCCGCGTCGAGGAAGGCTTAAGGGGCTTCCGCCAGTTCTGCTTCGGGCTCAAAAACGGCGCGGCGCTCGGCACTCCGGAAGACTGGAATCCCGGCGCGATCAAAGAACTCTCCCCCTTGTTCACGCCTTTCCTCCACAGCATAGGCCGCCTTCCGCAGGCCGATGCCGACGACAACTATTAAGCCCGTTCAACCCACTCGAACGCGCTTTAACCTTCTCTAGCCACTGCATCACGCTTGCTCTGCTTCCCGGCCGGGTCTAGGTCAGGAACTTGAAGAGGTTGAGATCGATAGTCTTGATGAACGACTGCTGCGCCGCCGTTAGCGCGGCGATACCTTGCTGAAGTTTCGTTCCTAGTTCTTCAATCACCGGCTTGGCCAGCGGCTCGCGACGCGCCGCCAGATTGGATTCTTTTCCGGCAAACAGACCAATGCGGGTTTCGATGGCGGACCGTGCGGCGCCAATTTCGGTCTGCTTGGTGTTGAGGTGTTCCGACAAGGCGTCGAGCTTGATCTGCGCCGCCGCGATACCGGTGCCGCTATCCAGCGCGGTGATGAACTGCCCCACGATGCTGAAGGCGTCGGTTAAACCCGAGCTGGTGCGCACACCACCAAAGAGCTTGCCGCCATGATCAACGCCGTGCGTGGTGTCTTCGTTCCCGGGCACTACGACGGCGCCGTTGTCGCCCTGATAGGTCACGTTGCCGGTAGCTTCGTCTTCGGCGAAAGCGCGCACGTTGGTGCGAAACCCCGCAAACAGCGAATGCCCGGATTCATCTACGGTATTCGCCAAATCCTCCAGCGCCCCTTCCAACTGACGCGCTTCTGCCACGAGGTTCGCCCGGTCCTGAGCGGTCGTTTGGCGATTACCCAGCACCGCGAGTTCCTTCAGCCTTTGGCCAATGGAAATGGCTTCGCCCAGCATGTCTTCTTCCAGCCCCAGGCGCCCGTTGGTGAACTGAAGCGCCGCTTTGTCGCGGGCCAGCGCGGCGGCCTGATTGTCGATGCGGGCAATTTCGATACTGGCCGTGGGATTGTCGGACGCATGCAGAATTTTCTTCCCCGTGGACAGCTGAATTTGGATGTCCTGCAGCTCCCTTTGCAAAGAGGACATCGAGCGCAGTTGGGTTTCGGCGAACTGCCGGGTAGGAATTTGCATACGAGCTCCGTCGCTTAGCGAATCTGCAAGATGGCGTCAAAAAGGACTTTGGCGGTGTTCAGCACCTGCGCCGCGGCCTGATAGGCCTGTTGGTAGCGCACCAGATCACCTGCCTCCTGGTCGAGATTTACCCCGGTTTTCTCCGCGTATTTGGCGGCGATTTCATCGCGGGTCAGTTCCGCCGCGGTGAGCGAGGTTTTGGAAATCTGCACGTCATTGGCGAGCTTGGCCGACTCCGCGTTGACCATATCGAGAAACGAACCGCCGCCGCTGGCAAACAGGCTGCGCTTGGCCAGCGCCGCCATCTCGGCGACGTTGCGGTTATCGCCCGGTCGGCCTCTGCCAAACTCCACCCGAAACTGATCGCCCGCCGTCAAACCGCCGCTTAGACCGCCGGTGAATTTGAAGACCTGCCCGTTGACCGTGAACGAACCGCCGCTGCGGGTGGCGTCACGGAGTGCGAGGACGTCACCGGTGGCTTCGTCGGTGAAAGTCAGCAGCAGCGCAGAGGGATTAAAGGCGTCTGGCGCCGACACCACAATCTTGATGCTGGTGGCGGGCGGCGAATAGCCGGCGTCGATGGACTGCCATTCGGCGCCGAGGCCCGCGCCGGCGGCGCGCGCACTCACCACCAACAGGTCTTCCGGCAGAGGGCCTTTCAGCCGCACTTCGCCGGCAATCGGCGCTGTGAAATCCAGATGCGCGGTGAGCGCCTGGCCACCGCTGCTCGCCGCACTCAGGCTAAGGCCATCGGCATCGATACTGCCCTGAAAGCCCTCGATCAGATTGAAACCGAACTGGCTTGCGCTACCGCTTGCCGTTACCGCAGTGCCCGCGAGGGCAGCGCTGGTGTTAAGGCGAAGTTGAAAGCCGCCGGGGACCGCATCGAAGCTCGCGCTGAGCGCGGTCGTGGCGGCACCGTTAGCGTCCGTCACATCGGGGCTGCCGGTGCCGTTGGCCGTGATGGTGTAGGTTTGCCCGCCCAGCGCGATCTGAAAGCTGCTGCCACTCGCGGGCAGCGCGCTGAGTGTGGTGCCGGACAGCACCGAGTCCCCTGCCCCGTTGAAGCCCAGCGCGGAGAGCACCGACGCGGAGTTGCTCCCCAACTGCAGACGTTCGCCCGCCAGCCCTCGCGGCGCACCCAGCGCAAGACGGCCGTCCTGCGTCATGCCGGCGGTGAGGGGCACGCTACCACCATCGTCCGCAATCAGGCTCACGCTGGCACGACGGAAGTCCGGCGGGTCATCGGGCGCTGCCACTCTCACGATAAAGCCGCGCGACCCCAGGCTGACCCGTAGGTCGAGCGTGGCCGCGGCGCCGGAGACTGCGGCGGGCACTGTCGCCCCCACCAGACCGGCACTGACGCCCTGGGCATTCAAGGCATCCAGCAAAGCCTTGCCGGCCTTGGCGGGATCGCCCTCGTTGATGAGATGGGGCGCGGGCGCTGCCGTAAACACCCGCCCGTCCGGCGCGGTAAGGGAGAGCAGCGCCGTACGCCCGGGCTGAGCAGTGCCATCGTTATAAATCAGCGCCGGCGCACCGTTCTCCGCCCATTCAAGCGGAAGCTTGGCGCTGGCCACTCCGCCGGCCAGACGTTGCGTGGCCTCAAGGCCATCGGGATAGGACAGCTGGAACATCTGCAGGTCGCGGTAAGTCCCGCTGGCCACCGGCGGCACATAGCGCGCCCCGGCCGAAAAACCGTTTTGTACCGTCAGCAGCGCGTTCGCCTCGGCGCTGGACAGCGCCGGCCCGGAGACCTGCACGCCGTCGCGGGTAAACAAGCGCACCGGGTCGCCCCGCTCTCCCGCCACCAGCGACACCGGATTCGACAAGGACGTACCACCCGCAGCGCGCAACACCACGCTGCCTGAGGGCCTTGAATTCAGGCCCACCAGCGTGCCGGCCCCGGGGCCCACAATTTGTAGCGAATCGCCACGGCGCTGCGCCGCCAGGCCGAGACTGGCCAAGGCCGGGGACTGATTCAGTCCATCCACCACTTTCTGCAACGAGGAGCGATCTGCGGTGGACAGGTCTACCGCGACACTGCGGCCGTCCACGAGCGTGACTTCCAGCGACGAAAGATTCTGTAAATCGGCGGCCGAGAGATTGACCGTCGCCAAGTCCGACTGGTCGAAACTCCGCAAGGTGAGGTCGTTAATGCCGGCAGGAATGCTGGTCAAGGCGCCTGGACGCAGGGGCCGCACCAGACGGTCGGCCGTAAACGCGTTGGTGAAAATGCGCTCGAGCGGTGCTGGCACTGCGGTGTTTACCGAGGCCTTGTTAACACTCAAGGTCGCGGTGCCTAGATTAGTCGTCGCCGGGTCTATGAGCATGTCTTTACCGGTGGCGAACTGATCGCTAGACAGCAACGACACTTTGATGGAGGTCGCTGCGCCGCTGATGAAATCGAGCCCGAATGAATCGCCCGATCTGGGCGTGCCTTCGAGCGACAACTTCACCCCGTAGTCTTCGATCGCATTCGCGCCGCGGGCCAGAACCGAGCCGGATTCCTGGGTGAGGACCGGCGATCCGGCGTCATCAAACTTGAGCCTCAAACGCTGGTTGAGGGCGAGCTCGGGTTTGGTCAAGGCCACCGTCAGTTTGGCGGTTCCCAGATTTGCGCTGGCCGGCGTTATTGCGATGTCGTTCAACGTGAAAATCGGATCGCCCGCCAAACCTTCACCCGTCACACCGCTCTGCTGGATCTCGTTCACCGCATCCGCAAAGCCGCGTACCAGAGTATTCACGCCATCGATCGTGCGACCCAGCATGTCGTAAGTCGTCCGTAGGCCAGCAACCCGGCCCCCAATAATCTGGGAGGTAATCTGCGGACTCCCGTAAGGGTCCAATACAAACTCGAGCCGG
>Ga0255132_1001014_pt1 | contig 10762 bp, 10 predicted proteins | sample Law_Law_RepA_8d_FD_188551 | JGI IMG/M metagenome (GOLD analysis project Ga0255132, IMG submission 188551) | Freshwater microbial communities from St. Lawrence River, New York, United States - Law_Law_RepA_8d | ecosystem: Environmental > Aquatic > Freshwater > River | place: USA: New York...
GCCCCCCGACGGTCCGAGAAACGCAGTGATAAACGGCCCCCGCCTCCTTAATTCGCCCCCTTCGCATAACCCCAACCTAACCCCTGACCCTCACCAGTCAACAACAATGAACCTGTCACCATGTTGCTTTTCGCTGCTGAGGTTGGGGCCCGATTGAACTTGGAAAGCGACCGATATTTGGGTCTAGGGCTGATTGCCGAGGACCTTCCCGAAGACATTCCCGCAGTCTTGCGCTCCGTCGGATGCGGTCTCATCCAGGACGAGTGATTTCTTAAAACTGGAAGATTAGTGCATCCAGTTTTTAACTGACGGCGGATAACTCGAAAACAACAGATTCTCAATACCGTGCAACCCCGCTCAGAATCCCGGTCCCCGATTCCTTTCCCGGGCGGATCCGTGGTCCGATCTGGGCTGGCGGATGGTCTGGATACCGGCGAAGACGTTCGCCTGATTGCTCAGATCGCAGACGGCCAGACCGGTGCGTTGTCCGAACTTTATCGGCGGAGGGGTGGGCCACTTTTTCGATTTCTGCAACGAATTCTGGGTGAGGATCCCGATGCCGAGGAGATTTTGCAGGATGCTTTTGTGACCATTTGGCGCCGGGCAGGCGGATACGATCCGGCCAAATCGGGCCCTCTGACCTGGATGATGATGATTGCCCGTGGCCTTGCGCTGGATCGTCTACGGCAGCGTTCTCGTCGGCTTTCAGGCTTTGAGCGCCTCAAATCTGCCGATTCAGGAGATGGGGCGGGCGCGGATAGGGCCTCCGCGCAGCTAGAAGCCGATGAGCAGGCCCGTCGTTTGGGCTCGGCTCTGTGTTCTTTGCCCGAGACTCAGCGCACGGCCATCGAAATGGCCTTCTATCGTGGATGCACCCAAGAGGAAATCGCTCAGGCTACTGGCGAACCCTTGGGGACCATCAAGGCCCGAATCCGGCGTGGGATGCTCTCCCTGCGCCTCCGACTCCAAAATCGCCATGAATGATTCCACCCACCGGGCGATGGTCGCCTCCGAGGAGCAAGCCAGTCTGTATGTGCTGAACCTCCTCGATGCCGACGATCTGCAACTCTTCGAGGCCCAGCTTCGACGCGATACAAATCTCCGGGGCGTGGTCCAAAGATTCCAGGCCGGTCTTGAGACCGAAGTCTTTGCCGAAACAGCCCCACCGGCACCGGCTCGCATTTGGGCGAAAATTTTGGAGCGAACCCGAAGGGACGGAGCTCAGGTGTTGATGTTCCCCAGGCCGTTCCGTCGATGGGCGCAACGGTTGTCTGCTGCGGCTGCGTGCCTGGCTCTGGGCGCTATCCTTCATTCGTGGTGGCTGACGACGCGCTATCCTGTAATGGGTGTGGCTGGGGATCCAGACCTTCGGGTCTCGACCCGATCGGTGCCCGTCGCGCCAGCAGTCGATGTTTATCAGGAGACTGTCTCTATGGATGTTGCGACCATTCCTAAGCCGGATCGTCCTTCCACGAACGGCTCGGTTCTCGGGGGCAACTCTGGGGTCATTAATTCCCATTCAGAAGACCCGCTCGAGACTGCCAATGCGGTTTTGCAGGGTAAGATCCGGGTCTTGAACTCCCAGTTGGCCGACCTGACCCAATCGTTGAACCAAGCAATGATCATTCCTTCTGGCGTGAGCCGTTTGCATGTCTTTTTGCTCGGTCAGCAAGAGTTGCCCACCGGCATCCCATCCAATTTGATGGATTCCCCTGGGCAGACAAATAGCCTCGCGGAGTCACTGGCTCGGATGGCAGGTGAACGAATGGCCTTAGCGTTGAACAGTTCTGCCGGTTCTGGTTTGGCCTCGGATGGCGTGAGCCGCTCCGGATCGTCCAATGTTGCCGGTAGCCCAGCGCCTTCCGAGGTGGAGCCTGTGGGCAAAGTCGCTCTGGTGCCCGCCCAACCCGCACCGGTTGAAACCGCGACCTCGGGGCTCCCCAATCTCACAACTTCGGCCGTAGCCGATCCGATTTCAGCCAGCAGGGCCGTGGCCGGATCTAATTCGGCTGGGATCAGCCCGATCGTCTTCAGTGCTCCGGATTCCGGGTTGTATGCCGTGGCAGTTCCGACCGCACCTCCGACGGGTCAGTACCAACTGTGGATTCGAGCGGTCGATGGAACCGTATCGAGCCTTGGGGTGCTGACCCCGTCGTCGAGTCCGGTGTCGGTGGTCACCTTCGAACGCGGTTCAGCCGACGGAATGTTCATGTCCCTGGAGCCGGTCGGCGGTTCGTTCCAACCTTCCGGACCCATGGTCGGCGCTCAAAATCGAGTTCTTCCCGGATTGGGTCGTCCCTGAATTTGTCTTCTGCATCCAACATAGAGACATCTCCATTTTTTTGTTACAGTTTAACAATTCAAGAAACCTATGAAAGCTCTCTCGTTATGGCTTTGCGCTGCGATGTTCGCCGTCGCAGCCATGGTGGCAACCCAAGCTCAGCAGTCCAACGGGACTAAGTCCGCTGCTCGAATCTCTGGCATCCGTTCAGTTCAGACCAACCTTGTGGTGACGGTCGATGTGCCCACGGGTGTCCGGCGTATTACTCTGGAGTCGCGCCCCAGACTTGGTGGCGGGACGTGGAAACCCCGCGCGGTTCTGAATCCGACCAATGATTTGCCTCAGGTCACGATGACGGTTTTGGCTACCGAGGTCAGCGAGGTCCTGCGGGTGGTCACAGACGACTCGCTCTCCTTAGGTGTTCCTTTCCAATTTTTTCAGGGTAGCGAGAAGGTGGCTGCGCAACTTAGTCCGACTCAGCCTGCACAGCTCGGATCTCGCAACTTGATGGTAAATGAGGCGGCTGTTCCGGGTCAGGCCGTGGCGGACCGAAATTCCGCGTCCGCTACGTCCGTACAGGAGTCGGACATTTGGAAGTTCTCGGGCAACACTCTTTATTTTTTCAATCAGCAGCGGGGCTTGCAGGTGATTGATGTCACTCGCCCGGCCAGTCCGGTAATTCGCGGTGTTTTGCCGGTGGTGGCCCGCGGTGAGCAACTGTATGTGCTGCCCGCTAGTGACGCCTCCGGCGAGTGGTTGGCCCTACTGACTCAGCCAGAATGCCGTTGGGATGCTACCGAGATTGTTTTGGTTCAATCCACGGATCGTGGTCCACAAGCTGGGGTGAATGTGATGCTGCCGGGGTATCCGGTGGAAAGTCGCTTGGTGGGTAACGTATTAGTCGTCGCCAGCCAGGGATGGACGAATCGCCCGGTGTCCGCTTCGGATCCCCTAGGGGCCTCTGTCTTTGAGTCGTTGACCTGGGTGAGCGCTGTGGATCTCGCCGATCCCGCTAAGCCCGTCCTCCGGTCGAGCGTTGAGTTCAAGGCCACGGCTCAGGCCATCCATGCCACCGACCACTACCTGTTCCTCGCCACCGCCGTTGATGCGGGTGGAGCTTTGGACCCGGCCAATCCCAAGGAACCACTGCCGCCGAGCTATCGGGTCAGCATTTTTGACATTGCCGATCGGACCGGCCTTATCCGCCAAGTCGGCGCGTTGAACACCGTTGGTCGAGTCACCGATAAGTTTAAGTTCGGTCTGAATGGCGAAGTTCTGAGCATCGTTTCTCAGATTGATGCGCGTTGGCGTTCCAATGGTACTTCGGATCCGTCGGTGGTGAGCTTGGAGACCTTTTCGCTGCAAAACGTGTCCAAGCCTGAACGTTTGGCCCGTCTGAACCTGATAACTAATGAGTCGGTTTTTGCGACTCGCTATGACGGGGACCGCGCCTATGTGGTGACGTTCCGGCGCGTGGATCCGCTTTGGATCATCGATCTTTCCGATCCCAAAGCCCCCAAGATACGTGGCGAATTGGAAGTGCCCGGATGGTCTACCTACATCGAGCCCATGGGTGATCGACTGATTGCCATGGGCGTGGAGCTGGGACGGGCGGCGGTTTCTCTCTTCGATGTGTCCAATCCCGATGCTCCGAAGTTGGCAGCTAAGGTTTTCCTTGGAGACGGCTGGTCTTGGAGCGAGGCCAATGCTGACGAGAAGGCTTTCCGTGTTTTCCCCGAGCAGGGTCTTGTCTTGTTGCCGTGGCACGGACGGCAGGGAACTAACGGATGGTTCCAGGGCGTCCAGTTGCTCGATTTTACCAAGGACACACTGAAGCTCCGGGGTACCATCAATCATAACTCTGCGGCGCGTCGTGCGGTTCTTTTAGATAACCACGTGCTGAGTCTCTCCGGAGGTGAATTGGTTTCGGCCGCCATTGCCGATCGGGATCAGCCAGAAGTTCGCTCGGTGCTGGCACTTTCCGAGTCGGTGGACCAGCTCTTTGTCCAGGGCGACCGCTTGATCCAGATCTCCAATGGCTCTTGGGACGCATCGCTTCAGGCGCAAACCGCGCCGCGTTTGCGACTGAGTTTGGCTTCGGATCCTGATACTGCCATCAGTTCATTGACCCTCACCAATTTGCCGCTGGTGGGAGTTGATTTGAAAGACGGACGACTCTACCTGTTGCACCGAGGGCCGGACACTTACCGAGTCGACAAGGCCGGCACCACCAATGAAGTTTGGACGACGATTCCGGGGGAAACGTTGCTTCAGGTTGTTGCGATCCAGAATGACCGACTGGACATTGTAGGTCGGTCGGCGCCTTCCAAGTTCTCTGCGGCAAGCTGGGGGCGGTACACTGCGTATTGGCCGACCCCTCGGTCGCTGGTTTGGATTCAGGAGGGGGGCTACGGCTACATGTCTTCGATGTGGATGCGCGGTGGAATGCTCGTTGGGGGTGACATGATGATCGCTCCGGGTCGTGGTTGGTGGTTTGGCGGCGGGAACACTCGCTGGCTGGCGGTGGATCTGACTGGCCCCGAGCGCCCCGTCTTCGTCGGTGACTACTTGCTGGGCGAGGGTGGCTCGGTCAGTTCTGTCACGGTCCGTGGGGGTAAGATGTTTGCCTCCTTGGCCCGCTATGAGTGGGTGCCGGCTGTTAAGCCTTCCGGGGCTACGATCCTCCCGTGGTGGGAACAGCAGGGATGTTGGGTGACCGAAAACACCTTGCACGTTCTTGATGCGACGGATGCTTCGGAACCGGTGCTGCGAGATTCGGTCCCGCTGCCTGGCGAGCTCAAGGGGGTCTCGCACGGAGGCTCAGTGCTCTATTGCCGGGTCGAAACGAACACGATCAAGGGCCTCTCCTCAGTGGCTCTTCAAGCCTTGGGCTATGATGGAATCAAGGCCCGACGCATCGTAGAGCGGGAACTTCCAGACTTGGGAGCCTACCCGGTTGCCGTCTTAGCCGACGGCCGTATTGCGGTGGGCTTCGAACAAGGGACGACTCTGGAGACCTGGGCCTTAGAGGCCGGTGGAAGCCTGACGACAGTCGCCCCCCGTGTGAAATTGGGTTTCACCGTGAACCGGTTCTTGGAGTTCGATGGCGCCTTGCTCGGGGAGGGGGATGGTTCGCTGATTCTCGTGGACACGCTGGCCAACCCGCTGCGTGTCCAGGCTCGGGGCGAACGACCCTGCAGTTTGTGGCTCGATCGATCTAACCTCGGTATTCCGACTGCCAGAGGTCTTTGGGTGGCCCGCGGCGTTTCGGGAGCCTGGTGGTTGCCATTCAGGAATCCCTGATTGAGACGCTGCGCCTGGAGGTTGTCACTTTTTGTCAGCCTCCTCGTTTGCTAGCCCCAAGATGTGGATTCCGGGGCCTTATCGTTCGTGGGGTGTTTGAAGATTTGCGAGGAAAGCCTTGACTCGATGAGGCGGCGGGTTCGAATGCCCAAGTCCCCAGGTGTTCTTCCGATTGCGTAAGTGTGTCGGAAGAGGAACTCTAACAATATTACCTCATGAATTCCCCCATTTACAGCACGGCGGACCGTCGTGCCGCGTTCACTCTCATCGAGTTGCTTGTGGTGATCGCAATTATCGCAATTTTGGCTGGCATGTTGTTGCCGGCTTTGGCCAAGGCGAAGGAAAAGGCCATCACGATCCAGTGCCAGAATAATGTGAAGCAGATTACTCTGGGCACCCACATGTACGTGGGCGATTCGGCTGACTACCTGCCCGAGCCCAACTGGAATTCTCCGTGGCTCAAGAAGGGTTGGCTCTACGATGCCACCTTGGGGGCACCGCCGGACATCACCAGCCCGCGATGGAGCACCAACATTGCCAAGGCCTATGAGACCGGTCTCTTGTATGCCAACATCGGCAGCCCTGCTGTGTTCCGTTGCCCCGCCGACCGGACTAATAAGCCTGCGTGGAAAAGCCGGGCTCAGAAGATGTCCAGTTATCTGATGAACGGTGCGGTGTGTGGTTTTGGAGGCGTCTCTCCGGGTTCTTACAAGTCTTCGCAGTTCGATCCCAACGCCATCATTCTGTGGCAGGCCCTCGAAACAAATCCTGGCGATTTCAATGATGGATCCAGCAGCGCGGCAGAGGGGATTACCCGCGTTCATTCCATCGGAACTACCGTGGGTGTCGTGGACGGGCACACCGAATACCTGAAGACCAAACTCTTCTACGCTGAGGGGAATCTGGCTGCCAAGAATCGGCTCTGGTGCAATCCGGCCACTCCTAACGGACGCTGAACCTGTTTTCGATTCCTAAGATGACTCTCCGTTGTTCCACCCCGCTCGGACTGGCCCTGCTCGTCCTCGTCGCCACCGCCTGCAAGAAGGAAGATCCCATGGCGGACTTGGAGAAGTCGGCTGCGGCCATGGAAAAAGCTCCTGCGGCTCCGGCTGAAGGGGCGGCAGAGGCCGATCCCGGCCCCGCACCGGCCGAGCAGGTCAAGAAAGCCATCGCCGATTTCAAAGCCGGCAAGATGGAAGACGCTGTGACACGCCTTCAATTGCTGCGTGCTCAGCCAGTCATGTCGCCCGAGCAACGCATGGCCCTTCAGGACAATATCGCGTCGGTGATGCAGGAAGTTTACGCGATGGCCCAGAAGGGCGATGTCCGAGCCAAGGCAGCCGTGGCGCAATACGAGCGAATGCAGACGGCGCGTTGACCTCGCCCGAAAGTAATCGACCCGGTTCTGCTGAACCGGGTCTCTTCTGCGGCTCGAACTATCGATTCTCTGGCTTGCCGTTGCTCAGGACTCCACGCAATAGACTTCAGGGAGCCTTGATGTCAGCGGCCGCGTGAAAACCGACGAAACCGGTGAGTTTGAAACCCGCCGTCTCCAAAAGTTCAACGCCTCATCCATCGGCCTTCTTCGTGTTTGTTGCCCAAGCGGATCCTGATTCGGTCTGTAGGGCCTTGAACGCACTTGGGTGCCATTGAAAGAAGTAGGAAACGCGGCCGCTCAATCCGGAAGCCCTTCTCCAGGAACAGGGCAAAACCATGGCTTTCAAACCGGCAAATTTCTGTGGGTTCCAGAACGTCGATGACACCTTGAGCAGGGGCCGGTCGCGAGGGCCAGTTTGAGCACCGCTGAGAGGGCTCTGACAGGCCGTAGATCAGTCTTCGGTCGGCTCTTCGTCTGGTGACTCCTGTGGCCTCTTAGACTGGGCCGGGGATGTTCCCAGGTTCTCCGATTCCTCCAGCACCGGTTCCTCAGGCGCTTCGACTGACGGGGCCTCCGGAGGCGCCAACTCTACCTCGATCTCGCCGAAGTCCTCGCTTTGGATGACTTGCAGGTGGCGTAGTCGAGTGAGCTCCAGCATGGCCAGGAAGGTGACCACCACTTCGCTGCGGCTGCGCGCCTCGGCAAAGAGTTCGCTGAAGCGAAAACGCCCCTTCTCTTGGATCAGGATCCGAAGTGCAGCCATCTTCTCCGAGACAGTATACGGATCAGCCTGGATCTCGCGGACATCGTCGCGTTCACCAAAGCGCTTCAGGATGACACTGACCGCCTGAATTAGGTCGAAAATCGAGACTGGCTCCCGGCGCTGGGGTTCGATCTCTGGAAGAACAACCGGTGGCGATCGATGTTCATAGACCTGATCCATCCGGGTTTCTAGCGACTGAAGCTCGGCGGCGGCGTCCTTGAATTTCTTGTATTCGACCAACCGACGAATGAGTTCAAATCGCGGATCCTCTTCGTCCTCCTCGCCGATCTGAGCCTCGGGTTTTTGGTCGGCAGGGAGAAGTTCCCGGCTTTTGATGTAGATTAGGGTGGCCGCCATCACCAGGAACTCGCCAGCGATCTCGAGGTCCAGTTCCCGCATCTGGTCGATGTAGGCAACGAACTCCGAGGCGATTCGAGTGAGGTTGACCTGGTAAATGTCGACCTCCTGCTTCTTGACCAAGTGCAGCAACAAATCCAGAGGCCCCTCGAACACGTCGAATTGAACCCGGTATTCGTTCATTAGCCCGAGCGGTATCTGTTTCCAGCGCGACAGATCGATGGCGGAACCCGGGGGATCTAGGGGTAGAAAAGGATCCGATTCAGGGATGCTTATCGGAGCAGCGATCAGGTCGGGGTTCATGGCCTGGGGGTCACAGTTTTTAGCGGACTACCAATGACACATGGCGGTGCCCGGCTTTTTCGCTCATCCAAGAACGCAGCAGGTCCACGATCCAGGCCGACCACTTTCGGCACTCTGGGCACCAGTGTTTGCGTCCGGTGATCATTTTGACGCAGCCGCGCAGGCCGGAGAATTCTACGGTCTGAGAGCTGGATTCGAGGGCCATGGTCAACTGTGAGAGTAAGGCTTTTTGAAAGGCCAATTCGCCCAGTTCGCCCGACTCGACCGCGATGGCCTGCAGATCTCCGCGCCAGACCACTTGAGGCGGAGCCGGCGCACCCTCGGGTTCCGCTGCCGGGGGGGCAATGGTCGTTACCTCTGCCGTCATGCCCAGTCCCTGGAAGACCTTTGACAACGCCGTGGTGAATTCGGCCACCGTGACATGGCTCTGTCCGAGTTCGTCCTTGAAGTAGTGGAGCACTCCGGCCGCAGCCTGCTTCATCCACTCGGGATCCACCTGATTGGCGGCACTCCCGGCCAGTTCGAAGGTTAGATGTTCCGCGGAGCAGGGGATGTAGTGCCCCCCCTCTTGAGCGACCAAAAGAAAATCATCGCGGAGGGCGATCATGATGGGCGCTTCCCTTTGGCTGCCGCCTCGGCCTCGGCGATCAATTCCAATTGCCGCTTGTCTGCGATCGGCAGGGAGCCCAAGCGCTCGACCTCGCTGACGAAATCCGTGGCCTCCTCGAAGTTACGGTAAATGCTAGCGAAACGAACGTAGGCCACTGGGTCGAGATTTCGCAACTCCCTCATAACCCGCTCGCCGATGGCACGGGAGGTAGTTTCACGATCGAAGCCCTCCACCAAGCCACCTTGGATGCGTTCGACGGCACTGGCGATGTCATCCTCCGAAACTGAACGTTTCTGGCAGGCTCTCTGGAGGCTGGAGGTCAGCTTTTCTTTGGAAAACACCTCACGACGTCCATCGCGTTTCACGACCATCAACGGGTCGTGTTCGATTTGTTCGTAGGTGGTGAAACGGTTCTCGCAAGCCAAGCATTCGCGCCGACGCCGGATGGTGGCCCCTTCCTTGGAGGATCTGGAGTCGATGACCTTGTCATCCTGACCGCCGCATTTGGGACAGCGCATATTTGGAGGTAACGATCAATCGGCAGTGGCCTAAGACGAGGTAAACCACTATCGGTAGTGTCGTCAAACCGTTTGCAGGGAAACTTGCTCACAATGGAGGCTGGATCGGGCCGGCATTTTGCCTCGCGGATTCAGCGGATTGAACCGGAGGCCTGACAACGGCTATGAACTGGGTAGTCTGTGCCCATGAGCAAGGCCTTGGTGGAAGTTCGAGGGGTTTCCAAATCGTTCCGGACGGGGGATCATAAGGTTCGGGTCTTGGATGAGGTCCACCTCAGCGTGGCTGCCCAAGAGAGCGTAGCCATTGTCGGTCCCAGTGGATCGGGCAAGAGCACGCTCCTCAATTTGTTGGGAACGTTGGATCAACCGGACCAGGGAACCATCGTCATCGACGGCAAGAATCTGGCCATGATGGCCGGAGATGAACTGGCGAAGTTCCGTAACCTCAACATTGGCTTTGTCTTCCAGTCCCACCACTTGCTTCCGCATTTGACGGTGCTGGAGAATATTTTGGTTCCGGTGCTGGCCCAGGCCCATCAGGTGGGTGAGGAGATCCTGCTCCGGGCCACTCAATTGCTCCAAAGAGTGGGACTCTCGGATCGCGAGAAACACCTGCCGGGCCGTCTTTCGGGCGGGGAGCGTCAGCGTGTGGCGGTGGTGCGGGCGTTAATTAACCAGCCTCGCTTGATATTGGCTGATGAGCCCACCGGGGCCCTCGATCGCGTCTCAGCGGCGGAGGTCGGTCGCTTGCTGCTCGAGCTCAATCGCGAGCACGGAATTACCCTCGTTGTGGCCACCCATTCCGAAGAACTCGCGGCGCGAATGGATCGGATCATTTCGATGGAAAACGGCACTCTAGTTTAAGGACGGTGGAGAAATGGGCCCCGCTTCGTTGAGGTCCCCCGCGAGGCAGGAAGGATTGAGGTTTCGCCAAGCGCCGGCCGATCCCTCATGGTCACCCCATGATTGAGCGACGGGACTGGAAACCCGAGGAAATCCTCCGACTGACCCTTCGGGTACTCATCGGTTTCGTTTTGTCTGGCCTCCTTCAGTCGCTGGTGATGCACCCGAATACCACCGGCGCAACGCTGATGGCACCGTGGAAGGCCTTGGTTCTCGGTCAGTTGTGTTTCCATGCCATCGTGGTGGCAGCGATGGTGAGTTTCATGAGGAATCAAGGCCGCACCTGGAGCGAAGGCTTTGGATTGCAGGTGGGAGGGAGTGCTCGCGCGGTGGGGGTGGGTGTTCT
>Ga0255132_1001017_pt1 | contig 10748 bp, 6 predicted proteins | sample Law_Law_RepA_8d_FD_188551 | JGI IMG/M metagenome (GOLD analysis project Ga0255132, IMG submission 188551) | Freshwater microbial communities from St. Lawrence River, New York, United States - Law_Law_RepA_8d | ecosystem: Environmental > Aquatic > Freshwater > River | place: USA: New York...
GGCTTTGACGCGTTGGGTAGGATCGTTGTCCTTTTGTTCCAATTGGTACAGGATCATGGCGGATTGGAATTGGGCCATGGGTTTGAGGCGTGAATCGGGCGTCACACCTTGCAGAAGCTCAAATGCAGCGGGAAGCTCATTTTCCTGCAGGCGAATCATGGAAAGCTGGTACCTCGCCAATTGGCCAACATCTTCCGTGGCCCAGCGTTCCGATGTGTACTTGGCGAAAGCCGCATATTTTGCACGGGTATCGATCGGCAATTTTTTGGCGGCAGCAAGTGCAGCGTCGGGTACTTCGGTACCCATGGCCTTTTTGGCCTGCAGTTCCTGAGCTGCGCGGAATTGCGCAATAAGCATTTGCCCAAATGCCTGCAGCGTCATTTGAGCCACAATAGGTGCCTGCGCTGCGTTGGGTTGATTGCGGGCAAAATCTTCGCCCTGAGCAATGGTTTCTTCAAATTTATTCGATTCGAGCAGGAAATAAGTAAGAGTTTGCCGCGCGCGATTCACTTCTTCGGGCAGGGCTTTGGCAGTTCCCTTGGCGGCGGCATCAATTTTGAGTGCCTGGGTTAGGGCCACAAGAGCCACCGCGCGGCGCTTTTCCGATGCTTCGCGAGAAGCTTTGGGATCGGTCAGTTTGCCCGATTCCTCCTCACCCTGCTGGTTTTCGTATTGCGCTCGCACAAAGCAGTCGTCAAAGGTTTTGAGGTCTTCCACTTTGCGAGTGAAAGCCCCTTGTTCCTGGAGGATCTGGATTTTCAGGCGGCGAGCTTCGTCAGCGAATTCGTTGTCGTTGCGTTCCACTTCGCGCAACAATTGGCGGATTTGTACATAACGATTTTGCCGAACTGTTTCGTTGGCAGGAGTTTTGGGAAGCTTGCTTAGTTGTCCAAGGATGCTTTGCACAACAAGCATGCGCACTCCACTGGCTTCCTGAGTGGAACTGAAACGCTTGTAATCGCGAAGCCAAGCAAGCCCCATTTGTTCAACAGACTGGTCTGGAGTGAGGGCTGGTTTTTCAGTTGGGTCAAAACCGTCTAGTTTGATGACCTGCATGTTGAAATAACGGCCCATCCGTTTGGCTTCGGCAGTGACTGGACGGGTGTCAAGCAGCAGTGGTCTTAATGCTATGCGGGCTTTTTGTGGTTCACCGTTTTCGCGGTATAGAAGTCCCATCCAAGCACGCGCAACCCAAGTGGCGGGACGGTTATCTTCTTCCCCTGATATTTTTTCAAAAGCGGTTTGAGCTTTTTTAACAAGGGCTGCGCGTGCGTCGGCTTCCCGTTGTGTGCTGTAGGTTCGGGCTTGATCGTATTCGTTTTCGGCCAATTCGAGGCGTACTCGGTCGATTCTTGCCTGTCGGAGCATGGCAACAGCTGAAGTGCCTGTGGTTTCGCCCACGCTTTTCTGATAGTCATTCACCGCTTCGTTGAGTTTTTTGCCTGCTTCCGCAAGGCTTTTGCGTGCTTTGTCTTTTTCAGCAATGTTTTGCGGGTTGGGTGGTTGCTTCACCAGAGGTAGTACTTGGGCTAGTTGTGACTGCGCCAGTTGCAGATCTATCTGCGCCATCAGCAGTTTGGCTTCCGGTGCGATATCGGAACTGACCTGACCAGATAGCATTTTTTGGAGGTCGGCACGTGCCAATCGGCGCTGTTTTTCTCGCTGCGTCATGTCGGGTTCCGAAGCCGATTGTTCTACGCGCACCTGAGCCGAGGCAAACCGAAGTTGAACCAATCGGTCGGGAGCGCGCTTTTCAAGGCGGTTCAGGAGGCTGATGGCCAAATCGAAGTCGCGGGCTTCCCTGAGTCGATCAACCAAATCGAGGTCAAACCTCAAAAGGGCATCCGACATGCTTGCGGGCGGTTGCGCCATGGCTGCAAGAGCGATGAGCAACGATGCAACAGGTAATAAACCAAAAATCCGGTTCATGGCTGAACCCTTTCCATGGCCACTGGTATTCCGACGCGCATTTAACGAATGGCGAACGGAGGCATCAGACGTCCCATCCGGGCAAAAAGTTCCGTTCCCTGTCCGTCCCCCATGGGGCCCCCTGGAGCCCGCGCCAGCAATGCCAGACGGGTTTTGGTGGCCCATGCAGACCATAGTTTGGCATCTACGGGCGCGCTGTCCAGTGGTTGCTTTTCCATAATTCCGCGCGAGAGGGAAGTCACCAGAATGGCACCACGAACTTCGACATCGTATGAGTCGGTGCCAGTGACAGTTCCGGCGAGGTTTTTGAGCGACTCCTGTGGCACCCCGGATCGTTCCGCCACGCGGGCCAAACGTAGGATTTGCATAGCAAACATCGTTCGGCCTCTCGATAATTTAGAGACGTCATCGACGATTTTTTTAATGACATCGGAATCGGCCTTGCCCGCAACCAGCATGCCTTCCGCAAGTGCCACGCGGGCGCGAACGGCTTCCGGAGCTTCATTCGCAATACCGTCTACTATTTTTCGTGCCGCTTCGATATTCCCCTGTGCCGCACGTGCCAGAACGATACCGGATTGTTCTGGATCAGATTTTGCTACTCCCCAGCTACCGGGAAGCTCTTTACCACGCCAGCCGTAAAGGCCAATGGCCAATGACGGAAATGAGGATGGTTCTCCACGGGATTTTAAACTTTCAGCCGATCGGAGTGCCATTTCCTTGAGGTCGTCGCGGTTTTTCCGGTTTCCTTCTTCAAGAAGAGCAAGGCCCGTGATAGCGGCAGCTTCCAGTTCAGGTTGGATTGTTTCGTTGTTTCGGTTGGTTTGCCTTGCTTGGCCTCTGAATATCTGCCCCTCCAGCACCACCATGCGTTCGGATTGCTCCGATGCCAGAAGAGCCCGGCAAATGCGGCCCCAAGCGTCGAGTCTCCATTCCGCGTCGTCTATTTTGCCCAAACATGTGCCGATGGTTCGCTGAAGAAAGTTTGCTTGCGGTTTTTTGCCATCCTTTTCGTCTTCATTTGTTCCCATCATCGCAGCGAGGTTTTCTGCCATATCGGCGGCAACAAGACCTCGAGCTGTTGATGCGGGGCTTTCGTTTAATGCCGCAATAGCCTGACTGATATGTTTCTCGACGGTTTTGAGTTTGTTGGGGATTTCCTGCTCGAGCAGGGCGCGGGCCGCCATCATTTCAAGGGCTGCCTTGTCGAGCTTGTTTTTTCCGGGGTCTGCAATGTCAGCCAGCACGGTTTCTACTTTGCCTGCCTCAATAGTGCGCGACCTGCCTCGCATTAAGGATAGGCCAATGACGCCGCCAATAGCCAGAACTGCCGCAACAAGTAAGTACTGGCGCACGCGCGTGCCAAGGGGCACGGGAGCTTTACGAACAGGTAGGGCGTCGGCGTCTTCAAGCGCCTCACGGCTTACAAGCTTCGACGTGGCGTCCCATGCGCCTTCCGGTTTTTCCTCGGTCTGCAATTTCACAGCGGAGGCAAACTGGGGTTTTGCTTTCCAATCGGCGGAATCACGGCGTGCCGGGGCAGGGACCTTCACAATGCGGGCACACGATGGGCAGGGCGTGCGCTTACCGGCCTGATCGAGTGCTACGCTGATCGGCTCGCCGCAATTATCGCATTCAAAATCGATTGATTTGGCTTGAGAGGCTTCGGCAGCTTGCCGTTCGTCGTCGAGCAGAGATTGCATTGCATCTGCTTCGCGGCGCAATTGTTCTTCCGGGTCGATGGGGGGTGGTGGGGGCGCAGATTGATGTTTTCCCGATCCGTTGGTTTGCGCCTGCTTGCGCATAATCTCAGTGTCAAGTTTTGAAACCGGCGCGACTGCTGGGGAAGAAGTATCAGGTGACGTGGCGGGAACAGTTCCCACCACCTTGCAGGAAGGGCACGATACTTTTTTTCCCGCCAGATGATCGGGGGCCTTGAATGCTTTCTTGCATCCGGCGCACGAGAAGGGAATCGGCATGAAAGGTTCCTCAGACCCGCACGGCGGGAGGCAATCGGGTCATTTCAAAACTGGCAATTTGAGGCGGCCCCCGGAGCGTTCCACGCTTTTTTCGCCACCGGTTCGGCCTTCAGCAGCTTCTTCAGCTTCCCATATGGCTACTTCTTCAAGCAGTGCGTCCACCATTTCGCTTTCCTTGACATGGCGGACAATTTCACCCCGCTTGAAGATCACTCCCTTGCCTTTGCCTGCCGCAATACCCAAGTCTGCTTCCTTTGCCTCGCCTGGGCCATTAACCACGCATCCGAGAATGGAGATCTTGATAGGTGTGCGCTTTCCAGCAAGACGCTTTTCCACTTCGGCGACGATTCCTTCAAGATCGATTTCAAGCCGGCCGCATGTTGGACAAGCAATCAATTCCGGACGCCTGACGCGTCGGCGGGTGGCCTGAAGGATGTCGAACGCAGCCTGCACTTCCGGAACCGGGTCTCCTAGCAGGCTGATCCGGATCGTGTCGCCAATACCGTCAATGAGAAGAGGAGCCAATCCACATGCCGACTTGATTACGGCGTATGGAGGTTTGCCAGCTTCGGTGATTCCGATATGCGTCGGGTAGTTGGCCTGTTTCGCATAAAGACGGTAGGCTTCCACGGCTGTCAGTACATCGCTGGATTTCAGCGAAACAATGATATCGTGATAATGTTCGGATTCGGCGATCTCAAGGTAGCGGAGGCAGCTTTCCACCATGGCGGGTGGGCATGGAAAACCATGCTTTTCGATGAGGTCCTTTTCGAGGCTGCCGGCATTCACGCCGATCCTCATGGGCAGTCCGCGGTCTTTTGCCTTGCGCACCACCTGACGGAACTTGTCGAACCCGCCAAGATTGCCGGGATTGATCCGAATTTTGTCGATAGGGTGGTCCATGGCCGCCAAAGCCATCCGCATATCGAAGTGGATATCGCATATCAGAGGAATATGAATGCGTGACTTGATGGCAGAAAGCGCCGAGGCATCTTCTGCTTTGGGTACGGTGACCCGCACAAGTTCGCACCCGGCTTCTTCAAGACGATGGATCTGTTCCACCACTTCGTCCACCATGTGGGTGTCTGGAGTGGTCATGGACTGCACGCGGATGGGGTTGTCGCCACCGATGGGAACGCCACCCACGACGACAACGCGAGTTTTGTGGCGCTGAAACGGCGGCTCGTACGACATGAATGAGTCTCGTTGGGGGCATCCGAGGCGTCATGCCCCGGTTGTGTTCTTTATATTAGTTTAAAAATGGGTGTGATGGGACGTCAAGCGGTCGCGTCCGTCAAGTTGCGCACATTTATTTTTGTGACCTCGTGAAGCCGGGGGCGTTCTAGATGGTCAGGGCCTATCCGGTCTCGACCATCTCAAGGGCCTCCTTTCTTGGAATTTGTTTTTGAAGCTTGTCCATCATGTCCAGATACCGTCTCGATCCCCACTGGGTCGCCGCGACATGCCTCAGCCTGGCTACCACCAACATCAGGGCGGAACGGCCGTCCGGGAAGTTGCCAACCACCCGGGTCCGTCTCCTGATCTCCCGGTTCAACCTCTCCAAGGCATTGTTGGTTCGGATACGGATCCAGTGTCCCCTTGGGAAGTCCATATAGGTCAGCGATTCATCGATGCCTTCCCGCAAAGTTTAGGCCGCAGCGCGCAAGCGCATGTCAACCAGGTTGGCCGCCACCTTTTCGGCCTTTTCCTTGGCCGCCTCCCTGTTCTTCTGGGCATGAATCGCCTTGAGCATGGGAGCCACCTCGGACACCTTTTCCCGCGACATCTTCGACAGGATGTTCCTATGAAAATGGAACACGCGTCGTTGCCACTCCGCCCTAGGAAAACACTGCGACACCGCTTCCACCAATCCCAGGCACTTGTCGCTCACCACCAGACGGACTCCCGACAAGCCTCGGCAGATCAAATGCCGAAGGAACTCCAACCAACTCTCCTTATCCTCCTGCATGCCTTCGAAAACTCCAATGATTTCACGGTATCCGTCGGCATTCACCCTGATCGCCACCAACAGCGCCACCTTGCGGACTTCACCACCCCAAGTCCGCTTCAGCCAAATCCCGTCCAGGTATAGGTACGGATGCTCCCCCTCGATCCGCTTGTTCCTCCGGGCTTCAATTTACCCGTATACTTTCTGATTCTATTCGCTGACTGTGGAAGGACTTACCCGCATCCCCCAAAAGGCTTCCGTGATGTCCTCCACGCGCCTGACGCTGATTCCGGTCAGGTACATCTCGACCTGCGCCTCTTCCACGCTGGATTCCCGACGCTTGTACCGCTCTATGTTCTGCGTCTCAAATGGCAGCGACCGCAGACGAGGCACCTGCAAGGTGACTTCCCCGGCTTTGGTATGCAACTTCCGGGTATAACTGCCAGATCGGGTATCCACACGATCAGGGCTTCGCTCGTACCGCTTGGCCCCGCAAAGTTGCTCGGCCTCCTGATTCAGGGGCTTGTTCAGGACATCCTCGACCGATTGCTTGACCAACCCGTTCAGGTGACTCCTGATCTCGCCATCATCAACTCTGAGTACAGTCCGTATATTGCCCGACTCGCCGCACTCGCTTACACTTGCCATCGTGACATCCGTTTGGTTCATGGGAATGGTTGGATGCAACTACCACCCCTAACCTCACGGAGGTCACTCCGCAAATGTGCGCATCATTGTGAATTTTATCAAAAAAGGTTTTGCGGAATATTAGTTTTCGGTTACTCTCAAAACCTCCGAAATGGAAAGTCATCTCGAAACGACAGTCAGTAGCGTAGTTTCAGGTAGCCCAGAAGATCGTAAAGCGGGTCGAGGCCAAAGGCCTCACAGTTGGCGGCGGCACAGGATCGTGGAAAAGGTATTTACCGGTGGCGTCGGTGCAAGGCCGACTCGGCCGATGACACAAAGGGGTGTGTCCGCGAGTTGGCGAAGGAGGTGGAGTTGCTTAGCAACCATTCGCCGAGGTGATGCCGGAAAATCAGTTATTGCGGGAGGTCGCCCTAAAAAAATGGTGACAGGGCCGCAGCAGTGGTGTGCGGCGGACTTTCTGCGTAAGCGGTTACGGGAGTCGCAAAGAGGGTCGGCTTGAACCGTGGGTTGCTGTCGCGCGACGGTGTGGTCACGGACGAAGGCTCGCGATGGCGAGGCTTGTTGCGGCGACCTGCAGGTTGGCGCGGTGTCACCTGTGGCACCGGTATTGAAGAATTCAAGCGCGGTTGACTGCGTTGGGCTGGGCGGTGAATCGCAACAGATGCGTCGACTGTCGGTGGCTTTGAGACTGAAACGCGGCGAATGTCGGTGAAAATCGCGGGACCGGTGTGCGTATTCAGGCTCGAGCGCGAACTGTTGTGTGACACAGTTGGCGACGGGTCCGAATGCTGTATGGACATGCGAAGACATTGAAAAACGGACGATCTCACATGAGGACTGCATCATGAAGCGTCTACCTTCCCGGTGGCACACGTTTAAGTCCGTACTCAATCTGGAACGCCTGGAAGAACGAAATGCGGCTTCCGATACCTGGCAAGCGCTTTGGGCCGGTTTCAACGACCCGCCCAATACTCGGATTGTCCCCTTTCCGTCAGAACGGTTGAACATCGTCATGAATCCGGGCCTCGCTCCAAAGACGAGTCCAGATTCAACGACTGCGGCGGACCGTGCAGGTGATCCCCAAACTCGAGAAACCGATGGCAACACTGCTGACAGTCCCCAAATTCGAGAAACCGAATGCAACACTGTCAACAATCCACCGATCGACCTTCAGACATGTTTCCGCTTCCCTGACCGCTTCGCCGATTCGTTGAGTATCGAATTGAATAAGCGATTAGCAGTGCCAAGAGATGCCACAGCGAGCAATGTGCCTAGCGCATCTTCCGCAGGAATGTCGGAAAACACCCATGCGGTGAACGCCAAGGTTACGACCGCCCCGACGCCAACAGACACGAATCCGCTGCACGGACCGGAGAACCAAACTGCGACGAGCGTGTCGCAACCGACGAGCTTGAACAATCCCCCGGTTTTTGAAAGCGATCATGACGGCGTGTCGGATCACATCGAGTCGCTGGCCCCCAATCATGGAGACGGCAACCGCGACGGCATTCCCGACGCCATGCAAGACGAAGTTGCATCACTGCTTGCCAGCAACGGTCAATTCGTCACCTTCGACGGCGAAGGCCACACTTTAACAGATGTGCAAATGATCACCGCCGCCCAAGCCGGCGTTTCGAGTTCGATCATGCCGTTGGGACTATATCAATTCAATATCCACAATGTCGTCCAGGGAGGTGCCGCGACCGTCAAGATGATCTTGCCGGACTGTTTCAGGTCGAACCATTACTTCAAGCAAGACAATCATGGGAAACTGCAGCCCTTCGATTTCAACGGCACGACAGGCGCCGAGTTCAACGGCAATGTGGTGAAGCTGCACTTCATCGACGGTGGCCGCGGCGATGCCGATGGAGTGGCGAACGGCGTCATCGTCGATCCGGGCGGCCCAGGCGGATATGGATCTTATCCAGTGGTTATGGAGGCGCGGGTGTGCGAGGTGTTATTTTCAGGATCTGATAAGATCAATATAGTAGCGGACCCAGGTACGCCACAATATGCCGGATCCGATTGGATTGACTTGAATGGAAATGGTGTCATCGACGCGGAAGGAGAGCAAGCGCTACCTGTCGGTTATCCGCGAAACAGCGATGTTATTGTGTCAGCACATTTCAATGCGTCCATTCAAAATTGGCCCTACCCACCATCGAATTATCAATTGATGGTTCGCGGATCACCTTCATTGTCAGCTTACAATCCCTATTATTTCACCGTGCCACCGACCTATGTAACCTCATCGGGCACCGATTTGTATTTGCCGCCGACCCCGATCTCGAATCCATTTCCATCTTATGCGAATTACGGTAGTCTGAAAATCAACTGGGAGTTCTCGAAAGACGGGGGCAATTTGTGGTCGCCTGCGGGCGTGAGTGAGAATGAGCTTTATGTTCCGCTCAGCAAGCCCGACGACGATGTGGTTTACCATACGGTCATTCATTTTTCGGTGCCTTGGGTTGCCCAACTTCCGAATTCCTCCACCAACGCTGATTACATCGCATCCATATGGAACATGTCTTTCGTGCCTTTGAATCTCGGCACCAGGCATTCGACCAGTCCAATTGATAACGGAGTCGCGATAACATATTACAAGGAATGGACGGCAACTGCCGGCACTCCGGCAGGCATTCTTGACAAGGTCAACAATCCAACTCGTGACGGTAAATGTACCGCCTTCGCCGAATTGTTTGCTAAATCAATTCGAGACGCGGGGATTGACAAGACGGCAGTACCAATTCTTGGGAAATGGGTAGTTTCAAAGATCAACATCAATGGGAACAAAGATAACCTGGAAGCTTTCTTGGTCAAGAATTGGCACTTTCAAAATTCAGGTGGGATCAATATTTCCAAGGATGGTGCCACCTACACACATGTCAACACACTTGACGATCCCACGAAGATCCCGGGAACCGCAGGTTTTCCAGATGGATTTAATACCTTTATGAGGAGGAATAATGAGGGTGTATGGGAATATTATTGGGGAAATCCCGCGCAGGTAACCCATTCAATAACCGACGGAATCAAGGGTCAGAATAATCCTAACCCGAAGTCAATTTTTTCGAGTCATGGACTGATTGAAATTGCTGGCAAGATATATGATTCGAGTTATGGAGCGGGTCCATTCAACAACCTCAGGGAATGGGAGGATGCTGCCATCGATGGTTTCATCAATATGGAAATATTCCCCGATAATACGGCACGCATGATCCTGAGAAAGAACCAGGCGGCGGTTGAGGATATGGAGTTTCGTGAAAATTCGCACATACTTTAGCGCCGTCATCTAAGTTGGAAAAACCTCATGGATCCCGACAATGGGTGTCGCCGGGATGCCAACCTCATCTGACAGATTCGCAACGAATGCCTCACGGAGACCTGAGCGATGAACGCATTCTTTCCGCTATCAATCCGCTTAACAATCCACTGCGCCACTTCAATGCTGCTTGGCCTTTTCGGCCAGGTGGAACCGCCGATTGTTCGAGCAGCTTTGCGTCAATCGTGTGTTTACAACAGTGCCGTCGCTCTAATTGTGGAGGGTGAAAATCCCAAGGATGGCGATAGAAAGCCATCCGCCTCGATAAGGGTTGATGGCCGTGGCAGACTTTGGATTTATCGAATGGAACTTCACAGCGGATCTGCACCGACACCGTTGGCAACGGCGCTCTATACTACGATCGTCCCCATTTATCTTCATCGCTGGCAATTTGATGCCGAAAGGTACTATGGGGTTGGTAATATTTCTCATTCTTTCTTTTGGGGAGGCGGTACCCACGATGAATATTTCCGAGCCGCTAATGTTTGTCCCCTTCCGCTGGAGGCCATTGAACGATTCAATAGATCGGTACATGCATCCATGTCGGATTCCATGCGGCTGGCTGAATTCAGGGAATCGTGGGATCGTTCTATTTCTCTTGTTCCCGACCACGAGGCACTCACGGGGAGATTCGAGGTAGATGGAGCTGGTAAGTATGCTACAAGATTCGAAAAGTATCAGATATTTTATGATTTTTTGTGCAACGGAAACGGTGGCTGTGAAGCGTATGTGACGGAACCGCATCGTGGCCATCGCATCACGCGAATGGATTATGACCCCAAAAGACCAATACAACCCGACAGAGGTCACTATAGTTTATGGTATGGAAAGGTCGAATGGAAAACCGACTGGAAAGGGCCATTTTATGTCGCGGCAAATGGCGACGAGCGCTTCATCGTAACGGATACCGGTCGCGTGTTCC
>Ga0255132_1001018_pt1 | contig 10747 bp, 9 predicted proteins | sample Law_Law_RepA_8d_FD_188551 | JGI IMG/M metagenome (GOLD analysis project Ga0255132, IMG submission 188551) | Freshwater microbial communities from St. Lawrence River, New York, United States - Law_Law_RepA_8d | ecosystem: Environmental > Aquatic > Freshwater > River | place: USA: New York...
TGATTACCTGTACCCGCAGCACGGTAGACGCGGGCAGTTCGCTTGAGGTTTCAATCAGGAAGCGCGCGGTCAGTTTGCCGCGCGCATCGAGGCAATCGAAGGCGTGAACCGTGATATGGCCGGCGCTCACCGGCAGCAGGGCGCGCCCTTCCGTCAGATTGATGAGCCGATTGCGCAGGCGTGGCCGCGGGATATCGGTGGCGAGCTTGGGTGGGGAAGTCAGCCCGTGCAGTTGATCTTGTTGCTCGGTGCCGAGGCGCCGCAAGTGAACAACGGGAAGATGCTGACTCGGACTATCGGCCTCAATCGCCCAGCCTGCCTGCGCCAGACGATGGTCAAAGGTATCGAGGTACCAGCGTTCGATGCGGCGCACGCCCTCGGGCCGCATGCCCGTTTGCGCCAGCAAGAAGGTGCCGAGCATTTCGGCATCGACGCCCGGGCTAGCTTGGAAATGGCAGCTCACAACAGGACTCCGCGCGCAGGTTTGGGCATTAGGTGCCGGGCTTAATCACCACGGGATCGCTGTGACTCGCCTGCGGCCCAGGGGTAGCGCGGCATACGGTGCCGCGCGGACCCTCCCGGTCAGGCTACATCACCCGGGCGACTAGAGATTCTGGACCGCGTAGTCCGCCAGCCGTGAACGCTCGCCCCGCATCAGCGTGATATGCCCACCGTGCTCCCACTGCTTGAAGCGGTCAACGATGTAGGTCAGGCCGGAGGTGGTCTCGCTCAAGTACGGCGTGTCGATCTGTGCGATGTTGCCGCAACAGACAATTTTGGAACCTGGCCCCGCGCGGGTGATGAGCGTGCGCATCTGTTTGGCGGTGAGGTTCTGGGCTTCGTCGATCACGATGTAGCGGTTGAAAAACGTGCGGCCGCGCATGAAGTTCATGGAGCGCACCTTGACCCGCTTGGCCAGCAGATCGGCGGTAGCGGCGCGGCCCCATTCGCCGCCTTCCTGGGTTTCCGCCAGCGCTTCGAGGTTATCCATCAACGCGCCCATCCAGGGCGTCATTTTTTCTTCTTCCGTGCCCGGCAGAAAGCCGATGTCTTCCCCCAGCGGCACGGTCTCTCGGGTGACGATGATTTCGCGATAGCGCTTCGTGTCCAGCGACTGCGCGAGCCCCGCGGCCAGCGCCAGCAGGGTTTTGCCGGTGCCCGCCGCGCCCAGCAGCGTGACGAAATCGATGTCCGGATCCATCAGCAAATTGAGCGCGAAGCTCTGCTCGCGGTTACGCGCCACCATGCCCCACACGGAATTGCGGGGATTACGGAAGTCGCGTGCCCGTTCAAACACCACGCGCTTGTTTTCCACCCGGCGGGCGATGAGTTCGAGGTCGGTTTCTTCCGGCCCGTAGAGAAATTCGTTGGGATAAAACTGCTCGAAACTGCTCGCAGGCACCGCGTACCAGGTTTTCTGGTCCGCCTGCCAGCATTCCAGCGATTTGCCTTTGCTCGCCCAGAAATTGGCCGAAAGTTCGCGGGTGCCGGTGTAGAGCAGGTTGATGTCGTCGAGGACTTTGTCGTTGTAGTAGTCCTCGGCGGAGATGCCGACTACCCGCGCCTTGATGCGCAGGTTGATGTCTTTCGACACCAGTGTGACGTCCCGCTTGCCGTGCGCCGCGCGCAAGGCCAGCGTGGTGCCAAGGATGCTGTTGTCTGGCGTGTGCCCGGGCAGGCCGGGCGGCATCGCGTTGTTCAGCAGGCTGGTCTGCAGAAAAAGTTTGCCGCTGGGCGGATTGGCGCCGGTGGTGTTGATCGGCGAGGGCAAGGGCAGCCCGGCTTCGATCGCGGTGCGGTCGGCGTTGTTGATGAGGTCATCCAGGGTGCGGCTGACCTGACGCGCATTGCGGGCCACTTCGGAGACGCCCTTTTTGGCGTGGTCCAGTTCTTCCAACACCATCATCGGAATGAAGATGTCGTGTTCCGCGAAGCGGAAGACGCAGGTGGGATCGTGGAGGAGGACGTTAGTGTCCAGAACGAACAGGCGGCGGCCGGTTTTTTTCTTGCTCGGGCGAGGCATCAACTTACTCCGTGAACAACGTGCGATACGTCGGGACTGGAGGGGCTACGGCGGCGACCGCCTTACTTCACCGGCTCCATGATGGCGTCGAAATTGAGATGGTCGCAGAAGTCCATGAATTCTCCGCGTAGGCCGGCAATCGAGACATTGGTCGGCACGCTGATGGTCATGTGTAACGAGAACATCGGCGTTGCGGTGTGGGCGGCGGCATAGGTGCCTGAGTACATGTCCTCAATGCCGATATCGCGCTGGGCAAAAAACTGCGTGATTTCGTGCACGATGCCCGGATGGTCAACCGACACCACTTCAATCGCGTAGGGCATGAGGTCGCCCTGCCGCCGACGTGGTTCGGCCCGTTGGGCAAGTGTTTTGACTTGCAGTTGATTTTCGAGACGGGGCAGCATGCTTTCGATTTTGGCGATTGCATCCCAACTGCCAGAGAGAATGAGCATGAGCGTGAAGCGGTCGCCGAGGACGGTCATACGGCTTTCGCCGATGGAGCAACCGCAATCCTTGACGGATTTGGTAAAGGCCTCCAGCAAGCCATGCCGATTGGCACCCATCACGGACACCGCGATGTGGTTTTGCATGGGTTCGGTGGGGGGCCGGCTGCTTGTTCTCATGGACGCCGCATTGTGCATGGACACACTTGGGCGCCGCAAGCTTCAGGATCAACGCTGAAATCTGGCATCGTCTCCTTAGCTTGAGTTGGGGCAGGGCGAAAGCTACCATGCACGACCATTTGGGCAGGGCCAAGGCATGAGCGAATTTCACGGCAGCATCGTTGCGATTGTCACGCCAATGCGCGGTGGCGTCGCCCCCGATGCGCCACTTGCCTGGGACCAGTTAGCCGAACTCATCGAGTTTCACATTGCGCAGGGCACCGACGGTATCGTTGCCGTTGGCACCACCGGCGAATCTGCGACTCTCAACGAAGAAGAACATTGCGAGGCGATTCGCCGCACGGTGGAGATCGTCAAGCATCGGGTGCCCGTGATCGCGGGCACCGGCGCCAACTCAACGACCGAAGCTATCCATCTCACCCAACAGGCCAAAGCGGCCGGGGCGGATGCGTGTTTGCTGGTCACGCCCTACTACAACAAACCGACGCAGGAAGGCCTGTACCTCCATTTCAAGGCGGTGGCCGAAGCGGTCGCGATCCCGCAGATTCTCTACAACGTGCCCGGGCGTACGGCGTGCGACATGCTCCCGGCGACCATCGCCAGACTGGCCAAGGTGCCGCACATCGTGGGCGTCAAGGAAGCGACCGGAGAAGTGGCCCGGGTCGCGCAGATCCGGGAACAATGTGGGGAGAATTTCATACTCCTGAGCGGTGACGACGCGACCGCGCGCGAATTCATGCTGGCCGGTGGGCACGGCGTGATTTCGGTAACCGCCAACGTCGCCCCCAAGGCCATGCATGAACTCTGCGTGGCCGCTCGTGCCGGCGATGCCGCGCTTGCCGCGGCGATTGATGCCCCGCTTGCCCTCCTGCACCGGGACCTCTTTTGTGAATCCAACCCCATTCCCGTGAAGTGGGCGGTTCATGCGATGGGCTTAATCGACAACGGCATCCGTTTGCCGCTGACCTGGTTATCTGCAGCGGCCGAACCCACGGTTCGCGCTGCGTTGTCGGCCGCCGGCATCAGGCTTGTCCTCTGATGCGGAAGACGGGAACCAATTCCGTACGCGACCAGTCCTTCTCACCATTTTCTGCCCGCCGAACTGCATTCGCCGCGAGGTCTTAACGCATATGACGAAAAAACTCCTGTTGCTGGCCGCCATGGTGGGGCTCGCCGGCTGCTCCATGATGCCCAAGTTCGACAAAATCATCCCGGATACGCGCACCGAGTACCGCAAGAGCCGCAGCCTGCCTGACCTTGAGGTGCCGCCGGATCTGAGCAGCGATGCCATCAAGGACCGCATGGCGATCCCGCAGGGCGGAGACACCGCAACGTATTCCTCCTATCAGGAGCGAGTGGCCCAGCGTAAACAGCAGCGCCAGCTTGAAGGCTCCGCCAACGACTCCATCAAGCTGCTCGATAACGAACACATCCTGGTGGTGCAGGGCACCGCCAAGCAGCTGTGGCCGCAGCTCCGCAAGTTCATGGCTGACGCCAACTACGACACTGCGCTGGACGACGAAGATCTCGGCGTGATGGAAACCGTCTGGGACGAGGACTCATCCACCCAGACGCGCCAGAAATACAAGATTTTTGCCGAAGTCGGCCAAGAGGCGGGCACCACCTTGCTTTACGTTGCCCAGCGCGTGGAAGCCATGGGCAAGAAGGGCGACCAGATGGTGTGGCAGCCGCAAAGCCGGGATATTGCCCAGGAGCGTGAACTGGTCGGACGCATGCAGGCGTTTCTGGTTGGCATGCAGCCCGCCGCTACCGCGCCCACCGACACCGCTGAGGCGGACGCCGCTTCCCAGCTAACGGTGGCCGAAGCCTATGGTGCAAACGGCGCGCCGGACAAAGGGAACGGTGTGGCGGAAGTGGTGAGCGCTGGCGGCGAGAAGATTTATCTGTCGATTAACCAGTCGCTTGCCACCTGCTGGAGTGCCACCGGGGCCGCGCTGGAACGCGCCGGTTATGCCGTTGACGAGTCAGATCGTGGCAAGGGCACCTACTATCTGCGGGTCTCGGCCAGTCAGGGCGGCGTCGCAAAGCGCGGTTGGTTGTCCAAGATGAAGTTCTGGGGCAACGAAGAAGACAACCGTCTGCAGATCAATCTCACCGAAGTCGGCTCGCACACGGAAGCGGTAGTGCTTGATCGCGAAGGCCGCTGGGAAACGGGTGAGATTGCCCGCAAGATTCTCGAAGACCTGAAGCAGGGGCTGGAGGCGCGTAACGACGGCTAAGCCCCGTCTGTGCGCTGCGCTTTAATCGGCAGTGGTAGCGCGGGTAACGCGCTACTGGTCTCGACCGGAAGCACGACCGTGCTGGTCGATAGCGGTTACTCCATCAGGGCTTTTGAAGAGCGCGCGCAGGCGCTGGATTTCGACCCCGCGTCGCTCGACGCCATTCTGGTCACGCACGAGCACGACGACCACCTGGGTGGCGTGCTCCCACTTTCCCGCAAATACGGCACCCCTGTGTATTGGACGCGCGGCACGCAGCTCGCCTGCGCTGAGCGCCATGGCGCTGCCGCGCGCGCCTGCGAGTTTTCACCGCACGCGGCCTTTCGCATCGGTGATCTTCAGGTGCTTCCTGTGCCGGTACCGCACGACGCGCGAGAACCCGCCCAGTTTGTGTTCAGCCATGAGGGGGCCCGGATGGGGCTGCTGACGGATCTGGGCAGCATCACCCCGCATGTACTGGCGGCCTACGCCGGCTGTGATGCGATGGTGCTGGAGTTCAATCACGACCCGGACCTGCTGGCAGCGAGTGCCTACCCGGCGACCTTGAAGCGTCGCATCGCGAGTCCTTTCGGTCATTTGAGTAACGCCCAAACGATCGACCTCTTGCAGCGCCTCGATACGTCGCGCCTGCGCAGGCTGGTGGCGGCTCACCTGAGCGAACGCACCAATCGGCCCGAGATTGTGGCCGAGTGTCTGGCCACCCACGCTGCGGGCATCGCCGCCGACATTGCCCGTCAGGACGCCGTCGTGCCGTGGTTCGAGGTCGACGCGCCTAGCGTTCCCGTTTCCGGATGTGCTCCCGCAGGCGCTGACGCTTTTTGACCTGCCGTGGCGTGAGTTCGTTGCGGCGGCCTTCGAACGGATTTTCGCCCTGCCGGAGTTCGATCGCCACCGGCGTTCCCACCAGCTTGAGGGCCTTGCGGTAGAAGTTGGAGAGATAGCGGCGATAGCTGCCCGGCACCGATTCCGTCTGGTTGCCGTGGATGATAATGGTCGGCGGATTGCGGCCACCCATATGCGCATAGCGCAACTTGATCCGGCGACCGTTCACCAGCGGTGGCGTGTGGGCTTCGGTCGCGCGGTAGAGCAGGTCGGTGAGCAGGCTGGTGGGGGCTTCGATCCGGCTCGATTTCCAGGCCGCTTCAATGTCGACAAAGAGGTCGCCAACGCCGGTGCCGTGCAGGGCCGAGATGGTTCGCACTTCGGCAAAATCCATAAATTCGAGCCGGCGGTCGACCTGACGGAAGACTTCTGTTCGTTGGTCGGGCGGCAAGCCGTCCCATTTGTTAATGGCGACCACCAGTGAGCGGCCTACTTCGAGTACTGCGCCAAGCACCGTGAGATCCTGCTCGGTCAATGAATCCCGAGCGTCCAGCACCACCACCACGACCTGCGCAAGGTCGATGGACTGCAGCGTTTTGACCGCGCTGAATTTCTCGACGACATCGATCACTTTGCTCTTGCGACGGATGCCGGCGGTATCGATTAGCGTGTAGTTCCGGCCATGACGGGTGAGCGGCACGGTCACGCTGTCGTGCGTGGTACCCGGCATGTCGCAGGTAATCATGCGTTCTTCGCCCACCATCCGATTGACCAGCGTGGACTTCCCCACATTCGGTCGGCCGACGATGGCCACCCGAATGGTTTCGGGATCGTGCGCCGTTTCGACGTCTTCCGGCGCCGGCCAGCCTTTGGTGATGGCGGCGACCAATTCGTCGATGCCTTGCCCATGCGCCGCCGAGATCGGCCAGGGCTGGCCTAGCCCGAGGCGTGAAAACTCCGCGCGCAGCGTGATGACGTCGCTGCCTTCGGCCTTGTTGACGGCCAGAAAGAGTGGCTTGCCGCTCCGCCGGAGACTTTTGGCGAGTGCCTCGTCGGTGGCATTCAGGCCTTCCCGGGCGTCCACCACGAACACGCCGGCCGCGCATTCCTCTAGCGCCTGCATCGCCTGCCGGCTCACCAGCTCGCCAAGCTCGCCCTGATCGGAGGAAATCCCGCCGGTATCAACCACCAGATAGCCGGCACGTCCGACTCGGCCGACACCGAGCTGCACATCCCGGGTAACGCCGGGAACGTCGGCCACGAGGGCGTTGCGGGTGCGGGTGATGCGATTGAAGAGCGTGGATTTACCTACATTCGGGCGGCCAAGAATGGCAAAGGCAGGTTTGGCGTGATTTCGGATTTCCTGCGACATGATGTGCTGGCGGGCGTTGGGTAACGCCCGCGCGTCCTTATTTCACGCGCCAGGCGGAAAGTTCGCCGGTGGAGCTGTAGCCGGCGAGCGCGCCGCCGATCTCGATGGGCGGGGTGATGATGCGCTTCTTGTCGATGCGCTCGCGCCCCACGACGTCGCCGGTTTTGACGTCTAACCAGTGCATATAGCCTTCGAAGTCGCCGACCACCACGAAGTTTTCATAGCGGGTCGGCCCCGTGACCTTGCGGTTTCTGAACGCTTTCTGCCTCCAGACGGTTGATCCATCCTGGCGCGACAGCGCCAGCACCGTGCCGCGCTCGTCCGTCACGTAGACGTTGTCGGCGTCGACATCGAGGTCTTCGGAGGATGACATTTCGCGCGTCCATTCAAGGCTGCCGTCGCTCAGGGCGACCGCCGCGACCTTGCCCTGAAAGCTCGCGATGTAGGCCGTGTTGTCGCGAACTACCGGTTTGGCGTCCACATCGACCAGGCGTTCGAGGTCGGTGCGGCCGCTCGGATCAGCGAGGCGCGTCTCCCACAGTTCCTTGCCGGTGCTGAGTTCCAGCGCCGTCAGGCGTCCGTTGTCGAAACCGGCCAGCACCATGTCTTCGTGGATGATCGGCGGCGCGGTACCGCGCAGGGTGAGGATGGGGATGCTGCGGTCCAGGGTCCATTTCAGGCGACCTGTGTTGCTGTCCAGCGCGTAGAGTTTGCCGTCGCCGCTGCGAATGACCACGGTGCCACGGGCCGCGACGGGGGGCGCGAGGATTTCGCTGGAGACTTCCGCGATCCAGAGCTTCTTGCCGTCGGCCGCATCGCGGGCTACCACCTGGGCGTTGCTCGTACCCACGAATACCTTGCCGTCGCCTACGCCTGGCCCCCCTGAAACGGGTCGCCGTTTGTCCCGGTCTTCCCATTTCGTTTTACCGGTAGTGGCATCCAGACAGATGATGCGGCCATCGCGGTCGGCGACATAAACGTTGTCGCCATCCATCGCTGGTAGCAGCTTCAGGTAGAGTTTTTCGTAGCCTTTGCCGTAGCGACCGGACCAGATTTCCTCCAGGGTAATGCTGGGCTTGAACTCTTTGTCCAGCGGCCGCGGCTCGGCGGCTTTCTTGATGGTGCTTTCATTTTCGGATTTGTCGCTGAACGCGCTGTCCACGGTTTCCCTGATGGCGGCGCGTTGTTCCGCGCAACCTGCCAGCGCGATTCCGGCGACCAGGGCCAGCAGGGTAATGCGTTTCATCATCATGCTCCGTCGCCGGAACGGCCCAGCCGTTCAAGCTTGAGTTCGACTATTGCAGGATTGCCGCCCCCGGCGGTCGCTTCCGCCTGCGCTTTTTGGTACTTCGCCACGGCTTCGGCGGTTTTGCCGCGGGCTGCAAGGATGTCGCCCTGCAGTTCGGCAAAGCGATCGGTTTTGGTCAGGCCGCTCTTTTCCAGCAAGGCCCAGGCGGCATCTGCTTTTCCTTCGTGTAGCGCAATTTGCGCCAGTCTGGCGTGGGCAACGGGGGTGAGATTGTCGCTGCCCGGGTGGTCGATCACCCACTGCAGGCGGCCTCGGGCGGCGTCGGTTTTGCCATCGCCCATTTCGAGCTTGGCGAGCAGTAAGGCCGTCAGGCGGGCGTAGGTGCTATCGCCATAGTTGTCGATGATGGTCTGGCCGGCTTTGCGGGCGTCGTCGCTGGCGTTCTTTTCCAGCAGGCCAAGCAACTGCTCGTAATTGATCGAGGCGCTTTCGGCGCGAAGCTTGCGCGTCTCGTCCCAATAGCGGTAACCGCCCAGCGCCAACAAGCCTATGACAAGCCCTAGCAGCAGGGACTTGCCGTTGTCCTTCAACCATTTGCGGATAACTTCGACTTGTTCGCTTTCGGAGGTATAGCCTTCCACGTGGGAAATCCTTTGAGATAAAGCGGACCGGGTAGACGCCGGGCCGGGGATTATAGCCTGTCGTTGCGGGTTTCCCCGTTAGTTCACTGGCACGTTGCTCAAGGTGGTCAAGAGCGCGGCGCGGGCCACGCGCTGTTGTTCGCCCTGACCCCGCAGCGGTTTGAGGGTGACCGTGTCACTCGCTAATTCTTCGCTGCCGAGAATCAGGGCGATCTGTGCGCCCGTGCGGTCGGCACGCTTCATTTGCGACTTCATGCTGCCGCCACCACAGATGCAGGTTACGCGACGTTCCGGGTAAGCATCCCGCAGGCTTTCGGCCAGCAATAAGGCCGCCTGACTTTCAGCCTCGCCGGCGCCCACCACGCAATAGTCGGCCTCCGGTGTGGTCTCACTCCCGGATTGTGCCGTCAGCAGTTCCAGCAACCGCTCCAGTCCCATGGCGAACCCAATGGCCGGCGATGGCTTGCCACCCATCAGTTCGACCAGTGCGTCATAGCGTCCACCCGCACAGACCGTGCCCTGGGCGCCGAGTTCGGTGGTAATCCATTCGAATACCGTACGCGAGTAGTAGTCGAGTCCGCGCACCAGCAGTGGATTAACAACGTAGGCGATGCCGGCGGCATCAAGGGTGGCGCAGACGGCGGCAAAGTGCGCGCGGGATTCTTCTTCAAGAAATTCCGTGAGGCGCGGCGCATTGGCCACGATGGCCTGCATGGCCGGATTTTTGGAATCGAGTATGCGCAAGGGATTGCGGGCCAGACGGAGCAGGCTGTCTTCATCGAGCGCGTCGCGATGACTTTCAAAATAGGCGGTCAATGCGGCCCGATACTGTTCGCGTTCGTGGGCAAGCCCCAGTGTGTTCAGCTCCAGCCGCAGGCCGCTCAAGCCAAGCGCCTGCCACAGACGGGCTGTCAGCAATAGCAGTTCGGCATCGATGTCCGGGCCTGGCATCCCGTAGGTTTCCACTCCAATCTGATGGAACTGGCGATAGCGCCCTTTTTGCGGCCGCTCATGGCGGAACATGGGGCCGATGTACCAGAGCCGGAGTTGCGGCTGAACGTTAAGCAGGCCGTGCTCCAGCACGGCGCGCACGCAACCCGCGGTGCCTTCGGGGCGGAGTGTCAGATGGTCGCCGTTGCGGTCGGCAAAGGTGTACATCTCTTTTTGCACAATATCGGTGGTATCCCCGATGGAGCGCTCAAATACCGCCGTCTGCTCAACAATGGGCAATCTGATCTGCGAGTACCCGTAGGCCGCCAGCACTTTGCCGACGGTGGTCTCCAGCTTCTGCCAGCGGTGGCTGGTCGTGGGCAGGATGTCGTTCATGCCGCGAATGGCGCGGAGTTGCTCTTTCACCAATAGCTCCGGAATACGTGAGGCATTAGCGCCCCTGAGTGTGCTCGCCCACTGTCAGGCGGCCAACGCCGTTACTGGAGGGGTTCTGGATGGGCTGGCTTTGGCCCTGATAGTTGACCGTGACCACGCGCGCATTGCCGATCAACAGACTCAACGGTGCTTTGCCATCCAGCCCGATTTTCTGCCCGGCCTGCAGCATGCCCTGCCAGATGGCTTTGCCGCTGGCGTCTGTCACCCTCACCCAGGAGCTTTCGCTGGCGCTCAGCACGAGCGCGCCGCGCGGCGGCTGTGCCGCGGGCGTTGCTTCGATCGGTGCAGGCTTAGGCTCGGACTTGGTCTCGGCCGTTGCCTCGGCTTTGAGTTCCGGTCTGACTTCAGGCTTCGGCTCGGGTTTGGCGGCAGCCTCCGTTTTGCTCGGGGG
>Ga0255132_1001029_pt1 | contig 10650 bp, 10 predicted proteins | sample Law_Law_RepA_8d_FD_188551 | JGI IMG/M metagenome (GOLD analysis project Ga0255132, IMG submission 188551) | Freshwater microbial communities from St. Lawrence River, New York, United States - Law_Law_RepA_8d | ecosystem: Environmental > Aquatic > Freshwater > River | place: USA: New York...
TGATGGTGTATCTCGGTCTCGAGCTGCTCTCGCTTTCGCTGTACGCCCTTGTGGCCCTGCAGCGCGATTCCTTGCAGTCTTCCGAAGCGGCCATGAAGTATTTCGTGCTGGGCGCGCTGGCCTCGGGGATGCTGCTTTATGGCATGTCGATGCTCTACGGCGTGACTGGAACCCTTGACCTGCCAGACCTTCTCATCAAAGTGAGCGTGGCGGGTGATAAGCGCCTACTGCTGGTTTTTGGCTTGGTGTTTGTGCTGGTTGGGATTTCTTTCAAGCTCGGCGTGGTGCCCTTCCACATGTGGGTGCCCGACGTCTACCAGGGCGCTGCCACGCCCGTCACGCAGTTCATCGGCACAGCGCCCAAACTCGCTGCTTTTGCCATGGCACTTCGCCTGTTGGTGGACGGGTTGGGTGGCCTCTCTGAAGAATGGCATCAGATGCTGATTCTGCTCGCGATCATGTCCATGGGTCTCGGTAACCTGCTCGCGATCGCCCAGACCAACTTCAAACGCATGCTCGCCTACTCAACTGTCGCGCACATGGGCTATATGTTGCTGGGGCTGGTGGCAACGCGTGCCTCCGGTTACGCCGCTTCCATGTTCTACGTGACCGTCTACGCTTTGATGAGCATGGGGGCCTTCGGTGCCATCATCCTGCTTTCCTCTCGTAACTCCGAGGCCGATCAGCTTTCCGACCTTTCGGGTCTCGCCAAGCGTAGTCCCTGGTTCGCACTCATCATGCTCATCTTGCTGTTCTCCATGGCCGGTGTGCCGCCATTCGCCGGCTTCTGGGCTAAGTGGTTTGTCTTGAAAGAAGTCGTGGGCGCTGGATATACCTGGCTCGCCGCTGTGGCAGTGATGTTCTCGCTGGTGGGGGCGTACTACTACCTGCGCGCCATCAAGATTATGTATTTCGACGCCCCCGTCGTTTCCGAGCGTCCGGAAGCGAGCCAGGATTTGAAGCTCGTGCTGAGTGTGAACGGGCTTGCGGTGCTGGCGCTCGGCTTAATGCCGGAAATGCTCTTGCGCGTGTGTCTGGACGCGACCCTGTCGTATCCGCCCTGGCAGTAACAGGGCCCACCGCGCTCAGGCTTGGCTGATTCGCTGACCCATCCTGACGATCGAGCCCTCGCCCAACCCGGCCACCCAGTTTGGCGTGCCGGGCGGCAGAATGACGGCGACGGTTGAACCCATATTGAACCGTCCGATTTCCTCGCCCGCGGCTCGCTGTAGAGGCGCTGCCAAGCGCTCCCGAACGGGCCTTTGAGCGCCCCGCTCAAGGCTTTCCAAATCGAATCCGTTGACGTTCATCGAACTCACGAGCATCGCACCCACCAGCACCACCGCGCAGGGGCCGTAGGCGCAATGGCCGCTTAGCACTACCCGCTCGTTCAAGGCATAAAGACCGTCTACCGCGCGCGCGGTGCGCTCATTAACGGAGAAGAGCTGACCCGGCACAAAGCTGATCTCTTCTATCGAAAACTCGAGTGGCGCATGCACGCGGTGGTAGTCGCGGGGCGACAGATAGACCACGGCATAGTGGCCCCCTTCAAACACGGATGCCGCGCTCGGGCTGGAGGCGAGCAGGGCCTCTAGAGAGAAATACCGCCCCTTCGCCTGCAAGAGTTGCCCGTGCTCGATTCGCCCGGCTTGACTCACTTTGCCGTCTGCCGGACTCACTATGGCTCTGGGATCCGGGTCGACAGGCCGCGCGCCGTCTCGCAGTGCGCGGGTAAAGAACGCATTGAAACTGGCGTAGCGCGCAGGATTGGGCTCAAGGGCTTCGGCGAGATCCACTTCGTAAAATCGACAAAAGGTTTTGATGGCGCCGGGCACCAGCGCTGGCCACTCGCGCCGGGTTATCCAGCGCACTGCTTGCGATAGCGCTCGCTGAGGGGCGACCCGTTGCGGGAAGACCAGCAGCTGGTCCAGAAAGTTGCTCATGGCGTGGAGGTCTCTTCGCGACGGACAGTGGCGTCGAAGGTGGCGCTTGCACCGTTACACGAGACACTCAGGCGGTAATGCTTGCCGGCAACGACCGGCACGCCAGCCTTCATCAACATGAGATGCATGCCACCCGGGGCCAGCACGACGCTGCCGCCGGCGGGCACGGCAAGTTCCGCCTGATGGAGCATCTGGACGCGGTCATCGACCCGCTTCGTGGCGTGGAGCATCACATGCGCGAAAGCCTCGCTTCGCCAGTCCTTGAGAACCGCTCTCTCCGTTCCGGCGTTCTTTACCGTGAGGTAGGCGGCTACCGGCCCATTGCCCGGCGGGGGCTCGCGAATCCAGACGTTTTCAAAGGAAATACCCTCACAGGCAAGCGCCTGCCCACAGCACAGGAGTAAGAGCGCTCCGAGTCGCGTCATGGATGGGCTCGCCCAAAATCGCTGATGGCGGTGAAGCCAGCGCTGATGGTCGCCGCATCATGCGGCAGGCCGAATTTGCCAAGCACGCGAAGTTGGGGGTCTATGAGAAAGATTGAGGCGGTGTGGTCGATGGAGTATTCGCCGCCGCCGGTAGGAACCTGCGCATGGATGACCCCCATCGGGCCCGTCAAGGCATTGAGCTCGGCCTCCGTGCCGGTTGCCGCTAGAAAGCGTGGGTCGAAGTAGCGGACGTATTCAGCAAGCGCGGCGCTCGTATCGCGCGCTGGGTCGACCGAGATGAATAAGACCTGACCGTGGTCCGCGAACGTCTTGTTCTCCGCCAGACGCGCGGCCACCTGCTTGAGGGTGGCGAGCGTGCTGGGGCAAATATCCGGGCAATGAGTGAAGCCGAAGAACAGCAAGGTCCACCGACCTTTCAGGGTTTCCTCGCTGATGCGTCCCTTGTCGCTCGTCAGTGAGAAGGGGCCAATCTGCGGGGGATCGGGCCAGAGCAGGCCTTGAATGGCCGGGACGTCGGCGGTTCTCAGGACGGCTGTAATTAGCCCGGCCGAGAGCGCGACAAAGGCGACAAGGGCGATCCAGGCTTTGAAGGATGGGGAAACAGAGGTGTCAGTCATAGCCAAATTATACGCAGACTGCCCCTTACCCGGTGCATCAGGCACGGTGTCATTGCGCGAGCCTGATAGACTCTGCTCAAAGATCTGAATACTAAGCGCCAACGCAAGTCCGCCCAGGCCCCATGAACCAGAATTCCCAGCCCACCAAAATGGGCAAATACGAACTGCGCCGTGAACTCGGTCGGGGCAGCATGGGCGTGGTCTACGAGGCCTTTGACCCCTACATTGGGCGTCTGGTCGCGGTGAAGGTTGCGATCGCCGACGCGCTTAAACATAGCGATTCCGGCGAGCGATTTCGCAAAATGTTTTTCAACGAGGCGCATACCGCCGGGCGACTGCGCCATCCCAATATCCTCGACATCTTCGATGCCGGAGTGGACAAGGAAAAGTGCTACATCGTGATGGAAATCATCGATGGCGCCGACACCCTCAAACCCTACTGCCGCCCGGACAACCTGCTACCACTGAATCAGGTGGCCGACATTCTGTTTCGCTGTGCCAAAGCGCTGGATTACGCCCACCGTCAGGGCGTGATTCATCGCGACATCAAGCCGTCGAACATCCTGCTGACGCGCGCCATGGAAGCCAAGATCGCCGACTTCAGCATTGCGCACATCAACCGCACGGATCTCTCGCAGACGATGCCGCTAGGCTTTGTGGGCTCGCCTCGTTACATGTCGCCAGAGCAGGTTCAGGAAGACATGATTACCAGCCAGACGGATCTTTTTTCGCTAGGCGTGGTGGCCTATGAACTCTTCACCGGCCACCATCCGTTCGGGGCCGAGAGTTTCACGAAGCTCATTCACAGCGTGGTGCACGAAGAGCCGATTCCGATGACCCAGTACCGGCCAGAGCTGCCGTCAGCGGTACAGCGGATTGTGAGCAAGGCGCTCGAGAAACAGCCGGAACGTCGCTATCGCACCGGCATCGAGATCGCCGCCGACCTCAGCATTGCGTTCAGCTATTTACAGCGGGCGCAGGAAGGCATTCCGGCGCGCGACAAATTTCAGCTCATCAAGAACCTGCACTTTTTCCGTGGCTTTACCGAAGGCGAGCTGTGGGAAATTGTGCGGGCGAGCGTTTGGCTGGATGTCCCGCAGGGCGATGCCGTCATCCGCGAAGGCCAAATCGATGACGCGGTCTATATCATCACCGCGGGCGAGGCCAGCGTGACCAAGCAAGGTCATGTGTTGCAGCGTCTGGTGCTTGGCGAGTGCTTCGGCGAGATGGCCTATCTACGCAAAATAAAACGCACCGCCACGGTGACCGCTGAGACGCCGCTGTCGCTGATGAAGCTCAATGCGTCCTTGCTGGAGCAGGTCGCCCCCGCCTGTCAGCTCCGCTTCTACCAGATTTTCACCACCGTCTTGATCGACCGCCTGATCACCGCCAATGAGTCGTTAACACAAGCCTAAGTCTGACGCGCTTTCAGATAGCGTTGCAGGAGGCTACGGGTTGATCCGTCATGCGCACTGCCAACGTGGCCTTCGTGGATTTCCTCTAGCAGGGTGGCGGCGAGTTTTTTGCCAAGCTCAACGCCCCACTGGTCGAAGGAATTGATATTCCACATCACGCCCTGCACGAACGTGCGATGCTCATACAGCGCGAGTAGCGCGCCCAGACTGCGCGGCGTTAACGCCTCCATCAGCAGCACGTTACAGGGCTGGTTCCCCGGCTGTTCCCGATGCAGCGCCAGCACCGGATCCGGATTTTCCGCCAGCAACACCTCGCGGCTACGTCCCACCATCAAGGCTTCGGCTTGTGCAAAGCAGTTGGCTACCAGCATGTCGTGATGCGCCTGCGGCGAGCGCGGATGCGTGAGGGGCAGGATGAAATCCACTGGAATGCGCCGCGTGCCCTGATGCAACAGCTGGAAGAACGCGTGCTGGACATTGGTGCCGACGCCGCCCCACACCACCGGTGAGGTGTGGCTACCGACCGGCTCATTGCCCAGCGTGATGCGCTTGCCGTTACTTTCCATTTCCAGTTGCTGCAGCCAGGCCGGAAAGAGCATGAGGCGTTCGTCATAAGGGACCAGTGCGTAGCTTTCGGCTTCGAGCGCGTTGGTGTTCCACAGGCCGATCAGCGCGAGCAGCACTGGGAGATTGCTCGCCAGCGGGCTGCGCCGAAAATGCTCATCCATCTCTCGTGCACCCTCGAGCAGGCCGGTGAAGGCCTCGCTGCCCACTGCGAGCGCAATGGGTAAACCAATCGCCGACCACAGGGAATAGCGTCCACCCACCCAGTCCCACATCGGCAGCACGTTGTCCGGCGCAATCCCAAACGCGACCGCGCGCGCCGGATTGGCGGTAATGGCAAAGAAGTGTCGCGCGATGGCGTCTGCCTGAGTCATCGTGCCGGTGACCCAGGCCTGAGCCGTGCGGGCGTTGACCGCGGTCTCCGGTGTGGTGAACGACTTGGACGCGACGATGAACAGCGTGCGGGCTGGATTGAGCTTGCTAAGGCAGCGGTCGATATCACCGCCGTCCACGTTGGAGACGAAGTGCACGCGCGGCTGTTCGGTATGCAGATTTCGTAGGGCATCGCACACCAGCTGTGGCCCGAGATGCGAGCCGCCGATGCCCAGATTGACGACGTCGGTGATGGTGTCGCCACTGGCGCCCCGCCACTGACCCTTGCTGATGGCTTTCACCACTTCATGCATGCGGGCAAGGGTGTGCGCCACCAGCGGCCCTACCGGTTCGCCGTTCACCGTAGCCGAGAGATCTTCCGGATTGCGCAAAGCGGTGTGCAGCGCCGGGCGTGCTTCGGTAGGGTTAACAATGTCGCCGCGGAACAGGCCTTCAATGCGCGCGGTGAGTGCGGCCTTTGTTGCGAGTTCCAGCAGCGCCGCCAGCGCTGCTCTGTCCAGCCGTTGTTTTGAATAATCAAGATAAAGCCCGGCCGCCTCGATGCCGAAATCATCAGTGCGTGCGACATCGGCTTCGAACAAAGACAGCGTGTGCAGACCCAGCAGGCGCCCGGCGTGGGGTTTCAGGGTAGAAAGAATCTCGCTCATGGGCGTTCCTGTGCTAAAGGGGCCAGCGCCACTGGCTGTGGGCCCCGTTGATGTGTGCTGTCGTGACTTTGCTATTCTCGGTTACCCGTTTCGCACAATAAACCCATTTCAGAGTACCCATCCTTCATGAATAGCCCGCCGCTCAGCCGTCTTGGCAAGTACGAAGTACTGCGCGAAATCGCGCGCGGTAGCATGGGTATCGTGTATCTCGGTCACGACATGTATATCGATCGACCCGTGGCCATCAAGGTCGCGCACTCAGATCAACTCGACGACGAGGAATCTGGCGAACGCTACCGCAAGATGTTTTTCAACGAAGCGCACACCGCCGGGCGTCTGACCCATCCCAACGTCATCAGCATCTACGATGCAGGCGTTGAAGGCGAGATCTGCTACATCGTGATGGAGTATGTCGAAGGCGGGCAGACGCTGAAGCCTTTTTGTCGTTCAGACAACCTGCTGCCCCTCGAGCGTGTCGTGGAAATTGGCTTCAAATGCGCCCGCGCGCTCGATTACGCGCATCGTCAGGGCGTCATCCATCGGGATATCAAGCCCACCAATATTCTGGTGAGGCAGGACCTGGATGTGAAGCTCGCAGATTTCAGCATCGCGCAGTTATCCAAGATGGACACCACTGAAACCTTGCCGCTGGGTTTGGTGGGGTCACCGCGCTATATGTCGCCGGAGCAGATTTCGGAAGAATTCATCACCGGCCAGACCGATATCTTCTCGCTGGGGGTGGTGTTATTTGAACTGCTCACGGGGCGTCATCCTTTTTACGCGGATAACTTCTCCCGTCTGGTGCAGAAAATTCTGACCGAGGCCCCGCCGCGCCTGACCGAATTCCGCAGCGATGCACCGCCTGAACTCGAGCGCATCGTCAACCGCGCGATGGCCAAGGATCGCGCGGAGCGTTACGCGATGGGGGGTGACATGGCCGCCGATCTGGCGCGCGCTTTCGACCGCATTCTGGACCAGCCGCGCGAAAACATTTCCGAGCAGGAAAAGTTTGGCGCGGTGAAGCAACTCGACTTTTTTCAGGGATTTCCCGAAGCGGAAATCTGGGAAATCGTGCGCGCTGCCCAGTGGCAAGACTACGAGGAGGGGGCGCAGGTCATTGTCGAAGGTGACCTCGACGATTCCTTCTACATCATCGTGCACGGTGAAGTGAAAGTGCAGAAGGCAGGACGCCAGCTCCGGGGCTTGTACGCCGGGGATTGCTTCGGCGAAATGGGCTATCTCGCGAAAACGCGCCGCACGGCAACCATTGCGGCTTCGGGCCCCACTTCGCTACTTAAACTCAATTCGTCGGTTATCTCGCAAGCATCGCTGAATTGTCAGGTGCGATTTCTCAAGGTGTTCCTGCGCACGCTGATTCACCGCTTATCCATTACCACCGAAAAAATGGTGCAGGAAAACTGAGGTTACGCATGCGGCAGGCGCTTATCCTTGGCTTGCTGGTGACGCCGGCGTTCGCGGCACCGGAGGTCGATCTTTCCCGTTTGCACCTGCCGCCGGGCTTCGAGATTGAACTCTATGCCGCGAATGTGCCTGAGGCGCGGCAGATGGCACTGAGCCCGGCGGGCGTGCTGTATGTGGGCAGCCGGAATCGCGGCGAAGTGCGCGCGCTGGTCGACGAGGATCATGATGGTCGGGTGGACCGCATGGTCGTCATCGCCCGGGGCTTGCGCATGCCGACTGGCCTCGCATTTCGCGACGGCAGCCTGTTTGTCGCGGCAGTCGATCGCATCCTGCGATACGACCAAATCGACACCCTGATCGATACCCCGCCGGCGCCGGCGGTGCTCACCGATGACCTGCCGCAAGACGCGGCGCATGGCTGGAAAACGCTGCGCTTCGGACCCGACGGCTGGCTTTATTTTGCCATTGGCGCGCCGTGCAATATCTGCGCACCGCCCCCGCCGTACGCGTCTATCCAGCGAATTCGCGCGGATGGCAGCGGCCGCGAGACGTATGCCAGCGGGATTCGGAATTCCGTGGGCTTGGCCTTTGATCCCGCCGATGGCGAACTCTGGTTCACGGATAACGGCCGTGACTGGCTGGGTGACGATCTGCCGTCCTGCGAGTTGAATCATGCGACCGATCAAGGCCAACACTTTGGCTATCCCTATGTGCATGGTCTGGCGACGGCCGATCCGGAATTTGCCGCGCAGGCGCCCGAGCGGGTCTTTACACCGCCCGCGCTTGAACTTGGCGCACACGTCGCGCCGCTCGGATTGATGTTCTACACGGGTGCACAGTTCCCGCCAGCGTTTCGGCGCAGCCTGCTGGTGGCGGAGCACGGCTCATGGAATCGCTCGCGCAAAAGCGGCTATCGCGTCATGCAAATTCGACTGGATGAGCGCGGCAAGGTGCTGCGTCAGAGCCCGTGGGTGACGGGCTGGCTGGAAGGTGAGCGGGCTTGGGGGCGCCCGGTTGACCTGCTGCAAATGCCCGACGGTGCCGTGCTGATCGCAGACGACACCGCGGGTGTTATTTATCGCGTGAGCTATTCGCCCAAGCCCTAAAGGGATTCGAGCCCGACCATCATCCAGGGCGCGCCCACGCTCGCGGTATCCCGCGTCAGGTGCCAAAGGTCGACAAAAGCCTCTTCGGTGCCTTCAACGGTGTCGCGGTAGCTGCCCGTGAATTTCACGCTGAGTTCTGCTGAGCCGCCCCGAACATCCGCGCGCACGATTTCCGCGTCGACAAACAGCACTTCTGTGTGCTGCTCGCCGCCCAGCGATTCCCGCTCGGAACGGAGTTCGTTCACCAGTTCGGGTACCACGTACTCGCGGATTTTGTCGAAGTCACCGGTATTCCAGGCCGTTTGCAGCGTCCGATAGTGCTCGCGGGCGCCGAGCAAAAAACTATTGAGATCAAAGCCCGGCGGGAAATTGAACGGAACCTCATCGGCCCCAAAACCGGCGCTGGCGCCCATCGCTGTGGCGGCGGGTCTCGCCGGTGTGCCATGCCCGATGTGGGGGACATCAAAGACGCGTCGCGATGGGGCGGTGTCGAATGGCACGCCCCCGAGTCCACCGGCTGCCGCGGTGGCGGGGTTTGCGGTGGCGGCGGTGGTGGCAGGGCCACGTCGGCTACTCATCAATTTGTAGAGGAGGAACGCGATCCCGCCGAGGATGAGCATGTCCATCATCTGGATGCCCTCAAAAGCACCGCCGGCAAACAGTGCGCCGAGCAGGCCACCAGCGAGCAGGCCGCCCATCATTCCCCCCAGCATCCCACCAAACGCGGGGCGCGCAGGATTGGTCGAATTGGCGGCGGGCGCAGGGCGGGCGCTGGTCGGCGGCGCATAGGCGGGCGCTGTCTTGTGGGACTGGCCAAAGGATTTCCCGCTACCGAGGCGCTTGGCTTCGGCGTCGAACGCGAGTCCCGCGAGTCCAAGCACGAGGCTTAAGGTGAGTAGCAGGCTTAGAGGCTTTAGCATCTGTGAAGGCTCCTTGGATGGTGGTCTGAGACTGCGGCAAGCCGGCAGACTAGCACTTGCCGCGTCCTGAAATTTTAAATCACGGTTACGCCATGAATATTTTTTTTTTTCAACTGGCGGTGCTTTCGACCGCCATATCCGCACAAGTTCAATATGGCGTCTCAACGCTCGATTGCGAGGCTTGGGCAAAAAAAGATCGCTGGCTGGCCGCGAGCGAAGGTTTACCGTTGGTGCTGGGCGCTCGGCCTGAGGAGTGGGCGGGACTCATGGCGGCGACTGAGTGCGCAGCCGCTGCCCGCGAGATCTGGACGGCGCTGGCGGCACAACTCGGTGTCGGGGTGGAAGAGGATCCGCCTATTGCACCGATCAAGCTGCGCGCCGCGGCCGAAAGTCTGGGCCTTATGCTGCCGCCGCCGTTGGCCGCCGTGCTCGATTTTCTGGCGCGTGTCTTGCCAACCGGTCGCGAGACGAACGAGGAAGACGCGCAGACCGTGGTGCTGGCTGCGCAGGAGCGTGAAATTTTGCTGGGTGCGGCGCTGCTCCTGGTAACTCGCATGCCCGAACGTTGTGTCAATGAACTGGGCTATTTCGACAGCGCTCGCGTCGCCACCCTGATCCGGGAGAAGTCGTTGCTGTGGTTTCCGTTGGCGCCGCCGTCACTCACTCAGGATGAGATTGCCAGACTGATTGCGAAATGGTTGCCACCACAAGGCAGCGATTAATCGGTGGTAGACAGGCACGCCGACCGCCAAAATTTTTTCCGGCATTCACCATTCTGAGGTTGCGCGACGCAACATTCGCGTGCAACCTCAAACCTTAAACACTTGCACATTCAGGAGGCGCGCCCTATGACCGACGTGATTCACCTGCATGAAAAACGAGATGCCAAGCGCAGTCGGGAGCAGAGTCCCAAGCTGGGAATCTACTACTGCGAATGTGGCTCCGCCATGTTCCGGCTCTACGACGACGGGGCTGTCGAATGCCTGAACTGTGGGGGCCTAGCCAACGGGCTTAAGGTCAGCGAGCGCGAGTAGCCGGTCTAGCGACCAGACCTCCATCGCCCAGCGATGGAGGTTCTCATCAGCCTTCAGCGATAACGGTCCGGGATCTCGAACTTGAAGATTCTCGCCGCATTTTCTCCCAGCACTTTGCCACGCTCTTCGTCTGACAAGCGCCC
>Ga0255132_1001035_pt1 | contig 10626 bp, 12 predicted proteins | sample Law_Law_RepA_8d_FD_188551 | JGI IMG/M metagenome (GOLD analysis project Ga0255132, IMG submission 188551) | Freshwater microbial communities from St. Lawrence River, New York, United States - Law_Law_RepA_8d | ecosystem: Environmental > Aquatic > Freshwater > River | place: USA: New York...
ATGATCCATCACTACCGCTCCGTAGAGTTCCGAGATCGACTGCCGAATACTTGGGATGCTTCCTCCCGGCTCACCGGCTACGAATACGCATCGAATCGAGGAGTGATGAAGATCCTTGCCGGCTTTTCGTGCAGCTTGACCGAGATGGATCGCGTAGCTTGGCGTGCTGAACAGAACAGTCGGCTCGGCACTGCGGATCAGTTCAATCCTCGCTTCGGTCGACATACCACCAGAAGGAATGACCATGCACTTGCGTCGCAAACACGCATCGTGAGCGCTCCAGAAACCGATGAATGGCCCGAAGGAGAAAGCCATCAGGACTCGGTCTTGGTTCGAAATTTCACAAGCGTCGAGCACGTATTGCCAAGTCTCGATCCACCATTGCCAATCCCGTTCGGAGTCAAGGATGACCATTGGGCGTCCCCGAGTACCGCTTGTCCGATGGTATCTTCGATAATACTCAACCGGATACGAATGGTGGTTCGCAATACCGGATGGTCCATCATGGATCCAATCCGATTTGTGCATCAGTGGCAATTCGCTCATCGCTTCGAGGGAATCGAGTTGCAGCGAATCGGTGCGATATCGCTCGCGATAAAAAGCATTATTGCGAAGAACTTCCTTCAGCAGTTGATTCAATCGCGATAGCTGATAACTCCTAAGTTCCTCGCGACTTGGATTTGGATTGCGATCAGATGGCAATGTGCTCATGTCGGGTTATTACTCCCTTCGAATCCGTTTGGAAAATTCCGGATCGTTCGCAAAGGCGATTGCCAAGTCGTTGATCTTCGCCGCACTGCGAGCAGCTTCAAAGGGCCCTTGGATCTGAAGCAGCCCGAGTTCATAGGCAAGGCGATCGGAGTGGCCGGGTAGTAAGACTCGCCAGTCGTGTGGAATTCTTCCAGGCCGCAGCTTGTTGACATGTTGCACAAGGTTCGTCGTACAGTTGTTCGTCAGGGTGTCGTAATACTCCGGTTCACGTTGTAGTTTATTTACCCGAGCGAGCATGTCGACAAGTAAATCTTGGACTTGCTGCGGTTCAGCACGACCACGGTACAAATGCACATCGACTTGACGCACTTTGGTTCGCAGCAAAATCATATCCCGTTCATCGCCGACGATGTACATAAGCGGAAATCGTCGCGTACTACCTGCAACTGCCGAGTAGTCTTGGTCTTGACCAAGCCGAGCTTCGACACTCACGACGAAATGCCTACCGTCAGCAAGCCCGAAGCTGAGCATAGTGTGCGCAAGCAACTCGGTTTCTTTGAATGGAACGACAATAAAGTCGACGGTTCGGACCGAGTCGAGTCGGAAACGCAAGTCGTAGTGCCGCACATCGTAGTCCGATTCCGTGCGGTAATTGCAATTGCGAACATTGCGGATGACAATCTCTTCCCCTTGGAATTCCACAAAGGGCATCAGCAACATGTCCGCTCGCCAGCGTTGCATCGCAAGAGCTTCGGGGGCAGGTTGACTGCGTCCCGATTTAAGGTATCCGACTACACCGTTCTCGTTGATCCCACGCATCAGCGGTGACGAACATCCACTGATCAGCAAAAGACAACCGAGCAAACAACAAACCGGTACCGCTCGCAAGGGACTATCGAGTTGCCGAAGAACCGGAGAAATCATAGTTGGTGCTCCGCCCAACACTGCCTGGACGATAGACTCCCCCCGAACTTGCAGGAGGTACCGATGGGGTACCTACCGGCTGCGTGCTTGGACCACCATAAGCAGGAGGAAGTGTTTGAGCGGCTGGCAATTGCTGTGTACCCCACGAAGGGTTGCTCGCTGGCTGGCCCATGTTAGAAGCTTGGCCGAAATTCGGTGCAGCTCCGTTTGGAACCGCACTGTTGTATGGGGCAGCACCGTTAGTTGGTACGGCACCGTTATTCGGTACGCCACCGTTCACTGGATAATTACCAGCTGGCGGCATTCCTAACGGCATGGGTGCTCCGCCTGGTGCTTGCATCCCGCTTGGTGGTAACCCCATGGATGGCATGTTAGCGGGTGGGAAGCCTGCGGGTGAGAGACCTGCTGGTGGCAAGCCAGCCGGTGGCAAACCTGCTGGTGCTCCGTAAGGCTTTGCATTCATGCCCGGAGGCATCGGTGCTCCCCCATAAGTTGGGTTAGCAGAACCATAAGTTGGGTTAGCAGAACCGTAGGGAGCAGCAGGGCTACCGTTTGGAGCTTGCATGGCCCCTGGATTCATCCCAGGAGTGCTTGGGTAACCACCGGCACTGTAACCGGTAGGTGATGGATTTGAATTGAAGGATACGGTTGATGCACCGTTAGAATTCGTATTGCCGTAAGGATTACCGGATGGCATCGCGGCTGGACCAGCAGGGGGCATCAAGCCGTTAGGGCTACTTGCAAGACCTCCGTTCACAGAGCGTCCCGGCGCGGTGTTGTAGACACCGGTGGAATAGCCATTGTTGCTCGCAGCAACCCCTGCACCAGGCACCCCATAAGGACTTGGGCCTGCTGCCGAACCAGCTACGCCATTAGGCATCGCCCCATTCGGCATCGCTGCATTGGGCATCGATCCGTTAGGCATCGAAGTTCTCGCCATCGAGCCACCGGACATCTGAGCGCCACCGGGCATTTGAGAGCCACCGGGCATTTGAACGTTTGGTACCGGGCTTGGTGTGTTTCGTGTTGCTGGGCTTATCGGTCCGGAACCACTCGGGGAGCCTGCCGATGATTGGTTGCTGGCTAACATCGCCGGAGTAGTGCTGACCCCTGATCCGCTTGGGGTCGACGAAGCAGCGGTTGAGGAAGGAAGCGCATGACTTGGCTTGGTTCCCGTCAACGTGCTCTCCGAAGGTTTTCTCGACCACGAGAACATGTTCGAGCCTGGCATTTTCCAACCCGATGAGCAACCGACTTGCGAACAAGTCGCGACAGCGAGCAACAAACCGACTCGGATCCATGATGGAAATCGACTGAGCATAGCGATCAACCTCGGTAAGTGGGCCCCGGGGGGCGATTGAGTCAAAAGGGGGCTATCTTTGAAACGTAAGACTCCGGCGGATGCTCCGCAGGGAATGGTATCGGCAACTCAGGGCCTCGCAGTCCACGCAATCGGTAAATATTGCCAAGACCGCCTAGTCCTAACCGCGCATCGATGCCAAACTATTTCTTTACTCACCGGGATTTAGCAAATCCTCAGGTCAAGCGTCAACCGAGCTTTCATAATTCCTACATGGAATCAGTCCGCTGAAATCGATGGTCTCGCAAAAACGCAAACCCCTTACTTTCCATTGCTGAACCGAATGAATTAGAGCCAAATCGTATGCTGCTAACGGAACATGAAATCACTCTTCGCGTCCATTACCACGAAGTCGATGGTCAAGGTCGCGTTCATAATTCTCAATACTTGAACTACTTTGAGCGAGGTCGCGTCGAGATGCTACGGGCTTCGTCTATCTCTTACCGCGAGATCGAAAATGCTGGGATTATGCTTGTCGTGCGTCGAGCCGAACTGCAATTCCACTCCCCTGCTCTCTTCGATGATGTTCTTGTGTTGCGAACGCGATTGACCTACTGCCACGGAGCTCGAATCGAACATCAGTATCAACTCTTTCGCCCGAATGATCTCGACGAAAATGGGGCCCCAAAAGAAACATTGCTGGTCTCTGGTGTGACCGAAATCGGTTGCATCGACAGCAAAGGTCGCGCGCGGCGATTGCCCGCTGAACTTCAACTAAACATGCGTGGGAACACCTAAAAGCCCCAAACAAAATCGACCAAAGATGAACGCTTCAAACAAAAACAACTCTTGGCTCGCCCCCATCGAAATCTGGCTCGCAAAACAATCTTCGCAAGTACCATTAAGGTTCCTTGCACCTCAGGCAACGGCCATCGCACGAAGCGAGTTGAAGGATCTAGTAAAACAGCATCCGGAGATTCGAGGGTCGTTTCTCGAAGCCCTTTTATGGTTGAGAATCGGTTGCATGGAACCGGCTCATAGTTTGGTCCAAGACTCCACCGAGGGACTCGGCGCATACATCCACGGTTTCTTACATCGGATGGAAGGGGACCACTGGAATGCAAACTACTGGTTCCGACGGATTCGCGACCCGAAACTACTTCAAAACATCGCCGCAAATCTCACCGAAGGTGGACTCTTCGCAGCAGATTTGACCGATGCCTGCGAGAAAGCTGCGAACGCCACTGATGCTACTGTCAAAAAGTCTTCGGAAATTCAATCGCTTGAAAATCAAATCACGGACGAATGGCTAGCAATGTTCAAGATCGCACTCGCATCGACTTGACCTTGACCCAAGCGAACGAGAATTCCTAAACTCGCCAGCATCGATATTTCCCGTGTCGATATTTCGCGCAAAAACGAAAGGAATCTGTATGCGAGTGACAAGATGGACTCTGGCCCTGTTGGTTGCTTCCCAATGCGTTGCGGGAACTCCCGCTGTTTTATTTGGGCAAGACCAAGTAGGTAGAGGGCCAGCGGTAGGTGGATCGCCTCAAGCGGGCGCTGCCAAACCTGGGGTAACAGCAAAACTTACAGCGACCCCGACATCATCGCGCAGCATTACGGATAAACCGACTGCTAACAACGCAAACCTCGGGGCTGCCGGTCAAGGTGCATCGACTCCGTCCGGACCAGCTTTGGTTGCAATCGTCAACGGCCAACAGATCACTCTCCAAGACTTAGCCAACCAATGCGTGATGCACCATGGGGAAGAAGTCCTCGAGAACATGGTCAACCGCTACCTGATCCTTCAAGCTTGCCAAGAGCGAAAGATCGAGATCACCCAAAAAGATGTCGATGACGAAATCGCACGCATCGCCTCAAAGTTCAACTTGAGCGTCGCGATGTACTTGAAGCTCCTCGAAAACGAACGCAATATTCTTCCGGAATACTACGCTTCAGATATCGTATGGCCAATGCTTGCTCTGCGCGCTTTGAGCAAAGAGATGTTGCAAGTCTCTCCGCAAGAAATCGATCGAGCATTCCAAAGTGAATTTGGTCCCAAAGTCCAAGTCCGGATGATCGCTTGCAAGGACTTGACCAAGATTCAGCCGTTGCATCAACAAGCCACCGACAACCCCGATCTGTTTAAAACACTTGCACGAGATCACTCCGAAGATCCTGCGAGCGCGAGCGTTGAAGGCTTGTTGCCTCCGATCCGCCGAGGCGGTGGAGACGACATTGTCGAACAAGTCGCTTTTGGATTGCAACCGGGTCAAGTCTCGAAGATCTTCCAAGTCGGCGATATCAACGTCGTTCTGCAATGTGTGCGACACTTGCCGCCAGCCAATCCGCCAGCAGCCCAGCTAGCCGAGATTCAAACGCGTATCAAGGCGGAGTTGGAAGAAGAGAAACTGCGTGGATCGGCTGAGACGATTTACACGGAGTTGCGCAATCGTTCGCAAATCATCTCTGTTCTTGGCAAACCCGAATTGCAACAGCAGTACCCTGGAATTGCAGCGGTAATCAACGGCCAGAATGTGACGATGGCTGTTCTCGAACAAGAATGCGTCAAGCGTTTTGGCATCAAGTTGCTCGAAGGTGAGATCAACCGAAAGCTTGTCGAAGACGCATTGAACAAGTCCGGCAAAGCGGTCAGTCAAGCAGACGTTGATGAAGAAATCCGTTCGACCGCCGCTTACTACGGTTATCTCCAAGCGGACGGTTCAGCAGATATTCAGCGTTGGATAGCGGATGTTCTGCGCGACCAAGGCAAGAGCGTAGAAATTTATATCCGCGATGCGGTCTGGCCGACGGTAGCACTCAAGAAACTGTGTGCAGACCAAGTTCAAATCACCGAGGACGATGTTCAACGGCAATTCGAAGCCAACTTCGGCCAGCGCGCTGAAGTTCTTGCTGTCGTCTTTAGCAATCAGCGCACAGCGCAAGAAGTTTGGGAAATGGCCCGCAACAAAAACACCGAACAGTTCTTCGGTGAACTCGCGAACCAATACTCCGTCGAACCGAGCTCACGTGCGAATTTTGGCAAAGTACCACCTCTTCGCAAACACGGCGGGCAAGCCAATCTTGAGAAAGCAGCTTTCGCTCTAAAGCCGGGTGAAATGTCTGGCATCATCGAAATCGGTGGACAATACGTCATCCTTCGCTGCCAAGGTTTTACGCAACCGGTCGTTCAAGACATCAATGCGGTTCGCGAAGACTTGGTTAAAGATGTCCATGAGAAGAAACTCAGCAAGGAAATGGATGCGACCATGGCCAAACTTTTCGCTGATGCTCAGATCACCAATATCTTGAACCCAAAGAAGAGTCGAATAGGAAACGCTGAAACCCAAGCGTCTTTGGACGAACTAAAGAAGTCGCAAGTCAATCGATAGACCTGCGAATCAATCTATCCATTCGTGCATCACTTCACCAATTTCATTGAGCGTTCTCACAAGCCAATCAAATCAGCTCTCTCGATTTAGAGGGCTGAGGCTGCGAGTGGCTTGTTTGAACCGACACCAACGAAGCTGGGTTGAAAGTTTCAGCGTTGCCAATGTTGCAAATGTCGACGAAGAATCGGGGATCCCGACATAGAATTCCTCGCGAGCGTCGACTCGCGATCGATATTTCCATTGTCGCACGACGAGTACCAAGCTTTCCCCTACTTCGTCGAATGGACCTTCAACCCATCGAACGATGGCGACAAGAACTCAAAGCCTCGGGAAAGCGGATCGGGTGGGCTGCCATTCTCGCCTATGCCTACGGCTCGGTCTGCCGCGAAATCCCCGAACTTCGCGATGTCTATGTCGCAAGACCCTTTCCGTATATGTACAGGCATCCCGAACCGATCGCATCGATAACCATGCATCGGCCCACCTCGCCCGAATCCCCGCACCTTGGTCGTTTAGTCTGGGGGCGATTCGTCTGCTCTGAATCTACGAACCTGCAAACCTATCAAGACCAACTCGATGCATGGAATTCAATGCCCATCGAGCAAATCTACCCGGATGCTCTGCGGCTAGAACGCAGACTAACCCCTATCCGACGCTTGCAATGGTACCTGCTGATGCGTTGGACCGGACGCAAGCGAGCCAAGCACTTGGGCACTTTCAGTATTTCAAGCTTAGGTCACCTCGGTGCTCTAAATAGCTACCACCCTTTGGTCGCCACCACGAGTCTAGCCATGGGGCCGGTCTCCAAAAACGAACTTACCGAAATTGTCTTGCTTTGCGATCACCGCGTCATCGACGGGGTTCTAGCCGCAAAAGCCTTGGAAATGCTGGAGAAGCGACTCGGAGAAATACCGAAAATTTTAGCAAAGAACGAACACTTTCCTTGAGTAACTCCACTAGACGCCAAGAGTTTTTATTAATACTATTCCCTGGCCCCTGCTTTGTTGCCTTTCCGTAACCCATCGGATGCCCAACTAGCGTTCACGCTCGAAATACTATGCCGAAATCAACCCACCCTGCGCCCCTGGGACGCTCTGCGCTTGCGCTCGTCCTACTAATTTCCTTGTTCTTAGCTTTCACCGGATGTGAAAACAACCGGCGAGAATATCTACTAGCACTTGAGAATAACGATCGATGTATCGAACAAGCTCACGTTGTTAGAAGAGACTTGCTCAATAACTTAAAGCTCGGAAATTTCGCCGGAACTGAGTCCGCTTCGAAGCTACAAATCAGCCTTCAAGAGAAGCTGTCTGTAGCGATGTATTCTTTAGATCGCTACCGTCCGCGCAACCCGGATCCGGTCGCTTTTGAAAAATACAGCCGCTTGGTCGCAGATCTTGAAGCTCAACGAGACGAACTCCAGAAAGCCTTCGATAACGCCTACGCGGCAGCCCAAGTCGAAGAAGGTATCGAACTGTCGAAGAAACTTCGGACCATCGAACTGCAACTTGCCGACGCTAGCGAAAAGCTTAAACAAGCAAAATCGCTGGATCATCCTTCGACCGCTTCAACTGGATCACGATCGAAGTAACCTTCCTTGCGCGGACTTTGGGAACACGGAGCCACAGAGTCCACAGAGAACCGATTGTAAGCTCACGAACAAGTGCATTCCTCCGTGCCTTTGTGCCTCTGTGTTTCAAAAAAGAGTCACAGACCGAGCAGCCGTCCTCTGTGTCTCTGTGCCTCTGTGTTTCAAAAAAAGCAACTAAATCGCTTCTGGATGCTTGTCAGGATGCAGATAAATAAATGACTTACCGAGCCTCCCGCCGTAATTACCGGCCGAGATTCGGACCAGTCCCTCTACCCCCAACGCAGCTTCGATCGCCAAATACGTCGCTTGAGCGACCGCATTCAAGTTCGCTCCGTTGATGATGATCTCCATGATCGATCGCACACCCTCGGGTACCCGGGATCGATCCCCAAGCTTCTCACGCAAAGTAGGGCAGTATTCGGCGTAAGTGCTCGCAATCAAGAACTTGTAGCTACTACCCGCTTTGCTTGCACTTGCAGCAACTCCGCCTGGGAACGTCGTGATGACTCCCGGTGCAAGATCCGCTGCATGCCCGGCTCGCTCCGCCGCTTCAATCGCCGCTTCTTCGCTCGTAGCCAAAAACCATAGGTTCCCACCCATGATTCCGTCGGCATAACCAAAGCGACGACTCAGGAAGAACTCTCCTCCGAGCGTGGGAATCGTCCAACCCTTCTCCCCGTTCATCTCGCTTCGAAACTGGTGACCGTCACCGAAGTAAGCGATTTTACGACCAAGCTTGAAATAGGGATCCGAGTCTAGTGCATTGAATAAGCGAGTCGTCGGGCAGGTGAGCACATTCTGAGAAAGTCTCGCTAAGAGAACCTTTTCTAAATGCTCGACACGATCTTTGCGAAACCGCGGGACGTGAAATTGCAAATACGCGCCAATCCGCCCGTCCGGAGTCTCTTGCCCAGGACTCTTACCATCGACAATCCCTTCGATGCCAGCTTCGCAATCGCACAGAATTGTACTGCTTGCATGCCCCGTGGCTTTTTGACAAGCGGCCAAAAGCCACTTCTCGTCACGTGCGGTTACCAGTACCCGGCTGTAGAGACTGCGAAAAGCTTCTGCGTACGTGTCTTCGACCAAGGCTTGCCATTGCGGGCTCGTCCATGGCTCCGCGATTGATGGGTTCGTCGTCGTTTGCATGGATTGCCTTTCAAACTACTTGCGGCCACGACCAGCGTAAACCGCCGACTCGGTGACTACCTTGTCCATATAGATGTCATGAACATCCATTGGGATCTCTTCAAACATCTGGCATTCGAAAGCCAGCGCGACCAGCGGCGTGCTGGGTTTCGCGTGCTCGAGAAGCTTGTCGTAGTAGCCCTTGCCGTGCCCAGTACGACCACCTTGGCGATCGAATGCAACTCCCGGAACCATGATCAGATCAAGGTCTTCAGGTTGCAATTTCTTCGCTGCTACATCGCGCAACTCAGCCTTGGGCTCAAGGATGCGGTACATACCGAGTTCCAACTCATCCATGGCTTCGAGCCAAAACAACTCAAGCTCCCCGTCCACGCAGTAAGGAACGACAATCCGTTTGCCGCTCTTCAAAGCTTCCGGCAACGCTTGCCGCGTTCGGACTTCGTCCCGAACATCGACATAGAACATGACGGTCGATGCGGCTGCATATTCGGGCAAACTCAGAAACCGAGCAAGAATCGCATCGGAAACCCCATCTTTATCCTCTTGGGTTCGGCGGTTATCGTGCGCCTGCTTGCGGATCGCACCCTTCTTCTCGGCAACTTCGCTCAGCGGCGCACCCGCACCGCCAATCGCCCCATCAGGACTGCTTTTCGACAAAGACGAACAAGTTTTCGCATCCGAACCGCATGGTTCATTCATATCGGGGTCTCATTGAAAAAATGTACAAGTCAAACCGGATGCTCGTATGTTACCGGCAGTCCCCGTTCTTGTCACGGATACAAGGACCATCGGCACTGAGTTCTATGATTATTGGGTGTTCTATGATATTGAGCCCAACGGCACCGGGCTCTAGGGCGCTGGGCTTTTTCAGACTGGACCATTTAGGACCGAGCTCACTCAGGCTGGGCTCTTTAAGACTGGGCTCTTTAAGGCTGGGGACTTGCATGTGAGCAAATCTGCTAACAAGCGTTCTAGTGGCACCCCTGAAGAGCACCCCTGGAGGGCACCTTGGAAGAACAACTTTGTGCCCCCCTTTGATTCGCTCTCGGAGTCACTCTCGGAGTCACTCTCGGTGCCCCCCTCGGAGTCGCCACCCCTAAGGCTTTTCCGCACCCTTCGAGAGCCTCTTAAAGTAAGCTTCGATCACCTCACGATAGTGGCTTGGCAAGTCTTTGGTCATACTCTGAAGGGCCTCTTGCCGAGCAGCCGGAGGTAAATTCCCCCAACCTGATTTATCGCCGATATCCTTGTTATCGACCTCCCCTTCGCCACTTCCACCCCCTGGCGCCGATTGATCACTGGCCTTCTGCTGCGAAGAATCCTTCTGCTGCTGTTGCTGCTGCTGGCGTTGCTGTTGCTGCTGCTTGCGCTGCTGCTGTTGTTGCTGCTGCTGTTGCTCCATCTTTTCGATCATCTTGTCAAGCTTTTCGATGATCGCTTGCTCCTGATCCCGAACTTGTTTTCCCGTGCGCCCTAACGACAACCGACGCTCTACGTCGTTCATCATGCGAGCAACCTCGTCGAGCGAGTCCTCTTTTAACGGCTCGATGTCGGAC
>Ga0255132_1001038_pt1 | contig 10601 bp, 4 predicted proteins | sample Law_Law_RepA_8d_FD_188551 | JGI IMG/M metagenome (GOLD analysis project Ga0255132, IMG submission 188551) | Freshwater microbial communities from St. Lawrence River, New York, United States - Law_Law_RepA_8d | ecosystem: Environmental > Aquatic > Freshwater > River | place: USA: New York...
CCTCACCGAAACGCTCTCACACAAACTCACCGATATCCGCCTCAACCCTGTTTACGTGCGCCGTCAACGCAAACTTGAAAAGTTTTTGAAAGATCTTCCGGTCATCGGACCACAAGCCGAACGTGGCCTCGAAGCATTCAAAGCTGGCGTACGAGAATTTCTACAACCGCCCGCATTCTTTGAAGCGCTTGGTGTTCGCTACATCGGCCCTATTGATGGCCACAACGTTGAGGCATTAGAGCACGCGCTTTCAGCCGCTCAGCAGCGCGTTGAAGAAGGCCCCATCGTTATTCATGTGATCACACAAAAAGGTCGCGGATATTCGCCCGCCGAAGATGACGACGAAAAGCATTTGCACGATGCACCAGTGTTCAACCCTGTTACGGGCCCGCCAAAGTCCAGCCCAACTGGATACACGCAGGCATTCGCCGAAGGCATCATTGCCCTTGCAGAAAAAGACCCTCGCGTGGTTGCAATCACTGCTGCAATGCCAGGCCCTACTGGCCTCATTCACTTTCAAGAAAAATTCCCAGAGCGGTTCTTCGACGTTGGTATTGCCGAGCAACATGCAGTCACCGCCGCAGCGGGCATGGCTATGGGCGGCATGCGCCCCGTTGTTGCGTTGTACTCCACATTCTTGAACCGTGCGTGGGATCAAGTGGTGTACGACGTAGCGCTGCATCGCCTTCCCGTCATCTTTTGTCTCGACCGCGCTGGTATCACCGGCGATGACGGCCCAAGCCATCACGGCATCTACGACATGGCACTGCTTTCCAAGGTGCCAGGCATGCGCGTTCTCGCACCATCGAGCACTCAAGAATTGCAACAGATGCTCAGTGATGCGCTTTCGCTTTCCGATACAGGGCCGGTTGTTATTCGATACCCCAAGGGCATTGCCCGCAGCGTGGACGCAACCGACATTGGTTCTGGCATTGCAGCTCGCAAACTGCGCACCGACTCCACCAAGAAGGTGTGCATCCTTGCCGTTGGCAAAATGGTGGGCGCAGCATTGGCTGCAGCCGAATTTCTTCAGCAAAAAAACATCGAGGCAACTGTGTGGGATGTGCGTTCATGCTCGCCACTGGACGAAAGCATGATTGCAGATGCCGCAATGCACGATGTTGTAGTAACTGCCGAAGACGGCATTCGTGACGGCGGCATCGGTATGTCGTTAGAGGATCGCATCCACGGTGCAGCCACAACGAAGCACCCACATATTTCTGTGTTGGGAGTGCCAACGCAGTTCATTCCCCATGCCAAACCCGATGTTATTTTGGCCAAATTGGGGCTAGATGCCGAGGGCATTGCACAGAAAGTTCTCAAAACACTTAACTTGAATTAACGATTCCTGAGCAGCCAGACTCAATCGGCAACATCGACGGTCGCTCACGGGGTAACCCTTTCAGGCCTTAAAAAACACAGTCTTGTTTCTCGTGTCACCCAAAATAGGTACTATGACGAGGGGGCATCTATGACGGAAGTTTCGGGCAATGTTGTCAATGTCGATGGCAGAGACCGTCGGCCATGGGCGCTCATTAGCAAGGAAAATCTGCTCCGGGCAGCCATTTCAGAGATTGCCGAGAGTGGCTATGAGCGAGCACGACTCGTCGATATCGCTGAGAAAGCCGATCTCACAGTTGGCGCTATCTACAACTGGTACGGAAATAAAACCGAGCTCTTCAACGCCGCACTCGCATTTGCGCTAGCCGAACAACAACAAACCAATACCGATGTTCTTGAGGCGATAGGCCCAGCAGTCGGCCAAGGAAACGATAACTCGCACTGGACGCTCCTTATTCAAGCACTTGCTCCACGAAACCCATCCACAGATGGCCACACTGATGCACAAAAAATGTTGCTCGAATCGCTACAAGCTGCATGGCGAGACAACGATGCCCAGCAGTTATTGAGACCGCAACTCGACTCGCTCATTAATCAATATGAAACGATCATCAAAAATGCAATCGAAAATGGCGCAATTGACGAATCATTAGATGCAGAATTGCTTGCGAGATTCTTTCTTGCCTTCCCAATTGGGATGTCGTTGCTTTCATTGGCTGGATCTAAAGATATAGAAATGACTAAATTCATTCCGTTCGTGCAACGCATGAACGAATTTCTAAAACCTCACTAATAATTCAGCACTCAAGTCTGGTGCGCCTATGTGTCTTTTTGAATTTTAAGGGATTTGGTTGAACGCACGTATCGCACGGTAGGACCAAGTAGTGGTGAATTTGTTTCCTCCAAAAAAGGACCCACTGCAGGAATTGCGAGCATAAGTTGTTTGTCTGTCACGTTCGCTCGAGCCGATATAGGACGCACAGGGAAAATCAGAGAAGTAACTCTTTCTGGTAAGTAATTCGCTCAACTCCAAATATGAGGGCAAATACCAATCGTCGGTGCTCGATGTCGAATATGCCAATGCAACACCTGCTGCATAAGTGGACGGATTTGCACCACCCTCTGTTGTAAGTCGCTCATAAATCTTCACAGTGTTCGCCATTCCCGCACCAATTTCTAAACCTGTAGTGCGCGAGGCAGTTTGATTCTCGGTATTTGAGTAAATACTGCCTGCCTGGCAATTAGCTGTGCCAACGTCCGACCCATCTAAATAGCACTTTGCAATGCCAGTGGTCCATGGCCCAACTGAATTAGTTGTTACTGCCTCTAGATACTTGCAGGACGAAGCACAATCTGAACCGACAGACTCGAATGTTCCCGGCGCTATGTAAAAGACGATTCCACCACCGGGACCAGGATTACCAAGTGCACACGCACCACCAGTTGCGCAGGATAACGGTGCTGCTGTGGTGGTGAAGCTTGCAGAAGTTATTGAACTTAATGCTGTTGGCGACGTTGAATCAAAGGTCAATGTAAAGCTGCCAGCAGTCGTATGCGTCAGGTTTGTGAACGTAGCGATGCCGGCAACTGCGCTTACCGTTGTGGTGCCACCCAACGTGCCACCCGAAGCCGTAACCGACACCGAAGCGGAAGACGTCGCCACGGTATTGCCCACGGCATCAACGATTCGAACAACTGGTTGAGTGACTAGCGCCGAACCCGAGCTGTTCCCGACCGGCTCAGTGGTAACAGCCAACGCCGACGCAACACGAAACGCGCGAATCGGGCGTGTGTACTGTTTGTTATTGTTTTTACCCGGCTGCTGTGTACCAACCATTTTTACACCCTGAGCCTGCGAGGCACTCACTTCGGTCGAAGTCCAATAGCCCAAACTCGTTCCACACAACAAGTCGCCAATCGCAGCACATTGCGTTCTCATCTCGATCGCTTCGCTGAAAGAAGGCAAAAACCAGTCGTCAACTCCACCCAAATTGAGGTCAAGCGCTTTACCGGCGGCTGTCGTACTCGACGATTCCGCTGCATACATGTCAAGAGTATTTTGATATCCAGTCCCAATTGACGTGCCGTCAGCTCCAGCAATCAAGGCAGAAGCATTGTTAGACCAAACAACCCCTTGTGGATCATAAGCACCACCATTCCAAGTTGCAGGTGCTGCCTCAAAATACATTCCCGTCGTGTTTCCACTCGTGGAGGGTGTAATGAACACCACACCCCCGCCCGGCCCGACCATGCCAATCACGCATGCTCCTCCATCGATGCAGGTATTTGAAGTTGTCGTGAAACTCGATGACGTGATCGAAGTTAATGCCGTAGGTGATGCTGAAGCGAAGGTCAACGTATGACTACCGGCGGTTGTATGAGTGAGATTTGTAAATGTCGCAATTCCAGCAACGGCACTTACCGTTGTCGTGCCACCCAACATGCCACCCGAAGCCGTGACCGTTACCGAAGCGGTTGAGGTAGTCATTGTGTTTCCTGCAGCATCGACTACTCGGACCACAGGTTGGGTGCCAAAACGACTGCCCGAATAGTTGCCAACAGGTTGGGTTGAAATTGCAAGCGCTGCAGCAACTGAGTTTGGCGTTGCAGATGTGCTTGCTGTTGCAGCTCCATCTCCATTGGCGTTTACTGCTTTTATCTGAATGTTGTATGCGACACCGTTTGTCAACGTCGTAGTTCCATTGCTGCTCAAGACCGAAATCACAAGTGGCGAAGCAGTAGTTCCTGTAGCACGAGTTCTGAACGTCGAACCACCATCAGTCGAATACTTATAACTCGTAATCGCCGAACCACCGTCAGAACCTGCAGTGAATGCAACAGATAACGAACCGCTCGACAGTGTGACCGCACCGATGGTTGGCGCCGATGGTGTCGTGGACAGCGTTGATGCCGACGAATAAGTCGAGTAGCTACCCGTGCCAATACTGTTCACTGCAGCAACACGGAATATGTAGCTCGTGCCGTTTGAGAGGCTGGTTACGGTCGCGCTTGTCGATGTTGACATACCATCTGCAAATGTTGACCAAGTAGAACCAGAATCGATCGAATATTGAACTACATAGTCAGTGATTGTTGATCCACCATTTGAAGTTGGTGTTGACCATGTGAGTGCAACCTGTGCTAATCCTGGCGTTCCTGCCAAACCAGATGGTGCGCCTGGAGTAGAAGTGGCTGGCGTGGTCGTTGTGGTCGTTGTGGTCGTTGTGGTCGTTGTGGTCGTTGTGGTCGTTGTGGTCGTTGTGGTCGTTGTGGTCGTTGTGGTCGTTGTGGTCGTCGTCGTCGTGGATGGCGGTGTTGTGGTTGTTGTTGTCGTAGTTGTATTTACAACTGTCGCCGTAGCTACCGCCAAAGTCGTCGATGTGCTGGTCGTTGGCGGAATCGTTGTCGTGGTTGTCGTCGAAGTTGTTGTCGGTGCAGGCCGGGAAACTGTTGTAGAGGTTGTTGAGGTTGTCGGTGGAATTGTTGTTGTCGATGACGTAGTTGTGGTCTCAAGAACAGTATTTCTTGCCGAATTGATCTGGCAGACAGATACTCCATTTGACATCGCCCATATGCCGGAGATGCCGTACTCGCTGCACGGTTGCCCTGCATTGTTCTGTGCTGTTACTCGAGCAGTAGCGAACACCACCCGAGGCGAACACATTGTGGTTCCCGAGCCTCCAAACGCAGTCCATACTCCTACGACTCCGCCCACAGAACACTCGCCACCCACCGTGTTTCGTGATTGTGGAGTTGCTGCCGCCAATTGCAACACTGGCGCCGTACATGATGTCGCGTTGGCTTGAATGATCCAATCTGATGGGAAACCGAGGACATCACAAGCTCGTGAACCCTCCAAACGTGAAGCCACCACGCCAGAAGTTGGTACGAACACAGGGTCAGCAACATACATTGGGTTTGAGAGATCACGTATTTCAGGCGGTGGTAGCCCTTCCTTGACAACGACAACGGCCAACACAGGGGGCAACACCGCTTTCACCGCATTCAGCTCGAGTGAAAGCTCAACGACTTTGACTGTTTCGACACCATTGCTCGACACTTCATGAACTCGTGTTACATCATCAGAGTTCTTTGTCGTAAACACAAATTGTGCACCACCACTAGAACCATCAGGAACCGTAGCTTTCGCCGTAATCTGCGGTGTTTGTGCATCGGCGACAACAGCAAGTTTTTGGCCACTAGCAGATTCGGTTGCAATGTTGATTTGCTCGCCACCAATATCAACCACAGTATTGTTGCCAGCAACTGCTGCAACCAAGTTTTCACTTGCAACGGTAACCGTCATATTCGGATCATCTACCGAAACACTCAATTCCGACACCGTCACTTCGGCATTGGACGACTCACTCGACACCAACTGAACAATTGCCGTTCCTTGCGATACAAAAGCACTTGTTGGACTTGGAAAATTCAATTTCATATCAGTGCCATCAACAAACACCACAAAATCCAACGCTTGCTGCACAGCGACGCCTAGATGACCGGCAGACCCTTTGATTGGGCGCGAACTAATACCCGGAACCAAAACCCCACTGTCGGGAGAATATGTTCCGCGATCAGTGGTAATCGACCACTTGGCGTCAGTGGATTTAATTACAAGCATCGAATTCTTTACCTTGGTCTCTGTTACGCAAAATGGACACGTTGAGTTGGACCGCGCGTCCAGAGACGTCAAATCAATATCTCCAGCACCGCCAGTCCACGCCTTTGGATCCTTGGCTGGATCACTCCCAGAAAAAGAGAACCGCCACGTCTTCTCCTTCAGATCAATCTCCACATATCGATTTTTAGCTGGCCAGTTCGAGTCATATACATGCACTATCGCGTGGTCAGGATCAGTGAAGTCAATTGCATATGGCAAGACCGCATGACCGCCAGAATCCGAATACAAACCCATCGAATAGTTCAACACGCCAGTTTGAAACGAAGCACCTAATTCGTCAATTATCTGACGCAATGATCGGTTTTGCCAATCATTGGTCTCATCTTGAGTTTCTTTCAAAAACTGAGTTGCAAACGTTCGAAAGATCTGATGAGTGACGTCTCCCTCGTTCTTCAAATCAACAGTTTGAGGCGAAGCAGCTTTGTTGAATCTTTTCGACGCCTCAACGACCAAACCTTCACAATGGCCAGATGCACGAGCCTGGTTCACCATTCGGGCCCAAGCTGCGGCCTCCGCAATCGGATCACACGGATCAATGACCGCGTCAACACACGCACCCTCACCAAACATCGCCACCAGATCGGCAGTGTCAAACTCCTCGGGTGATCCCTTTGCAGAAAAATTCGCAAATGAGTATCCATCACGGGTTGGTCTCATCGTTGTAGCAACAGCCTCTGCTAAAGCCGGCGCATTACCTGAACTACCTTCACCACCGCTACAAGACGTCACCAATACGAGGCACGCGACCGCAACGCAATAAATGCGCAACGATTTCGAGGACCTCTGCATCAAATTTTTCCTCTTTTTACTTCATTCGATTGACGCAAGTAAATGAGTCGATTAAATAGTCGGGCCCACAGCATTGACGCTGTGGGCCCGATCATTAATGATTTTCCTGCTTGAACCTAAATTGATTGTTTTGCTTTCTTGCGGCGCTGGTTGTACCAGATTGCCAACAAGATCAATAGTGCGATCAACACATAGATGTAAATCGACATGGACGAACCAGAGGTTGATGTTTCGGCAGTTGTGCTTTCCTCTGCTGGAGCATTAACGACCAATCGCTCGAAGTCTGTTGATAATTCCAAGACTGGCGTTCCATCAGTAGAAGCAACAACAGCAGTAATTTTGCCCTGTTTGCCCCTAACTGGAACCTTCATACCCGTGCTATCAGACGAAACCGTGACACCATTGATTGTCAGGGTTCCCGTCTCTAGGTCTGCAGCTTCAAACATTTCCAGAATGCAATCTGCGTCACAAATCATTGATGATGTTTCAGTCTCAATGACTACTTGTTTTTCGAGAATTATCTCCTGGACCGGAAGACTCAACTGCTCAATAACCGGCATTGGAACATTCTCGACTAGTCGAACGACAACTGGCAATGGGACCGTTACAACCGGACTCTGAACTGAATCGGTCGACGATGGCGCAAGGCTCGAACCAGCGGTGGTGTCATCCGTGACCGTGGTGTCATCCGTGACCGTGGTGTCATCCGTGACCGTGGTGTCATCCGTGACCGTGGTGTCATCCGTGACCGTGGTGTCATCTGTAGATGGAATCGTGTCAATTGTTACTTCGGTTGAGACCTGCGCCCCAAATCGATAGTCAAGATCGAATGCCATGTCCCAAGGCCAATATTGGTTAGTCGCCTGGCCAAAGTTGGTAGCCAAAATTGTGTAAACACCCTCTTCAACTTGTTTATTCAAGTAGGACGCCCAGAAACTGCAGGGCTCCATACCCATTCCACTATCGTCATCCTGCGCAATTAGGTTGTTATCTGCGTCAACAATGATGATCCAAGAATCGGCCAAATTGGTACCGCAATCCTCTTGAGTTTCGCCTATTTCTAGGTCTGCAGTTTTGGTGTGAGTAAAAATCTCAATTACACCACCACCAGCTGGAATGGTTAATGAAAATGATGTAATCGGGGTGACATCAAAAATTGTCCCCCATTCGCTCCACACCAATTCCGATTCCATGTTTGCTTCTTCTTCTTCAGGAATTGTGGTGTCGGATACTTCGTCGCACAATGGCTGATTTTCCGCATCAGCAAGTGCTTGTTCGAGCATCGCAATGTTCGGCTCGGAATCAACAACTGTTTCATCCGTGGAAACGTCTGTGCTGTCCGACGATGGAACAGTTGTGTCCGACGATGGAACGGTTGTGTCGGACGATGGAGCGTCTTGCGTGGTGTTTGACGATGGAACGGTTGTTCCGGCCGAAGAATTGGTTGTATTTGGTGGGACAGTTGTACCGCCAGACATTGGTCGCACTGCAGGCACGCGATAGCCGCCTGATGCACCCGTAGTGTCCGATGCATTTGCTGCGTCGAGTGCTGTTTGAGCAGCCAAAATTGCTGCATCTTTGTCCTCTTGGGTTTCGAAGCACAAAGCAGCATTTTTGGACTTTCCGTTATTCGACGTTCCGCCGCTGCCGCATGATGCGGCAACAAACATCACAGCGACTCCCAAAGCCACTGCCTTTATGGTTGAAGCTTTTCCTGATTTCATCGGTGCCTCCCCGCATCGGTGCAATTCATGACTTTCACAAATTGAATATGAATTAGGTTTCAAATATAACCGAACCAGCCGGTCCGGCTAAGGATTGAGCTCCACATTCAGATCGGCGTAAACTGCTTGTTTTCAGCCTCAAAGAGCCTCATCGGACAATTGAAGTACCGACAGATAGTTCGCGTCTACACCTAGCATTCAAGGCGTGCCACCCACTGCTACGGACCTCGACCTTGCCCTACGGGTGGCCGAAATTGCTGATGGGGTAAGCCTTTCGGGCTTCACGTCCCGGTCTTTCGGGGTCACCCGCAAAGCCGACAACAGTGAGGTCACCGAGATCGACCGTGCCACAGAGAAGGCAATCGTTGAATTGTTTACAATCGAGAGGCCTGGATACGGCATTTTCGGCGAGGAATATGGGGTTTCTGGGCCAGCCGATGCCGAGTATCAATGGGTAATCGACCCGATTGACGGCACCACCAACTTTGTGCGTGGCGTACCGGTGTGGGCAACGCTCATTGCATTGGTTCATAACGGCATTCCCGTGTTGGGCGTGGTGTCGGCACCAGCAATGGGCTTTCGTTGGTGGGCCACGAAAGGTGGCGGTGCTTTTTTTAAAGGCACTCGTATATATGTGTCGAAAACGCAAACCATTGCCGAAGCCCATGTGAGCACAACACCCAACGCTGGGTGGGACGCCGTCGGTGGCATTCCCAAGCTGGTGCAGTTGCAAACAGACGCCTTGCGTGCTCGTGGCTTCGGCGACTTTTGGCAACACATGCTTGTGGCACAGGGTGCCATCGATGTTGCTGTCGATGTAATTGGCCTTCAGCCCTACGACAACGCAGCCATCTACCCCATCGTGCAAGAAGCCGGTGGAACAATCACCGATCGGTTTGGTAATGCCGACTGGCAGGCCGATTCCTCGGTCAGCAGCAACGGCGTTTTGCATGCCGAAGTAATTGCGCGATTGAAATAGGTTGAGACCAATGACATCGACAAATCAATGGGCGTCCAAGTGGCAGCTCGATCCAACATTGGCGTACTTAAATCACGGTTCGTACGGTTCGGTTCCGATCGACGTTCAACATGTGCAAGATGGTTTTCGGCTGCAGGCAACGCGCGACCCGAATAGGTGGTTTCGCTTCGAGTTGCCTGGCCTACTTGATGACGCGCGCGACACTGTTGCGAAATGGTTTGGCGTGCCAACGCAGTATTTTGCTTTTGTTCCCAACGCATCGCAGGGCGTCATTACTGCTGTTCAAGCCCTTGTCAATCAATGCAGTTTGGTGCAAGCAACCCCGCACCTTGTTGCCACATCACTTGGATATGGGGGCGTGTTGCATGGCCTCGAACATATTGCAAAATTTAGTAAGTGCAATTATTCGATTGCGCAATTGGTGTACCCCACCGAAATCGATGCCGATGTCATTGCCGAGCGAATCAATGCATCTATCGCCGACAAAGTATCCAACGTCATTGTGGTGCTCGATCACATCACATCGGAAACTGGAGCGTTGCTGCCCGTCAGCGATGTCATCTCGCTTGTGCGAGCAAAGCACCCAAGCGCACAATTTGTCATCGATGCCGCGCACTCGGCGGGCATGTTGCAACAACCGCTGCCAATTGGTTTCGATGTTTGGGTGGGAAATTTGCACAAGTGGCTCTGTGCTCCGCAGCCAGCGGCCGCGCTGATCTGTGGTTCACAAGCAATTGCCGACATCATGGCCCCGCTGTCGCCTTCGTGGGGCTACGAAAAGGGCTTCCCAGGTTCGTTCGAATGGCAAGGCACAAGCGACTATTCGGCCTATTTGTCGGTTCCTTCCGCAATTACATTTCAAGAGCAATGGAGTTGGGCCGAACGAGACTTTCATAACCGCTCGGTGGTTGATAGCGGCGCAGCGTTATTACGCAGTGCCTGGGGCACCCAGCCGCACATCGATTCTGGGGTTGAAGCACCGTGGATGCGCATGGTGCAATTGCCACTTATTCAACCATGGACAAAAACCGAGATCGAAACAGTTGTGCAGAAAGCCGGCAAACAGCTAAAGGCCGAATGCATG
>Ga0255132_1001041_pt1 | contig 10584 bp, 10 predicted proteins | sample Law_Law_RepA_8d_FD_188551 | JGI IMG/M metagenome (GOLD analysis project Ga0255132, IMG submission 188551) | Freshwater microbial communities from St. Lawrence River, New York, United States - Law_Law_RepA_8d | ecosystem: Environmental > Aquatic > Freshwater > River | place: USA: New York...
CTCTGGAGTAAGGCGGTGGCCACGCCCGTGATTGAGACCGCGTGCTGCAGCAAAGGCAGCGAAACCACGATGGAGGTCGCGACCAGACTCACCCCCACCAGCAGCGGACCCAGCGTTAACACGGTCCAGTAGAGCAGCAGGCGTTTACCCCAGGGCCGGGCGCGGCGCACTTCCCAGATGTCGTTGAAGGCGGTCTCGATACTGGCCATCAGCGACAGCACCGTCACCAGCAGCGCTGCGCCACCGAGCCCTTGCAGCGCGCGTGCCTTCCCCGCAAAAGCCACCAGATGCTGTTGCACCACCTCGCCCATGCCGGGCACAAAGCTACGGAAAATGAATGCCTGAAGAGACGTTTGCCAGACCTCAAACGCGGGAAACAGGGCGAGCGTGGCAAACCCCACTACCAATAGCGGTACGAGCGCCAGCATTGAGGTATAGGCCAGCGCAGAGGCGAGTTGCGTGCATTGGCTGGAGATCGCGCGGCGCATAAGCTCACGCAACAGCCACACGCTCTGCGCGATGATTCGGGGGCGCGACGCGGGAATTGTCTGGCGACTGTCTGTCATCCAGCGCCACCGCTACACTGCATTTCGATCGATGCGCACCAGCCCAAAGATTTCACGCTGAAAATTCCTCTGCCAGCCCCGGATGGAGCCCGCTACCCGTGACCGAAATCCTGATTCTCTACTACAGCCGCCATGGTCATGTACAAGCCATGGCGGAGCATATCGCGCGCGGCGTAATGAGCGTTGCCGGCTGCACGCCGCGAATGCGCACAGTCCCGCCCTGGGGCGCGGCCGACGATGCCATACCGGACGACGGCCCGCCCTACGCCAGCAAAGACGACCTGCGAGAGTGTGCCGCACTCGCCCTCGGCTCGCCCACCCGCTTCGGCAACATGGCGGCCGCCATGAAAGCGTTTCTCGATTCCACCAGCGACCTCTGGCTGTCCGGGGCTTTGATCGACAAACCCGCGGCGGTGTTCACCTCGGCGGCCAGTCTGCACGGCGGCCAGGAAAGCACCCTGCTAAGCATGATGTTGCCGCTGTTCCACCACGGCATGATGGTGGTGGGCCTGCCGTATAGCGAATCTGCCCTGCTCGCCACTCGCACGGGCGGCACGCCCTACGGGGCGAGTCACCTCGCAGGTGACCGTGACGAACTTCCCTTGAGCGAGCATGAGCAGGCGCTGTGCTTTGCGCAGGGACGCCGGCTCGCCAGCATTGCCCAACGCCTTGGGTCGCGTTAATCCGGTAGCCCCAGCACCTCACGGGCAAACGGCACGGTGAGCGGTCGCCCGGCGCTTAACGAGGCTTCGTCCAGCCGATCGAGGGCGGCGTGCAGGCCGGCCCAGTCGCGCGGTAAACGCCGCAACAGGTAGCTCGCGACGGCTTCCGGTAGCGCGATCCCGCGCCGGGCGGCCGCGGCAATCAAGGCTTGGGCCTTGTCTTCGTCATTCAGGTTCTCAAGGTGATAGACCAGCGACGCGCTCAGCCGGGAGCGGAGATCGGGCAAGCGCAGCGCCAAGGTCTGGGGACTGCAATCGGCAGTCACTATCAAGCGCCCGCCGGTGGCCTGCAGCGCGTTGTACAGCGTGAACACGGCTTCTTCCCAGACGGGGTCGCCGGCGATGGCGTCCATATCGTCAAGGCCTACGGCAGACAGGCTGTCCAGACCTTCCAATAATTCGGCAGAGTGCAAGCGAGCCTCCCGCAAGGGTAGATAGATACAACTCGCGCCGCGCTGGTCTACCGCGCTAAGGGCCGCCTGCACCAGATGAGACTTCCCAACGCCAGCGGGTCCCCATAGGAACAGGCACCATGGCGTATCGGGGAGGGTCGCCCAAGCCGCAACGGCACGCAGCGCCTCGCCGTTCGAGCCGGCCAGAAAGGTCGCGAAACTCGCCGGGCTTTGTCGGAACAGGCCGAGTGTCAGCTGCTGCCAACGGCCATCTACGGGGAGGCTCGACATCAAGGCGGCACAATCGGCGCCTGATCGTAGAGCGAACTCCGCTTGTACTCGTCACGTGAGTGGCGCAACAGCACCACCACCGCCGCCGCCACCGGCAACGCGAGCAGCACGCCCACGAAACCAAACAGTTGACCGCCAGCCATGACTGAAAAAATCACCGCCACCGGATGTAAGCCTATGCGCTCTCCTACCAGCAGCGGCGAGAGCACCATGCCCTCCAGCATCTGCCCAATGCCGAACACAGCGACCACCGCCAGCAGATGCCAGAGGTCACCGTATTGGAGTAGCGCGGCGCCGCTTGCGAGCAACACACCCACAATCACGCCCAGATAAGGCACAAAGCTCACCAGCCCGGCAATGATGCCGATGGAAAACGCGAGCTCGAGGCCGACCGCCCACAGCCCAAGGACATAGATGGTCGCCAGCGCCGCCATGAGCGTCAGTTGGCCGCGCAGAAACTCCGCCAGCACGACGTCGATTTCGCTCACGATTTTCACCACACGCGGTTCATAACGGCGGGGAATCAGCTCGCGAAGTTGATTCACCAGCCCGTCCCAGTCGCGCAGCAGGTAGAAAGTGACCACAGGAACCAGAAAGAGAAAGCTGACCCAACCCAGCAGCGCCTGACTGGAGCGCCCGAGTTGCATCAATACCTTGCGCAGTACGCTCGACAGCTCGCCCCAGTGACCCGTCAGGTGGTCGCGTAAGGCCGCCGGATCAATATCGACGTTCAGGCCAAACCGCTGGTTCAGCCAGGGCAAGAGGCGCTCGTCGGCCCAAATCAACAGCTGGGGCAACTTGCCGGCCAATACCACCACCTGCTGTTCCAGCGCCGGGAAAATAATCATCACGGAAACCGTGGCGAAACTGAGCATGCCGCCAAAAACGATCCCCACGCCAACGGTGCGGGAAAGCTTGCGCGACTCCAGATGGTCCACCAGCGGATCACCCAGATAGGCGAGAAGCGCGCTGGCCATGAAGGGCGCCAAGACCGGGCCCAGCAAATAAATTAAGGCGCCGGTGCCGGTGACCACCGCCAGAATCAGCCATTTTTGCGAATCAGACAGGCCAGTGGTTTCGCTCATGGGCTTAACAGGCTCCACAGTGCGGGGTCGCTTGGGTTGGGCTGCAGTTGTCCATTCAGTTGGAGGCTTTGGCGGATGGCCGGTGGCCCGCCGCGCACCGAAAGGGTAAATCGCACCCGGTCGGCACTTGCCTGACTCACACCCAGTTTCTCGACGATATCGAAGCCACGCAGGATGGCAAGGACACGCCCGTAGTCAGCGGCGGAGCGAATGCCGTCAACGCTGAGTTCGATATTTGCCAACTCGCCGCCGACGTCGCCAGCAGTCGTGTAGCCGCCAGCCACCAAATCGGCCGCGCGGCCGAGCCCGCTCGCCGTCAGCGTAAGGGGATCTGCACCCCGGGCATTCCAGAAGGTGGATAGTCCATTGACCCGAACCCGCCAATCCGCGACCCAGTCACCGTCACCGCGTTGGCTTAGAACCCCGGCGAGTTGTGGCTCGCCGACATCACCGTCCGGTGTCGGGTCCGGTCCCAATAGCGCTGCCAGCACCGCCGTCGGCTCGCCGCCTGCTTGAGGCGCCGCCGGTTTGCGCAGCAAGGGCAGGCCCCGGCGGCTCGCGCTCTGCGCCAGCGCGGTAAACACCGGATTGGTGATTTCATCTTCGGCGAGATGTCTACCGTCGACAGCCTCAACCACCAGCCAGGTAGTGAGTTGCGGACGGTCTCGAGACCACAGTGCGATGCCTGCCTGACGCAGTGCTGCGGTGAGCGCCTCGCTGTCGAAGTCGACTCGTAGCCGGTAGCCATCGGTGGCATTGCCGCTCTGGGCCTGACCGACCACGGTGACGAGACTCCGGGCTCGCGCGGCGAGCTTCCGCACGCGTTTGTCCGCCAGCAGCTCACTCCGACCGGTGAGCTTGACGATGACCTCATTGAAAGCCTCGCCCACGCCGTGCTCGGTCTCGGCGGAGGAGCGGTCGGCGACCGGTACGGCGGCCGAGAACAGACCGTCAACGGTCACTGCATAGAGAGGTGAGGCGAACAGCGCGCCCAGAACAAGCACACTGAGGAGGCGGGAAATCATGGCCGGGACGCTAGGCAAAGGCCTCTTTGATGTCAAGGCGAGCCGAGCACTCATAGCGGTTTACGCCCCAGATCCCCCTCGCTACCATGCCGGCATGATCGATAAAGCACTCCCCCCTCTCAGTTACCGCGACGCCGGCGTCGATATCGACAACGGCAGCGCTCTTGTAGAACGCATCAAACCTTTTGCCAAATCGACCTTGCGCCCCGGCGTGATGGGGGGACTTGGCGGCTTCGGCGGACTCTTCAAGCTGCCGCAAGGCCAGTATCAGGAACCCTTGCTGGTGTCCTCCACCGATGGTGTCGGGACCAAGCTCAAGATCGCGATCGACATGAATCGCCATCGCACCATCGGCATCGATCTCGTTGCCATGTGCGTGAACGACGTCGTGGTGCAAGGCGCGGAGCCGCTGTTTTTTCTGGACTACTTCGCTACCGGCAAGCTGGATGTCGACACCGCCGCCAGCGTCATCGAAGGCATTGCTGACGGCTGCCGTCAGGCGGGTTGCGCGCTGCTGGGCGGCGAAACCGCTGAAATGCCCGACATGTACGCCCCCGGCCATTACGACCTCGCGGGCTTTACCGTTGGCGTGGTGGAAGCCTCGAGAGTCATCGACGGCACCCGAATCGCGCCAGGCGATGTGATTCTTGGCCTTGCGTCCAGCGGGGTGCATTCCAACGGCTACTCACTGGTGCGCAAGATTGTGGCGCGCAGCGGCGTCGATCTTGCCAGCGCCTTTGACGGTCGCACGCTGGGCGACGCCCTGATTGCGCCGACCCGCATCTACGTCAAACCTTTGCTAGCCGCCATTGCCGCCCATGACATTCGCGGCCTTGCTCACATTACCGGCGGCGGCATCACCGATAACCTGCCGCGCGTGCTACCCGCCGGGGTGCACGCTTCCATCAATCTGGACGCCTGGCAGCTGCCGCCGGTGTTCACCTGGCTGCGCGAACACGGCGCAGTGACAGATGCCGAGATGCTCCGCACTTTCAACTGCGGCCTCGGCATGCTGGTGGTGGTAGCGGCAGCGGATGCCGCTGCGGTGATCGAGACGCTAGCCGTGGCAGGAGAATCAGCGTCGGTCGTAGGGCGCATTGCCGCCGGCGACGCCGAGCCTCTCGTGGCGTACACCGGCAGTCTGTAGCCCGTCGTTAGCCCGGGAGGCGTTGATGTCCCGAGGCTTTCAGTACGACTACGCACAAATCAATCCCGGCGTCTTCGACCGCGCAGGTCGCCGGCGAAAGGCCGAGACCATGGCCGCCGTGCTGGGTGATTTCATCCCAGGTCCACTCGCCTCGCTCAATCTGCTGAACGTTGGCGGCTCCGCCGGCGCCATCGACATCGTACTGGCGGAGCACTTTGCGAGCGTGCTGAGCGTAGACATCGACGCACCGGCCATTGCCCACGCCCGCGAACATTTCAAGCGCGAGAATCTGCGGTTTCTGGTGGCCGATGCCCAGCGCTTGCCGCTGCCCAACGCGGCCTTTGATGTCGCGGTTTGCTCGCACGTCTATGAACACGTACCAGACGCTTCACGTCTGATGCTGGAAATCTTGCGGGTGCTGAAACCGGGCGGCGTGTGCTACTTCGCCGCCGGCAACCGGTTGGCCTGGAACGAGCCCCACTACAATCTGCCATTGCTGTCGGTGCTGCCGCGACCGCTAGCGCACCGTTACATCCGCCTGATGGGGAAGGCCGAGCGCTACCATGAACAACACTTGAGCTGGTGGGGCCTGAAGCATCTGGTGCGCGACTTTGAATGCCACGACTACACCGCGCGCATTGCCGCCGACCCGGCACGCTTCAATGCCAGCTATTTACTGCCTCCGGGCAGTCTCAAAACGAGAGTCGCGCGCCTCATCCTGCGCATCGCCCCGTGGCTCTGCCCAAGCTACATCTGGCTGTTGCGCAAGCCGCTCTAAGGCGCGCCCGCCTCGTCCAGCGTCTCCTCAACAGCGGTCAAAAAGCCGCGCAGGATTTGCACTTCCGTGTGTCGCAAGTGGGTACCGCCCACCAGCCGCGCTAACCGATCCGGCAGGCGCTTGGGCCGCTCGGGATGGAAGAAATCAACCCGGGTCATCGTGCGCTTGGCGTGCTCAACCAGCCCGGCAAGTTCCGCCGCAGTCGCCAGCACATCGGCCTCGCCAACCGTAGGAGCAGCGCCCGCCAGCGCCGCCAAACGCCATTCGTAGGCGCAGATTTGTACCGCTTGGGCGAGATTCAGCGAGCTGAAGCTACCATCGGTCGGGATGCGGATCGCGCGCTGACAGCACAGCAATTCTTCATTCGTTAAGCCCGTTTGCTCGCGCCCAAACACGATCGCGACCGGCGCTTCGCCCGCTTCTGCGGCAGCGAAGCTGGCCGCGTCACGCGGCGGGGTTACCGGCAGATCGAGATAGCGTGGACGCGCGGTCGTGCCCAATACCAAGCCGCAGTCGGCCACTGCTTCCGGCAATGATTCCACCACGCGAGCAGCCACCAGCAGGTTGTCGGCCCCCGACGCCCGCGCGGTTGCTTCGGCCGAGGGAAAACGTTTCGGGTTGACCAGCACCAACTGCTGCAGGCCCATGGTTTTCATAGCGCGGGCGGCAGCGCCGATATTGCCGGGGTGCGAAGTCTCCACCAACACAATACGGGTGCGGGCCAGCAGGGAGGACAGAGGTGGGGTATCGGAAGGGGTCACGCAGGCTTTCGCTTATCCGTTAGAATTGCCCGCATTCTAGCGCGCACTCACCGGCTTGCCGGCGTGCGTTGCGCCCCCTTGTCAGTTAAAGGCTTTCTCATGCATCCAATGCTTAATATCGCGGTGCGCGCCGCGCGCCGGGCGGCCACCGTCATTATTCGGAACTTTGATCGGACGGATGCGCTCGAGGTGGAGCTGAAAGGCCGCCGCGATTACGTCTCCAAAGTCGATCGTGAAGCCGAGGCGGTCATTATCGACACCTTGCGCACCGCCTATCCGGACCATCAAATTCTGGCGGAAGAGTCTGGTGGCAGCGGCAACAGCGAATTCGTATGGATCATCGATCCCCTGGATGGCACCACCAACTTCCTGCACGGCTATCCGCAGTTCGCGGTCTCTATCGCGCTCGAAATCCGCGGCGAGATCCAGCACGGTCTGGTGTACGACCCGCTGCGAGACGAGCTCTTTACCGCCAGCCGCGGCGGCGGCGCCCAGTTGAACAATCGCCGCCTGCGCGTCAGTCGCTGTCGCTCAATTGATCAATCGCTGCTCGCTACCGGATTTCCTTATCGGGACGACCGCCTGATCGAGCCTTACGTCAAATCTTTCACCACGTTCATGCGTCGCGCCGATGGCGTTCGTCGCGCTGGCGCAGCGGCGCTGGATCTGGCTTATGTCGCCGCCGGACGGCTGGACGGTTACTGGGAATTTGCGCTAAAGCCTTGGGATATCGCGGCGGGCATGTTGCTGGTACTTGAGGCCGGCGGCATGGTCTCAGCGCCGTACCCGGAGCAGGACATGATGCGGACTGGGAACATTGTGGCCGCCACGCCCAAAATCTTTCCGGGGATGCTTGAGATACTGCGGGAGCATCCGGTGCGTCACTTCGACGATGCCACCTGAACGCGTCAGGCGCTAGCGGTCGCGGTACATCAGCATGGTGATCTGCTCGGAGACCAGCCCGATCAGAAAAATCAACACAGCGTTGGAAAGCAACAACGCGCTCATGTTAGTGAAGCGATGCTCGGTCGCGAAGGTGTAGCCGTAATAGGCAAGGCCCGACAAGAAAAACGCCAGACTCAGCGGCAGAAAGATTTTCAGCGGCGAGAAAAGCGTGCCGATCTTGAAAATAATCAGCAAGAAGCGCAGACCGTCGCGCAGTGGATTGATGTGACTTTGGCCGATTCTGGTCCGCGCGTTAATCGGCACATAGGCCACTTTGTAGCCTGCCCGGAAGAACGCCATCGTGCAGGTGGTGGGATAAGAAAATCCGTTTGGCAGCAGCGAGAGAAACTCGCGAAAAAGACTCGCGCGCGCGATGCGAAAACCAGAGGTGAGGTCTTTCACCTCGCAGTGAGTCATCCAGCTCGCAAACCAGTTGTAGAAGGCGTTCGCGTAGCGCCGTCCCTGACTGGCATGGCCTGCGGTCGCGCGTGCGCCGACGACCATGTCGTAGCCTTCGTCAAACTTTGCGAGCAGCTGTGAAATTTCCGCCGGATTGTGCTGACTGTCGGCATCCATGAAGCAAAGGATGGCACCTCGCGCCGCCCGCGCGCCCGCCTTGATGGCAGCGCCGTTACCGAGGCTGTAGGGATGGGCCAATCGACGAACCCCATGCGCGGCGCAGACCTCGGGCGTCTCGTCCGTCGAGCCGTCATCAACAACGATGATTTCGGCGTCGGGAAATCGCGTGCGCAGCTCGGGCAGCAGTATCAGTAGCGACGCGGCCTCATTTTTGGCCGGGAGAATAATGGACAGATCCGCCAGCGCGCTTGGCATTGTCATCGCTCACCTGAAAAGCGCTGAGTGCGCTGTTTAAAAGGCCAGCACGGTGCAGATAGTAAAGACCGCAGAGGATGATTCACCGTTGCTCCTGACCGCTGGCGGCTGTTTTCATGTTTTGCAGATCTTGTCTGATGCGACGAATCGTCATTGCCTCGCGGCCCGCTGAGTCGAGCTGTTCCACCACCGCCAGCGCGTTTTCAGCACCCGCATAGTCTGGCAAGAACAGCAAGGCCTGCGCCAGGTTCAAGCGGATTTGGATATCTGCGGGCTGCAGATCCACCGCCTCTCGCAGCAGGCTCACAGCAGCTTTCACGTCGCCCAGATCTGATGCGTAGTAAAGCCCGAGCAAAGAGAGTAACTGGCTGGTGACCGCGGGCGTTACCTTGGGATGATTCAGCATGATGCCGAACAGCATCTGGATTTGCTCGGGCGGGATCCGGCACGAAGACGTCTGCCGACAGCTCATCATGGTCCTGAGATAGTTAATGTCGAGAGGACTCGCGGCGCGACGCTCCAGCCGTGCTTTGAGCATTTGAAAGACATCGTCGGGGAAGCCGCCCTCGGCGACGATGCCAATGCCAATCAGCGCGCTTATCTCGTCTGGAGCGAGTTCAGCCGCCCGACGAAGATGCTGGATGGCATCTTTTTTCAGCTCAGGGCTGTTCAAGCTCACACCGAGTTCCGCCAACACGCGCCCCCCTTCGTATTGGGCCCGAGGAGAGTTTGGCCGGTGCATCAACTCAAAACGTGCCAAGGTGAGGTCATCACGCCATTGGTCGGCGCGCAACGCGGTAACGACGCTCAAGGCCAGCGCGATGCCCGGCAAGAGAGCGGCTTTCCACCGGGAATCCAAGGCATGAGACGCTTGATAGAGACCAACCGAAAACGCCAAGACAGGTCCCAGACAGGCCAGATAGTTGCGATGGAGATGGACCAGCTCCAAGGGCAAAAAGCTTGATTCCAAAGCGTGCCCCGCCAAAAACCAGCACACGGCGAAGGCGAGCAGCGGGAGCCTGTCGCGCGCGAGTAGCGAACCCGTTACCAGCGCCAACCAGGCACCAACGGCGAAGAGGGTAGACGGCGGGTCCAGAAGTGTATGGGAGATTGTAAAATCATCGTAGAAAAGCCCGTATTCGCTGATGCGCGGCAGGATCAGGAGCTGGAGATAAAACATCAGCACTCGCGACTCGGTGAGCAGGCGTTCAAAAGCCGAAAACGGGCGGTAGGTGCTGGACTGCGCGAGCCAGTCCGGATGGGACATCAGAAATATCGCGACGACCGCCAGCGGCAACACCAGAAATGCCAGATAAAAGTGGCTCAGATTGCCCCAACGCCAAGGTGCCGGGTGGCGAAACCGAAGCAGGGAGACTTCGATCGCAAAGCAAAAGGGAATAAGCAGCACTCCATTTTCTTTGGCCAAAGCCCCCAGCGCCGTGCAGAACGGCACCCCGAGCCAGAGACCCAATCGGCCATCGTGCCCCGCCAGCATCGCCTCACGGGCCCGGAGATACACCAGGAGTCCCAACAAGACGAAGGTCGCGGAAAGGCTCGTCATGCGTTGCACAACGTAGAGCACAGCGGTGAGCTGGATAGGGTGCAGCAACCAGATGCCGGTTGCCGCGAGCGGGAGCCAGTCGCGCGCTAGGCTGGATACCGGGAGCAGGCCAATGAGGCGCCGACAGACGCGCCAGACCAGCCAGCCGTTAAGGATATGGATGAACAGATTTGTCAGCTTGAACCAGAACGGATTCATGCCGGTGGAGGCTGCGTTGAGCCAGAAACTGGCGGTGCTGAGCGGCCTCCCCAAGGGCCCCGCAGAGCCGCCGAGAGCAGCTTGCCGGAGTTCCGCCCACCAGTGGCCCTGCATCTCCTTCAGGGGGGTGTTAACGATATTGACGTAGTCGTCGAAAACGAACGGGCCAGAGAGTCCGGGCAAGTAAGCCACCCCGGTGGCCACCGCCATCGCAGCAAACGCAAGGAGAACAAGACGAGGTGCGCTTGGACTGATCATCATCAGCTAGCGCTGTGGCGC
>Ga0255132_1001051_pt1 | contig 10537 bp, 7 predicted proteins | sample Law_Law_RepA_8d_FD_188551 | JGI IMG/M metagenome (GOLD analysis project Ga0255132, IMG submission 188551) | Freshwater microbial communities from St. Lawrence River, New York, United States - Law_Law_RepA_8d | ecosystem: Environmental > Aquatic > Freshwater > River | place: USA: New York...
ACCATCAGTGGTGTCGACGGCGATCCCAACGCCGATGGCTTCTGGGGCAACCCGTACCAGATCTGTGTGCTTTTCATTCCATCGGACGCAAAGCGATGGGTGATTCGGTAGCACCCTCGCGATGACCAATGCGAATAGGTTTGTATACGATGGGACAAAGCTTGACTTGAAGGATTTCTGTTGTTCGCGATATCGAACCCATTGGGTAACATCGAGCGTTGTGTGAAGAGTCACCGGGATGGTGCTTGAAACACTTCGTCGTAATCGCTCCGCGATCGCTTTGCGACGTGGTGTAAAGCCAACACTTTGGGGGCGAGCCGCTTTAACATCTGCTTCGCGTATCCGCCCTCCGCGACCAGAGCCTTGAATACTTCGGATATCGATCCCTAGTCTCTGTGCAAGCCGTCGAGCGCGAGGCGAGGAGCGGTGTCGCTTGTCTCTACCTGCAACGGTATTCTCGGTGACCTTCGTCGCGGACGCAGCAGGCTCCTGAATTGCGTTGATCGCCTGCGAGTCGGACTTGGGGCGTTCGGTTTGTTCGGGCGATGGAGACACCGTCCCTGCTGGTGGGTTGTCGTCGGTAGTTTTTTCAAGGAGGTATCCGAGCAATCGTCCAACGTTTACCGTAGAGTTCGGTTCGGGAGCATCGTCGGCGATCCTCAGGAAACCCGCTGCGAGCGATTCGATTTCTTGAATCGCTTTTTCTCCTTCCATTTCAAATAGCGGCGTACCCGCTTCGACCCATTGACCCTCTTTTTTCAGCCAGCTAATAAACCGGCCTTCTTCCATGGACCAACCGAGTCGTGGGAATCGTATTTCTTCAGCCATGTTATTCCTCGATTAAATCTCGAATTGCACGTTCGACCATTTCGGCCGAAGGGACGACTTGCGATTCCAGAGAAGGGCTATAGGGTGTTGGGCAAAAAGCTCCGCACACACGTCGGATCGGAGCATCGAGTTCATCGAAACCTGCATCGGCGATGCGAGCAGCGATTTCTGCTGCCACGCCGCATGCCGCTGGGGCTTCGTCGACGATAAGCAACCTGCCTGTTTTGCGAACTGATTGAAGGATCGTTTCTGTATCGAGTGGCAGCACGGTACGCGGATCGATCAATTCGACCGAGATCCCTTGTTGTTCGAGCTTGTCGCAAAGGCTCAAGACGAGGTGTACCATGCGAGCGATTGCGACTACAGTCAAGTTCTTTCCAGAGCGAACGATGCGAGCTTGGCCGAATTCGATTTCATAATCTCCATCGGGGATCTCTTCTTTGGATTGCAGAAGTTCGCGATGCTCGAGGAAAACCACCGGATCATTTCCCCGCAACGCTCGCTTGAGCAATCCTTTCGCGTCGGATGCCATGGACGGTACTGCAACCTTCAGTCCCGGGACTTGAGCTAGGATACCGTAGTAGCTGCCCGAGTGGTGTGTTGCAGCCGAGTGCCCGATTCCGATACAACCTCGCAAGATCACCGGCATGCGCAAGCGGCCGCTCGACATGTACTGCATCTTGGCGATTTGGTTGATGATCTCTCCGTAGCCATCGAGTACGAAATCGGCGAACATAAAATCGATGACTGGCCGAGTTCCGGTCATCGCGGCCCCGCAAGCGAGCCCGACGAAACCTCGTTCGCAGATGGGTGTGTCGCATAACCTTTCGGGGCCATGCTGTTCGTACAAGCCTTTCGTCGTGAGAAAGTTCCCCCCCCGTACTCCGATCCCTTCTCCCATAACGAAGATATCCGGGTTACTTGCCATCTCCTCCGATAAAGCTTCCAAGGTGGCTTGGGAGTACGATACATTGCGCGTCGATGTACCTGATGTAGGTCTAGCAACTGGCTTTGGGTTCGATTCAGACCAGACGTGTGTCTGTGCGGTATCGCTCGAAGGTTCTCGACTCTGTTCAGCATCTTTGCGCGACTGCTGAACCAATTCTTTGACTTCGTGATCAATCGCATCGAACTCGGAAGGATCGATCGAGACTGACTCGCTTCGCAAGCGAATGATAGGGCATTTGTTTTTCCATTGGTCGACTTCCTCTCTCGTACGGTAGGTGAAGTCTCCCATCCCTTCTGCGTGCGGTCGCGTCCTGTAGGTTTTGCATTCAAGCAGCGTTGGACCTTCGCCCCGCCGAGCCCGTTCAACGGCTTGGCCCGCCGCCCGGTACACCTCAAGTACATCGTTGCCATCGAGTTCATAGCCAGGGATTCCGTAGGCGGCCCCTCGAGAACCAACACTTGGATTGCCACTCGCATAAGCAAAGGGGACTTCGGTTGCGAACTGATTGTTTTCGCAGATGAACAGAACGGGTAGCTTCCAGATGCTCGCCATGTTCAAGCCTTCGTGGAACGCACCGTTGTTGACTGCTCCATCGCCGAAGAATGCCACAGCGACCGCTCCGTTGCGCTTGAGCTTGGCGCTATACCCACCGCCGCAAGCTTGTAAAATACATGGGCCGACAATTCCGCTTGTTCCCATCAAGCCGATTTCGGGGGAGAACAAGTGCATGCTTCCTCCACGTCCTTTCGAACATCCAGCCTCGCGTCCAAAGAGCTCGGCGATCAGCGCAAGTGGCGTTAGTCCTTTTGCCAACGCGTGTCCGTGTCCGCGGTGCGTACTAAAAACGGAATCCTGATTCGTTAAGTGCGCGCAAACACCGCTCGCAATGGCTTCCTGTCCCACATACGTGTGGCAAGCACCGTGAATAAGTCCGCGTTGATGGCATCGAGCTAACTCTTCTTCGGTCTGTCGTATGATTTGCATCCGATGGTACAAATCCAAGATGGTTTGGTCGGTCAGTTTCATGAATCCACTCGTTGATCTAGCTAGTTATTTTCTTAGTTGTTAGCGAATTGTTGTGTTGCGTTGATGTTCGGCAAAGGTCGCACTTTAGTTAGGGGCGAAAGGTTTGAACGCTACTCCCTTGATGACCTGGAGTGCCACCACCGTTCATCGCCAAGTTGCCACCGTCCAAAGGAATCAGTGCTCCGGTGATCCACGCGGAAGCGTCGGAGGCAAGGAGTACGGCGAGTCCCATGATATCGGTTGGGCGTCCGAGTCGACCGGCTGGGATACCGCCGAGGAATCGTTTCTCAAGGTTTGGGTCTTCGGCGATCCGAGCTTCCAAGCTTGGGTTGAGGACTTGAGCGGGAAGTACCGCATTGACACGTACACCGCGATGACTCCATTCGGTACTTAACTCACGTGTCATTTGAACCACCGCACCCATCGCCATGCTATAGGCGACGTGTCCGCGACCTAACGCAGTGGTGCTTGCTAAAGAACCGATATTCATGATCGACCCACGCCCTTGTTTAAGCATCCGCTTACCTGCCTCTTGGCACATGCTAAAGCGTCCGATCACTAAGTTGTCCAGCGCGCGTTGCAGATCGCTGATCGAAAGTTCCTCGGGTTTCGAAAGGACGCCATCCCCAGCGATATTCCCGAGGAAGTCGATTCGCCCGTACGCTTGATCGATCCATTGAAACAGTTCACCAATCGCTTCGGGGGATGATACGTTGGTGCTGTGACTGTCGGCTCGTCGACCTAGGGATCGGATTGTTTTAGCTGTTTCTTCTGCTCCTGGTAGATTGCGGTCGACCAAGACCAAGTCACAGCCGAACTTTGCGAGCGCAATAGCGGTCGCTTGCCCTAACCCTTGCGCAGCCCCGGAGACGAGAGCAACTTTGCCATGCAAATCGAACAAAGGAACATCGAATATGGACATATCAAATTTCGTCATCAACAACTCCACGTAGTCCCAGCCACATCGCAAGCAGCAAACAGCAAGGGGAAGATTTTGTATCGCACTACCATCATAGCTAAGCCGAGATAAAACACACCGCATCCGACCAAGCCGGCCGATTGGTACCATCGCGGACGCAGGGGTGCTGGAAGCAATCGATGGTTGATCCAAAGGATTTGAAAGGAGGTCACTCCGATCGCCAAATTATTGAAATTCGCTATGAAGTCGGTCATCAACTTCGGCGCTTTACTGAAAAGAAAGGCACACAGAAAGGACCACAGCACGTAGCTTGCGAGAATCCCGTAGTAGATCCATCGCACCTGATCCGGTTTCCAGCTATCGCGTACCTTGCGATTTGAACTCCAGATCGCGTCGGTCCATCGTCGGCTAAAGTCGTCCAAGACCGACATTTGACTAGGCATCATCACCATTAACCCAGTCAACAAGGCGGTCACCCAGAGCAATTTCGCCAGCACCGGAGAGAATCCCGAATGACGTATTCCATCGGCCATGACGATCGACTGAGCGACACTCATCTGGCTTTCCGTGATCGTGGAGTTAGGTGTGAACTGAAGCGAGAGGAGGGCAGGTAAGGCCATCCCGACAAAGCAACCAGGGGCCCATACGAAGACTTGATCGGTCACTATGTATTTCCACCAACCCCTCCAACGTTCGAGGGAATCGGATGTAATGGGAAATACCTTGCCAACATGACTCAATGTCACCGAGCGTCCACCGACTGCGCTGGGAATCGCACCGACTTGCGAACCCATCCCCCAGCCCTTGTCTCGCACGAAATTCGAGTAAGTTGAATTTGCTAATCCTCCTCCACCTGCGTATCCGGCGAATGCACCGATGACGATCAAGCTTGATGTTGACATCAGCGGTAGTTCGCCGTGAGCGAACCAGTAGGTGAACACGTTCTCGATTCTTTCCCCACCGTTTCCGTCGACTACAGGCACATTTCCAAACTGTAGAAATCCGCTAACGATACTCCACCAATGTTCGGCAGCTACGCAAGTTATTCCGAGCAAGAAACAGAACCCGAGCACCATTACGATTTTCGCGGTCATCACCCATTGAAGGATGTTGTAGACTTTGCCTCCCATCACCACAGGAAAGGCAACGGCGAATAACGACACGTATGCCAACGGTACAACAAGTTTCAGATCATCTACCGTCGGTGGTCGATCGAGGATCAGCGATGCGATCATCGCAGCCCCATGGGTAGATAGTCCAGGTACCAACGCGGAGATATTTAGCAGGAGCATTAGTCCTACCCAAAAGTGAGGGTTGGGTCTGCACCGCATGAAGCCAGTGAAAACAGGCTCTCCACAATACAGCGCATACCTTCCGCATTCCATGTTGTAGAAGACTTGCAAGATAATCGCTACCGTCGCAATCCACATCAAGCTTCCGCCGTACTTCGCAGTTACAGCCGGACCGAGTAACCATTCTCCACCACCGATCTGAATCCCCATCATGACGATACCTGGGCCAATGAAGCTGGCCCAGTTCCGCCATCGCAGCGGTTTCGGTTCGGGTAACTCTGCGACTCCCCACGGCGGTATAGAGTCTGGTTTAATTGAACTTGTTGATGTTGAATTCGGCGCTTGCATGGCTTTGTTCCTGGAGGCGTAACAGGTCCGACTTACTACGGGATAACCTAGTGAGAATCGTTAATCGTGAAGAACGATCGCTCGTCCAGGTCCACCATGGCAATCGCGAATTTTCAGTGCAGCGAACAAAAAGTAGCTACCTGACTTCGGAATGTTCCCTACGTTGCAAAGATACTCCACACCGACCATCTGGCGACTACCTAAAGCCCAGTAGGTCATCAATGCACGTTTTGGATCGAGACCACCCAAGTCTGGTGCATCGGTACCGACACAACGGACACCCTTGGAATGAAGGTAATCGATTCCTTCAGGTCCAATCGAAGGCCAGCCTTCCGCTTTCCGTGTGAACGCATCGGTCCAAAGTCCTGTCCCGAAGTTCCCTTGTGCATCAGGTGTCATTTTTAAGTAACGATCGATGACTCCGGTGTGGAGTATGACGACTTCTCCCGGACGGATAGCTCCATGATCCTCCTCGAACTTCTGCAGAAAAGCCGGGGTGACTTCGGGTGACGTTGGCCAGCGTCCTCGATCGGTCGAGCCGATCAATGAACGTACGTCGATCACGCGAGTGTTTCCACAAGTCCATTCGATCGGGACGCTTTCGGCAGTCATGGTACTTGTGCCTCGAGGTCCGAACTTCGATTCGTATTCCTCTAACCAGCCGCGAACTTCTGGTGATTCACCAACGGCTTCTTTGGAAGGAGGAAGAGCGAAGGAAGGTGGAACTAAGTGAGTTCCAGCCATCGAATCCATCATGTGACCATGATGAAACATGTCGAGATATTCGCTGTAGAGGAAATCGATTTTTAGATAAACTTGGCGATGTTGCCCGGTGCGCGCTGCGGGGTTGGTCATCGGAAATCGGGGTGTCAGCGTCGGGGATAGATCGATCGCCCGCCGATCGCGGCAAGCTTCGATAAGCCTCTTCGGCAAGTCTCCTCCGGCAATGGAGAATGCTCGACCTTCACCGTATGGGCCACCTTCGTGTTTGGGGCCCAAGAAGCAATAAAAGGCGCCTGTTGCAGGTAGTGCTCCAAGCTGCGTTGCCCCTTCGGTCCAGATCATTCCATGACGCAATCCCGCGTAGTGAGTCGGTTCGGCTAGATCCGGCATCGGTCCCATGCTGGCGCTATCGGTCCCACAAGCCTTAATGCCACGCGAGCCGAGCCACTCCATCGCCTCCGGGTTCGGGTCGGGATATCCTGGCGCGATTCGATCGACCACATCATTGATAAAACGATTTCCCTCCGGAAAAGGACGATAGTAGCGGTCTGAGTAATCGCTTCGAAATAGCACCACGTCGCCGAATCTCAGCGGTCGATATTCTTTTTCGAACCGTTCTAAGTACTCGGGTCCGATCAAAGGGCTGACTCCCTTGGGGGCTTTATCGAGCAACTCTCTGGTATCTACCAAACAAGCTTCGCCACCAAATTGCCAAGCTTCGATCTTGTCGGTAGTCGCTAGTCCTAGCGGTCCGGATTTCTCTCGATTGAGGTCAGGTCGCGCGACACTATGCGGGGGAACATCTAATTGAGTTCCCGTATTTCCATCGACATACACCGCATCGGTGTTGTAAGCGCTTGCGGGGCCAATGCGGGTCTGCGGAATAAGTTGAAATCGGGGGAATGGATGGGTAGGCCAATTGCATGGATACTCCGATGCGATCATCAACGAGTGATCTACGAATCGAGGTTCTGTACTTTGTGCAGCGACTGGCTGTGCCCAAGTTGCCGACAGGCAGCTGACGCAAGCGAGGGAATATAAAGCCGACAATCGTGGAGTAGGATGCATCACGGGGAGAGGTCCTTATGCAAAGTCCTGAGTTATTCAAAAACGATAGTTACATTTTCGGTTGTTCGGGAATTTTAGTGGCTGGAATTGATTTGCATCGGCTTTTGCAGCACCGTGCCTGTGCTCAGTGAAACGGCGCCTGTGCTCAGTGAAACGGTGCTCGTGCTCGTACTCGAAGGCAGCCTCTAGTGTTTTTTTGTTTGTTCAACACACGACCTGCCTTTGACGGAAACAAACTGGTCCGGTTATCCGAGCACGAGCACGAGCACGAAACTAGGCCCGAATCGCAACCATATTGGCCACTGTTTTTCGTCATCTGTTACATTTTCAATCGGAACGAACGAGTGATGTCGGTATCAAATTACTGTTGGGATGAAGCTACTGTTGGGATGAAGTCTGGCTCGCTAGCCGAGCCAATCCCAATAAAGTTTCTTCCCCGCTGCTTTCCCTAACGTTTCGTTGAAATCGCGAACGGATCAAGTCGAGGAATTTCGGTAAGGAAGCTCCTAGCCCGCCGGAGACGACGATGCTCTGCCATGGTTCTTTCGTTGACAATCGTTGCGACTGATGAAAGTAGTTGTCGACCATCGACGTGCAAGCTGCCAAGAACAAATTGCCAACGTTTAGGTTCTCTAAAGTGATGTTGGAAAGTGAACCGGTAGAACCAACCGGGCTTGGGAAAAGCGACAGATCGGTCTGCAAGTCCGTATGGGTGACTTGCTCCATCTTCTTCGCGATAGTTTCCCACACATGCTCCAGCGGCTTGCCTTCTGAGTCAGCAAGTTCACTCAGAAGGTTTACCCACGCGTTTAGGGATCTACCGGCTGGCAAGTGAGTGATGGTGTTTAACCATTTGCCATGAAAGTAGCATCGGGTTTGATAGGGGCCGGATTGAAATTGATCGCTAAGGATGCTTACTTGAGATCCCGTTGAGACGTTGATCGATAACTCGTTCGTAGCAAGTCCGCTTCCGTACAAGGCGCACTGTTGGTCCCCATAGGAACCGTGGAAGTCAAATATCTTTCCTCCCTCGCTGTAACGTCCGATGCTATTGGTATGGTGCATCAGTTCTGGCCACCATAAATCGCCGAGCCCGATCCGCTCTAGTGCCGCATAGTGCCAGTCGAGTTTGTTGAGGTCGAGCAAACCGATTGCATGGGTTGGGTGCATGCACCCAGGTTGCTGAGTTAGGTGGCTGATGCAGTAGTCGGCGATGGATAAAGGGAGTACGCCATCGGCTAACTTTCGAGATTCCGACAACCAATGCAAAAGTGCGGAAGTGGAACCAGGTTGCAATTCTCTGCCTAATACGGAAAAAACGTTCTCCGGCCAATCGAGTCGAATCGTTTCCAGAAACGATCGACCATTGGAGGATCTGGCGGAAGTTCGTTGATCTCGCCAAGAGATGTAATTCGACTTGGCACGCCCCTTATCATCGGCCAGAACGACGCCACCCATTTGACCGCAGACCCAAACCGAACAATGGCCGCTGGAATGTTCGCTGAGTTCCAGCAGCACAGAGCGAACGGCTTGCACAACAGCATTCGGGTCGACTTCTACGTGTCCTGCTGGCAAGTTACCTAGCGGCTCTGGAAAGGGACGTTTGATGCAACGAACCAATTCTCCGGATTCCGGTTCGATCAGCGCGCACTTGATCGACGTGCTACCGATATCGAGCGCGATCGTAGAGAGTCCCGGTTTGATCATGTTATTTCCGAATCAAAAACGGTCGGTTAGACCGGTTCATTGAGGACTGGATTACTCAGGGTGCCTATCCCTTCGATTTCAATGGAAACCGAATCTCCATCTTGCAGATACACCGGAGGCTTTCTAGCTCCACCCACTCCGTGTGGTGTTCCGGTGAGGATGACGGTGCCGGGGGCGAGTCGTGTAGAACCACTTAGGAATTCGATCAAGGTAGGGACATCAAAGATCATGTCATTGGTGTTCCAATCTTGCATCACGTTCCCGTTTAGAACTGTCCGAATCGAGAGATTGTTTGGGTTAGGAATTTCATCTGGAGTTACCAAGACTGGTCCGAGAGGGCAGAATGTTGCGAAGGTTTTTCCTCGGCACCATTGGCTTCCTCCGAACTTCATTTGCCAATCACGCGCACTGACATCGTTCGCGCAGGTGTATCCCAAAACGTAGTCCAAAGCGTTTTCGCGGGAGACGTTATAGCATGGTTTGCCGATGATGACCGCCAGCTCGCACTCATAGTCGACGGAGTTGCTCGCGAGCTTGCGGGGTAGGTAAATCGGATCACCTGGGTTTTGCACCGCTGAGCTATTCTTCATGAACAAAACTGGGAACTCAGGAATAGCTTGGCCACCTTCGGCGGCATGTTTGCGGTAATTCAACCCGATACACATGATGTCGCGAGGGGAGATCGGCGCAAGCACTTTTTGGACATCTGCGCGTTGGTCAGTTTGAGTCCAATCCCCAAAGAGATCTCCTTCGATCTTCTTTGCCGTCGCATCGGCGCCGAGGGATGCATAATGGGTTTGGCCTTGAGAATCTAAATAACGAAGTATTTTCATGTTGGAATCAATTCATAAAAGGGGAATGTGTATCGGTCGCATCGCGAACGAGTAACAGTTTTTCCATGACATCGGAGGGAAGTGGTATTCCAGCGGCAAGAGACGTGTCGAGTCGCTCCCATTCTCGCTCCCCTGGAAGATACACTCGATCGCAGTCGTCGGCTCTGGGTGCCGCATGGATTTCTTGGATCAATTCATCGAGTCGCTTATCAAACGCTTCCGGCGAACCGAGAATCGACACGTCGATCGCCATAAACGATGCACCGTGATTCGATGGCTTGTTCGGCGGATCAAACAGCCAGCTTCCTACTTGCCAAGTATGGTTGCCACCCGGAAGAATCGCAGAGAGAACTTCGCACCACAGACCGATCCCGTATCCTTTGTGGCCGGCCATCGGTGCTAAAGCTGCATTGGCGGGGTACAAGGATCCGTCGGTCGTTGGCTTGCCATCCGGTCCGATTAACCAAGTATCGGGGATAGGTTCACCGCGTTGGCAAGCCGCATAGACTTTTCCGCCTGCTGTCGCTGCGGTTGCCATATCGAGGAGAATGGGTGGATGTCCAAGCCTCGGAATCGCATAGGCGATCGGATTGCTACCTAGGACACTGCTGCGCGAACCTGGAATTGCGACAGATGGGATATCATTTCCCGTAGCCATCGCAATGCAGCCTTGTTTCGCTCCCTGCCAAACATAGTAACCGATCGCTCCGACATGCGCGGTATGTTTCAAGCCTACCCAAGCGATACCGGTTTGCTTGGCTTTCTTTACCGCCAACTCCATCGCTACGCTACAACCGATCATCCCCAATGCGGATTGTCCATCGACGACTCCCCATGATGGGCC
>Ga0255132_1001059_pt1 | contig 10475 bp, 5 predicted proteins | sample Law_Law_RepA_8d_FD_188551 | JGI IMG/M metagenome (GOLD analysis project Ga0255132, IMG submission 188551) | Freshwater microbial communities from St. Lawrence River, New York, United States - Law_Law_RepA_8d | ecosystem: Environmental > Aquatic > Freshwater > River | place: USA: New York...
TAACATTGAGGCGGCGGTCGCCTTGGCGCACTCCCAGTTTGGAAAAGCCGGCCAATTCAACCTTCTGGAGAGCCACTGGCTTCTTGCGACCAGAACGGCCCTTGCGTAAGGCGCGCCACAACCGCTTGGACATGCCGCGCAGCCATATCAGAATAACAATCATGGCAACGCCCACGACAAGCCAAATACCGCCCTGCTTGAGGAAGGTATGGGCATCTTCGGGCAGCCACCGCAAATAAGGGTCCAATTGTTCCATCATGCGGTTTTGATACGGTTCCACAAACGAATTGGCCTCTCCCGATGCCGCTGCCGCCGCATTCAGCAACGACTTCCAAGCAGGTTCGGCTGACGCTTCGCCTGCAGCCACAGCTTCAGCCGGAAATGCAGCTTGCCATACTTTGCGGGCCTTCTCTTCAGCAGTAGCAAGGGTGGGTAGTGAATGAGTAGCGGGCAACGCCATGCGCAAGCCCGTTCCCACTGCGAACTGCCCAACTGCGGCCACGACAATCACCATCAGCCACTGCAGAAGGACAATTCCGAGGGCCAAGCGGAAGGGCACATTCAGCCCAACAACTGTTACAAAACCCGCAAAACAGAGTCCAAACACAAATGGCAAACGGCTTACTCCTGGGACCCTGCCAGTAAGTTCAAAGCGTGTCTGCAATGGCAGGCGAACCCAATGGGAATAATCGATTTGGTCGATCCACGCTTTCCTCTGCTCGAGAACTGCCTGATTTTCAAACCATCCGTCGCGGCAAACAGCCTCCTTGGCCATCTTGATCAGCGCGTACGACGTGCCGTCCCATGTCAAATAGGCACCAACTCCGGTGAGCACAACAATAGCCATGGCTCGCCTGTAATTGGGCATGCCCTCACCAAAAACCGCGCAAGACTGACGAAGTAAAAATGCAACTATCGGCACAAAAAACAGTGCCCCAATGCACAAGAAGATCCATGATTCGGAAGGCAGATAGGGCGTCATGAAATTTTTAGGCCCTTGAATTCAGCTTCAGCAGATAAGGCATTTGAGGATCCAAGCACGATTCCCCAGTCTTTCCGCCATGCGCTATGATACGATCTGTTGTGTGCGTGTGGATACCGAAAAGGCTGCGGATTAGTCATGAGCAACACCCTGTACATAGAGACCGTTGGTTGCCAGATGAACGTTTTAGACAGCGAACTGGTGGTTGGCTCGTTGCGACGCAAGGGGTACAGGCTGGTCGATTCTGCCAACGAGGCGGACGTCATCCTTTTCAATACCTGCAGCGTTAGGCAGCATGCCGAGGACAAGATCTACAGCGCACTGGGTCGCTTGCGCGGTCACATGGACAAACACCCCGAAAAAGTTCTGGGCGTGTTGGGCTGCATGGCTCAAAAAGACCAGGAAATCATTCTCAAGCGCGCGCCGCACGTGGATTTGGTCTGCGGCACGGGACAACTCGCCAGAGTTTCCGAGCTGATCGATGCCGCACGCTCGAGCGGTCGCCCGCAAATGGCTCTAAGTCTCGGTCGCAAGGAGGGGTCGAAAAACGATGTGACATCGTCGTTTGAAAGCTATGACCCACCCCGCGATGCCGCCATGCGCACCACCCCATTTCAGGCCTTCGTGCGCATTCAGATTGGTTGCGATAAATTTTGCACCTACTGCATTGTGCCTTCCACCCGCGGCCCCGAGCAAAGCAGGCACCCCGATGCTATTGTCGACGAAGCCCGTCGCTTGGCCGATGAGGGCTGCCTTGAGGTCACCCTTCTTGGGCAAACCGTCAATAGCTACCGGTTCCGCCATGAAGACGGGCGCATCACACGGCTCTCAGATTTGCTGGAAAGGCTTAACGCCATCAGTGGATTGGTAAGAGTCCGCTTCATCACCAGCTACCCGCTCGACATGACCAACGACCTCCTCGACGCTGTTCGCGATCTTCCCAAAGTCGTCAAATACCTGCATGTTCCGGCGCAATCGGGCTGCGACGACGTATTGGCTCGCATGAAGCGGGGATACACCTCTGGTGACTACCGCGAAATGATGGGGCGGATTCGTGAGCGTTGCCCCGTGGCTTCGGTTTCAAGTGATTTCATTGTTGGATTCTGTGGCGAGACCGAAGAATCGTTCCAACTCACCATGGACCTGACGCGCGAATCAGACTTCAAAAACAGCTACATTTTCAAGTACAGCCCGCGCCCCGGCACCCGTGCCATCGACAAATTCGAGGACGATATTCCCGAGGAAACCAAGAAAATCCGCAACAACGATCTATTGGCGGTACAAAATGCCAACAGTCTCCGTAGCCACCGCGCCATGGTGGGCCGTGAGGTTGAGGTGCTGGTGGAAGGCTTGGGCAAAGTCTTTTCCAACCGGGAGCCGGGCGCCTTGCCACAACTAACCGGGCGATCAATGGCCGATCATATTGTGGTGTTCGATGCCCCGGAGCGATTGACAGGTTCTGTTGTTAAAGCCCGCGTGGTCGATGCCACCTCGTTTACATTATTTGCGGAAGTTCTTGAAGTGGTATCATCGCCTCCAGGCTACCAACCCGGAATTGCGATACAGATTCCCGCTGCTTCCAAGCGACTGGAACTGCCCATCAGCCAGTAGCGGAGCCTTACATATGGAGCACGCGGTACCCGATGCCGCCACGTTGGCCACATGGGGCCTGTGTGATCCACGTGCCGGCATGGCTCATTGTGCCCGGCTGGCAGCATCTCTTGGTGAACCCGGTTGGCGCGACCTGCAACGTGTTCTGGCACGCGTTCTTCACAAGGCAGCGGATCCAGATTTGGCTTTGATCACCCTGACTCGTTTCCTGAGTCCGGAAGACCGTCAGGCACGGCTAGAAGCATTACTTGATGGACGTGGCCGAGGTCTGGAACAGGCCTTGGCGCTTTTCTCGGTGAGCCGGTCGTTTGGTGATCTGCTTGTTTCCCACCCCGATAGTCTGCATTTGTTACGGCCTGGCCCTAGGCGAAGTCCACCTCTTGCCGATCTGGTGAACGGCCTTCTTTCAGATGCCCGCACCGCAACCGACGCCACCGCTCAGGCTCGCGTCTTCCGACGGTTCAGGTTGCGTCAACTCCTGCGAGTTGGCGTGAACGACATTTTGCGCGACAGATCACTGGAAGATGTCATTCGCGACATCAGCCGTGTTGCCGATGCTTCCATTCAGGCCGCGTACCAATTGGCCTTCGAGAAATGTTCCGCTCGGCTTGGCACGCCGATCACGGCATCAGGTAAACCCGCGCGCGCTGCTGTGTTTGCTCTCGGCAAACTCGGAGGGGAAGAACTCAACTACTCAAGCGACCTCGACCTTTTGGTGCTTCACGATGAGGAGGGAAGCACTCAGGGCAGCAGGCGGGAGATCGACTGTTCCGAGTTTTTTTCCCGTGTGACCACAGAAATGGTTCAACTGCTCGCCTCACCCTCCGATGCGGGCCTTGGATATCGCATCGATCTGCGCCTGAGGCCAGAAGGCCATGGCGGCCCTGTAACACGCACCATAGACAGCGCATTGGCCTATTACGACCGCCTAGGCCGAACATGGGAAAGACAGGCACTGATCAAGCTGAGGCCTGTTGCTGGCGATGCCGATCTGGGTGCCGCTTTTTTGCGCGGAGTACAACCATTTGTATACCGCAAATACTTGTCGTTTTCAGAAATCAATGAAATCAAAGTGCTCAAGCGGCGCATCGAGCGCCGCGCCGCCAGCGTTGGTAACGAATCCAGTGACCTGAAAACGGGCCCCGGTGGCATTCGCGATATTGAATTCGTGATTCAGTTCCTGCAACTGCTGCACGGCGGTGATGAACCGGGATTACGCCAGCGGTCCACACTGGTCGCCCTGCCCGCCCTCGAGCGGGCCGGTTGCCTTACCGACCAGGAATACCGCGTGCTTGACGATGCCTACCGGTTCCTGCGCCGGGCGGAACATCGCCTGCAACTGCTTTTCGACCTGCAGACCCACAGGTTGCCAGACGATGCCGATGGTCGGGAACGCCTCGCTCGCCGTATGGGGTTCGAGCCTGCAAACGACCGTTCCGCGACGGAGGCATTCCTTGGTGAACTGGAATCGCGATCCCGGCCCACAAGGCTGATCCTTGAGCACCTGTTGCACCAGTCAATTACCGATCCGGATGAATTGGCTGAACCGGAAACCGACCTGATACTTGACCCTTCCGTGGAACCAGAAACGGTTCACGAAGTGTTATCGCGCCATGGGTTTACCAATACCGCCCGCGCGCACGCCAGTCTTTTGGCGCTTGCCACCGAGCCTGTCCCATTCCTGTCGACCCGACGCTGCCGCCTTTTCCTGGCAAGTATTGCGCCCGCTCTTTTGGGCGCCCTGAAAAAAGCCCCCGATCCGGATCAGGCCCTGGCTAATCTGGAACGCGTGACGGCTTCACTTGGTGCACGCACCGAGTTGTGGGAGCTGTTTCGTGTGCATCCTCCCAGCCTTCGCTTGGTGGTTGACCTTTGCGCGCGCAGCCAGTTCCTAACAGATCTCTTGATCAGCAATCCAGGAATGGCGGACGAACTCCTCGATTCACTCGTTCTCGACCGCCCACCGGAGCGGATGGAACTGGAAACCGAACTAGCGGGCCTTCTCAGGGGTGCCGAAGATCCGCAACCGATCCTGAAAAGCTTCCTCGACAAAGAATTGTTGCGGGTTGGAGTACGCGATCTGCTGAATCGCGACGATGTCCACCGCACCGGGGAAGCGCTCACCGATTTGGCCGAGGTAACGCTGGGAGGCATAGCGCATGTGGCGCAGGCGACCCAATTGGCCCGAAGCGGCCCGCTTTATTTGATGGGAGAACAAAATAACGAAAAAATTTGCAGGTGGGTCTTGCTGGGGCTAGGCAGACTTGGATCTCGCGAAATGAGCTATCATAGCGATTTGGATATTATTCTCATCTATGAAGGACCTGCACGCCCCGCTTGGGACCGCGACGGGAGTGGTCAAGCCGACAGTCATCAGCATTTCACCGAACTGGCTCAATCCATGATCCGACGGGCCAATCCTCCCGCCAACTTTGGACGCCTTTATCAGGTAGATATGCGACTCAGGCCGGATGGACGATCTGGCGCGCTCGTCGCTTCTTTGCCCGAATTTCTGAGGCATCATGCCGCCAGCACGATCGATCGCCTCTGGGAAAAACTGGCACTCGTGCGCGCGCGCCCCATCGCAGGGGACTTGGTTTTCGGAATGGAAGTGATGGCGGCGCTCGATTCCCAAAGAAAGTCTCAAACCTGGCTGGAGGAAGGAACGCAGGAAGTCTTGGCCATGCGACTCCGCCTCGAAGCCAGTAGACCACTAGGGGATCTCAAGCGTGGACCCGGTGGCCTGACCGATATTGAATTCTTGGCGCAAACCATGCAGTTGAAACACGCCAATAGGCTGATCGGCCCCATCGAACCGGGAACCAGAAAAGCGCTCATTTTACTGGCTGCATCTGATTTGCTACCCCGGGCGGTAACGGATGAACTTGGCCATGCGCACGAGTTCCTCTCGCGGTGTCTGGCGCGACTGCGCCTAGCCCACAACAGGCAAATCGACGAGTTGCCCGCGTCCGACCAAGAATCCATTAGGCTTGCTGACGAAATCAGGAAACGTGTTCGTCAGATGTTCACCGCATGGATCGACGCATAAATGAAGCGATAGCTACTTCTTCTCGGATTCAGGCGTCGGGTGGGCGATCTTTGGCCACTTGCGTTCAAAACCTTTGTGCGTCCATGTCACGTCATTATCAATATCGTGGCATCGCTGACAGAATTGATCGATCTTTTGTTGCTTGGAGGCAACCGCGGCAGGAGAATTGTCCATGCCCACCTTCCAAGGATTCATCAACTTGAGCCACGTTTCATCGCTGGTGTTTTTCAGGTGTTCGCTCGACGGTCCATGGCAACTTTCACAACCAACATCCTTAAGCGTTGCCGTCTTTTCGGCATCAATGAAGCCACCTTTGTACCCGAAACCAACAGTATGACAGACGATGCATTCAGGGTCGTGTTCCCGGTTTGAAGGCCTCTTTGCATCGGCCAAGGTTTGCCAAGCGTGTGAGTGTCCCGATCCTTTCCAGACCGCAAAGGCAGACGCGTGGCATTTCTTGCACTTCTCGGAGCCTACATAAGTGGGAGAGGCATCGGGCACCGCCGCTTGAAATGGATGCACCATCTGAGGATAACGCGCCAGATAACCATCCCGCTTCAATTCTGCCGAATAGGCTTCCATGAGCTTGACAACTGGGTTACCTGCCAATGCGTTATCAGGGGTAAGATAATCTTCGCTCATTTGCGCGATAGCATATTTGTGCGCCGGCATCCCGGGAGCAGCTCCCTTGTACAGCCCCAATACGCCCACATACTTCCCTTTATGACCAATACGGACAACCAGAGTCTCGCGACCGTCGCTATGACGAATGCGTACAGGGGCGCCTGCCGGTTCATCTTCTTCGGACAACGCCACCACTACCTGATATTCGGGAAAAGCTCGGGCGACAGCCTCAGCTTCCACGGGCGGAACACCTTCCGCCCCGCGGGTGAACACACCCTGATAAAGCAGCACACGGTACTCGATTTTGGAATTATCCATTTCCGTCTTCACGCTTTCGAGGGCCTGCCTGCTGGAACCAAGGCGCACCTGAGGGTCCTTGATTTTGGATCCCACCGACGGGCCAATCACCGACGTGATACCCACCTTCCACGGGGAACCTTCCACATTGGCGGCCTGCCAACGTGCTGTTTGCTCCGGATACTGTGTATCAGCATCGTTCAGGTTGGCAACGACCACCCGGGGAGACGGCTCATTCAGCGCGTACTCACCCAGTGCCTTGAAGAATGGAAGAGCGCCCTCATACTCACCAAGGCCAACAGCGGCATAACCCAGCATTTTGAGAGCTTGCATGCTGTAACGATATTTCATCAAGCCTTGCATATTCGACAAATTCACCGGGCCAGCCATTTGCGAAATATCACCCAAATCCACTGGCAGAGTCTTCCAACCGCGCGATGACAGCGCTTGGAAAAAATTATATCGCCTCTCCAAACCACCCACCTGTGGGCGGGAACAACCGCACGGCAACAAATACCCGTGCTGTTGACCGGTTATCAACAATGTCAGATCTGGGCGATCCCAGCGTTCAAGATCTGCCGGCAAAACGCCTGTAGGAACTGCAATGGCATGAGTGGGCTGGCGCATCCATTTGGCCAATGTTCCGCCGCCAAATGCTGCGATCACGGTCATGCCAATGACAATGGCAGGGGCAAACCAACGGGTGCCCGCACTCAAAACAGTTAACCAATTGCTCGCCATGAGGTTGGACCTCGCACCCGCGCGTTGGGCCCAATGAAGGCTCCACAACCGCAAAAGAACGCTTAATCAGTTATCGGCACGTCCTTCAACCGGAATTCGCACGGTTCTTGGGGTGTCACCTTCGATTATCACATAGACAGCACTATCCCGATAGATCGGGTTAGGGTCCAGACCTCGCGGGAATTCACCGGAAACCTTGCCCGGCCCTACCCTTACCTGCAATCGCCACCTGAATTTGTCTCCGCTGGGGCGGGGCGACTTATCCAGTTCAGCATCAACAAACGATGCTGTGCGCTGCCTGTCAATCTTCAGGCGCATCCCAGGATTCCGGCTTTCAAGGGCCACTTCCGCCCGGGCGCCCTCTTGCCTTTCAAATCGGTTCAGAAGGACATTGCCACGCTCACTGGTTCCCACAACCTCAATATCACCCTCGATTTTGCCAACAATCCGAATCGGTCCGGACTTCTGCGCTTTGGCATCGACTGTCTCGTCGCTTGTACCAACTTCAATCCGCCTGATAAACGGCCCGATTTCCGGGTAACCGTCTCCACTTCCCTGCCATTTTGCAGTCAATGGAATGGTGTAAGCCGCTTTCACGGGTACCTTCACATCCCGCCGCAAGTTTCCCAGAGCCTCACCACTCACTTCTTTCACGCTGCCGATTACGATGCTTTCACGTTCCACGGGGTTGATGAAAGCTGCTTTGAGTGGCAATTTTTCCCGGGTTGGGCATACGATTGTGATTTTTGCCTCGGCCTTGGTCCGGTCCGTTGAATTCAGGGTTCCAACGTCAATCACGTCATCCAGAACATACAAAACGGCATGCGTATGAATGGCTGCTTCGAGCCTGATATTATCTCGAAGTTCTGGTTGGCCTAACCAAAGGGTTGCGCTCATCACGTCGCGTTGGATTTTCTCGTTTTTCCAACCCATGCGCACAAAACCCACCTGACCGGGCTGCACATCTATCGCGGGAGGTAGTGTGGTTTCCACTCGACTGAGCAGCTCAACTCCTTCCAGTTTTTTCATGAGGGCTATCACCGCGGCGGAACGAAACTCCTTCTGGAGTGCTTCCACCTGAATCTGGCCATCCTTCACGAAAGCCGCACCCTCAGCACGCCACCAAGCATGGTCTGGAGGCACCAAAAACACCTGAACTCCCGTGCAGGTGCATTTCTTACCTTCCAAACCGAAACGGACGGCGGTTGGGTGAGGGTTGATGAACCAGTAATCTTGATAACCGGGGTTGTACTGTTCTTGAGGCAGGGGATCTGATTCGCCATCTGGAACTTGCCGCGTGACAAATCGCGGCTCAAGGATCTTGGATTCGGAAGCAGTCTTGGTGTTGACTGCAGACGCCTGACCTTTGCCAGTTTCCGGGTTGAACTGCGCGACAAAGCTCAGACCAAACACAAAAGCAATAATAATCGCAACAGCTAACAACCAGACCCAGCTTTTCATGGCGGCACCGGCTCCCGAACCCGGCCGCTCGCGGAACAATTCTCGTGAAACGCCCGCAGCGGCATGAATGTGACATGCCTGTTGTCAGTTTACGAAACAAGAAGAAAATGGATCGCCCCACCGGGAGAATTCATCTGATCTTCCCCGCCCCATCAATAGTTACTGAGCAGGTGCGACAGGCACAGGCGCGCGGGGTTTCAATCGAGGCCTGACCACTGGTGCCAAAGTTTTATCAATTAATTTGGCATCCACTTCCGCAAGCATCGCCTTCCATTTTTCTGCCGATAACTGACCAACTGGAACACGCATCACTGACTTGATCCGGTAATCACGAGCCAGTAGGGCAGACATGCCCACGTCGTCCGCCATGGGGTACGATTTCAGGACTTCACTGCTATCCACACCTACATAGATGGAAGGATAAGGATTTTTTGCATCGGGCTTGCCATCCGTAGCAAAACCAAGAACCTCATCAATTTTGTCGCGCGCCGCCTTGCGTTCGGCATTGGCCAAATAGAGTGGCATATCGATCTTGTCACCGACAAAAATCACCGCTCCGCGCAAAGCAGCCGCCTGATTTTTCCCAATCAACTGGTCCAGTTCACCCAGCATCTCTTTGAAGCCCTCCGGGACATCCGTTCCCCTCATCAAAATGAGGACAAACGGACGCGCACCAAAATCGGAAAGAGGGCAATGGTAACGACCAGTAAGCGGCCCATTAAGAATCAATGGGTGAAATGGACCAGGTACGGGCTGATTTTCAGACACCCCTGCCGGAGCAGGTGCTTGGGAAGCGATCAGTACAGAACAACAAAGCATCAGCATGGCAGACCCTCGATGCAAGCTAATCCTGAACTCTTGCACCGGCTAAGGCTAGGGTCAACGTGCCAACAACAAGCTGGCCTGACGTGGCCTCCAACTTTTCCGGTCGTTCCGATGGGTTGGACAATTTTTCTCCGGTTCACCTGATCCTAAGCGTGGAACCAAGTTCTCGAGGAACTGTTTCGTGGATTTTTCCCATGTGTAACGCGATACAAAATCGCAGCAGGCTTGAGAATTGCCACGGGCCACTGCCAGACTAATGGCAGTGCCCAAATCTTCGTCGAGGAATCCAACCCCTTCGGGAGCTCCTTCCAAAACATCGCGGGGGCCGGCAACCGGATAAGCAGCCACGGGCACACCACTGGCGAGCGATTCAAGCAATACAAGGCCGAAAGTATCGGTTCGACTTGGAAATACAAACACACTCGCGCGACGGTATTCCGCTGCCAAGGCTTCCCCTGAAAGAGCACCGGTAAATTCCACCTGTGGATGCCGAAGCTTGAGTTCCGCCAGTGCCGGGCCATCTCCCACAACACGCGCCCTGAAACCGTGCGGTAGCTTTACTTGCAAAAATGCTTCGATGTTTTTTTCGTACGCCACTCGGCCCACATAAAGAGCAAGGGGCTGACGCTCAGACGCGTTACCCGGGTGGAACAGCTTCATGTCCACACCACGGGACCATCGCGCCATCCGACGAAATCCCCACGTTGCCAGTTCGCGTTCCAGCGAACTGGTGGCCACCATGATCCTGCTCGCACGCCGATGAAACCAACGCATGTAAGCGTAAGTCCATGCTGCTGGTATGCCTAAATAACGTTGAAGGTAATCGGGAAAATGAGTGTGGTAAGCCGTTGTGAACCGACGGCCACGCGCCATGCAATAATTACG
>Ga0255132_1001068_pt1 | contig 10410 bp, 8 predicted proteins | sample Law_Law_RepA_8d_FD_188551 | JGI IMG/M metagenome (GOLD analysis project Ga0255132, IMG submission 188551) | Freshwater microbial communities from St. Lawrence River, New York, United States - Law_Law_RepA_8d | ecosystem: Environmental > Aquatic > Freshwater > River | place: USA: New York...
CGCCGAAACCCGTGCGCGCGCCGGCTCCGCGCTGGTCGCGTTCAGCGCATACCGCAGGCTGCGCAAAAGCCCGAGCATGGAAGCGGCTGGCCGGCGCCGATCCTCGCGGATCAACCACCACCGTATTGGTGATTCATCTGGTGAGGCTGGCACCACATGCAGCACCAAATCATTGGCGGTGATCCTGACACCCTGATCGGTAATATCCGAGCGCCCGGTAACGCCCCATAGCACCAAGCTATCAGCCAAAAGCGCGCGTAGCGCAGGAGGGTTCATACGGCGGGCGCGTTGCGGATTTCCTCAGGGATGCGGCGTGGTAGCCATTGGCCGCCTGCGGCATCACCCACCCAGCGATCATTTTCCACCATTATCTTACCGCGCAGAATGGTCATGGCGGGCCACGCATTCACTTGGCGCCCTTCCCATGGCGTATAATCGCTTTCATGCAGCGCTTCCGCGCGCACCATGCGCTTCAGCTTGGGATCGAGGATACAAATATCCGCATCCGCCCCCGCGGCAATGGCGCCCTTGCGCGGATACATGCCCATGATTTTGGCCGCATTTGTGGAAACCGCATCCACGAATTGCCTGAGCGTAAAGCCGCGCTTGCCGACCATTTCCGTGTACATGACCGCGACCCTCGGCTCCACGCCTGAATTGCCGCCGGTTGTGTCATCCACGCGCTTGCCTTGCGTTTTCACAGCAAGCGAACAGCAAAGTTCATCGGTGGCAACACAAGAAATCGAACCATCGCGCGCACCCGCCCAAAGCTCATCCTGATCCGCTTGGGATTTGAGCGATGGATAGGTGTGATAGATCTGCCCATTCGGGCGCTTATAATCTTCGCTTGTATACAGCATGTATTGATGGAGCGACTCACCATAAATCGGCAGGCCCTTGGCGCGCGCATCACGAATGGCGCGCACGCCATTGCCGGCGGAAACATGCATCATATAAAGCGCGGTGCCGGGCACGTGTTCGGCCAGGCGCATGACGCGGCGGAAGGAAAGATCTTCTGACAGCGTATTGTGCACTTCCGCCATATTTTCAAAGCCGGCGCGGTTTTCGCGGAACAGCTTGGCGTACATATGCATGACAATGTCATTGTCTTCGGCGTGTATCACGCCAAGCCCACCCTTGCGGGACAGCACCTGAAACACTTCCCAGATATCGCCGAAATCCACCATGCGGCCTTTGCGAGACGGCGTAATGTCAGTCGTGAAAATTTTTGTGGTGGCGTGGCCTGCTTCAATCGCCTCCCCAAGCTGGGCAGGGAGTTCGGGGGGCAGATCACCTTCCACCATGATGTGAAAGGCGTAATCGCAGGGGCAGCCATCGGCCTTCCAGGCGGCATGGCGTTCTGCGATCGCGCCTTCAATGGTTTTGCCATGGGTCCAGCGCACGAAATCCAGAATGCTGGTGGTGCCGCCGAAAAGCGCGGCGCGGCCCACCACGGATGCGCCCTGGGTTTGATCAAGTTTCCCATCCGGCCCAGGAATCGGCCACAGGCAATGCGTATGCGGGTCAATGCCGCCTGGCATGACGATGCTATCGCCCGCTTCCACCACCCGCACGCCCGATGGAATGGGCAGGCTGCCTGGCGCGGCGATAGCGACGATCTTTTCGCCAGCAATGCCGATTTCGGCGGGGCCGATGGCATAGGGCGTGACGACACAATTGCCCCGGATCACAAGGTCCATGTTTTAATCTCCGCTAACCGGCTGGCTAAGGCATAAGGATCGATCATAAAGCCAAAAGCGCTTCAGGCGCGAATCCTGTACCCCTGATCTGGGCAGTGGCGCTTTTATCGGCGCGTTGCCGCTGTTCCGTCAGGCGCACGAGAAATCCGGGCCATATCGGTTTCCGTGACGATAATGCGTTCGCCCACCTGCAAGCCCAATTCATTGGTTTGGGTAATCACCCTCTCGCCGCCGAAATCGGGACGGATGATGAATTCATAGGCTTCGCCGCGCGTGGCGCTTTCCTCAATGGCGCCGCCAACAACACCGCCAGCAAGCGCGCCAACCACCCCCCCAACGGTGCGGCCGCGCCAATCACCGCCGACCGTGCTGCCCAGGAGGCCGCCGCCAACCGCGCCCGCCACAGGGCCAATGCCACTGCGCGTCCCGCTTACCATGACCGGGCGCGCGGCAATAATGGTTCCCCAATAAACCGTACCCTGCGCGCCCAGCATACGGCGATCTACCGTTGTATTGGTTGCTGGCGCGCAGCCTGCGAAAGTAAGCAATAGGGCAGTACAAACACCACAGAATAGCGAGGACCAACGGTTGCTCATGCTTCTATTCCTTATCTGATAACAGCACAGTAAGGCCATTATAGCATGGCGGCATCCGCTAGATGGCGCTTCTGCGGCTTTTTTGTGGTGCTGCGCCTTACGTAATTGTCAGGTCACTCGCCAGATGGAACAGGCAATCGCCGCGCTTCGTGCGTGCCGGGATGCGCTTGCACATGACAATGCCGGCAGCCTTGAAGGTGATTTCCACCGGTGGCAGCCAAGGCGTTTCTGTGAAGTGAATGCGCGCGGCGGGCGTGCCGATGGATACTGTATCGCCAAGTTCCACCAGCGGTTCGAAAACGCCGTTTTCAGGCGCATAGACATAGTAATCCTGGCCGCGCACATCCAGAAAGCGGGTGGGTGCGGGCGGTTCTACCCAATCTGACGCCGGCAAAATGCCAAGATGCACCAGCACATTGCGCACGCCGCGTTCAGCAATGGCAAGCCCGGCCCGGTTGACCGTGCCGGACCCACCCAATTCGCTGCCCAGCGCAATCTTGCCACGACGTTCCGCGCCACTGCCAAGGGTTTGATTGCCGCCCTGGCCCTGCGCGCCACCCTGAATATACGTGTAAGGCGCACCAAAAGCGCGCAGCGTTGCCAATTGCTTCTGGAACAATACCGGGTCGTTGGATTGCGTGGCCAAGGCGCAAGGCACGTAATTGAGCGATGATCCACCCGAGTGCAGATCCATGACAAAATCCGCGAGCGGGATCAATTCGCTATCAATGTAATAGGCAATTTGCCGCGTAACGGTTCCATCCGGATCACCCGGAAAAATCCGGTTCATATTGAGATCATCAATGGGCGAAACCCGCCGCCCCGCCAGCGCCGCCGGGTAATTGGCCATGGTCATGATGATCACGCGCCCCTTGATGCGCGCGGGATCTAGCGATTTCGCCAAATTCGTCAGCGCCACCTGACCTTCATATTCATCACCATGATTGCCAGAGGTGAAAAGCGCCGTCGGGCCTTCGCCATTCTTCACCACCACAATCGGAATGGGCAGGAATCCATAGGCGCTGTCATGGGTTGAATGGAACAGGCGGATGAAGCCTGTCTGCTTGCCGTCCTTGTTGAAATCAACTTCGGAAACAAGGCGTGATTTGCGTGGCGTATCAGCCATGGCGTTTTCCCCAATTCAGGCTTTGGCTTCGGTCATCAAATGGCAGGCCACTTGATGACCTGGTTGCGTTTCAATCAGCGATGGCGCTGCCTCTCGGCAAATGGGCATCACATGCGGGCAGCGTGTGTGAAAGCGACAGCCGGAAGGTGGATTGAGTGCGCTTGGAATATCGCCCGCGATATGTTCCCGCTTGCCACGGGAACGCTGGGATGGATGCGGCGCCGGCACGGCGGCGATCAGTGCGCGGGTATAGGGATGCTGGGGGTTCGCGTAAATTGTGCGCTTTTCAGCGACTTCCACAATTTTGCCGAGATACATGACGGCAACACGATCAGAGATATGCCGCACCACAGACAGATCATGCGCAATAAACAGATAAGTCAGCCCCATATCGCGCTGCAAATCCTGCAGCAGATTGACAATCTGCGCCTGGACCGAGACATCAAGGGCCGAGACAGCTTCATCACACACGACAAAGCGTGGCTTCAAGATGAGCGCGCGCGCAATCCCGATACGCTGACGCTGGCCGCCGGAAAATTCATGCGGGTAGCGATCCAGCGCGCGGCGGGGCAGGCCCACCTTTTCCAGCATTTCGATGACCTGTTGGCGCGTTTCAGTGCCGGATTTGGCGCCATGGATCACCAAGGGTTCGGCGATGATATCCTCAACCGTCATGCGCGGATTAAGCGCGCCATAGGGGTCTTGGAAAATGATCTGCATTGAGCGGCGAAATTCACGCATCGCCGCACGGCCAAGCCCCGTGATTTCCTGGCCTTGAAAGCGAATGCTGCCAGCGCTTGGGTCAAGCAGGCGGATCAGCAAGCGCCCAAGCGTGGATTTGCCACAGCCAGATTCGCCCACAAGCCCAAGGGTTTCGCCTGCCATGATGGAGAGTGCGACATCATCCACCGCGCGCAGCTTGCTGGTTTTGCCGCGGAGAAAAATACCGCCCCCCCCCACATCGAAATGCTTGGCGAGGTTTCGCGCGCTGATCAGGGGCTCGGTCATGATGCAGCCAATTCCTTGGCGCGCAGGCAGGCGGCCCAATGGTCGGCTTCTTCCAGGATCAAGGGCGGTAGGGCTTCACTGCAACTTGGCTGCGCGTAGCGGCAACGCACGCTGTAACGGCAGCCTGGCGGACGGCGTGCGGGGTCAGGCAAGGTGCCGGGAATGGCAATCAGCCTAGCGCGGTCTTCCGTGATGGATGGCACGCATTCCAGCAAGCCGCGCGTATACGGATGTACGGGATGATCAAAAACCCGCGCCACCGGCGCTTCTTCAATCACGCGCCCGGCATACATCACCAGCACGCGATCTGCCGTTTCCGCAATCACGCCCATATTATGGGTAATGATCATGATCGCCATGCGGAATTCATCGCGCAAATCCATCAGCAGATCGAGGATTTGTGCCTGGATCGTCACATCCAGCGCCGTGGTTGGTTCATCGGCGATCAGCAGTTTCGGGTTGCAGGCCAGCGCAATGGCGATCATCACGCGCTGGCGCTGCCCGCCTGACATTTGGTGCGGGTAGTCATCCAGCCGTCGCGCTGCCGATGGGATGCCAACCTTATCCAGCATATCAATCGCGCGTTTGCGAAGCGCGGCTGCGGGCAGGTTTTCATGCGCGCGGATGGTTTCCATGATCTGATCGCCAATGGAAAACACAGGGTTCAGCGATGTCATTGGTTCCTGGAAAATCATCGCGATCCCAGGGCCACGAATGCGTTGCATCTCACGCGCGCTAAGTTTTGTCAGATCCTGGCCTTGGAACATCACCTTGCCGGCAGCGATGCGCGCGGGGGGCTGCGGCAGCAGTCCCATGATGGTGAGCGCGGTGACACTTTTGCCACTGCCGCTTTCACCGACAATACCGAGGATCTCACCTTCCTTGAGTGAGAAGGACACCTCCTCAATCGCGGTGATTTCGCCGCGCCCGGTCATGAAGGCCGTGGTTAGCCCCTGAACATCAAGTAAAGTCACTGTTGGATCCTGAGCCGGGGGTCGAGAACATCGCGCAGCCCATCACCGAGGAAATTGAGCCCCATGACGGTGATCATCAGCGCAATGCCAGGGATGGTAATGATCCAAGGCGCTTCGCGCATGAAATCGCGGCCTTCGGCCATGATATTGCCCCAGGTTGGGGTGGGCGGCACGGCGCCAACGCCAAGGAAGGAAAGCGTTGCTTCCGAAAGCACAGCGAAGGCGAAAAGGAAAGAAAGCTGCACAATCACGGGCGCCATCGCATTTGGCAGAATATGGCGTGTCAGGATACGCCAATGGCCGGCACCCGCCGCCACCGCCGCCTGCACGAATTCCATTTCCCGCAGGACAATGACCGAAGACCGCACAATCCGTGCCGTGCGCGGAATATAGACAATGCCCAGCGCCAGAATGACATTGAAGGTAGAAGGTCCGAGTACGGAAGTAACCGCAATGGCCAGCAGAATGGCGGGGAAGGCCATCAGCGCGTCATTGATGCGCATCAGCAGGTTATCAATGCGGCGGAAATAGCCGGCAGCGGCGCCTATCAGAATCCCAAACACCGCATTGAGCGCCACCACTGAAGCGCCAATCAGCATGGAAAGCTGCGCGCCCCACACAACGCGGGACCAAAGACTGCGCCCGAAACTATCCGTGCCAAAAATCCAGCCCTCACCAGGGGGCTTGAACTTGTTGCGCATGGAAAGGCGGTTGGGATCCGTATCGGTAATCCAAGGCGCCAGAATGGCGATACCGGCAATGATCAGGAATAGCACCAGCCCAGTCATAAACAGCCGATGGCGGAGCAGGCGCTTGATGGTGGCGCGCGCCGGGTGTTCGCGCTTCAGTGCAATACCTTCGGCATCTATAGCGGCGGCGGCATCACTCATAGCGGACCCGCGGATCAATCAGGGCATAGAGGATATCCACCAGAATATTCACCACCACCAGAAAAGTTGTCACCAGCAATAGCCCGCCTTGCACCATGGGGTAATCGCGGCTGAGCACCGCTTGCGTCAGCAATTGGCCCATGCCGGGCAGGGAAAACAGCGCCTCTGTCACCACCGCGCCTGATAGCAATAGTGAGATGATAATACCCACCACCGTGACAATCGGGATCAGCGCATTGGCTAGAGCGTGCTTGAAAATCACCTGCCGTTCCGGCAGCCCCTTGGCGCGGGCTGTTCGGACATAATCCTGGCGCAACACCTCCAGCATGCCGGAACGCGTGATGCGCGCCAGCAGCCCCGCTTGCAGCAAGGCCAGCGATATGGCCGGCATGGTGGTGCTGCGCAGCCAGCCGATCGGATCTTGCGCAAAGGGCACATAGCCGCCGCTTGGCAACCAGCCGAGTTGCACGGCGAAGAAGACGATCATCAAAAGGCCTAGAAAGAAATTCGGGATGGAAATGCCGAGCATGGCAATCATCATCGCGAATTGATCAATCCAGGTATTTTGCCGCAAGGCGGCTATGATGCCGCTAAGAACGCCGATCAGCAGCGTCAGCACCAGGGCGTAAAGCGAAAGGCCAATCGTCACTGGCAGGCGTTCCATGGTGGCGGCCAGCACGCCCTTGCCCAGCAGCAGGGATTTGCCGAAATCGCCCTGCAGCAGCCCTTGATAGTAATGCAGTAGTTGCAGGACCAGTGGTTCATCCAGGCCCAAATCACGGCGCAGCTGCTCGATCTGCGCCGGCGTGGCTGAGGTTCCGGCAATCGCTGCGGCCGGGTCACCAGGGATCAGCCGCATCAGTCCAAAGCTGATGAGGCTGACAATGAATAATACCGGAATAGCGCTGAGCAGCCGGCGGAGCGCGACCAATATCAAGGTAAATCGCGCTCCCTAACCATAAACCTCAACGCTCAATCCACACATTGGAAAAGCGCGGAATGCGGAAGGGGGTGAAGCCCTTCACATTGGCGCGGGAAGCCTGGACCTTGGTGAGCGACCCGAAAGGATAGGCATAGGCGCGTTCCAGCACCAAGCGCTGCATACGCGCAAAGGCTTCCTGACGCGCCGCCGGATCGCGCAGATTATTCATGTCATTCCAGGCAGCGAGCACTTCCGGATCATCCTTGTCATCCCGCGGGCGATAGGCGGCATTGGGGGAGACCAGGAATTGCATGGTGGCGAGTGCCCCAAGCGCAGGCTGCGTGCCCCAGCCGGAATGGAAGAAATGCCATTCCGTTGAATTCAACCGCTGAGACATTTGCACCGAAGTCGGCCAATCCACCACGCGGAGTGATGCATTGATGCCAATCGCCTTCAATTGCTGTTCCATGACCAGTGCCGAATTATACATCGGCGGATAGTCGCGATTGGTCAGGATCACAATCGGTTCGTTGCGATAGCCGGATTCACGCAGCAGGGCGCGGGCGCGCTGCTGATTATTGATGTTATAAGTTTCCTTGCCGGCATCCGTGTAGCTAGGCTGGTTGGGATATTGAAAACCAACATTCAGCCGATAATTATTATCGGTCGCTGCATCCATGATGTCTTCCATATTCATCGCAGCCTGCACGGCGCGGCGGAAGGCAAGGTTATTGGTGGGCGCCTGTGATGTATTGGGCAGCGCAATCTGGATCCACCAATTCTGCAACGGCAGGATGGTAAGGGCGCTATTGCGGCGCAGCCCTTCCAGCGAACGCGTGGGCACATCTTCCACCACATGCAGCGCGCCGGTTTCCAACCCTGCCACACGGGCGGAAGCTTCCGTCACGATACGGAAGGTCACGGTATCAAGGCAGGCGACACGATAGCCACCAAAGCCCGTGCGCTGTTCATAAGCCGTATTGGGCTTATAGCCATCAAAACGGCCAAGCTTGGCATGGCTGCCAGGCACGAATTCCAACAGGCGGAAGGGGCCAGTGCCCACCGGGCGCAGCTGCTGACGTTCATCATCCTTATGTTCTGACGGGATGATAACGATGGGGACCGAGAAGGAAGACAGCGCCTCAACAAAGGTGGGCTGCACTTGCTTCATGCGAATGATGAAGGTCTGCGGATCGGGCGTTTCCCAGCCTGCGACATTATCCAGCGTGCTGCGCTGCAGGCCAATCCGATTGTAGCGATCAAAGGAAGCCGCGACATCGGCGGAAGTCAGCGCCTTGCCGTTGTGGAAAGTGATCCCCTGGCGGAGCTTGAAGGTATAGCTCATGCCATCCGGGGATTCCTGCATGGATTCCGCCAATTCCGGGATGGGCTTGTTGTTCTCATCGCGCGTAATCAGCGTCTCATAGATGTTCATCGCGATATTGCGCGTTGAAATCGTGCTGGACGTCATCTGATCCAGCGAATTGACATTGGCTTCCTGGCCAAACACCAGGTCTCCGCCGCGCGTGGGGCAGGTGAAAGGGGCGGCCAGCAGCGGTGCGGCCGACAAGGCCATGGCGGCAGCAACAAGGCCCGTGCTCAAACTCAGGCGTTTCATCCATGCTCTCCCGTTATTTGTGGTGACTAAGCTTCATGCGCGCGCCCGGCGGCGTCAACCATTATCCGGCAGCCCGGCGAAGCGACGCAGCACATTTTCCGTGAGCCGGCTGATCGGCCCTTCAAAGCCCTGGCGCCAGAGGCTGCCGCAATAGGTAATGGAACCAACGGCGAACACGGCACCCCCGCCTGCTGTGTCGAAGTAAATGATTTCACCGCGCTTCAGCGCCTGGGCCTTTTCGCCATTCACGGTATTGACGTGAGAGAGCAATTCCTCCGGCACCGCCACAAAGGAAGCCGGCGGGTCTTCCGATACGGCGAGGATGGCCGTGCCATCCGGCGTGCCAAGGGCCGGGTCCGCACGGTCCAATTCAAAGCCTGCCGCGCCGCCGCCGGAAAGCCCGTAATCGCCGATGGTCTCGCCTTCCACGCCTTGAAACATCCAGGCATGGCGTGGGTCGCGTGCCGGAGGCAGCAGGCGGTAATAGGTGCCTTCAAACAGCCCCTGGCCGGAAAAGCCCACCCCGGCCAATTGCTGCGGTGGGCGCCGGTTGCGCCGCCAAAGCCCGCCATAGGCACCATCGGTTTGGTGGTAATATTCGCCAGGCTCTGCGGCCCAGGCGCGAATGCCGCCTTCTGCACGGCGCAATTCAAACGTACCGGGCAGATCGGCGGGCTGGGCGATGCGCCAGTAAAAGCCATTGCCGCCCAGATACATCATGCGCCCACCACTGCGCGTATAGGCGTAAAGTGCATCGAGCGTTTGCGGCGTGTGATATTCCGGGTGTGAGCCGGTCATCACCACCTTGTAATTGGCGAGCAGCGCCGCGCCTTCTTCGTGTAGATCATGGTCTGTGATGACATCGAATGGCAGCCCGCGCGCTTCCAGCCATGCCAGAATATGCGTATCGGCGGGGTAGTGCCGAAGCCCTGATCCCTTCGCGTCGTTGAAGGTCAGAAACCCTGGCCGCATCGTCAGAATGGGGCGCAGCCGGGATGAAAAGGCGATGCCGCTATTATCCGGATGGCGGTTATAGGTGGAACGCCCATAGATCGGGAAATCATCCGGATTATGCGGATAAGCGCCCCATGCGGCGACGCGGGCGCGATAGGCGGCATCCGCATTGCCACGCGAATGATTGGCATAGGCCTGATAGGTAAAGGTGGAAGCCAAAAAGGCGATAGGCGCGGTGGCGCTGCCGCGCTGGGGCAGCACATAGAAGGGGATGTTATCCTCACCTTCGGCGCAACTGACATGCAGCGCATAAGCGCCGGAACGTAAATCCGCTGGCACGGTGAAACTGAAATCATCCGCCCAGCCGCAATCGCTCAAATCATCGGCGTGGAAATGGATGGCGCCATAATCGGCGGGCGCGTGGCGCCAGGCCATCTCAGCACCAGACCAACGGGCGCCCACCACTGCACGTGTTGGCACATTCACCAATTCTCCGTGGCAGGCTTGCGGGCCGATATCCTCCACGCGCTGGGTTGCAATGCCGCGCGCAAAATCCCAGGCGGCGATCAAGCCCGGTGAGGCAGCGGAAAGCGGCTGATCTGGGCGCGGCCATTCGGCGCGA
>Ga0255132_1001069_pt1 | contig 10402 bp, 14 predicted proteins | sample Law_Law_RepA_8d_FD_188551 | JGI IMG/M metagenome (GOLD analysis project Ga0255132, IMG submission 188551) | Freshwater microbial communities from St. Lawrence River, New York, United States - Law_Law_RepA_8d | ecosystem: Environmental > Aquatic > Freshwater > River | place: USA: New York...
GGCAGTGGAGAAGAGGTTTGGATCAAACGGCAAGCCACCTCAAACGATTGAATGGTTGACCGATAACGGAAGTTGCTACACAGCCGCTGAGACCAGAAGCTTTGCCAGACAGTTGGGCTTGAAGCCGGTAACGACCCCTGTGACAAGCCCACAGAGCAATGGCATGGCAGAGAGCTTCGTCAAGACATTCAAAAGAGACTATGCAAAGCTGGCAAACAGATCTGACTCCCAAACGGTGATGAGCCAATTGAAAACATGGTTCGATGACTACAATTCTTACCACCCGCACAGCGCATTGGGTTATTTGCCGCCGCAGATGTTTCGAGAGAAACGATCGGCAAATTAAAACTGCCGGTGGTACTGAGTTACAGGGTCAACTCCAAGTCCCTACGTTTTGCTTTCGAGTGGATATCAAATTCTGAAAAACAGATGGTCATCCTTTATGGTCTGAGCTGTTTTCCAAATGAAGAAATTTTTCTCTGAGCTATAAACAATCAGAAAGCTTGTTTTGTCATAATTTTGACATTAAACGATGCTAGGAATAAGGCTAAAATTTACTCACTTCCATAAACTGATCAACAACATGCGTGCTATCAAAAAAGTCAAAAAATTTATCGAACATTCGCCTGAGTCGACTACCGGATTAGTGTATTCACGACTCATACTCTCATTGGAAGCGGAAGAAATTTTCCCCATAAATGAGCTGTACAAACTAAATGCTCATGATTTTGAGCTAGCTCTTGAACTCATGAAAGATTGGCGAATTGATCGGTTTTACATTGGTAAAGCCAAAGCCTTTGATACTGCTACCCACGCAAAAAATCTTTCTTGAACTTTTTAGACTGCATGTCTCAGATCTAAAGGTTGAACAGTATCTGTATACCTTTCACCATGTACTCGATAGCTAAAGCCGCGAGTATCAAACCCATGATTCTGCTGATGAGTTGTATTCCGATATCTCCGATTAGTTTACCTATGTGTTGAGCGTATGAAAAGCACAACCACGTTACCAAGCCAAGCACGGCTATTGAGCTAATAAGAAAAGTGGTTTCAAACCAATTAGCACTTCCAGGACTTGTAAGGATAACGGTACTTATCGCTCCTGGCCCCGCCATTAAAGGGACGCCTAATGGAACAATTGCAGCTGCTGGTAGTTGTTCAGGTCGTTCACTCAGTTTGTGAAACTGAGAAGCTCCTTCACCTCGGATCATTTCAACGGCTAGGATTAAAAAAAGAATCCCCCCTGCAACTGAAAAGGCAGCAAGCCGAATTCCAAAGAGATCTAGTATTGCTTGCCCCATCAGGGCGGCAATAACCAGAACAGCAGCAACTGTTATTCCTGCAAAGCGCGCTGCTTTTTCTTTTTTGATTTGTGAGAACCCTTTAGTTACAGACAAAAAAATTCCAACGGAACCAATAGGATCAACAATAACAAAAATACCAACAATCGCCCGAAGCAACTCATCAGTGATCTTTAGGCTAATCAATTCAACCATGATGTCGTTTAGTGAATTGATGCATACACGACCTATGTAGGATTGATTGCAATATGAAGTAGATCAGATTCAATCGACTCAGCAGCTTCACGCAAATAAGTATTGTGAGCTTCGCTTCCGGCTTTTCCAATGTCCAGGTCTGCTTGAAAGCCGTCTCTCTCGGGCCAAATACTGTCCAGCACTTCGAAGCCAGCTTCTGCAATTGTCTCTTTCGCGGTTTCGAGTAGACGTTGAGAACGACCTACTTTTGAGAGTACCAATACAATTTTATTGCCGATTTTGCGAGTCTTGGAAAGCCTTCTTGCCAAGGCAAGAGTTGGACGGAGATCGTCCATTGATGTGCCTGTTGGAAGGAAGATTACATCACTTTCTTGGCTGATGTCTGTGGTTAATTCATCTGCTAAACCACGTGTGTCGACAACAACTAAGTCGAAATCTTGCACAGATTTGCGAAGCTTTTTTAGACTTTTGAAAGCACGTGCTTCTACATCTGGTTCAATACCATTTCGCAAGCGGGTAGCGCTCCATTCGATGCAAGACAGTTGCTCTAGATCAAAATCGCCAAGCAGAACCTTGTATTCCTGTCTGGCAGCTGCCACTGCAAGTACCCTTGCAAGGGTGCTTTTGCCAACCCCACCTTTTTGACCAACGAATGAAGCTATCCTCATATCACTTCCTTTATAAAACTTTGTTAATCAGTTTTAATTTATTGGTAATTTCATAAAGTGTCAAGAATAAGATCCTTTCCAAAACTTCAACCGTTTTACCAATTGGTTGAACCAAAGTTTTGGATCCTCAGTAGTTGATTCAAAATAGGCTTGACTAGTTTTCATAAACGATTCAATAAAGTTCATGCCGAAGGCGCTCGTTGATTGAACAATATTAGGTATTTGTAGCGAAACTTGTATATCTGTATTTTCCATTGACTTTGGCTTGAGCCTCATCAATTGAGAAAGTTTCATGACCATACTTTCCTCCCATTTGGCTGGGTGACCTGGATTATCTAAAGTCCAAATTTTGAGGTTGTTGTAATTTTTTTTAGATTGATTCGCTACATTTATTGGGCAAATTGGACTTTCTGCATTGTGTAGCAAAACCACTTTACCATTGAAATTTTGAAGTAGAGAGTAAAACCGCATTCCAAGCAGATCGAATTCATAGTGCAAATCAAAGTGTGAGCTTCTTTGTACGTCCTCAAACGCTCTTGCATCTACATTTAATTCAATCATTTGGTTATCTGAAATTTTGATATTTTGGTAAAGAGACATCAATGCCGACCAGTGCAGATAAAGTCCAATGTCGTTGAGTACAACACTATCTACTTTGTGTTTTAGGCGATTCACAAGGTACATTGCTAAAATGCCTCCCATGCTAGTTCCGATCAGATGGAATTTTTGATTGGAATTAGGTTTTTGGGACTGAATTAAAGTTTCAATCAGATCCTCTGTATCAGCAAGATATTTTGAGAATGAATATTTCTCATAAGCAGGTAGTTGATCTGAGCCACCTCTGCCACAGTAGTCGATACTTATCCAGCAGCAATCATCAAATTGCTCAACCATGGCAAGCAATGGATGAAAACTTTCACGCGTCTCTAACAATCCTGGTAGGCATAAAAAAATATGTTTTGCATTAAATTCACCTAATCGTGAATAAGCTACCTTGCGATTGAAACCACCATCATTGATTTGGTGGAATTCTGAACTGATTGAATCTACAAACATGGAAGTTCTTTTCAAAAGACACTTCACATTAGAAGATTTTTTTATGGCAGGCGTATGTCTGGTGTTTGGTAAAAGTCTCGGTAACACATTCTTTTGTTTTGATCAAATTCCTCATCATGACGCGTCATTGTTTTTTATGAATTTTGGGAAAAGTTGATCCTGCGGAAAGATTGGTGATTCAATTCTTCTTAGTTGCCTAGCGTTTTTAATGAATGCCATAGGCGTCGTTTGTTTGTACAGTTGAAAAAGAGCAATCAACTCCTTGTGAGTGAAACCGCTTAGTTGGGTTAATTGTTCCCAACCCAAGCGGCCATCACATTTTTCAATGATCGATTGACACAAATCGTCAATTTTCTTTTGGTTGATGGGATTCAAGAGATTATCAAATTTGATGACTCGCTTCATTGGATTAGGAAATATTTTGATGTCTAAGCCTTTATAGCTTCAGGGTCCTCGATATCATCGATATCGTCGGCGTCCATCATGGCCATTTCAGAATACTGCCTTCCATTGAGTTCATGCTTGTATGCACGAAGAGAATGAAGATCACAGGTAATTTGATCGTCATTTTCAAAGGCCACTGCTGCCAACTCGTGCTGCCTTGATGCCTGCATCAGGTGATAGGCTGCCATTCTGTGCAATTCACCGGGGGTTTCAAATTCTTCTTGGTACTCTTCAATTAATTCAGAAAAGTTTTCGTTAGATTCGTGTTGCATCGACTAGCTCCTTTGGTTAATGTTTGATCAGACCGGTTCGAGTGACTCTGTTGTACTTGCCAAGTGTGTTCTCTTCTTTGCGAGAAGTAGATGCGCCCCATCATCTCCTGCCGTAACTTGAAAATAGGTATTGGCAGGAAGTGTGAACTCTTCGCCTGTGCCCAAGCTTTGACTTGCTTCATAAAATTCAAGCGTGAGTTCTCCTGCAACTACAAGGCCCACCACTCCGACATCTAGATGAATGATTCCACTGCATTCACTAGGGTTCATTGCCTTGTGGATGGTTCTTGTGAAGCCCCTTTTGTTTAATGAGTGGTTGAAGAGACGAGCGAGCAGTTCAATGGATGAAACCGAATTGTCCATGTTCAGCCTCCTATATTGCTTTCCGTGTTTTACGGTTGGTATGTGAACACTTAATGACCTCAGCTATCTTTTTAACCTTCATTCAAGCCCAGCGTATTCGTTATTGGCATCTTTCATGCTTTAGATATATTGATTGGTTGATCTCTTGACATTCAATTTTTATTGAAACTTTCAAATCTGGTCAAACGAGACAACCAATCACCATTTTTAATCTTAAATAATTAATAAACGAAGAGGTGTAACGGAACAGACTAAATTGATCGGAAGGAGAAAGTGTCATGGATACATCATTTTCGCTTCGCATTGACGGAAACGCCAAGCAATGGGGCGGCAACAATTCACCGCAAGGCGATCGACAAAACCGTCGCCGCCAAAAGCTACAGGCATTGCTTCAAGCCTTGAAGGCCGGAGAAATGGATGCTGCGCGTTTGGCCTTCACTGCACTGATCAACTTTGACCCAAGCATTTCTTCTGATCCCTATCTGCACAAGATTGGTTCAGCGCTTCAAAGCAGCAATTTATATGCTGCCCGGCATTTTGGCTTGGAATTACAAAATCGGGGTGGACAATTGCAATCATCAAGCCCTTCAAATGCAGTCAGTTCATCTTCTAGACGTACTGATTCAGTGAATGGCTTACCTAGTGAAACTAGGATTGATCTTTCTGCATGACCCTCTAAATTCAAACTAAAGTGAAGTTCACGACTTAAAAGGCTTGAAAAGAGCTAAATGTTGATTTCGAAATGTTCTAACCCGCGCTCAGTCCAATGGATACCTTGTCTTTCGTCAACCTTGAACCAATGTGCGGCATCGGAATCTGAAGGTTCTGAGGCAATGGTGGTGATTGGATTCAAACCTTGTTCGCTGGCTCGGGTATGAGGTGAACCGAAATACATGCTGGGTGATTTATCGTCGCTTGAATATCTGAAAGCCCAGATTTCGTTGCCATTTGTAAGTGCGCAGGAAATACGCATGGGTTCATCTGAATGGTGCTTCTCCATGATGTGAGTCACATCGTGTAATGTTTTTTGAAAGGCACCGATTGGATCGTTAATCAGCCCTTTGCTGAGCGCCACTAGAAATAGGGCTTCACTGTCTGTGGTGCCTTCTCTGTGTGGATAGTGCAAATGGTCAATGAGGTCCTCGACATCTTTTCTGCACTCATGCCAGTTACCTATCTTTCCGTTATGCATGAAGGTCCAGTTTTGCCAAATGAATGGATGGCAATTACTCCTATTTACGGCAGTACCTGTCGTTGCGCGAACATGCGCAAAAAACATACGCGTTTGTATATGTGCTGCAATTGATCTTAGGTTGCTATCGTTCCAGGCAGGTAATACGTCTTTAAACAGGCCAGGAGTTGTTCGTTTCGTGTACCAAGCAACTCCAAATCCATCACCGTTGGTGACCCAAGTGGACTCCGTAGCAGCAAGACTTTGACTAACAATAGAGTGCTCTTGATGAAAGATCAAGTCTTCCAAGTAAATTTCTGGTCCAGCGTACGCAACCCATCTGCACATAATCAAGCCCTTTGTAAATTGAGTTAGTTCAAGTCAATTCGGATTCAGGCAATACCTATCCAGCTTACTTAGGGCTGCTGCAGTCTCCACAGCAAAACATTCTTTGCCCTGCCAGTTTTTTGAATGAACCAAGTGAGCGAGCTTTGTGAAGACCACACTTGAAACAACTTAAGGAACTCATAGGACTGGAGCCGCCGAAAGGAGATCCACCTTCTTTTGACTTGTAGCGAAGGCCATCACTGGCAATTTTTGTCGTTTCGTCTGATGGCATTTTTGCATTCTATTGCTTATCGGAATTTTTGTACTGAAAACCTAATTGATCAAAACCTCTTGACTGACACCATCGACCGTGTAGTATTTCGTGTAATTGGCCAAAAGTTGCATATTGCAACTGGCGAGATGAAAACTTAGTTTTTCAGATTTTGACCCCCCGAATTTTGACCCCAAAAATTTGGACTCCACAACCCGGGCTCGAACCCATAAAGGACAAAGTTCGACTCCCACGCTGGTGCTCGAACAGAGGAGGGCGGAGGTTCGACTCCATCATGGGACAACAAACTACTAAAGAGCTTTTGCAAACTTCTGCGCGCTCACGCCTGCTTGACGGAGTACGCCTTGATAGTTCCAATTTTTACTTCCTTATGATTTGGAACGACGCAACCTTACCCATCACGCTTTTGACATAGTGCTGAACTTGTTCGGGATCACTGACATCGGCTATCAGAAACACAGCCTAATAGCCTGTGCGTTGAATCAGTGCTTGTGTTCTTAGTCCGGCATCTTGAGCCAGATTTGACCATAACAACTTCGCACAAATATCACTCAAGGCCAAAGCAAAAGTATCGATCGATGCCGCGTGTCTGAACACACTGGCGGGTGAACTTAACAGACGGAATGTTAGAGATTACTTCTTCGCGCTTACCCTATATGGTTCATTGAGCAGGGAAGAATTTTCATAAGTGATGCTTTTAGCAAGTTCGGGATAGTCGGGCAACATGCTCACGCCATACAAAGGTTTATAGGCACCCTTGTGGCAAGTCGCACACCCTACCTTGGGATAGTCGCCTTCTTCACTTAAGCGGTATGGGGGGAACAGGGGCGCCAATTCGCTTAGGTAATTGCTATTGATGTCGCGCACCATGCGGATGCCATGCCATGCGGTTACCCGCTGAGGCGTGCTGACATTCCAGTCACCCATGGCACGTGTGTTGTGGCAAAACGTGCAATTTACACCTAAGGAGGTTGACATATAAATCATCAGCCCATAAGTGTGTTCAGCCTGTTTGATGGAACGCCGGTTGTCGCCCGCCAGTGCCTGTGTGCCTTGTACGCGAATGTTGTGATCACCATTGACCAAATAGTTGCTGAGAGGGTTGAAGGGCAAGGAGGCGTTGGCCACTTCCGACATGGTGGGCGTGTTTTGCCCCGCTTTCTCCCCCAGCATATTTCCTTGCGAGTGCGGCAGTCCAGGGTTATTGAACCAGTCGCCGCTGGGTACCGCTTGCCCTCGGTGGCAGGTGTAGCAGGTCACGCCGGTATCCTTGATATGGCTTTTCCATTGGTTATTCAAATTGCGCGTCATTTGTATCATTCGCCTGGCCACCACCTTGGTGTACTTTTCATCAGAGGCTAGGTTTTTGGTGTTGTGACAAAACTTGCAACCTTCTTCAGGTGCCACCCAAGTAGACATGGCGGCCATCAAACGGGAAAACTCCAACGCTGACAAATCATTGAGCACTTGAACGTTTTCGTACAGTTCATTCACTGATGGTGCATCAGGCTCGGGCGGGTCAACAGGCTCTGGCTCAGGTATGGCATGCATATCAGCGCTGGCAAGAAGCACGCTAGGTTTATAGACTTGCAACATGCTCGTGCCACGGTAACCGCCTTGTACAGCTGTTGGGCCCTCACATGCTGTTAAGAACAAAAGCATGCTGCACCATACACACCAGTTCAAATAAATGCCAGAAAGCGAGCAAGCTTTCCCGAGACGATTAAACATGGACACCCCCTGCGGTTTGGCGTATGCGTAAAAACAAGAAAGGTTAAAAAGAGATCATGTGTCATGATAAGTTGACACTTTATATAGTCAATACGTAATCAATAAATCTAAATTGTTTTTTTATATGGGGGTTAACTAAATATTCAATATCACGGCGACCCCCAGCTGCTGAGGGCCACCGTTGGGGGTCTGTGCTTAGGCGGCAGATTTATTCAACTTGAAGTTTTTGCACCAACCGGCAGCGGGAACAATGCGACCGCCGTAAAAAGAGCATTCACCCTCATTGGCATTGCCTTCGTAGAGTTGGCATCTGCTGCAATATTGCTCAGTGGTGTGCCGTGGATAACGGGTTTTATCTACGTTTTTGGATTCCAATTTGAAGCCCATAGATTTGGGGTACGAATCGGCTTCCGAGAGTCTTTCGCCAGGAGCCGCTGCTTTCATTTTCTTATCTGATGCGGATACCTGAGTGGCTAAAGTAGCGCTTGTGAGAGCGGCTGATTGAATCAAAAAGATGCGTCGGTTGAGATTTTTCATTGGGATAAAGAAGGATGGGTTAGTGAAGTTTCCGAACCAATCGCACAAAATGCGACTCTTCGGGATGTTTTAACGAAACACCAGAAAAGCCAAAATCCATGGTGAAAACATGTGGATCAAAGTCATTCACGATGCGTGTGTAACGGCTCCAAAAAACACCAGGAGGAAAGTTTGGGAACAATTCCAACCTGACGCGTGGATTGCGGCAATGCTGCTCGGCGATGAAAGCCAAATCTTTCAGATGAGGTAACTTCCAGTCATTGAAGCCGTCAATACTTTGCCGATTCAGCTCGGTCACAGTGCTGATAGCCTGAAAATAAGTCATAGCTTGCGCATTGCCGATGCATTGCTGGTTCACCCAAGTTTGTCCAATTGCACACCTTTGCCACTGCAAGCGTGCTCGGTAATCAAACACCCACCCTCGTTCATCTGCCTGAACGTGCAAAGGAACTTCAGTGAGTGGTTGATCACAGATTTGCTGTGCAAAAACCAAGTTGCCCCAAAAAAGTAATGATGTCCAAACAGCATTCAGCGAGCATGAGCAAAATACTTTGATGAGGTGCTTGGTGGGGTGCAAAATGATGAACGTTGGGAGTTACTTGGTGTCAAACCCAATGCCAGAGGGCTTGCTTGGGAAACCTTTACCGTAATCAACTTTGATCGGTTTGGTTTGCCGACTTGCAAGACCCGGCTCAATGGGTAATCCACGATGAAGATTAAAGGCGTAGGCTTCAATGGCGAGCATTTCACGCCCGCTCACATCCAACGCCTTGCCACCTTGCGGATTTTGGATACACCAATTGGCCATTTCACGCCAAGTGACCACTCTGTCGAAGGCAGTATGGTATTTGGGGAAGGTTTGCGGGTTTGACGCCGCAGCATCTGGATGACAGTTGCCACAAGCCAAGCCGTTGTTTTGGGTGGTTGGATTACTGCCATGCCATATGTTGTAGCCCTCTTCTACTGCTGCCAGAAGCTTTTTTTCTTGTGCTTTGAGTTCCTCTTTGGTGAAAGGCTCTCGCGCGCTTACTTGAAAATACACCGCTGATGTTGCAATCGTTAACAGGATTGAACCTGTCAAAGATTTGAGGATATTATTTTTTTTCATGAACGCCTCCTTTTATGGATTAACGAAAAAGCGGCCGCCATACTGCGAGCTCACCATGACAATGTGGTTAAATTTTTATGCCATTCTTGAGGAATGGTGTCAGGGAGTCAGCGAAAGGCAAGTGCTGTGCTTTGCCGCCGTTTGCACTGAACGAAGCTTGCAAAGTTCCCATGCCGTCTTGTTCATTACCTGGGTCAGCACGGTATTGCTGGCTTTCTGGGTATTTCACATTGACAGGGGGATAAGGCCATGGCCATGAAGTGCTCATGGCACCAATGGAAGTCATGTTGCCGATCTTGTTGTAAATGGTTTGATGGACATGGCCGTGGAACGATGTCACATTGACAAACTTAGACAGAATCTTGCGAATTTCTGGTGCGTCAGAAGTTTGGAAATTCCAACGGGGATAGTAGTCCCACAGAGGTGAATGGCTGAAGGTGACAACCGGTGTATCGGGTGACAATTTAGCCACATCCTTTTTCAGCCATTCCAATTGTTCAGCTTGGATTCCCCACAGACCACCAATGGGTCCTTCGAGCATTTCCATGGCTTCCATGCGTTGCTTGTTGGTCAGACCCTTTTCGGTCCAGAAGTCCTTGACCAAAATGGAATTGAAGCCGATGAAATGGACGCCTTTGTGATCAAAAGACCAGTAGTCCTTGCCAAACATGCCTCTCCAGGCTGCACCCATGTCCAGATACCAGTCGTGCTCACCAGGAATTACCATCATCTTGGGTTTGAGGTTCGCTAGGATTTTTTTACCTTTAGCCAACTGGTCTTCAGTGCCGTTTTGGGCAATATCACCACCGTAGAGCACAAAGTCAGGTTGAATTTCTAATGCATTGACCTGAGCGACGGCATCTTCAAGTTGCAAGTCGAATTTGTGGCCATCTTGGCTGTATAAATGAGAGTCACTGATCATGGCCATTCTGAAAGG
>Ga0255132_1001070_pt1 | contig 10396 bp, 8 predicted proteins | sample Law_Law_RepA_8d_FD_188551 | JGI IMG/M metagenome (GOLD analysis project Ga0255132, IMG submission 188551) | Freshwater microbial communities from St. Lawrence River, New York, United States - Law_Law_RepA_8d | ecosystem: Environmental > Aquatic > Freshwater > River | place: USA: New York...
GCCAGCAGCTCGAACCCAAGAAAGTTGCGAGGATGGCGAAAGGCAGTCGTAGTTGGGCTGATATTTGAGGACGAGGAGCGGGGGAGATGTTGGGCATTGGTGGAGGGTGGGAGTCTGGAGGATAAGGATTGAGATGAGTCGAGGCGGGGGGGAGTGTGGTTTATTATTCTGAGTCTGGATTCATCGCATTGAAAGACTTGGGAGGTGGGTGTTGGGGTAATACCCGGAAACTTATTCGGCTTGGTAATTTATAAGGAGCACTTTCACGCCACAAATCTGGTTTCGCGGGGTGTTTTTCCGTTGGCCGATGTTGCGTGGGTGGCTGTTCCACTTAGAATCTGTGAATTCCAACCCGGTTGGAGATTCGAACACGGTCAGAAATACAAACACAGTGGTTACACAAACACCGTGGCTTGGACCGTTGAATCGTTTACGTTTTTCCTTTCTATCATCCGGCAGGTACCTCAAATGAAAACAGCAGTAGTGAAAGACTCTAGGAAAACCGATCGGGCTATCTTGAACAAGAAGCGGGCCGGGATTGCTTTGGCATTGTTTGCGGGCATTGCGATGCCGTTTGCTGGATGTGACAGTGGATCGAAGCCGCCGGCGAAGGTACCTAGTTCAGCAGATGGGGCACCGGGTGGGTTTGAAGACAAGCAAGCCGCACCTGTGGTTTCGGCGAGTGCCGGAGCGGTGATTCCTGGGGTGGGATATTCGATGCCGGCCAAGGTTGGCAAGTATGAAGTATTGAACATTATGACCGACAACAAGGACGACGCGATTGCCAAGAGCAACGCTGAGTCGGCTTTGGTGTCCAATCCGGATGTGAACTGCATGGTTGGATTGTGGGCGTACAATCCCCCGGCGATTCTATCGGCGTTGGAAGCACGCTCATTAGCGGGTAAAGTCAAGATTGTTGGTTTTGACGAGCACCCAGCGACCCTCGCTGGAATCGCCGATGGGAAGATTATCGGCACGATTGCCCAGCAACCCTATTTGTTTGGTTTCAAGAGCGTTGAGTACTTGGCAGCGATGGCTCGCAACCAAGAAGTCAAGGTTCCTGAGAGCAAGATGATCTACGTACCTCACTCGGTGGTAACCGCTGACAACATTCAAGAGTTCAATGCGGGAGTGCAAGCGATTCGCGATGGGAACGGACCGATTCCCAAGTCGGATTCCGAGTCGTATGACACATCGAAGGGAACCAAGTTGGCGTTTATCACCAACAGTGTTGACTTGTTCTGGGTTTTGGCACAAAAGGGTTGCGAGAAGGCCGATGGTGTCTTCAATACAAAAACTGCCGTGACTTTCCCAAGCCAAGGAACGGTCGACGAGCAGAAGCAAGCTCTTGAGCAAGCGGTCAACAACGGGTTTGATGGATTGGCAATTTCCCCGATCAATCCTGAGAATCAAGTCGACATGTTGAACATGGCGGCAGAAAAGATGGCAGTGGTTTGCCAAGATTCCGATGCACCGAAGTCGAATCGGAAGTTTTATCTAGGGACAAGCAACTACTTGGCGGGCAGAGCCGCAGGGAAGCTTGTCAAACAAGCGATTCCTGAAGGTGGCAAGGTAATGATATTCGTCGGGAAGCTTGAAGTGCTCAATGCACAAGAGCGATCTCGCGGTGTGATTGATGAATTGGCTGACAAGCCATTGCCACCAGGCTTTGAAACTGCAGCAAACTGATGGAAAGCATTCTGAGAGTTGAAAATGTCACCAAGTCATTCCCCGGAGTCAAAGCACTTCGGGGAGTGAGTCTGCACGTTGAGCCCGGCGAAGTCTTGAGCGTCATCGGTGAGAACGGTGCCGGTAAGAGCACCTTGATGAAGATCCTTGCGGGGGTTCAGGGGCAAGATTCAGGCGAGTTGTGGTGGAAGGGTAGCCAGGTTCGTTTTGCGAATCCGAGTGAAGCTATCTCGGCTGGTATTTCGCTTATTCACCAAGAGTTGAATCTCGCGGACAACTTAACCGTAGCTGAGAATATTTTTCTTGGGCGAGAGCCGACGCGTTGGGGGATGATTCAATCGCGGCAAATGCGGCAGCGAGCTGACGAATTTCTGAAACGTGTTGGGCTTGATATCCCATCGAGCACATCGTTGCAGAAGCTTTCCATCGCGCAGCGTCAGATGGTTGAGATTGCCAAGTCGCTTTCGACTGATGCGAACATGATCATCATGGATGAGCCGACGAGCAGTCTCTCAGCGCATGAGTCGGAGAAACTTTTTCAGTTGATACGGCAATTGAAATCGGAGGGGGTATCGATCGTGTACATTTCCCACCGGTTAGCCGAAGTTGCTGAATTGTCCGACCGCGTAGAGGTGCTTCGTGACGGGCAGAACGCTGCTACGTTGCAAAAGCATGAAATCACGCATGATCGCATGGTGCATGCGATGGTTGGTCGCGAGCTGAATCGATATTTTCCGCACGTACCTAAAGAGCCCGGCGAGGTTCGATTGCGGCTTAAGGACGTTCGTGTATTCGGTCGAGCCGAGCATCCGGTAAACATTGAAGTGCGTGCTGGTGAGATTGTCGGCATGGCTGGATTGGTCGGAGCTGGGCGCACTGAAGTGCTTGAATCGATCATGGGAATGCGACCTGTCTTAGGTGGAAAGATTGAAGTCGATGGGGTAGCAATTCCATCCGGGAAAATCCGAACCTCGATCGCTTCTGGTTTGGCGTTGGTCCCCGAAGACCGTCGTCACGCGGGTTTAGTAACTTCCATGAGCGTTGGCGATAACTTGACTCTCGCTTCGATGGAGAACGTAAGTCGCTACGGGATACTTTCGCGTGCGGCGGAGCAGAAAGCTGGGCAGGAACAAGTAAGTGCATTGCGGATAAAGACACCTCACTTGAATCAAGTTTCTGCGTTCCTATCGGGAGGAAATCAGCAGAAGATTGTTTTCGGCAAATGGATTATGAGGAATCCCAAGGTTCTGTTATTGGATGAGCCGACGCGGGGAGTCGATATTGGAGCCAAGCAAGAGATTTACGGTTTGATGGAGCAGTTGGCTCAGCGCGGTACGGCGATCTTGTTCGTGTCGAGTGAGATGGAAGAGATCCTTGGGATGGCGGATCGTACGTACGTGATGCACGAAGGGCGAGTAAAGGGTGAGTTGGCTCGCGAACAGATGACCGAGCAGAGTATCATGCAATTGGCTTTCGGACGCACCGAAGCTACCGCAGTAGTTCACTAAAGTGATTCTGGAACATGCAAATCAAAAGCATTGGCGTTGTGTTATTGTTGCTGGCAATTTTGCTCGTGACCGGTTGGCTGAATCCCTCCTTCCTATCGGATGAGAACGTCAAGTCGATCATTCGGTGGACGAGTCTGTTCGGGTTCATTTCGTTGGGAATGGCGCTGGTGATCATGACCGGTGGCATCGACTTGTCGATCGGATCGGTCATCGCGCTCGCAGGTGTTTGCATGCTGATGTTGCTCAATCAACAGCATGTGGATTCCCAGCAGAAGACAAAGGTGCTCAAGGTCGAGAAGGTACCGATGAAAAACAATCAGTTACCGAAGGTGACTTTGGGTACATCGGATTGGACGATACGCACCGATGATCAATTGCGGTTCGTCAATTCATTCGGCCAGCCGGTGCAGGGGAGTGTCGTTTCGGTAGAAAAGGGAGCTGAAGGGTTATCGGTCATTTTGCGTGAGCCGAATGCGAACTTTCCAGTCGACGCGGAAGTTCAATGGTTCCAGTTTCAGCATCGACCGATTTGGCTTGTCATACCGTTGGTGCTGCTAGGTTCAGCACTGTTAGGATTGTTTCACGGGTATTTGGTCACCAAAGTTGGGTTGCAGCCGTTTGTCGTCACGATGTGCGGATTGCTGGCCTATCGTGGAATCGCGCGGGTGCTTGCGGGGGAGCAGTCCAAGGGACTTGGCAGTACGCTGGTAACGATTAAAGAGTGGATCAACGGTGTCTCGTTTAAGCTTCCTGTTCCGTTTTTGCCTTACGTGAGTCAAGGCAGGTGGCATTCGGTTTTGTGGGATGGGAAGAAGAACGAAGCGATTTTGGATGCCAATGGTGCGACGCAAAGCGTTCCGCTGTTCTCTTGGATTGAAATTCCAACCACCGCTGTTCTTCTTGCGATCGTGGCTTTGGCTTTGTGGATTGCAATCAATCGATCGGTCTTTGGCCGGTATTTGATGGCGTTGGGGAACAATGTTCAAGCCGCAAAATTCAGCGGGATTGCGACAGATAAAATCATCATTTCCACGTATGTGATTTGTTCGCTGCTAGCGGGGCTTACCGGGATTCTTCTCGTGTTTGACTTCAACACGATCGAGCCTTCTCAGACCGGCAGCATTTACGAGATGTATGCGGTGGCTGCGGCGGTGATCGGTGGATGTTCCTTGCGAGGTGGTTCTGGATCGATTGTTGGGGTGGTGTTCGGTACGGCGGTGATGCGGTCGTTGTTTTTGTCGATCGCGGCGTTGAGCATTCCGAAGAGTTGGGAGTTTATCATTGTTGCCATCGCGCTGATGGCAGCGGTGCTTACCGATGAAGTGATCCGGATTGTTGGGAATAAGCGAAAGCTGATGGCTCAAGCCAAGTTGGCCAAGAGTGGCGGCTGAGCAAGATAACCGAGTAATATAACTGGGTAAGTTCACTGGGCGATTAGAACTGTTGGAGCATTTCGTGTAGAAGCTCCATTGGGAGGCCGACGACGTTTGTTGCAGAGCCGCTTACGAGGGTGAGCCAAGGGGGGCCGTCTTGGAAGCCGAGCGAGCCGGCTTTTCCGATCCAAAGATCGCTTTCGAGGTATTGATCAAGTTCGGCGTCGCTGAAGTTCTTAAGTACAAGGATTGAGCAGTCGACTCGAACGCAGCGTTTGGCTGTCGCGCGACTCCATAGACACAACCCCGAGTAGACGCGGTGCTCTTGGCCTCGCAAACGCATCAGCATCGCGCGGGCGTGGTCGACATCGTTGGGTTTTCCGAGTACTAAGCCGCGATGTTCAGCGACGGTGTCGCAAGCGATGACGACGCGTTGATCGATGTCGATTTTTTGGATGACATCGGCTGCTTTTTGGTAGGCTAATCGAGCGACGAGTTCCGGTGGTGTTTCCCTTGAGCAAACGCCGCACTCCGCCAGAGGATCTGGCTCGATGACTTCATAGCGATAGCCGAAGGCTCTCATCAATTCGTCGCGGCGCGGGGAAGAACTCGCAAGGATAAACGGCCTTGGGTCAGGTTGAAATCCGGTAGGAGGAAGAAACACGTCGCTAGATCCAGGCTCGTTCATCGATTCTGTTTTTGGTTCTTCGGGAATTATAGTAGCTAGAAATTGATTGGAATCGGTTTTGCAATGCCTTACTCGTGCACAGTGAACCGGCGCGAGCTCTTGTAGTCGAAATGACTATTGAGGGAATCCGGGAGGTGGTGGATATCCGAGTCGTGGGCGGAGTTGCTCCCAGGATTGCTTTAGGGAGTCAAGCATACGGGGGATGTGTCCGCAGGCGAGGTAGACACGGCAGGAGACAGCCGACTGAGGATAGAAGTTCGTGATGAAATCGAAGCTGAATTCGTAGGGACCATGTCCAATCATCACTGCGTTGGCGTAGGAACCACTGAGGATCTCATCGCGCAGTTTAAGCTCGTCATAGATTTCTTGGGGCGATTGTTTCTTTGGAGGTGGGATCGGTGCACCGGCTTGTGGGTTGCTGGCAGGTTGGCTTGGCGATGGATGTGAATCGCTTGAACCTGCACCAGGATTGGCTGTGGGATTCGGTTGCATTGGATCGGGCATGTTCGAGCCTGCATGCAGGACTTGGCTGTGTAAGTCGCTGGCGTTGGGATGTTGCTGGGAACTGCTCGGAGCTGGGTTTGTAGTACCCGGCATGGAGTTCGAAGGAAGGTTGTTTGCTGGCTGGGGATTCGCTGGGGATCCAGGAAGTTCACCGTATCGCTGACGGTAAAGTTCGACGTTCTTCGCTAAAGCGTCGATGAATTGGGGCATAACGGTGTGGGGCATCACCACACGAGCAACCACGGCACTTGGGCGAGGTAGGTTTCGCACAAAGTCCAGAAGGAATTCAGTCCCGCCGGTGACAACGATTACCCCTGTGCTGATCTCACCGCGAGCCACGTTATCAGGGACACGAGCGCGCAGGGCGGGCATGTTCTCCTGGGAATCGCCCGAGTTGCGTGCGAAGTCATCGTTAGGATTTGCCATGTTCCCAATGTCCTTTGGTTTGAATTAGCTTGAAGGTGAGGGTGGTTGGGATCGAATCACCCCGATTGGATACTTCAAGTATATCGTGGTTGGTATGCCATCCACACCCCCAAAGGTGGGCTTTGTTACTCTGTGAAATCCTCGCGAGAAGCGTCAGCGGCATGACGGGTGGCCGTTGGCCACGGAGCAGTAACCCGAAGTGTCAACGAGGTAGCAGCGTATTGTTGGTTGATTCCTGATGCAACAAAGGGGCTATTGAGGAATAAACAGTGGCCAATATGATTTCTATTAGGACTCTGTGTCGCGCTCGTGATCGGATAACGAGAATCGTTCAGTTTCATTTAGAGGTAGGTTGTGTGTTGACCGAACGTAACACCACCAAAGGCTACACTCGATTACGAGCACGAGCGCCGTTTCACTGAGCACGAGCACGATGGTGCAAAACCGATACAAATCAATACCTGCCACTCAAATTCCGAAAAACCAAACAAGAGGACTTGGGTACGTGTACTGCACTTGAGCGTTGGGTGTATTTGATGCTGTATTCTCAAGACCACTCGGCCGAGGAACTACGTGCACTGCTTCCTGGAGAAGCTTTCTGCAGAGCGATAGATATCTTGGAAATGATAGCTTCGAAAACGGAGGATAAACAGATGTACGACCAGCGAGAGAAAGCTTTAAGGGATTACGAATGGGCGTTAAGTGGCGCATTGAATGAGGGTCGGGAGGAAGGATGGCGAGAAGGGAAGCTTGAAGGCAAGACCGAAGGCAAGATCGAAGGGTTTGAGGTTGGCAAACTGGCTGGTGAGATTCAAGTCCTTGAGAACTTGCTCGGCGAACCGGTTTCCTCGGATAGCGAATTGTTTTCGCTTGCTGCGAGTTTCCTATCTGAGCGACGAAACGAGTTGCAAGCACGCATGAGGAATCGATAGTCGCGGTTGATCGCTTCCTCGCCGTTGGCTACTTACCCCCAGAACGGCCTGAGTTCTTAGAGTTCAGGATGGCGAATAGGAAGATCAAGATTAGTATCAGTGGTACGAAACAACTGCAAATTGTTCCGACGACTTGCACGATCCATCCTGTAAAGCTTGGGACTTTCGTCGTCTGCGATGAACCTTGACTCGGGGCCGCGCTAGGGCTCGCTTGAGGTTGCATCGATACCCATCCGCTTGATCCCGGCCCACCGTTGCTTGGTACATCTGCTCGATGAGAAGGAATCCCTGTAATCGGTCCATTGTTGGGTTTTGCCAATGCGGTAAGGACTTCGCTGACATCCACATCTCCAAGGGCTTCAAGCAGTGCGAAATCAGCATCGCTGCCAGCTTGGTCTTGTTGTGGCTGCTCGGCCAAGATCTCTTGAATGGCATTCGAAAGGGATTCTAAATCGTTCGCGCGACGATAACTATGGACCTTGGTTGCCAGCGAATGATCGGATTTCATGTCGACTCCGATCGCATCGACCAGCAACCCTCGTGAGAGAATGTCTGGTAGGAACTGAGCAAGCAACTGCGGATCGGACGCTTCACCATCGGTTACGACTACCAACCGATACGTGCCGTAAAAATTCTTTGAGCGAAGATCAAGCAACGTGTTGGCACCGACTCGCATAGCCTCGCCAAGCGGGGTTCCGCCCCCCGGTTGCAATGCTCTGATCCTTTGTATGGCATTGTCTTTATTAAGGGTTTCAAATGGAACCAACCAATTTTTATACTGTCTTGCGCCGTTGAGCAATAAAATCCCAACGTTGGTCTTAGGATCGATTTGGCCGATGACTTGCTCAAGTGCGGCTTTGGCCGCATCCATTCGGGTCCCACGATCGCGTGGCATGCGTTCGCGCATCGATCCCGAGTCATCGAGAATGATGATGACGTTATCGGAGTGCGAAGCCGCCCGACTGATGCTTGGGCCGCTGCTTTGCCCTGCAGCAGAGTTTGCCGCGACAGCGTTCCCTGCTGCTGAATCTGTCGCAGAACTGCCGTCCTGGGCAAGTGTCATCCCGCCCAGCGAACCAATCGCACTGATTGCTACACAGAATACAGTGAGCAATGCAATGCGACGGGAGAGGCGAAATGCGTTTATCGCTGAATGCGAATAAATGCTTTTTGCGAACAGCGGAGTCGGGTGCGTGGTCGGTGTTGGATAAGCTCGATTGCAGTGCATCGGACGTGGTGCCCCTTACTTCGTGGAAAAGTTAGAAGTTGAAGTCGGTCGGGGTAAGTGCTTCCGGATTGACTTTGACAATTCGGAATTCGACACGCATGTTTTCTTTAGCTTCGTCGATATTCTTGGGCTTGGGAATCACAGGCTCCATAATGCCTGCTCCCACAGGAACAATTTGCGACAAGTCGACAGTGATACCGGAGTCCTTTGCGAATTTCTCAAGGGACTTCTTTACCGCTTCGGCTCGGGACTGCGAAAGGGTCAATGCGGCTTGCATGGTCACTGCTGGGTCGACAGCCCCGCCCCCGAACGCTCCGTTTTTGATCAAGTCGACCACTTCTTTGGTGCGGTTCAGATCGAGAGGCTTTCCGTTCATGAAGTAGCGGTAGTTCCCTGCGGTGCCATTCTGCTGGATGATACCTTTGGTAGTCCCGGCTTTGATGAGATCTACAAGCGTTTTCGTAGGGTCGGCGTGACCGCGAATCACTACAGCTGCATTCCCAAACTGACTCGCTTGTTTAAGCGCCCTGAGAAACTCAGCTCCATAGCGGTCGGCGGAGAAGTTCTGTTCGTTTGGTTCGAAGTTGATCGAGAAGCTGACGATGGTGTTTGCATCGAGGTTCTCACCCATGAACATATCGGTCGATTCTGCATTGGGATTAAATCGCTCTACATTCGTGGGTTCGACGTATTCGACTTCGCCTAGTTCCGCAATCTTCTTGTAATCGAAATCGTTTGGCTCAAATCCAGCGCGTGACTTGGCATACTTCCATTGGGTGGCAAGGTTGATCGAGCGGGTCATGACTTCGTCGAAACCACTTGCGTTGGACTTTTGCTTGAAGAAAGCGATTTGGCCAGGGAGCCCGACGAACCCGCAGTCGAGCAATAAACCATGTACATCCCCTTCCAAAGTCGGCAGGACTTCTTTGCCGAAGATCCGTTGAGAGGTGCTGAGGATCTGCTCGTATTCTTTGGTGAGTTTACCGGAGTCAGTAAATCCTTTTCGCATGGCAACGAGCGATTCTGTCGCTTTCAGATGTCCGGCAACAAATTTCTGTACCCAGTCTTTGTTCGCGTCGTACCAGTCTCGTCGCACGGCGTAGACGTCCGCGATCGAGCGACTCATTTGTACGGTGCTATTGACAACGTGAGCACCTGCTACCGTTCCTTCGGCTCCCGTACCGCTAGCTTCTAAGCCACTCGTCAGGCCGATCATATCTGGGGTCACAACGCAACAAGCATCGATGGACGAATCATTGCGGAACGCGGTAGCCGGACCATCGGGACCAGTGATATCTTTAGTCCAGACGATTTCGACATCTTCGCGATTCAAACCTGCCGCCGACAACGAGTCATAAAGGAGTCCGACGTGTGGCCCACCTTGTTGGCAAGCGATCTTCTTTCCTTTAAGGTCGTTGAGCGATCGGATTTCCTTTTTGCCAACGATGTGATCTCCCGCACTCCAGGAAAGCTGAAGAATAATCACGGGCTTGGTCCGAGGATCAGCTCCGAGGACTTCTCCGGCAAGTCCTATCATGTGCATGGTGCCACGCAACATGGGGGACTTTCCTGAAATGTAGTTTTTGACTTGGCCGACGAAGTCATCGCCGGGTACAAGTTGCATATCGAGTCCGGCTTTTTGGTAAAGGGACCCGGACTGAGTCTTCAGATCGCCATTGGCGACGAAGGTCGCGATATCTCCGCCCCAGAGGATATACGGAACTTGAACGGTCTTGCTCGCTTTATTGGGCCCGGACTCGACATTGCCGACTTGAACCGGTCCAACAAGTTGCGAGAAGGGTTCTTGAGCATTTGCGATCAGAGCAAATTGCATAACCAGCAAGCTTGCGAACCACGGAAGGATCCACGAGTAACTTGATTTGCAATGGAGGACGTTGAATCGTGACTGGAGCGTTTTCATAAATTGAAAAGTCCTACGGAAAAAGGATTTGTAGGAAGGACGAGGGTAATGCGGTGCCTAACGAATCCCCATTGATTCTAGTAGGCGGATTTCTGCTTCCATCTGGGCGCGATCTTCTTCGGAAATA
>Ga0255132_1001071_pt1 | contig 10393 bp, 7 predicted proteins | sample Law_Law_RepA_8d_FD_188551 | JGI IMG/M metagenome (GOLD analysis project Ga0255132, IMG submission 188551) | Freshwater microbial communities from St. Lawrence River, New York, United States - Law_Law_RepA_8d | ecosystem: Environmental > Aquatic > Freshwater > River | place: USA: New York...
CAATTTTATCTATACCTTGACATGGTAAAACCAACACTCCATTAAAATTTGGAGTTGGAATCAGCCATTTCCCAGAAGTGATATTTTCAGGAGACGAAAGTTCAAGCTTATCAAATATGGAGGCGTCGATTTGGAGGTCGAATTTTTTTGATGTGCCATCTAAATGTGAACTAAGGCAATCATGGTAAAACAACCATGTCTGACGGCCAATACTTCTAGGTAATTTCTCAATAATCGCGCGTTTTTGGGAGAGAATTAAAGTCCTTTTTAATAAATTTGGTAAAGACAATATTTGCAGGCAAGGATATTTTAGTATTGTCACTTCTTTGCCATCAACATGAATTCTCCAATTGATTGCAATGTCACCACTTAGCTTGCTGATTTTTACAAATCCGGTATATGGTATTGACAAAGATTTGATGGAAAATTCAGAGGCCAAGATCCCATGGTTATAAATAGCAAAATCGATGCTTGCTTTTTTTGTATTTGCTGTGACTGGTGTGTAAGCATGGTTGATGGTGATTTTTAACGAATCATATTCAGGGTCGATTATCGATTTTTCTACATTCGTCTGGAGCGAATCAATCCAATCATTGGAATTGCTGGATTTGAGAAGGGTTCTCCGCGCCCGGTCTATTATTTCTGATGCTTTACCTGTTTGGCCAGTAAGTTGGGCAAGAAATAACGGTTCAAGTTGATCAATTGCTTGATCGCGTAGAATCGCGTCTTTTTCATTCAGCCACGCTTGTTCAAACGCGTCAAATCGTTGCGCCACCGCAGGGTGCATCTGTGCGTTTATTGATGAGTTCAAATCGAACGTTAGGAAGTTAAATATGATGATGCGAGCAATAGTATTTCGGGCATGAATTCGATTATCCCAATGGAAACCTATTACCTTTAACAGGATATCCATTAACATAAACAAGCCCTCCGATTAGTCGAATTTCCATTGTGTTTGATCCATACCAACGCGGATCGTCAGCAACCACTCGGTTTGACAACACATGAAGCCTTTGGTTGGAAGATCCGATCCACCGGCGTATGGTTTCAATTCTGTCATTATTAAATGGGCCGTCAACCAGCAGATCAATATTTTCAATCAGTGGCGTTAGCTGTGGATCAGCCCTGATCTCTTCGAGCAGTCGTCCTGTGAACATCAAAACACTTAGGCCCATATGGCGCGCAGCTACAGCCAATGCTGTTGCAGGTACGGCCTGTTCTGTTGGTTCACCACCTAGAAGTGTTATTCCTTCGATACCGAATTCATCCTTTGCCTTGGTAATATCATCGATTAATTTTTGAACTGATACCAGATCGCCTCCGTCTGGTGTGAAATAGTGCGGGTTACAGCAACCTGGACATCGAATCGAGCATCCCTGAAACCAGATAGCCCATCGGAGTCCTGGCCCTTCTGCTTCAGTAGGGCAAGTAATTGATGCAACACGCGCGGTGATCTGAGGCATTGGTTTCTCAAATTGAACCAATTGATCTATTACAGCATCATATGCGATTGTGACAAGGAAGGGTACCGACGGTTTGTTTGCTCAGTCTTGCGCTAAAAGGGCTAATGGTTTTGGGCCATCTGGCCGTATTGCATTTTCTTGAATTTCAGTTCCTTTTCGTGCTGCACGGACAATAAGCATTCGCTGCATGGATCCACGAGAATCAATTTGGCGGAAACACGCGCTTCCCAAAGTTGCTCGATCATCTCCGGATGCTCCAACCAGCAGAAATTCGCCAGGTCTTACCTCGACTTCCAAGGCTCCGGCCGGCAATCTTTGTGTTTGTTGCTGGCTTTGAAGCTGCCAAGTGAGGATGCCAGCTTTGTCGTGCACGGCTTTGGGTTCCATCTGAGCTTCGCCATGCCGTATCTGGGGGCACAATGCAATTTTCAGCCGGCCTGGTTCTCCACGAGATGTGATGATTTCCCATTGGAATGTGGCTTTTTCGTGATTGACCTCGTCAGTTGCTTCTAAAGTTGACATTTTGCAAGAAATCTGTTCGCGAGATGATCCCACATTCAGGCAGGAAGCTTGACCAAAACGAGTTTGAATTTGGCGCGGATTAATGCAAGACCTGTCAGATCCCAGTATTTCCAAAAATGCTTGAGGTGGTTGACCACTCAGAGTTCCTACGCGAACACCATTTTCCGCAAGCCGTGATTTACTTTCAAAAGGAACAACTTGCTCGTCTACGAGATCCCATAGCTTCGTACTAATATATGAGTCGTTGATGGGGCGTTCGACAACTGCTAAGCATAAGATCACCGCATCTTGACCTTCCACCCCGGCTAGAGGTGATTGTCTCCGGGCGGAATTCCAGCCTAAGGCCCCAATACCAATGGGGTGTGCGCATCCGGCGACGCTGATCATCGCCAAAGCGCTCATTAATCCAGTGATTATTGGGCTAACAGTCCGCATGGATCATCCGCAAATAATTCTGAGCGTTTAATTGCTCTCGTTGCAATAAGGCATCGCATGCAATGGTTCGTAGAATCAAGTCAAGACTGATGAACGGTTAAGGCCTTAGAACACGTTTTTTTCGCAAAGGAGCTAGGTATGAATATGTCTCAATTTCAGCTGGATGGTCGCGTTGCTCTGGTTACAGGTGGTAGCAAAGGGCTCGGTTTAGCTATGGCGCGCCAGCTTGCGCAGGCTGGTGCAGACGTATTGATTTGCAGCAGGCATGCCGAGGAACTCAAGGCTGCGCATGATCTTATCGTTGAGGGAACTTCTCAGAAGTGCCAATGGAAAGTTGCAGATGTCAGCCGTCGTGAAGACGTGCGTGATTTGGCTCAATGGGCTTTGAATGCTTTTGGCAGAGTCGACATTTTGGTGAATAACGCAGGTACTAACAAACCACAAGCGATTGATGCCATTGATGACGCGGTTTGGGATGAAGTGATGGAGATCAACTTGCATTCCGTCATGTCTCTTACGCGTGCGTTGGTGCCTGGCATGAAAGAACGCAGGTGGGGCCGAGTCATTCTCATTTCTTCAATTATGGCTGTCATAAGCAAAGAAAAAAGGAATGTATATTCTGCAACCAAGGCTGCTTTATTAGGCCTCTGTCGCGCCAGTGCTATCGATTTGGGGCCATTTGGCATAACTGTCAATTGCTTGGCACCAGGCCCATTTCTGACGGACCTTCCTGCATCAGTGCTTTCAGAGCAAGAGAAAAAGAGCTTTTCAGATCACACTGCTTTGGGTAGGTGGGGGCACCCCGATGAATTGACTGGCCCACTTTTACTGCTGGCGAGTGAAGCCGGTCGGTATATTACTGGCTCGAATCTATTGGTGGACGGCGGTTTTACTATTCGGTGAGTGCCGATCGTACTGAAATTACGAGGTAATTACCTATTTGTCCCATTAAAACACAATGCGTTGCTACCCCATTGTCCCAAAGTGTTCTACAATAGTTTTAATTGGACGGTTGAGTCAACTTTTGTTGAAGGCTCTACCCATGGATCTTCCTACCCGCACGGCATCCATTCACGACGATTGTCGTGTTGAAGAAGATGCCTTCAAATGGATCGAAAGCGAAAAGGTCGGCCACGATCTTGGCGACAACGCTATTCGCCGTTGGGTTCAGGTTCACTGGTGGGGATATCTTCGCGCTCGGTGGTTGGAGCATCTTCAAGGCACGTGTTTTTGGGTTGAGTTGGATCGGGGAGACTTTGGTTTGCTGCCCCGAATGTTTGTTGAGCATGGCAAGCTGCTTTCCGAAATCATCGATAAATTAAAGGCTGGCCAAGAAAACTTAGACGTGATCAATTGGGCTCTAGATAATCGTATCTCCATGGATACAGTTCGCGATATTCTGGAAAAATTGGACATCAATTCCCGAAGGCTCGCTCATCGGTTTGATCTATGATCGGATAGGAATTCAACGGACAGCGCCACCATTCACCTGAATTACCTGACCAGTTATGAATGATGCGTTGGGCCCGCATAGAAACCGTGTACAACGCGCGATATCAGTAGGCGTTCCCCACCTGCCAAGCGGAGTTTCGCGCAGGACCCTTTCCTGCCAAGCTGTGGAAGCATGATCCCCCCATGCTGTTTTGATCCATCCGGGTGCCACACAATTTACGCGAACATTGGGGGCCAGTGACATGGCGAGTGCTTTAGAAAATGCCATAACCCCGCCTTTAACTGCGCCGAAAAGTTGGCCACTATCACCTTCCATTCCCGTATCAGCTTGATCCCAACCAATGGTGACAATAACCCCGTGTCCCCGATGCTTGAATGATTCACCGATAGCCCGTGTTGCTTCAATGCAACTGACCAAGTCGACCTGAGTCAAAAGTGCCAGCTTTCGGTAGAAATCAGCGTTTTTCATTTCCCCAGTTAGAATATCTGCTCCAGCATTATGAATCCAAATGTCTATATCAGGGTCCATTTTTAATGCGTTTGCAGCTAACCTGCTGCCACTACCAGTTATTGATAAATCCTCAACAATGAAACGATGGTTTTTGCCCAATTGCTGGCACACTTTAGCAAGCAACTCTTCATTCCGCCCATGAATAATCACACGTGCGCCAGCCTGTGCCAGTTCTTCTGCGATAGCCAGACCGATACCTGAACTCGCTCCCGTGACCATGGCAGTTTTTCCTGACAGTTCCAATCCGGGTGAAGGGCCCCAAGGGTTCATTCCGTCAAGTGTTGTCAATAAATCTCCAAGTGTTTTCCCAATTACTGGATGGACCCAATTACTTGCGATTTCCGCTGCAGGAACCAATACAAACCGCCTCGATTCCATTCGCGGATGAGGAATATTAAGTGATGGATGGTCGATTATTTCATTTTCGAACAGCAAGAGATCAAGGTCGAGGGTGCGTGGGCCATCTTTTACTGAACGTTGGCGACCATGGGATTTCTCGCATTCAAGCAGTAAGGCCATAAGCGATAAAGCATCATGCTTTGTTTCCACTACGGCTGCGCCATTTAGGAAGGGTGGCTGGCCTGGAGGGCCGCCTACAGCCGCTGTTTCATACCATGCCGACCTGCGGATAAGTCGTAAGACCCCATCCGATTCCAGCGAAGCCAGAGCGGATCGCATTGTTGCGTCTCTGTCCCCAAGATTGGCTCCAATGGCCAACAGGGCGCGATGGCTGCCAATAGACTCTGCTGATGGGTTTGCGCCCATGGTTGAACTCTCCTGTCATTTCCCGACACTAAAACCATGGGATGGATCATGGGTACATTGTTTAAGATACTGGTCATTTTCTGGGCGGCCCCCACAAGTTTGGTAGGGTTCCTAGTTTTGGCAATGGTTTGCCGAGGCGCGCGCATCCGTTGGGTGGATGGTGCTCTGGAGGTCTGGGGCCCAGCCATATGTGGCATGTTCCAACGGTTCAGTCCCATCAAGGCTGAAGCTATGGTTTTGGGACATTTTGTTTTCGGAACCAGCAGTGAAATGCTTGCCGCGGTTCGACGCCATGAACGAATACATGTTAGGCAGGTTGAATGTTGGGGCCCCTTGTTTCTTCCTGCCTATCTCATCGCATCAGCAGTAGTATGGATGCGTGGCCTAAATTTTTACCGCGATAATCCGTTCGAAAAGCAAGCTTATACCCTTGGGGGAGCAGGAGACTGGCATATGGTTCGGACAGAAAAGGAAAAAAGAGGTATTCTCGCCGCCCCACTGGTTGCTGGGATTGCCGTCCTGTCCATTATTTTTGGCTTGGGAATTTGGTGGTTCTGCTTCTTGGGAAATTCTGTTTCTCTGGTCTATGCAAGGCATATGAACCGTGGTGTTACCGCCTTGGAACAGTTCGATTACGCTAATGGTGCTGAAGAATACCGGGCGGCGTTGAAAAATCGACCGGGTGATATCGCAGCCCGCGTCAACTTGGGCATTGCATTGCTAAATCTGGCGACAGAATCGGCACTTGAAGAAGCAGTGACGGTATTCACCTCAGTGCTTTCCGAACAACCAAACCAACCATGGGCCTGCTACAGCCTAGCGATGATACTCCAATATCAAAACAAACTTGAGGATGCTTTGACTCTGTTTCGGAAAACAACAACCTTGGAACCCGGAGATCCTCATTCTTGGTACCAAACAGGAAAATGTTTGTTAGACCTTGATCGAGACCCTGAAGTGTCTAAGGCTGCCCTCGAGAAAGCCCTCAATCTGGAACCTGCCCTGAACGCTGCCCGCTATGCATTGGCCATGCATCCACTCACACCACACGACATACGAACAACACTTCTGGACGAGCAGCAAGCACTTATTAAAGCAACATGGGAGCGTGAATATTCTTTGCGTTACATCGAAATGGGCAAATTTGCTGAAGCCATGCCGTGGCATTCCAGCAGTCGTTTCCTTCCTCGTCCCGTGACGGTATTAAACCCGAGTGGCATCGTAATAGATTCTGCTAAAAATGCATCTATTGCCTCTTTGTACATTGATGGCGACGAATATTTACTTGTTGATGGACCCACACTGAAGTTGCTCAATTCAAAAGATTGGTCGGACATCACCGAATCGAAAGGGTTGTCCCGCATATCCGGAAAGTTGCTAGCGGTAGCGGATTTAAACAATGACGGCGCTTCAGATTTGGTAATTGCCAATGAAACTGGAATATCCATCTTGGCCTGGTTGGATGGTCGATTCATCACAGTGTCTGGCCCTGCTACTACAGGAACAGTCTTGTTCGCAAGGACAATTGATATTGATCAGGATGGCGACCTTGATTTGGTGCTTGTCAAAGGGACTCCCATTGGCGAATCAGCATTGGAACTTTGGGTCAATGCGGGTGAATCGCCATCTGGACCAGTGGGGCGGGCTCCCGGAGGTTTAAGTTGGAGGTTTGAACGGAGAACCCACGCTGCATTTGCAATTAAAACAACCATTGCGTCAGTGGTTCCTGCGGATATTGATGGTGACGGCGACCTTGATATAGTTGTGCTTCCCAGCAGTGCCACACAAGCAATTGAATGGATTCGCAACGATCGACTTTTGCGCTTTGACCGATTAGCCGGCCCGGAAATTATCTCGAACAATTCTGGACCAATAACAGCGTTGCCTTGGATAAAAGGGCCAGAATCTCCATGTGAATTGCTTTTGAATGAAAGTGGGGGCAAGGCATCTGTCGGACGATATTTGCCCAGTAGTCATAAATGGGAAACACGCGACCTTCCTTCATTGGCCGGTGGTTTTATGCACCGTTGCGACATCAATAGTGACGGCGTTCCTGATATTTTGATTTTAAGTGCAGATGGATCACTTCAATTATTGCCTATTCAATCCAGTTTGTTTGATCATTTAGATGGTCACAAATTAACCTCTCTAGATCATAAGGGAACATTCTTCGCCTCACTTTGCCATTCATCTCTTAGTGACCGGTGGTGGGCGATTGACACATTAGGCGCATTGATTGGCATAGAATTCACGACAAATCCTGGCAAACGGTTGATTGTTCAGCCAACCGGCCGACGTGATGCCAATGCTAATTTGCGCACGAATACAAATGCTATTGGGGCACTTGTTGGGGTTTTAGCAGGCACTGCCAAAGGGTGGGATCAGGTTGGAACAGGATCGACGGGTGTTCAAACAGCAAATCCAATTGTTTTGGGAACTTCTGGCATGGAAACAGCAGATGCTGTTCGAATTCGCTGGCCAGATGCTGTCCCTCAGGCTGAACCAGATGTGCCTGCCGGATTAAGACATATAATGGTCGAAAAAAACCGGAAGGGTACCAGTTGTCCCATTATTATGGCACATGGCCCAGATGGCTTTCGTTTTGTTACTGATTGTTTGGGTGGTGGCGCATTGGGTGAGCAAGGTCCAGATGGCTCAGTTCGGCCAACCCGCCCAGTTGAAACGGTTTTACTGCCGCCATTGGTTTCATTGAATGGACGCTTTGTCATTGAGTTATCCGAACCAATGGATGAGATATTGTACTTGGATAGCGCCCGTTTGATTGTTGTTGATCATCCATCCGGAACAGAAGCAATTCCGGATGAAAGGATGAGTTTTACAGGGAGTCCGCCAACCGGACGCGTCATGCTGATTGGTGATTTGCGTCGTCCAGTAAGAGCCGTGAACAAGGAAGGGGATTGCCTTGAGCTACTGAATGCCCGGGATGGCCGTTTTTCATCAGCATTCTTTCCCCGGGGTTGGTTAGGTTATGCTCGCGAGCATTTTCTCGAGCTGGAGTTTCCTTCCGATACAAACGCCAATCAAGTTTTGGTTCTTCACGGTGGCGTGGATTACCCATACCCAGAATCAATTTTGGCTGCCGAACAAGCAGGTGTGGGATTGGTTGCGCCGACATTGGAAGTCAAGCGAAGCGGAACATGGACGGCGCTAGGAGAGATCGGATTTCCAGCCGGGTTACCTAAAACCATGCTGGCTCATTTGCCAACAGGTGCTATTGCAGGACAACCTTGGCGATTGAGAACAAATATGCAGATTCATTGGGATCAGATTCGTTTGGGAAAATTACTTGGCGAAGTTGAGTCTGGTATTGAGAAGAACGCTAAGGTTCAGGTGTTGAATCCGGATGATGCACATTTGAATGTTGTTGGATTTTACCGAGAAACTGAAGCTGCTCCTTTGGTGGGATATAATCCTCATGAAAAAGATACGGTAGAAGCCCAGCGCTGGAAGGGATCCCTAACGCCACCAGGTACTGTTAAAAACTTAGTTTCGAGTGTGGATGACCGGGTGGCTATATGTGGACCAGGACGCGGAATTCGTCTTGAATTTCCTGATAAACTTTCTGAACTACCCACAAACTGGACACGCACATTCTTGCTGCGTGTGAATGGGTGGTGCAAAGACGCCTCCGTAACAACCCGAACAGGCGGTCGGGTTGATCCTATCCCGCGTCGGGAATAATGCGTGATGGTAGTGCGAGCATTCCCGGTTCCACTAAGATGAGTTCTGGAGTTGTTGTCGTTGGAGTTTCGCAACCATGAATTTGCTGGAAGCCCCGTCAAGGGATCAGATTGAAACGTTTCCGAACCCAGTGCCGGGACGCGTATACAACATTGAGATTGTATGTCCCGAATTCACGACGGTTTGCCCGAAAACAGGTCATCCTGATTTTGGTACCCTTACATTTTCATACATACCTGACCAAGTATGCGTTGAATTAAAGTCACTGAAACTTTACCTTCAGCGTTATCGGAACCAAGGCGTTTTCTACGAGGTTGTAACCAATCGCATCCTCGACGACTTTGTAGCCGTTGTGAAACCTGTACGCTGCGAATTGGTAGGTCGATATACTCCCCGTGGTGGTATAAGCACCAATGTGACAGTTACTCATCCGGCTACCTGATGAGGCAAGGAGATTCGCGTGCCGGTTGATCCAGCCTTTCGCGAGCAACTGCTCGACCGGTACCTAGCGGCACTGCCGTATCCTCCCTACCCAGTGCAGGAAGAAGCCTTGCTGGCTTGGTTTGGTGGAGAACCGGGCGGTGTTTTGGTTTGTGCTCCGACTGGAACTGGCAAAACACTTATTGCCGAGGCTGCTCTTTTTGAAGCATTGCATACTGGAACCCGTGCGTATTACACCACTCCACTGATTGCCTTGACGGATCAGAAATTCCACGAAATTCAGGCGCGCGCTCTCGCTTGGGGTTTTCCAGCCGATTCAGTTGGATTGGTTACTGGCAATCGCAAGGTTAACCCGGGTGCTCCCATTCTGGTGGTTGTCGCAGAAATCCTTCTCAATCGCCTTCTCAATCCCGCTGAGTTTCCCATGGATGGGGTTACAAGCGTGGTGATGGATGAATTCCACAACTTTGCCGACCAAGAGCGTGGCATTGTTTGGGAATTATCGTTGGCCTACCTGCCGGCTGCAGCGCGACTGCTCCTGCTATCAGCCACCGTTGGAAATTCACGCGAATTCCTGAATTGGCTTGAACGAAGTCATGGTCGCCGATTGGACCTTGTTGAAAGTTTCGATCGCAAAGTTCCCCTGAGCTACCACTGGGTTCCAGATGAATTTCTCCCTGAGCTTTTGGAGTGGATGGCACGCGGTGAAGGAGAATCGCGCAAAACGCCAGCTTTGGTTTTTTGTTTCAACCGCGACCAGTGCTGGAGTGTGGCGGAGGTCCTGAAGGGCCACGACATTATGACACCGGGCACCCGCGGCCCATTATTAGCGGAACTCGAGAAGCATAATTTGAAATTTGGCGCAGGACCACGTCTGGTGCAATTGCTGAGACGCGGAGTGGGAGTGCACCATGCGGGTTTGCTCCCACGCTATCGAAGGCTTGTGGAAGACCTTTTCGAAAAGAAATTATTGGCAGTTGCCGTGTGTACGGAAACTCTTGCTGCCGGAATCAACTTACCAGCGCGATCAGTTGTACTAACAAGCTTGGCAAAAGGCCCTGCTACCAAGCAGAAATTAATCGACGCCAGCACTGCCCAGCAG
>Ga0255132_1001072_pt1 | contig 10393 bp, 7 predicted proteins | sample Law_Law_RepA_8d_FD_188551 | JGI IMG/M metagenome (GOLD analysis project Ga0255132, IMG submission 188551) | Freshwater microbial communities from St. Lawrence River, New York, United States - Law_Law_RepA_8d | ecosystem: Environmental > Aquatic > Freshwater > River | place: USA: New York...
GGGTCATCGTGCTGATGGGGGGCGACAGCGCCGAGCGCGAGGTGTCCTTGCGTAGCGGCGCGGCGGTGACGGCTGCCCTGGCACGCGCCGGGGTTAGCGTGGAAGCCATGGATTTTCGCGCCGGCGACCTGCCCGAACTGCTGGCGCGCCGACCTGACCGGGTGTTCATCGCGCTGCACGGGCGCGGCGGCGAAGACGGACTCCTGCAGGGCGCGCTGGGACTTGCCGGCATTCCGTTTACCGGCAGCGACGTGCTGGGTTGCGCACTCGCTATGGACAAGATCCGCAGCAAACAAATCTGGCAGAGCGTTGGCATTCCCACGCCGAATTTCATGGTGGTGGACGAGCACTCGAACCTCGAGGAAGTCGTTGCCCGGATCGGCCTGCCCATGGCGGTGAAACCGGCCCATGAAGGGTCCAGCGTGGGTGTTAGCAAAGTTGAACAGGCGAGCGATCTGCCGGCGGCGATATCTCTCGCAACCCGGTTCGACAGCGCCGTGCTCGCGGAGTCCTGGGTGAGCGGTGGTGAGTACACGCTGTCGATCGTTGACGGCCAGACCCTGCCGCTGATCAAGCTCGAAACGCCCCGCCAGTTCTACGACTACGAAGCCAAGTATCTCGCGAATACCACGAAATACATTTGCCCCTGCGGGCTTGAGGCCGAGCTTGAAGCCCGCCTCGCCGAGCAGGGCCTGCGGGCCTTTACGGCGCTGGGCGCGAGCGCCTGGGGTCGGGTTGATTTCATGCTGGATGCCAATGGCCAGCCCCATTTCATTGAACTGAACACCGTGCCGGGCATGACCGACCACTCGCTCGTTCCGATGGCCGCCAGCGCTTTCGGCTGGCGCTTCGAGGAGCTGGTCTTGCGCATTCTGGCCTTGAGTTTTGAGCGTGCCGTATGACCGCCGCCAAACCGCAGCGCGCGCAGGCCGCCCCGTTGCCGCCGCCGTCGCGGAATCTCGCCCGCTGGCTGTGGTTGCCCGTGCTGTTGGCGCTCGCGTTCGGGGGCTGGAGTCTGCATCAAAAACTGCAGGACCCCGACGCGTTTCCCATTCGCAAGATCACAGTCGACGGCGACTTTCGCTATCTGGCGCCGGCGCCCATGCAGGCTTTGGTGAGCGGCTCTGTGAAGGGGGGCTTCTTTCAGGTCGATGTGGGGGAAATCCGCACCCGCATCCTGCAGGAACCCTGGGTCCGCGATGTGAGCGTGGCGCGCGTTTGGCCGGACGCCATCCATGTCAGCGTTATCGAGCAGCAGCCGGTGGCGCGCTGGGGCGCGAACGCCTTGCTCAGCGACAAGGCGCAGGTGTTCTCGCCGGCACTCGCAACATTCCCGAGCGGGTTGGTGCAGGTACACGGGCCGGTGGGCAGCGAAGCGGACGTCTGGTCAACCTATCTGCAGGCGAGCGCTCGGCTGGCCAAACTCGGGCTGAAGATCAAATCCCTGGCGCTCTCCGATCGGCGCGCCTCGCGCATCGATCTGGAAGACGGCACCGTCATGTTGCTGGGACGTCATTTCATCGACGAGCGGCTGGATCGACTGGTACGGGCATGGCCCCGGATTCTGCGCGAGAACTGGTCCAAGGTGGCCAGCATCGACCTGCGCTATACGAATGGCTTTGCGGTCAAGGAACGCACGCCCTCGGCTTTACCGCCCAAATTGGCCAAACCGGCCAAAGCCCCATGACTTTAAACCTAGCGGAACCCACAGGCTGACACCCACTATGCTCAGGAAGCAGGACAAGAACCTCATCGTCGGACTCGATATTGGCACTTCCAAGGTGGTGGCCTTGGTGGGTGAGATAGGCGAGGACGGTACCGTGGAAGTCATTGGACTCGGCTCGCACCCTTCGCGCGGCCTGAAGAGGGGCGTGGTGGTGAACATCGATTCCACCGTGCAATCGATCCAGCGCGCCGTGGAAGAAGCCGAAATGATGGCCGGCTGTGAAATCAAGGCAGTCTCCGCCGGCATCTCGGGTGGCCATGTGCGCAGCCTGAATTCCAACGGCATCGTCGCCATCAGGGATGGCGAGGTCACTCAGAGCGACAAAGACCGCGTGCTCGATGCGGCCAAGGCGGTGGCGATTCCGTCCGACCAGAAAATCCTGCATGTGCTGGCGCAGGAATACATCATCGACGGTCAGGACGGCATTCGCGAACCCATTGGCATGTCCGGGGTGCGCCTCGAGGCGCGGGTTCATATCGTGACCGGTGCAGAAAGCGCGGCCCAAAACATCATCAAATGCGTTCGGCGCTGTGGCCTGAACGACGACGACCTCATTCTGCAACAGGTGGCGTCTTCGGCAGCCGTCCTCGCCGACGATGAAAAAGATCTGGGCGTGTGCCTGTGCGACATCGGCGGCGGGACCACCGATATCGCCGTATTCGTGCACGGCGCCATTCACCACTCGGCGGTCATTCCCATCGCCGGCGATCAGGTCACCAACGACATTGCGGTCGCCCTGCGCACGCCGACTCACCACGCGGAAGATCTGAAGCTTCGCTACGCCTGCGCCATGCCCCAGCTGGCCAATGTGAATGAAACCATCGAAGTGCCCAGCGTCGGCGACCGTGCGCCGCGCCGTCTGGAGCGTCAGACCCTGGCCGAGGTGGTGGAGCCGCGCTACGAAGAGCTGTTTGGCCTCGTGCAGGCCGAACTCAAGCGCAGCGGTTTCGAAAACATGATCGCGGCGGGTGTGGTGTTAACCGGTGGCGGCTCCCGCATGGAAGGCGCGATTGAACTCGCTGAAGAGGTTTTCAACATGCCGGTACGACTGGGCATTCCCCAGCATGTCACCGGTCTGGTCGAGGTGGTCCGCAATCCGGTTTATGCCACAGGCGTTGGCCTGTTGCTGGAAGCCGCGCGGAAAGCGAAGGCGGGTCCGGCACAGCGGGGAATCCGACAGGGGGAGATGGTGGGTGCACTGGAAAGAATGAAGGCCTGGTTTCAGGGAAATTTTTAACGTGGCTTGTGCCAGACCCCGGCTCTCGTGCTTGGGTGTTTGGCGGGGCGCGCGTATTTGGTTGATTTAAACGCTGGTATTAACTCGATCGGCCCAAGTCCGCAGCCAATTAAAAGCGGATACCGCCGAACTGATATGGAGGATTTGACATGTTTGAAGTGATGGACGCCTATAGCAAATCGGCGGTGATCAAGGTCATCGGCATCGGCGGTGGCGGCGGTAATGCCGTCCAACACATGGTGGGGGCCAACATCGAAGGTGTGGAATTTATCTGCGCCAACACCGATGCGCAGGCACTGCGTGCCTCTACCGTGAAAACAGTGCTGCAGCTCGGCGGTGATATCACCCGCGGGTTGGGTGCTGGCGCTAATCCTGAAGTGGGCCGGCAGGCCGCGCTGGAAGACCGTGACCGCATCAGCGATTTGCTGGAGGGTGCCGACATGGTTTTCATCACCGCCGGCATGGGCGGCGGCACGGGCACCGGAGCGGCGCCGATCGTGGCCGAAATCGCGCGTGAAAAAGGCATTCTGACGGTCGCCGTCGTGACTCGTCCTTTCAGTTTTGAAGGCTCTAAACGGGCCCAGTGCGCGACGCAGGGGATCCGGGAACTGAGCCAGCATGTCGACTCGTTAATTACCGTCCCGAACGAAAAACTGGTTGCCGTGCTGGGGCGCGACGTCAGCGTGCTGAACGCATTTAAAGCCGCGAACGATGTGCTGCTGGGCGCGGTGGCCGGCATCGCCGAGTTGATTACCAGCCCCGGTCTCATCAACGTCGACTTCGCCGACGTGCGGACGGTGATGACGGAAATGGGCATGGCCATGATGGGCAGCGGACGCGGTCGTGGACCTTCCCGCGCCACCGATGCCGCCAATGCCGCGATTTCCAGCCCTCTGCTCGAGGACATCAATCTCTCCGGTGCCAAGGGCATTTTGGTGAACATCACGGCTGGCGCAGATTTGACCCTCGGCGAATTTGAAGACGTGGGCAACATCGTGCGCAGCTTTTCTTCCGAAAGCGCGACCGTGGTGGTGGGCACTGTCATCGACCCGTCCAGCGACGGTGAGGTGCGGGTGACCGTGGTGGCCACCGGGATTTCCGGCGATGCCATGCGCGCCAAACAGGACGCTCCGCGCGTCGTTGAAACCCCGCCGGCGGCTGAAATTCGGGAAGTGCCGACGGTGACGCCGCCGATTGTTGTGGTCGCGCCGACGATTGCCGCGAACCCGGAGGCGGCAGCGGCGAGTCAGCCGGAGAATCAATACAAAGGACTCGATGTGCCGCCGTTTCTGCGCAACAAGCCGGAGCGCCGTGATCCCATCGGGAATTCGGGGCAGCCAAGATCGGGCCCGGATTACCTTGATATCCCGGCTTTCCTGCGTCGACAGGCAGACTGAACGGCAACCGGCGTTCACCAATGATTCAGCCGGTCGCCGCCACAGTGGCGACAGGGCTGTATGGACGCCTGCATCTGGTTTTTCGCGAGCCTGACCTCGCGTGGTAACATTCGCCCACTGATGGTTTGGGCAGGAGGAGCAGGGGTCCGATGTTGAATCAACGAACGCTAAAAAATGTCATCCGCGCGACCGGCGTCGGCCTCCACACTGGCAAAAAGGTGCTGGTCACGCTAAGACCCGCCGCAGTCAACAAAGGCATTGTCTTCCGCCGGATCGATTTAGACCCGGTGATGGAAATTCCGGCCCGCGCAGAAAATGTCGGCGACACCAGCCTCTCTACCAGCCTCATCCGTGACGGCGTCCGAATCTCTACCGTCGAGCATCTGCTGTCGGCCTTCGCGGGCCTCGGCATCGACAATGCTTATGTTGATTTGAGCGCCTCTGAAGTGCCGATCATGGACGGGAGCGCGGGGCCCTTCGTATTTTTGCTCCAATCCGCCGGCTTTCAGGAACAGAGCGCTCCCAAGCGTTTCATCCGCATCAAGAAAAGTATTTCGGTCAGCGACGGGGACAAGTGGGCCCGTTTTGAGCCGTTCTCCGGTTTCAAAGTCTCTTTCGCCATTGAATTCGACCACCCCTTCTTCCAGCAAAGCAGCAAGCACGCTGAAATCGACTTCTCCACGACCTCGTTTGTGAAAGAAGTCAGCCGCGCCAGAACTTTCGGCTTCATGCGCGAAGTGGAATGGTTACGCGGACGCAACCTCGCGCTCGGCGGCAGTCTGGACAACGCGGTCGTGGTTGATGACTACCGCGTCTTGAACGAAGACGGCCTCCGCTACGAGGACGAGTTCGTCAAACACAAAATTCTGGATGCCATTGGCGACCTTTACCTGTTGGGTCACAGCCTCATTGGCGCCTTCCATGGCCATAAGTCGGGCCATGAATTGAACAATCAGTTGTTACGCAAGTTGCTGGCGACCCAGAGCGCTTGGGAACAGGTGACTTTCGATGCGCATGAGGATGCGCCCATCGCCTACATGCAGCCGATGCCGGCGCACTAAGCGCCCAACCCGACCCCTAGGTCGGGTTTTCCACTCTCACCTGAATTCTTTCGATGTGCGCCAGAGCCTGAGTGGCACGCGCCTGCTCCAGCAGTTCCGGGATCTCATACCGCAGGCGCGTGGCCCAGACAGCAGACTCTGCAATGAGCACGAGCGTGTCGCCGCGCGTTACCGCCACTTTCACCCGGTCACGCAACAGTTCCGGTAACCACTCGCCCACCGTTCGATCAATCTCCTGCAGTTCTCGCGCGCGCTGTACCAACTGGTTGAGCGCTGGTGTCTCGCTCACGATGGCACCAATCCGGGTGGGGTGTTTCATGCTTTGTCGTTGCGTTCCCAAATAGAGTGATTTGCGTTAGTGCCGAATCGGGCATGTGCCCTGCGGCTGTCACATTAGCCGTCGCAAGCTGTCTGTTACACTAGCGACCCAATTTTACCCGTGCCCCTCATCAGGGCTTGCCCGCCGACAGTCGTTCTCTGAGGACCGTATGACCGACACCGCTGTTTCGCTCCCGCGCCGGTTGCTCCGCGCTCTGTTTGGCAGCCGCAACGACCGTATCCTGCGCAAAATGCGCCGCACTGTAGAGGCGATCAATGCCCGCGAAGCGGAGTTGTCAGCGCTCTCGGATGACGCGCTTCGTGCGAAAACTGAAGCCTTCCGGCAGCGCCACGCGAACGGCGAAAGTCTGGATGCCCTGTTGCCGGAAGCGTTCGCGACCGTCAGGGAGGCCGGCCGCCGGGCGCTCAATATGCGCCACTTTGACGTCCAGATGATCGGCGGCATCGTGTTGCATGAAGGGCGCATCGCCGAAATGCGGACCGGTGAAGGTAAAACCCTGGTTGCGACCCTGCCGGTTTACCTTAACGCCCTGACGGGGCGCGGGGTTCACGTGATTACCGTCAACGATTACCTCGCCAGACGCGACTCCGAATGGATCGGTAAGGTCTACCGGTTTCTCGGTCTCAGCGTGGGCTGCGTGGTTTCGGGGATGGAATCCGAAGAACGTCGTCAGGCTTACGGGGCGGATATCACCTACGGCACGAATAACGAATTCGGGTTTGATTATCTCCGAGACAACATGGTTTTCGCCCAAGACCAGCGCGTGCAACGCGAGCTCGTCTACGCGGTGGTCGATGAAGTCGACTCGATTCTGATCGACGAGGCGCGTACCCCGCTGATTATTTCTGGCCCCTCGGACGACCGTAGCGATTGGTACACGCGGGTTAATGTGCTGATTCCCAAGCTCGTCCGTCAGCCGGAGGAAGAGGGGGACGGCGACTACTGGGTCGACGAAAAGGCCCGTCAGGTTCACATCACGGAACTTGGCCACGAGCACGTGGAGAGCTTGATGTCGGAAGCCGGGCTGCTCCCCGCCGGCGAGAGTCTCTATGGCGTCGCCAATATCGGGCTGATGCATCACCTGAATGCGGCCTTGCGCGCGCATGTCCTCTTTACCCGCGACGTGGATTACGTCGTGAAAGACGGCCAGGTCACGATTGTCGATGAGTTCACCGGCCGCACGATGCCGGGTCGCCGCTGGTCTGATGGTTTGCATCAGGCTGTGGAAGCGAAAGAGGGCGTGCCGATCCAGCTCGAGAACCAGACCCTGGCTTCTATCACCTATCAGAACTATTTCCGCATCTACGAAAAGCTCGGTGGCATGACCGGTACCGCAGACACCGAAGCCTACGAATTCCAACAGATTTACGGTCTCGAAGTCGTGGTGATTCCCACCCACCGTCCAATGGTTCGCAAAGACTTCGGCGACATGGTGTTTCTGACGACGCGCGAAAAATACAAAGCCATCGCCGAAGATATTGCAGATTGCCGTACGCGCCGCCAGCCCGTACTGGTGGGGACCACCTCGATTGAAAGCTCAGAATTCCTGTCCGAGATGCTGCGCAAGGAAGGCATTCCGCACCAGGTGCTAAACGCCAAGTTCCATGAAAAAGAAGCGCACATCGTGGCGCAGGCAGGTCGCCCGGGCAGCGTCACGGTGGCCACCAATATGGCCGGTCGGGGCACCGACATCGTCCTCGGCGGCAGTCTGGAAGCCGAATTGCAGGCCATGAAAGCCGATAGCACCGACGCCGAGCGCGAGCAGGTCCGCGCCGAGTGGGCAGCCCGGCACGACGAAGTTTTGGCCGTGGGCGGCTTGCATATTGTCGGTACCGAGCGCCACGAGTCTCGCCGCATCGACAATCAGCTACGCGGGCGCGCGGGCCGTCAGGGCGATCCGGGCTCCAGCCGCTTTTACCTGTCGCTGGAAGATAACCTCATGCGGATTTTTGCCTCCGACCGCGTGGCCGGCTTGATGCAGAAACTTGGCATGCAGGAAGGGGAAGCGATCGAGCACCCGTGGGTCACCAAAGCGATCGAAAACGCCCAGCGCAAGGTGGAAGGCCGCAACTTCGATATCCGCAAACAGTTGCTGGAGTTCGATGACGTTGCTAACGACCAGCGCAAACATGTCTACGAGCAGCGTCGCGACCTCATGGAGGCCGAAGACATCTCGCAAAATATTGCCGGGATTCGGCACGATGTGATCAATCAATTCATCGACACCTACATCCAGCCGGAGAGCTATCCCGAGAACTGGAATATCGATGGCCTCACCGCCTCGCTGCATAGCGAGTATGGGATGGATATCCCGGTCAACGATTGGATGGCCGCCGAAGAAGAGTTATCCGAGCCAACCATTCGGGAGCGGGTGGTGGCGGCGATCGAAAACAATTACGCCGAGAAAGAAGCGCAGATCGGCGGCTCCGTGATGCGCGAGTTCGAGCGCTCGGTGATGCTGCAGATCCTCGACAGCCACTGGAAAGAACATCTGGCAGCCATGGATCACCTGCGTCAGGGCATTCACCTGCGGGGCTATGCGCAAAAAGATCCCAAGCAGGAATACAAGCGCGAATCCTTCGACATGTTTGCTCGCATGCTCCAGCAAGTGATGCGCGATGTGGTAGGCGTGCTGAGCAAGGTAGAAATCCGCGCCAGGGATGATGTGGCCGAATTCGAGGAACGACGCCGTCAGGAGGCCGCCCGGCAGCAGGCCGCGTTGCAAACCAGAATCGACGGAATGGAAGAAGAGTCTCTGGCTGACAACCTTGGTGGCAACGAGCCTTATGTGCGTCAGGGGCAGAAGCTGGGACGCAACGACCCTTGCCCCTGCGGCTCAGGCCGCAAGTACAAGCAGTGCCACGGCAAATTGAACTGAGCCGCCCTTACCCGGAGTCCTGTCGATGTCTGAACTCTCATCGGTATCCCTGCCCGTGCCGGGCGTGCGTCTGGCCTGCGTAGCGGCTGGTATTCGTAAAGCCGACCGACCGGATGTGACGCTGATCGAAATCTGCGAGGGCGCGACCGCCGCCGCGGTATTCACGAAAAACGTTTTTTGCGCCGCGCCGGTCACGCTGTGCCGAAGCCATCTGGCGAGCGCGATGCCTCGCTTGCTGGTGATTAATGCCGGCAACGCCAATGCCGGTACCGGCGAGCAGGGCTTTGTTGACGCGCGCGCGGTGTGTAGCGAAGCGGCGCATCGGCTTCATTGCGCCACCGAGCAGGTCCTGCCCTTTTCTACCGGCGTGATTGGTCAGCGCTTGCCCGCCGAAAAGATTATCGATGTGCTGGATTTGGCCTTGGGGCAACTGAATCCTGACGCTTGGGATGCCGCCGCCCGCGGCATCATGACCACCGATACCGTGCCGAAGTGCTTCTCCACGCAGATTGTGACTGAGGCTGCGACCTACACGGTCACCGGAATCTCCAAAGGTGCCGGCATGATTAAACCCGACATGGCCACCATGCTGGCGTTTATCGCTACCGACGCCTGCGTCAGCGACACCCATCTGCAGGCACTCGTGCGAGACATCGCAGACCGCACCTTCAACCGGATTACCATTGATGGTGATACCTCTACCAATGACAGCTGCGTGCTGGTCGCCACCGGCTGTGCGCCAGGCCCGGCGCTTACCCCGGACTCCGCCCAGTGGACTGCATTTCGCAACGGCGTGGAGCGCGTGTTTGCGGAGCTCGCCCGCGCCATCGTGCGCGATGGTGAAGGCGCGACCAAACTGGTCACCGTGAAGGTGTCAGGCGGGTTAACCGAAGCCGACTGCCTGCGGGCCGCCTATGCCGTGGCGGAGTCGCCCTTGGTCAAAACCGCGCTGTTCGCCAACGACCCCAACTGGGGCCGAATACTCGCCGCAGTCGGCCGTTCGGGAGCTACCGACTTGCGCTTGCACGAGATTTCGATTGCCGTCGGCGGCGTGCCGATCGTGGCAGAGGGTGAACCGGTACCAGGTTACGACGAAGCCGATGTCGCGAGCGTGATGAAGGGCGCTGAATACGAGATTTCGATCACGATTGGTGCCTCGGCGATTGAAGTCGCCGTGCTGACTTGCGATTTCTCCTACGACTATGTGCGGATAAACGCTGAATATCGCAGCTGAGGCGACGCGGTACTACGGCGATGTCTGATTCGGGTTCGCGTGCTGCGCTCGATGTGGTGGCCGCAGTCATCCGGGGCGCGGACGGCAGCATTCTGATTAGCCAGCGCGCGGCGCAGGCTGATCAGGGCGGTTTATGGGAGTTCCCCGGCGGCAAGCTGGAAGCCGGCGAGACGCTGTCTGCCGCGCTGCAACGCGAACTCCGGGAAGAGCTCGGCATCATGATTCGCAACGCCGTCCCCCTGCTTGAAGTCACACACGATTATCCTCACCGGTGCGTCAGGCTCCATGTTTTCGAAGTGACCGATTGGGAGGGAGATGCCCGCCCGTGCGAAGGGCAACCCTTGCGCTGGGTGAGCCCCGAGTCCTTGCTCCACTATGATTTTCCGGCCGCGAATCTGCCCATCATCAGCGCTGCCCGTCTGCCGCGCTGGTGTCTGATTACGCCCCCCCCTGACCACGCCGCGGAGTGGTTGAAACAGCTTGAGGCCTGCGTGATTGCCGGCGCGCAACTGGTGCAGCT